>Ga0008833_1001071_pt1 | contig 15076 bp, 10 predicted proteins | sample HotLakConsoUCCLE_FD_62216 | JGI IMG/M metagenome (GOLD analysis project Ga0008833, IMG submission 62216) | Hypersaline microbial mat communities from Hot Lake, Washington, USA - Hot Lake Consortium UCC-LE | ecosystem: Environmental > Aquatic > Non-marine Saline and Alkaline > Hypersaline >... | reverse complement strand
AACTCTATGATTCCACCACAATTATGGCGGTTGGACGGCATTGGCGATAACAGTGCTTACCCTCCCTTAGGTTCTATTTGTCAAGTACGATTGATACAAAACAATGTGCGATGCCCCTGGGTGCGAGACGTTATCCAATCTCAAGATATAAGCGGCATCTGGGTCTACTTTAGGCTTCATTTTCATTGTTCACCCTCCATTCGATAAGCCAAGTGAGAAGGAATTTTCCATGTTTTTAAAGGAGCCGATGCCTCCCGTTGCTCCGGCGATGCCTTACATCAGAGAAGAGCAAATCTAGATTTCTTCTGCAAGCAGCATGGTCTACCTCAGGGTGGCCCATGCTACGAACCTGCAGGTTGGGTGGAACACCAGCGAAACCCAACCTATCCAAGTTATTCGGACGGTACATTGCGGCCCTAACGACCTGCTGAGGAAACATTGACCTCCGGTGAGGCCGCAAATGCATCCTATGGCATTTGCTGTTTCTAACGCTGTTTCCAACTATTCGCTGTTTAAGGGATCAGAATCAATTAAATTCCAAATTTTGAATTTTGAATTGAGCGATCAATTCAAAATTCAAAACTAAGAACTTAAACCTTATCCAGGTCCAGAAGTGGAGTTTTGCCTTAGAGAAAACTGCAGATCCCGAGCTGGACTTGGTACAAAACTTTTTCATTCCTAAGAGAGGACTGGCCCCATGTCCCAGCCCATCAACGCAAAACCTGGAGAAACCCAACCGATTAAAACCCTGTGCCCCTACTGCGGGGTAGGATGCGGCTTAGAGGTGGTACCGACCCCGGCGAAGGGGGGCACCGCTGCGGATTCTGCAAAACCCCAATATAAAGTGCGGGGCGATCGCAGCCACCCCTCCAGCAAGGGCATGGTGTGCGTTAAGGGAGCCACCATCCTGGATTCCCTGGATAAAGACCGGCTGCTCTACCCGATGATGCGGGACAGTCTGGACGAACCCTTCCGCCAGGTGTCCTGGGAAGATGCCGCCCGCCGTATTACTGATGAGATTCAAACGGCGGTGCAAACCCGAGGGGCCGACAGTATTTGCATGTACGGGTCGGGCCAGTTCCAGACGGAAGATTACTACATCGCCCAAAAGCTGATGAAGGGCTGCCTGGGCACCAACAATTTTGATGCCAATTCCCGTCTGTGTATGTCTTCGGCGGTGGCGGGCTATATGCAGAGTCTGGGGTCGGATGGTCCCCCCGCCTGCTACGACGATTTAGAACAAACGGACCTGGCCTTTTTGATTGGCACCAACACTGCGGAGTGCCATCCCATTGTGTTTAACCGGTTGCAGAAGCAGCACAAAAAAGACCGCAAAATGAAGCTGGTGGTGGTGGACCCCCGCTGCACTCCCACTGCGGAAGCGGCGGACATTCACCTGCCCATTCGCCCCGGCACCGACATCGACCTGCTCCACGGCATCGCTAACTTGCTGATGAAGTGGGGCTACATCGACTCTTTATTTATTGACGAATGTACGCGGGGCTTCTCCGAGTATGCGGCAGTATTCCAGCAGTATGAACCGGAGCAGGTGGCCCGACGGTGCGGCATCAAGCTCAGCGATCTGGAGCAGGTGGCCCGGCTGTGGGGTCGGAGCGATCTCATCCTTTCCCTCTGGTCCATGGGCTTTAACCAGTATGCCGAAGGTACCGCCAAGGTGCGGACTCTGATTAACCTGCACCTGATGACCGGCACCATCGGCAAGCCCGGCTGCGGTCCCTTTTCTCTGACGGGGCAGCCCAACGCCATGGGTGGTCGGGAAGCGGGGGGGCTCTCCCACATTCTGCCCGGTTATCGGGTGGTGAAAAATCCAGCCCACCGGGCGGAAGTGGAACGGGCCTGGGGATTGCCCCCCGGCAGCATTTCCCCCCAGGCTGGACGGGATGCCTGGGCCATGATTCGCGGCCTGGAGCAGGACGAGGTCAGCGTGCTGTGGGTGGCCGCCACCAACCCGGCGGTGAGTATGCCCGACCTGGAGCGCACGAAAAAGGCCCTGGCCAAGTCCCCCTTCACTATTCTGCAGGACGCCTACTTCCCCACAGAAACGGCCCACTATGCCCATGTGCTGCTGCCCGCCGCCCAGTGGGGGGAGAAAACCGGCACCATGACCAACTCCGAGCGCATGGTCACCCTGTGCCCCGCCTTCCGCCGTCCCCCTGGCGAAGCCCGAGCCGACTGGGAAATTTTTGCCGACATTGGCCGCAGACTGGGCTTTACAGCGCAGTTTTCCTTTGCCGCCACCGCCGAGGTACGGGCCGAGTTCATCGAACTCACCCGCGGTCGCCTGTGCGATCAGACCGGCATCACCTACGCATCCCTGGCCGCAGAAGGGCCGCTGCAGTGGCCCAGAAGTGACGCGGCTCTCATCCAGAAATCCCAGAGAAAGGGAGATATGAAGGAAATCCTGGGGCGGTTTCTGCCCCATTCCGGCCATCCGACTCCCCCCTTTGCCAGTCCCAAGGTGGAGGAAGACCCTGGCAAGCGGCTCTACACCAACTACCGCTTCCCAACGGACGATGGTCGGGCCAGGTTTGCCGCTTTCCATCCCAAAGGCCTGGCGGAAGCACCGGAACCCCAGTTTCCCCTGGTACTCACCAATGGACGGCTGTATGGCCACTGGCACACCCTCACCCGCACCGGACGCATTCCCAAAACCGCCGCCATGCATCCCGAGCCGTTTCTGGAGGTGCATCCCCGCGATGCTAAGCGGCGCAACATTGAGGAGGGAGATTGGGTGGAGGTGCGATCGCGCCGGGGCACCGCCCGCCTCAAGGCCAGGGTCACCAAAGCCATCGCCCCCGGCACCGTCTTTATGCCCATGCACTGGGGCTTTCTGTGGAGCGATGATGCCGAAGTGAACGCCCTCACCCACCCGGAGCTGTGCCCCATTTCCCTGGAGCCGGAGCTGAAAGCCTGTGCGGTGGAAGTGGTGCCGGTGATTCTGGCCACGCCGGAGCAGCGATCGCGGGGCACCCATACCCCCCAGTCCGCCGCCATGCTGGTGCAGTCTCAGGAGTTATAACAGTAGGCAAGAGCAGCCTGAGAGTCATCTATGACCCCATCGAACCCTGTGTACTTTCAATTTGAAGCCGACTTTGTGGAGTCGCTCCGCTGTATTCCCATGCAGGTGCGCTACAAGCTCGATACCTGCGGAGTCAAGCTGAAGCTGCACCACTGGCATCAGTTTTCGACCGAGGAGCGGCAGCAGTTAGTCTCCCTCCCCTGCCACCAGGGTTCGGAGATCAGCCAGTACCGCGACTATCTGCAATCCCTGGTAGTTGCCCACACCGGCTCCCAGGCAAAGGCACTGGCCATCGACCCCACTCCCCCCTGGGCCGATGCCACCCAGATTCCTTCAGACGTGCAGACCAAACTGCAGGAAGTGGGGGCCACCCTATCCCTTGAGCAGTGGCAGCAGCTCAGCCCACTGCAGCGGTTTGCCCTGATTAAGCTCAGCCGTCCCAGCCACGAAAACCGCAACTTCCTCCCCGCTCTGCAGGAATTTGGCCTGTCGGGAAGTAGGTGAACTCAAAACCGGATGTAGGATTGGTTAGCGCCGCGTCACTCCACGCTGAAATGGGCTTTGATGGTTGACGGCAATGCCTAACGCATCTAACCCTGTCAAGGTGCATTCGAATAGCACATGCGAACAGCATAGGATGCGTTATCGGCCCGCTAATTCGCGCAAAGCCCTACAACCTTTAATGTTGGGACGTAACTAATGTTGGGACGTAACTAATGTTGGGACATAACGCATCGCTTACGGTACTGAGCTTCTCCCTTGGCGCAAACGGTGCTTCCGGCCAGAGCAGAGTGGCCTGCCCAATCGCCTGGGGACATGCGTCTAAATAAAGCACCGGATGTCAATCCCTGTAGGGGCATTCGCGCAGCAATGCACTGGTAGGAACTTGCTTTAACGAGATTTTAAAGACTCCACTACACGGCGATATAGCATAAAGCACAGAACGATTTTGCCCGCTACCGTATAACCAAATTCGTCGTCTTTAAGTGAAGCCATGCAGACCGTCGCAGATTCTTCCCCCGTTTCAGCAACTCCTGAAGCTAAGCCCGGTCGTCCTCACGTCGTCATTATCGGCGGGGGCTTTGGGGGGCTCTATGCGGTCCAGCAGTTGGGGCGTGCCCCGGTGGATGTGACCCTGATCGATAAGCGTAATTTTCATCTGTTTCAGCCCCTGCTGTACCAGGTGGCCACTGGAGGACTGTCACCGGGCGATATTGCATCACCCCTGCGGGGAGTTTTGAGCCGTCAAAAAAACACCCGCGTACTGATGGGAGAAGTCGTAGACGTTGACCCTGAAAGCAAGACGGTGACCCTCAAAGACGACGGTACCCTGGCCTACGACACCCTGATTGTGGCCACCGGCATGAGCCATTTTTACTTTGGCCGGGATGACTGGGCCAAAATTGCCCCCGGCCTGAAAACCGTCGAGGATGCCCTGGAAATGCGGCGGCGCATCTTTGCCGCCTTTGAAACCGCAGAAAAGACCGATGATCCAGACCTGCGCCGGGCCTTGCTCACCTTCGTCATCGTTGGCGGTGGCCCCACCGGGGTAGAGCTAGCCGGTGCCCTGGCGGAGCTGGCTTACCACACCCTCAAGCCCGATTTTCGCCAGATCGACACCTCCGATACCCGCGTCATTCTGGTGGAGGGCATGGATCGGGTTTTACCCCCCTTTCCCCCGGTATTATCCGACCGGGCTAAGCGAGACCTGGAAAGAATCGGCGTCGAAATTCGCCTCGGTTCCCTGGTAACCGACATTCAGGGTCAGCAGGTGACCATTAAACAGGGGGATGAAGTCACTACAGTACAGGCAGCTACGGTGCTGTGGGCAGCCGGGGTAAGAGACCCCGGCATGGGTGGAATTTTGGCCAAACGCACCGGGGCAGAGCGCGATCGCAGCGGTCGCGTCATCGTCAACAAAGACCTGAGCGTGCCCAATCATCCCAATATTTTTGTAATTGGAGACCTGGCCCACTACGCCCCCCAGGGAGCACGCCCCCTACCGGGCATTGCCCCCGTCGCCATGCAGCAGGGGCAGTACGTCGCCAAACTGATCCGAAAACGCCTGGATGGCGACACCCTACCCCAGTTCGAATACAGAGACAGCGGCAATCTGGCGGTCATTGGCCGCAACTCCGCCGTGGTAAACATGCCCTGGACTCAACTCACCGGCTTCCCCGCCTGGGTTGTGTGGCTGTTCGTCCACATCTTTTTCCTGATCGAGTTTGACAACAAGATCATGGTCATGACCCAGTGGGCCTCCAACTACCTCACCCGCAAACACGGTGCCCGCCTCATCACCGAAAAGGACATGGGATAATAAGCAGAGTCGCTCTGCAGGCAACCCCATGGTTAGAGTCAGGGAAATGGGAAAAGTATTGGTCGAAGTCACGGTAACGAATCGGGCTGATCAGATTCTGGCAGAACGCGGAGTCATTCCAGAAGATGAAATACGCTCAATTGTTCTTCAAGATGTTTTGGTAGACACAGGGGCAACTACCCTATGTCTACCTTCAGAGTTCATTGCCCGGTTAGGCCTGAGCTTACTGAAAGAAGTCGATGTAGTAGCAACGGCTCAAGGAATCAGTAAAGCCAGAATTTTTCAAGATGCGCGCCTTTCCCTATGCGGTAGAGAAGGCACTTTCGAGTGCCTGGAACTCCCCGGTGGACGAGATCCCCTTATTGGGGTTATCCCCCTGGAAGCCCTGGGACTTGAACCAGACCTCCGTAATCAAACCCTGAAAGTTCTACCTTCCGAATCCGTCGATACCTATCTAACAATTCTCTAGCTCTTCTGCCTTCTACCTTCTACCTTTCTCCCTCAAGCTCACTACCGGAATTTTCTATACTGATTCAGTACCCCTAATCAGCCACAGTCCCTGCCTGAAATTCCTTTGATACAGCAAGAAACCCTCGATTTGCTGGAGTGGTCACGCCTGTGCCAGCACCTATCTACTTTTACGGCCACCAAACCCGGCACGATAGCGGCCCAGCGGCTCGTCATTCCCCAAACCCAGACCGACAGCGAACAGCTCCTGGCCCAAACCCAGGAGGCCTACTGGCTTGACCAACAGAGCACGGGCCTCAGCTTTGCCGGCATTCGTGACATTGGTTCAGCTCTGGAGCGGGCGCAGCGGCAGGGTATGTTGAGTGGAGAAGAGCTGCTGGCCATTGCCACAACCCTGAACGGTGCCCGCCAACTCCGCCGTGCTATTGATGCCCAGGAACCAGACGACCTGCCCATCCTGCAGGCTCTGGTGGCCGATCTGCGAACTTACCCAGAACTGGAACAAAACATTCACCACTGCATTGACGACCGGGGCGATGTGGCTGACCGGGCCAGTGCCAAGCTGGGGGGCATTCGCAGCAAGCTAAAAACCATCCGCAGTAGCATTCGCGAGCGACTGCAGCGCATTTTGCAGCGCCAGGCCGGGGCCGTTCAGGAACAGTTGATTACCCAACGGGGCGACCGCTTTGTAATCCCCGTCAAAGCCCCCCAAAAAGACGCCATTCCCGGCATTGTCCACGATGCCTCCGCCAGCGGGGCCACCCTCTACGTGGAACCCAACAGCGTGGTGGAACTGGGCAATCAACAGCGACAACTGATTCGCCAAGAACAGGCGGAAGAAGAAATTATCCTCTGGCAGCTCACGGAACAGGTAGCCGAAGTCCACGACGATCTGGAACTGCTGCTGGCTATCGTCACCCAGCTGGATCTGGCCAACGCCCGCGCCCGCTACTCCCTCTGGCTAGAGGCCAATCCGCCCCGGTTCATCCAGTCAGAAGAGCAAACCACCCTGCGAGATCTGCGTCACCCCCTGCTGGTGTGGCAGCAGCGCCACGAACAGGGGCCAGAGGTAGTGCCCATCAACGTGCTGATGAAACCAGCCCTGCGAGTTGTCACCATCACCGGCCCCAACACGGGCGGCAAAACCGTCACCCTCAAAACCCTGGGGCTGGCCATGCTGATGGCCAAGGCCGGGCTGTTTGTCCCCGCCCGTGAGCCGGTGGAACTGCCCTGGTTTGGGCAGGTGCTGGCTGACATTGGGGATGAACAGTCCATCGAACAGAGTTTATCTACGTTTTCCGGCCATATTCGGCGTATTAGTCGCATTCTTGAGGCGATTCGGGGGGAGCAGGGGGTGGGGAATGGGGAATGGGGAGTAGGGAATGGGGAACAGGGGGTAGGGAATAGGGAACAGGGAATAGGGAATGGGGAACAGGGGGTAGGGAATAGGGAACAGGTAGTAGGGGATAGGGAGCAGGCAACTGCAGCTCCTTCTCACCCCTCACCCCTCACCCCTCACCCCTCACCCCTCACCCCACCTACCTCACCTACCCCACCCACCTCACCTACCTCACCCACCCACCTCCCCTCCCCCTCCAACACCCTCATCCTCCTCGACGAAGTCGGTGCTGGCACTGACCCTTCCGAGGGTACTGCTCTGGCCATGGCTTTACTGCGCTACCTGGCGGACCATGCCCGGTTGACGGTGGCTACGACTCACTACGGGGAACTTAAGGCCCTCAAGTACCAGGATGAGCGGTTTGAGAATGCCTCGGTGGAATTTGATGTGGAGAGTCTATCGCCCACCTATCGGCTGCTGTGGGGCATTCCGGGTCGGTCTAATGCCCTGGCGATTGCGCGGCGGTTGGGGCTATTGGAAGCTGTGGTAGAACAGGCCGAGCAGGTCCTGGGTACCGGTTCCCAGGAAGATGTAAACCAGGTCATTGCCGGACTGGAGGCCCAGCGCAAACAGCAGGAAGCCAGGTCGAAGGAAACGGAAGATCTGCTGGCCCAAACCGAGAAGCTGCACAACGAAATTCGCCGCAAGGCCGACATGCTGCGAGAACGAGAGCGAGACCTGCGGCAACAGCAGGAGGTGGCAATTCAACAGGCCATTGCCGAGGCTAAGGGTGAAATTGCTAAGGTCATTCGCAGGCTGCAGCAGGGAGATGCCACCGCCCAGGATGCTCAAAAAGCGACCGAAGCGGTCGATAAAATTGCCCAAAATCGGATACCTGCTCCCCAGGCCTTGGCGGCCAAACCGAAACCGGGCTTCAAACCCAGGGCAGGAGACCGGGTTCGCCTGCCCAGCCTGGGGCAAACGGCTGAGGTCCTGACGGAACCGGATGAGGATGGCAAGCTAACGGTGCGCTTTGGCTTGATGAAAATGACCGTGGGCCTGGCCGATATTGAGTCTCTCCAGGGGGAGAAGGCTGAAGTGCCGGTCAAGCCAAAACCTCAGGATACGGTTCCCACCGCCCAGGCGGCTCCTCCTGGGCCGACGGTGCGCACATCGCGCAATACCTTCGACCTGCGGGGAATGCGGGTGACCGAGGCCGAGTCGGTGTTAGAAGACGCCCTGGCTACGGCCAGCGGTGCCATCTGGATCATCCATGGCCACGGCACTGGCAAGCTGCGGCGGGGGGTGCATGAGTATCTCAAGACCCATCCCCAGGTACAGCGGTTTGAGGCGGCAGAGCAGGCGGACGGAGGCACCGGGGTAACGGTTGCTTATCTGTGATGTCAAGCCTATGATGTCAAGCCTATTCCGCAATGCAGTAACGGTTGCGTCCGTAGTTTTTGGCGTCGTACAAGGCCCCATCGGCCATGGCGGTCAGGTGTTGGGGCACCAACGGGGCAGATGGATAAACGCACGCCACCCCAAAACTGAGGGTAACATGGGGGCTTACTCCGGACTTAGGATGCTCCAACCTCAGTTGGGCCAGGGCCTGACGAATGTCTTCAGTCAGGGAAACAGCTCCCCCTAAGGGAGTGTTGGGCAAAATGAGGGCAAATTCTTCTCCGCCATAGCGAGTGGCCAGATCGGCGGGACGTTTGATCACGCCAGCAATGGCATGGGCCACCTGGGTGAGACAGTGATCTCCGGCAATGTGCCCCAGGGCATCGTTATAGGCCTTAAAGTCATCAATGTCGCACAGAATTAGCGAAAGCGGTTGCTGCTCCCGCGATAGGCGTTTCCACTCCTGGGCCAGATATTCGTCAAACTGGTAGCGATTGGGTAGGGAGGTGAGTTGGTCGTGGGTAGCCAGGTGCTGCAGGCGCTCTTCCCACTGCTTGCGATCGGTAATGTCCTGGCCAATACCAATGATCTGGCCATCTGAAAGGCGGATGTTGTACCACGAAGTATCAATGATCTGTTCCAGGGCATTGTAGGTCTTAAAATCTTGCCACTGGTGGTTGGGCGTTTGAATATGGTCAATTACCCGCTGGCGATAGTGGGGGTCAGGGTAGCACCGGGCCAAAATGTCCAGATGTTGCCATTCTTCTAGGGACCATCCCAGAATATTTTCCGTGGCCCGGTTAATAAACTGGACGTCTCCCTTGAGCGTCATTAACACCACCATGATGGGAATGTGATCTAAGATGGCCTGCAGCATTTCGGCCTGCTGGCGCAGGGCTTGCTCCATCTGATGGCGCTCGGTCAGATCGGTGTGGGTACCAATCACTCGCAGCGGGCGACCATCTCCATCCCATTGAATGACCTTGCCCCGGTCTAAAATCCATTTGGAGCTGCCGTCTTTGCAGCGCACCCGGTGTTCGTTTTGATAAATGGGTGTTTCGCCGTGGAAGTGACGTTCCAGGTCTTCATAGCACCGGGCTTTATCATCAGGGTGTACCCGTGAGTCCCATTCCTCCAGGGTGTCGCCGATTTCATCTGGCTCGTAACCCAGCATGGCTTTCCACTGGTTTGAGAAAAAGACCCGATTGGTTTGGACGTTCCAGTCCCAGACTCCGTCACCGGAACCTTCCAGGGCAAACTGCAAGCGGGCTTCACTTTCTCGCAGGGCCTGCTCGGCCAGATGGGTGTCAGTAAAGTTGCGCACCATCACCAGCACTTCTTTTGCATTAATCGGAACGACACGCACTTCCTCGTGGTACCGTTTTCCATCGATCTCTAAATCCTGACGATAAATCTGTCGTTCTCCCGTATCCAGGGCCAGGGCAATGGAATGCAAACGCTGCTGCACTGCCGCCTGGGGCAAAATTTCATGGAGCGGTTGCTGCCCTTCAAGATCAACGGGTTTCCAGAGTTGGATTTCCCCTCCGGAAATCAGGGTCAGGCACCGACCTTCCCGGTTCATCCTCATCAGCAGGTCGGGGATGGCTTCCAGCATGGCTCGTTTGGTGGCCTCGCTGGTACGAATCAAATCTTCGTTGATTTTGCGCTCGGTGACGTCGGCAAAAGAAACCACGATGGTGTTGGGTTTTGCGGTCCCAGGGTCAAAAATCGGCTGAGTGTTGATAGAAATCCAGCGCAGACTATGATCGGGTCGATGAACCCCCATAACAACGTTGCGTTGAGGTTTCCCCGTCCGCAGGGTCACCATGGCGGGATGATCTTCACCCGGAAAGGGGGTACCGTCCTCGTAAATAGTATGCCAGTGGGGGTCAACAGAGGTTTTGCCCATCAACTGGTGGGCAGATAGACCCAGTATTTCTTGAGCACTGGTGTTGCAGGCAATAATGGCCCCGTCAGCCTGGTGAATCACCACCCCCTCCGCCAGCACCTGTACCACGCTCTGGTAGCGGATATCGCTCTCTTCCAGGGCTTGTTCGATGAGCTGACGCTCTTGCTCAAGCTGCTGACGGCGGATTTCGCTGTGTTTGCGATCGCTAATATCCGTTTCGCTTAACACCATGGCCGCCTGGCCAGTTACCGGGTCGTGGGTGGGTCGTAGTTCCAGACGATGCCAGAGGATACCTGCCCGGGTACGCACCTGACATTCCTGCAGCCACACCTGCCGCTGTTTAAGGGCGGCAATGGCCTGCTGGGCCAGAGACGGATCAAGAAACCGCTGCTCAAAGCTGGGGGCATTCCCATAGCAGGTTACTGCCGCCGGGTTCTGTAATAGAAGCGCGCCTGTCTCGGCAAACAGCGACACCAGACAGGAGCTATGGCGAAACGCTTCCACAGAGCGGAGGGTATCCTGCTCAATCTGAGACTGCTGCGGCAGATGGCCCTCCACCAGCATAGCCAGACGCCCGTCATCTAGCTCTACCCCTGAGCACAGGCACTGCACCGACACCGGATTACCCTGGGGGTAAAACGTCCAGGCTTCCTGCACCGTTTGCCCCCGCCGAAACTCCTCCAGATAGCTCAGCAGGCGAGCCTGGGTGGAGGCCGACACCTGACTGAAGTCCCGATTCAGCAGGCCGTCTAACGTGGGGGCAGCCCAGACCCACAGAGCGGCTTGATTGGCCCAAACCATCCTCAAACGCTGGATGTCAAAAATCCAAATGGGCGTTTGCAGACCATCAAACGGTGAAAGATTCATGAACCCGTATCAATCTACTCCCCAAAGAGTTGACCTCCATTTAGGATTCCCGGTCTATACCCTAATACTCCTGTTCCTGCAACAAGTTGAAATAGCCCCCAGATCCCCACGTCCCCGGCCCCCTTAGCTGCCCAATGTTCCGCGCCGAAAGTATTGCCACGTAGGTTGGGTGGAGCGCCAGCGGCCCCCAACCCTCCGGGCATCTTTGATGGTGCGAAACTAATCCGGACTAGGCTTGATCAGCCAACACTCGCCCCAGAGCAGTTAAGAGCGTATCAACCTTCTCAGGCTGGCTGTTGTAGCCCATTAAACCAATGCGCCACACCTGGCCAGCCAGTTCTCCCAAACCACCGCCAATCTCAATATTGTAGTCGTGCAGCAGGGTACGGCTGACGGCTTTGGCATCTACCCCATCGGGTACCCGCACCGTTGTCAGGGTCGGTAGCCGGAATTCTGGCTCGACATGGCAGGTTAACCCCAGATCAGCCAGGCTATCCCAGAAATATGCGGCAGTCTTCTGATGCCGCTGCCAGCGGGCCGCTAACCCTTCCTCCGCCAGCAGCCGCAGCGCTTCCCGCAGGGCATAGGTGAGGTTAACCGGTGCCGTGTGGTGATACATCCGCTCACTGCCCCAATACTTCCTCAGCAGGGAAGCATCCAGGTACCAGTTGGTCACTGGGGTTTTACGCTGAGCCAGTTTCTCCTCGGCTCGGGGGCTCATGGTGAAAGGGGAAATGCCCGGCATACAGCTCAACCCCTTCTGGCCGCAGCTGTAGGCCAGATCGACCTCCCACCCATCGAGAAAAATCGGCACCCCGCCCAGGCTGGTCACCGTATCGGTAATCAATAAACAGCCCTGGGCATGACAGGCCGCTCCCAGCCCTTCCAGGGGTTGCCGCACCCCGGTAGAGGTTTCGGCATGGACGATGGCCAGTACCGCCGGATTATGGGTTTGCAGGGCAGCGGTCAACTCCTCCAGGGAAAATGCCTGCCCCCAGGGTTTGGTGATAGTGGACACCTCAGCTCCATAGCGCCGGGCCATATCCACCAGCCGATGGCCGAAGTATCCTTTCACTGCCACCAGCACCCGATCACCCGGTTCAACCACATTGGCCAGGGTCGCTTCCATGGCCGCTGAGCCTGTCCCTGCTACTGGATAGGTCAGGGAATTGCTGGTTTGCCAGGCGTAGCGCAGCAGTTCCTGCACCTCGTCCATCATGGCCAGGTAGGCCGGGTCGAGGTGGCCAATGGGCTGACGATGCATGGCCGCAATCACCGTCGGGTCAGCATTGGAAGGACCTGGCCCTAACAGTAACCGCTCCGGCACCTGCAGAGGAGCCAGCGCCGGGCGATGGGCTTCGTTAACGGCAGGGTGTTCCATCGAAAGGGTTGTAGTCATAGCAGCGTTCTGTCCGCGTAGTGAAGTCGGGTAATCATCCGCCCCAGGGGGAGAGATAGCCTGCTTCCGGGCGAACCGTCTGCCGCCCCGCAGGCATTAAAGAGGCTTAATGACCCTATTCTCTTACGGAAGGGGTGCCTGCCTATACCGTTTTTAGCCAAACGATAAACAAACTGCCGGGGCCAGCATCCTCCGGAAGACTCTCTACCGGCAGCCAGTGGTCGAACTGCACGGGGCTAACGACATCAATGTGGCCTGCCATAGCTGCAACTAAATCTTTAACAATAGCCAGCCCCAGGCCGGTTCCCGGCGTTTGGCCTTCGGCCTGAACTCCCCGGTAGTGACGTTCAAAGATATGGGCCTGGTCTTCCGCCGGAATACCGGGTCCCGTGTCACCAATGGCAATGCCCTGATAAAGAGCATCATCTAAAGACTGCACCAGTCCCCCCAATACCCAAATCAGAGTTCCTGCAGGGGAGTACTTAAAGGCATTGTCCAGCAGGTTGCTGACCACTTCCCGCAGGGCGGTGGCATCCAACCAGACCTCAGGCAGATCGGTGGGGATATCGGCAATTAAAGCAATGTCCTGGTCCTGGGCAATGGTCTGGGCGGATAACAGCAAAGGTTCAACCACCTCTGCAATGGAGCCAGGAATTAAGTCGAGGGTACGTCCCAGGCTATGGGAGCCATGGTTAGAAGCCAGCGAGAATGAAGGAGCAATATCCTTATCTTCTAGAGCAGCGAACGTCTCCGTTGAGGCCGGCAGTAACAGGTGCTCCAGGGGGGGATTGGTGGCCGTTTCAGCCAGGTCGGCGTCGCCCTGGGCCACAGCATCGTCAAAGGTTTGAGCCAGGTCCCGTAAACGGCCAGATTCGCGGACAATCCCTTCAGCGATAGTGCGATTAGGATCATCAGACTGCATACGTTTCAGCAGCAGCTTGCCAAAAGTCTGCAGGGCGGTTAGCGGATTGCGAAACTGGTGCAGCAAATCATGGAAGGTTTGGGATTGGTCGGCCTGGGTAAACTGCCGCTGCTGTAGCTGGTTCTGCAACCACTGGTTGCGTTGATCCATGACACAGGCGATGGCTAGGCTCTTTGCTACCCGCTCAGCCTGCTGATAGTCTTCTCGGTTCCAGGGGGGCACCTCACGGGTACTGACCATAACCCCAAGGACAATTCCCTCGTGGGCCAGAGGCAGAATTAACGGCTGGCTAACCACGGCATTGCCATCCCCCTCGTCGGCAGCAACAGCAGCATCGGTTAAGGCATAAAAAACATCAGGTTTTGCCGGGTAAACCCTATTTTCCCCAGCGGCAGCCGCGTCAGCCCGGTCAGAACGAGGAGCAGTAGTGTCAGCGTCGCCAGCCCCAAACAGGGGTAACCTGGTCAAAGCATATGCCCCCTGGGGAGCCGCAGGCAGCGCATCATCCATGGTTGACAGGGCGCTTTGTTGAACCGTCCAGACATCGGCATCGTCCGGGTAAGCCACCAAAGGCACCAGGGTGGGGCTACTCAGGTTGCTCGACTGTTCCGCCAGATAGATCACGGTTGAGCTGGCCCCCAGGCTCCGGGTCAGGAGTAGAACCTGTGACTGGCACAAAGCGATAAATTCTGTACTGGCGGACCCTAGCATAGCGCCCCAATCTTCACTTCTGATGGGAGAAAAATTAAAGTTTTGTCAAAATTTTGACAAAAATGTTCATGCCCAGGAATGATTTTGCCCCCCGTGTTGCCTGCAAAACATAGGTTATAGCCACTATAAACCAACTTTTAAGAGAAGTTGAAATTCCTAATTAGAGCCGATATACTCGTTCTGGTTAACAATTTTGTAACCAAAACTACATCCAAACATCTACATAGAGGGAGGTAGGCAACTTGGCAAGGAGACGCAAGCGCAAGAGCCGTCGTCGCTTGGAAGGACGCCGAATTCTGGAGGCTGTTCCTCAGTATAGTATCGAGAGTGGCAATGAAAAACCTGTAACTGCTGCTCGTAACTTTATTCATTCTGAGGGAATTTCACCACCAGCGTTGCTATTGGTAAAACGCAACGAGCATACGACCGATCGGTATTTTTGGGCGGAGAAGGGACTCTTCGGCGCTCAGTACGTTGAGGAGAATCACTTTCTGTTCCCAAGCCTTCGAGTTCTATTGGGTGAAGAAGAAGACCCCTCTGAGATTGGCGCTGCCGCTCGTTAACGCTAGCAACGATGTCAGTTTCTCAGATTGAAGGTTAGCGACACCCAAATCAGCTAGGAACCACTAAGCGGGCAGCCCAGACGGGTTGGCCGCTTTAGTTTGTCAAGCCTTGTCTGCTACGGTTAGGTGCTGTAGGC
>Ga0008833_1001062_pt1 | contig 15179 bp, 14 predicted proteins | sample HotLakConsoUCCLE_FD_62216 | JGI IMG/M metagenome (GOLD analysis project Ga0008833, IMG submission 62216) | Hypersaline microbial mat communities from Hot Lake, Washington, USA - Hot Lake Consortium UCC-LE | ecosystem: Environmental > Aquatic > Non-marine Saline and Alkaline > Hypersaline >... | reverse complement strand
ACCGGCACTGGCGGCGGCATGCAGATCTTCTGCGGCGGCGTCGGCGTCGACCATCCCGACATCACCGGCGCATCGCGTGCCATGACCGAGAGCGAGTACAACACCTGCCTCGAAAACGGCGTCGACAGCATCACGGAAGTTCTGATCGGCTATGACGGCCTGGCGATCGCGATTTCGCAGGACGGCCCGGACCTGGACCTGACCAAGGCCCAGATCTTCCAGGCGCTCGCCGCCGAGGTCGAGGTCGATGGTGAAGTGGTCGCCAACCCCTATACCAACTGGAACGAGATCGACGAATCCTTCCCCGATGCACCGATCAACGTGTTCGGCCCTCCGCCCACCTCCGGCACGCGCGACGCCTTCGTCGAGCTGGTCATGGAAGAAGGCTGCGAGACTTTCCCGGCTATCGAAGCGCTCGAAGAAGACCGCATGGAAGAAGTCTGCCAGCGCATGCGTACCGACGGTCCCTTCGTTGAAGCCGGCGAGAACGACAATCTGATCGTGCAGCGCCTTCAGGCCGACTCGAATGCCGTCGGCATCTTCGGCTATTCGTTCCTCTACGAGAACCAGGACACGCTGAAGGCGGTCGAGGTCGAGGGCGTGGCGCCGAACGAAGAGACCATCGGTGACGCTTCTTACGGCGTTTCGCGTCCGCTGTTCTTCTACATCAAGAACGCGCATCGCGGCGTCATTCCCGGTCTGCAGGAGTTCGCCGAGGAGTATGTCTCGGAAGCTTCCTTCGGACCCGGCGGATACCTTACCGAGCGTGGTCTGATCCCGCTCGGCGATGACGACCGCGAGACCACTCGCCAGACGGTCGCCGAAGGCGTTCACTTCGATCGCTACGCCGACTAAGGTATCATTGAGTGCCTTGCCGGTCCCGGTCGCGCCAATAGGTGCGACCGGGATCAAGCTTTGACGCGAGACCAGCGGACCCCACGCCGTGACCGGATATCTCTTTCTAGCGATCCTGCTTTTTTCCCTCACCGCATTCTATGTCGGGCGTTCGGCTGGAAACGGGTTCGTCACCGCAAACGGGTCGCAGGTTCACTCGCGGCCGATCTATCATGGCGCCTTTGCGGCGATCTGGGTCGGTGTGCCTACGCTGATTCTTGTTCTGCTCTGGCTGCTGCTCGAAGATTCCGTCATCGAACAGCTTCTCGTGGCCTCGCTGCCAGCCAGCCTGACGGATGATGCTTCGCCGTCGCAGATATCGCTGCTCGTCAGCGAAATCCGCAACGTCGCATCCGGTCGGATCTTCTCCGAACCAAACCCGGAAATCGTCGCAGCTGCCGAGCGCTACGCCACCTGGAGCATGATCGCACGCTGGGCGATGGTGGTCGTGGCGCTGTGCGCCATGGCTCTGGCGCTGTTCCTGGCCCGCACCCGGATGGCCCCACAATTTCGCGCGCGCCAGGCCTTCGAACGCACACTGACCATCATGATGGTCTTTTCCGCGACCGCCGCGATTCTGGTCACGCTGGGCATCGTGGTGTCGCTGACCTACGAATCCCTGCTCTTCTTCTCCATGGTCCCGCCGACGGAGTTTTTCTTCGGCCTGAACTGGGAACCGCAGATCGCCATCCGGGATGACCAGGTGGCGGGAACCGGCGCATTCGGCGCCGTACCGGTGTTCACAGGGACGCTGCTGATCGCGTTGATCGCACTCCTTGTTGCGGTGCCACTTGGGCTGATGTCGGCCATCTACCTGGCCGAGTTCGCCGACTCCCGTGTTCGCGGCGTCATCAAGCCGATCCTTGAAATTCTGGCCGGCGTGCCAACGGTGGTCTATGGCTTCTTCGCAGTTCTGACCGTGGCACCTGCAGTGCGGGATGCCGGATCGCTGTTCGGAATCGCCATCTCGCCCAACAGCGCGCTGGCCGCTGGCGCGGTGATGGGCATCATGATCCTGCCGTTCATTTCTTCCCTGTCCGACGACGCGATTCAGGCAGTTCCGCGCGCCATGCGCGATGGTTCGCTGGCCATGGGCGCAACCAAGGGCGAGACGATCACGCGCGTCCTCCTGCCAGCCGCGCTGCCGGGCATAGTGGGCGGCATCCTGCTCGCTGCCAGCCGGGCCATCGGCGAGACGATGATCGTGGTCATGGCGGCTGGTCTGACCGCCAATCTGACCGCCAATCCGCTGGAAGGCGTCACCACCGTGACCGTACAGATCGTCACCCTGTTGATCGGCGACACCTCGTTCGACAACCCCAAGACACTGTCGGCCTTCGCCCTCGGTCTCGTGCTGTTCGTCGTGACACTGTGCCTCAACGTGCTCGCCCTGCGCATCGTCCAGAAATACCGCGAAAGATACGAGTAGATCATGGCCGTTTCGACCGCCCAGACCACGCCGCCGCAGCAGACATCGGACAGGGCCGCCCAACTGCGGCGACGCCGCTACGCAGCCGACCGCAGGTTGAAATTCTTCGGCCTTGCAGCCATCGTGACCGCCGTCACGCTGCTCGGCATCCTGATCGGCTCGCTCGTCCTCACCGGCTATCAGGCCTTCGTGCAGACGCATGTGACGATCGAGGTCGCGATCGACCCCGAACTGGTGGACAGGGAAGATCCCAGGTCCGGCAACTACCGCGCCGTGGTGGCGGACGCGGTGCAGCGTCTGTTCCCGGAGACCGATGATCCTGCGGTTCTGCGCGAGGGCGGCCGTATCGTTACCAATGGGGCGCAGGTGATCCTGCGCAACATGGTGGTAGACAATCCGGGTCTCGTGGGAACGAGTTTCACGCTGCAGGTTCCGGTCTCCGACCCTTACGACCAGTTGACGAAAGGCGTGCTCGATCGCGACTCCGCCGAGGACCGGCGCCGGCTCAATGACGAACAGATCGCGCTCTACGAAACGCTCGAAGAGCGCGGCCTGATCGAGACCAAGGCCAACTGGGCCCTGCTGTTCAACGCGGACAGCCGCTTCCCCGAACTGGCCGGCCTCTCGGGCGCCATCGTCGGCTCGTTCTACGCGCTGCTGGTCTGCTTCCTGATCTCGTTTCCGATGGGCATAGCGGCCGCCATCTATCTGGAGGAGTTCGCGCCCAAGAACCGCTGGACCGACATCGTCGAGGTCAACATCAACAATCTGGCCGCCGTACCTTCCATTGTCTTCGGTTTGCTCGGCCTCGCCGTCTTCATCCAACTGTTCGGCCTGCCGCGATCCGCACCACTCGTTGGCGGCATGGTGCTGTCGCTTATGACGCTGCCAACAATCATCATCGTCACGCGCGCCGCGCTGAAGGCCGTTCCCCCCTCGATCCGCGAGGCAGCACTCGGCATCGGTGCCTCGAAGCACGAGGTGATCCTGCATCATGTGCTGCCGCTGGCGATCCCCGGCATTCTCACCGGCACGATCATCGGGCTGGCGCAGGCGCTGGGTGAAACCGCACCGCTGCTCTTGATCGGCATGAACGCCTTTCTTACCAGCCCTCCCGGCGGCATCATGGAGCCGGCGACGGCACTGCCGACGCAGATCTTCATCTGGGCCGACAGCCCCGAGCGCGGTTTCGTCGCCCGCACTTCGGCTGCTATCCTCGTGCTGCTCGGCTTCCTAATCACGATGAACGCGATCGCCATTTATTTGCGCGCCCGACTCGAGCGGCGCTGGTAGGGGTAGAGAGATGGATCAGATGACCAATACCCGGTTCGATGCGGTCACCGCTATGCCAGACAACAATTCAACTCGCGCCAAGGTCGTGGGCCAGGACGTCAACGTCTTCTATGGTGAAAAGCAGGCGCTGTTCGACATCAACCTGTCGATCGGAGAACGTCAGGTCACCGCGCTGATCGGCCCTTCAGGCTGCGGAAAATCGACTTTCCTGCGCTGCCTCAACCGGATGAACGACACGATCGACAACTGCCGCGTGACTGGCAGGATCGAGCTGGACGGCGGCGACATTTACGATCCGTCGCTCGACGTGGTGGAGTTGCGCGCCCGCGTCGGCATGGTATTCCAGAAGCCCAACCCGTTTCCGAAATCGATCTTCGAAAACGTTGCGTACGGCCCGCGTATTCACGGGTTGGCTTCCGGAAAGGCCGAGCTCGACGAGATCGTCGAGCGCAGCCTGCGCAAGGCGAGCCTGTGGGACGAGGTCAAGGACCGCCTGGCCGAATCCGGCACCGGCCTTTCGGGCGGACAGCAGCAGCGGCTGTGCATCGCACGCGCCATCGCCGTCTCGCCGGAAGTGATCCTGATGGACGAGCCGTGCTCCGCGCTCGACCCGATCGCCACGGCGAAGATCGAGGAACTGATCAGCGAACTGCGCGAGAACTACACCATCATCATCGTTACCCACTCCATGCAGCAGGCCGCACGCGTTTCCCAGCGTACCGCCTTCTTCCACCTGGGCATATTGGTCGAGGAGGGTCCCACCGACGAGATCTTCACCACGCCGAAGGACCAGCGCACGATGGATTACGTAACCGGCCGCTTCGGCTGATCCGACAAGAACCGGGGGATAATGGAATGCAGGAGCACATGCTCTCTTCCTTCGACGCGCAACTCGACGCCATCGCCGGCGATCTTGCCGAGATGGGTCACATGGCGCGCAAGCTGACCGCCGACGCGGTGGACGCGCTGACAGCCTCGGATGTGGACAAGGCCAAGACGATCATCGCCGCCGACCGGCCCATCGACGAGATGCAGCAGATCATCGAGCAGAAGGCCGTGCTGGCGATCGCCAAGAACCAGCCCATGGCCATCGACCTGCGCGTTCTGGTCGCTGCCATGCGCGTCGCCAACGATCTCGAACGCATCGGCGACCTGGCCAAGAACATCGCCAAGCGGACCATCGCCATCGACGAGCCGCTGCGCTCGCAGAAGCTGATGACCGGCTTCGGTCAGCTCAGCAAGCTGGTACTCGCGCAGATCGACGACGTGCTGGCAGCCTATGCCGGTCGCGACGCCGCCATGGCAGCCCGCGTGCGCGAGAAGGATGGCGACGTCGATGCCATCCACACCTCGGTGTTCCGCGAGTTGCTGACCTACATGCTGGAAGACAACCGCAACATCGCCATGTGCACGCACCTGCTCTTCTGCGCCAAGAACATGGAGCGCATTGGCGATCACGCGACCAATATCGCTGAAACGCTTCACTATGTGACGACCGGCGAGATGCTGGACGACGACCGCCCCAAGGCGGACGCCAGTTCGGGGGCCTGAAGCGAGCTTGCCTTGCAACCGGGCCGGCTCTCAGTCCACGAAAAGATCCGGCTGGGCTGCGGCGATTTTCGGAAGCGATTTCAGGATTTCCGCCAGATGATCGCGCATCGCCGCGCCGGCCTCTTCCGGCCGTCCCTGCTCGATGGCCGAGAGTATCTGCTCGTGCTGCGCGATCAGAGTCTCGACAGGGGTGGCCAGCGGCATCGAGAGATACCGGACGCGGTCCATCTGGGCCTTCAAATTCTCCAGCAGCCGCCAGGCGCGTTCGCAGTCGACGCTGAGGGCTATGGCGTGGTGGAAGGCCTCGTCCTCGCGTAGAAACCAGGCATTGTCGCCCCTGGCGTGCGCTTCGCGCTGCCGATTCAGGCATATGTGCATGCGCGCGATGCTCTCTGGCGACGCTTCCGCCGCGGCCCTGCGCGCCAGCGCGACCTCGACGGCCTCGCGGATGAACCGCGCATTCTCGACATCCTTGCGGGAAATCAGCACCACGAATGTGCCGCGTTGCGGCCGAATCTCCACCAGCCCGACTTCGGCCAGCTTGATAAAAGCCTCACGAACCGGTTGGCGCGATACGCCCAGCTGCTTGGCGACCTCCGCCTCCGACAAGAGGTTGCCCGGCCGCAGTTGCAGCTGCACGATCGCCTGCTTGAGTGCCGCGAAGACCCGATAGCCCATCGTCGCCTGGCGCAGGCGGGCGCTGTCCTCGTCGAGAGCATCCAGCTGAAACGTTACGTTCATGTTGACTTCATTCATACTACCATACTAGTCTATCTCAATCGCCTGCACATTGCCAGCAGCGATATGGGAGGAGAACCATGAAAACGATGCATTTGAGAGCGCTTTCGCTCGCCGCCACCCTCAGCGTAGCCTTCGTCGCCCCTGCCCTGGCCGCAGACTATCAGCTCAACGTCAACACCGCACTTGCCACGTCAGATCCCCTTTACAAGGGTCTGGAGGCCTTTCAAGCCAATATCGCCGAAGCCTCGGACGGACGGCTCGAAATCAACCTTTATCCCAACTCCCAGCTCGGTCCCGATGAGGACGTCCTGGAGCAGGCACGCGCTGGCGCGCCCGTTGCCGTCGTCGTAGACGGCGGTCGCCTGGCGGTCTTCCAGAACGAGTTCGGCGTGCTCGGCGCCCCCTTCCTTGCCTCCGGTTATGACGGCATCCGCAAAGTGGTCACCTCCGACATGTTCGAGGAGTGGGTGGACAAGTTGCGTGAGGCCTCCGGCCATCAGGTCCTGAGCTTCAACTGGTGGCAGGGCGAGCGTCACCTGCTCACCAACAAGGAGATCAACGGACCGGACGATCTCGACGGCGTGCGCATGCGCACACCGGGTGCACCGGTGTGGATGGAGACCATCAGCGCCATGGGCGCAACGCCCACGCCGATGCCATGGGGCGAAGTCTATTCGGCGATCCAGCAGAATGTCATCGACGGCGCCGAGGCCCAGCTTCCCGCCATCATCGGCGCAAACCTCAACGAGGTGGTGACGCACATCACCAAGACCGGCCACATCAACCTCATCACTGGCCTGGTGACGTCCGCGGCGTGGTTCGACAGCCTGCCGGATGACCTGCAGACGATCGTCCGCGAGGAAGCGCTCAAGGCAGGCGACATCGCCTCCTACGGGACGCAGGATTCGCTCGAGCAGATCGAGGCCGATCTGACGGCCCAGGGTGTCGTGGTGGCTGAAATCGACACGGCGCCGTTCCGCGACGCGACCGCCGACGTCTACGACAAGCTCGGCTATGGCGAACTGCGCGACCAGCTTCGCGCCATGGCCGAGGAATAATCCTGCACCATCCACCCAAGGCTGCGGGGCAGGCAAACTGCCTGTCCCGCGACCGCTTCTACAGGAGCAGGACATGTCGCGCCGCATCGCCCGGATCGAGCTCTGGCTGGGCATGGCCCTGCTTGCCACCATCGTCGTCCTCGTCTTCATCGCCGCCGTCATGCGCTTCTTCAACCGGCCGTTGATCTGGTCGGTCGATCTGGCGCAACTTCTGTTCATCTGGCTGTGTTTCATCGGGGCGACGCGGGCCATGCGCGAGCGCGCCCATCTCGGCGTCGATCTCCTGGTGCGCCACTTGCGCCACAGCCACAGGCTTTATCTCGAGATCGGCCTGGCCATCGTCTTCATCGCGTTCATGAGCGCACTTGCCTGGGAAGGCTACAAACTGACGATGCTCAATCGCGAGCGGCTGTTCGGCGACAGCGGCCTGTCATACGCCTATGTGACGATTGCCGTGCCCGTCGGTTGCCTGTTCCTGACACTGGCCGTTCTCACCAATGGTGTGGAGGCCTGGCGCGCGCGCCGGGACGGCAAACTGCTCATCTTCAATCGCGATGACGACACCGACATGCACCAGGAGATATGATCCTTGCTGCTGATCGCGATCGTCTTTTTCGCTCTGCTGTTTCTCGGCGCGCCGGTGGCTTTTGCCATCGGCATCTCGGGCTTCATGTTTTTCCTGACATCCGACATCATGCCGCTGTCGATCGGCGTGCAGCGTATCGCCACCGTTTCGCAGAGCTTCCCGCTGCTTGCCGTACCCTTCTTCGTGCTCGCCGGGCACCTCATGAACGAAAGCGGCATTACCGAGAGGCTGTTCCGCTTCTCCCACGTCGCGGTAGCCTGGATGGCTGGCGGGCTTGCCCAGGTGTCGATCATCCTGTCCACACTGATGGGCGGTGTATCCGGGTCCGCGGTAGCCGACGCAGCCATGCAGGCGCGGATCCTGGGGCCGCGCATGATCGATCAGGGCTATTCGAAGGGCTACACGGCCGCTGTCATCGCGCTGAGTTCGCTGATCACCGCGACCATTCCTCCCTCGATCGGCCTGATCCTCTACGGTTTCGTCGGGCAGGTCTCGATCGGACAGCTGTTCCTGGCCGGCATCGTGCCGGGCTTCCTGATGATGCTCTTTCTCATGGTGGCGGCCTATCTGGTGGCACGACGGCGCAAATACGTGGTGGCCGACAGCATCAAGCCGACCTGGCGCGCACTCGCCATCGCGGCATGGGAGGCCAAATGGGCGCTGCTCTTTCCTGTCCTTCTGGTCATCTCGATCAGGGGCGGCGTGTTCACCCCCTCCGAAGTGGGCGCCTTCGCGGTGGTCTATGCCATCGCCGTCGGCACGCTTGCCCATCGCGCGCTGGACTTTTCCGCCATGCGGCGGGCCTTCGGCAAGGCCGTGTCCGACATCGGGCTGATCATGCTCATCATCCTGATGTCGGGCATGATCGGTTTCGCGATCATCTTCATGCAGCTGCCGCAGCAGGTAGCCGGCGTTCTGCTGGAGGGAATTGCCAACCCGCATCTGATCGTCGCCATCATCCTGGTGAGCCTGTTCCTGGCGGGATTGCTGTTTGAGAGCACCATCCTCGTCTTGTTGCTGACGCCGATCTTCGTCCCGATCATCCGCAGCGTCGGTTTCGACCCGGTGCATTTCGGCATCCTGATGATGACGGTGGTGACGCTGGGTTCCATGACCCCGCCGGTTGGCGTGGCCATGTACACGGTGTGCAGCCTGCTCAATTGCAAGGTCGAGGACTATTTCAGGGAATCCCTCCCCTTCCTCGCGGCCATCGTCGCCCTCGTTGCCGTGCTGCTCTTTATCCCCGACATCGTGCTTTTCCTGCCGAGGCTCGCTTTCGGATGAACCCATACGAAGTTATCGCGGCGCGCGCCGCCGGAGCGACCGCATGAGACAAACCTGGCGCTGGTTCGGTCCGAACGATACCGTGAGTGTCGACGACATGCTGCAGAGCGGCGTGGAAGGTGTCGTCAGCGCGCTTCATCATGTCCCGACCGGCGATGTCTGGACGGCCGAGGAGATTGCCCGCCGCCAGAACGAGATCGGCACGCGCCGCAATGGCGGGGCATCGGGCCTCGCCTGGGAAGTGGTCGAAAGCCTGCCGGTTTCGGAGGACATCAAGAAGCAGAACGGCAACTGGCGCGATCATATCGCCAACTACCGCGCCTCCATGGAGAACCTTGCCGCGGCCGGCATCAGGGTGATCTGCTACAATTTCATGCCGGTGCTCGACTGGACGCGCACCGATCTCGCTTGGAGCCTGCCGCATGGCGGGACGTGCATGCGTTTCGACCTTGTCGATTTTGCCGCCTTCGATCTCTTCGTCCTGGGGCGGAAAGGGGCGGCCGCCGACTATTGCGCCGAGCTGACCGACCACGCAAAGACCCGTTTCGCGGCCATGTCCGAGGATCGAAAGACGCAACTGGCGCATAACGTGACCTGCGGCCTGCCAGGCGCAGCCGAGCACCTGACACTCGAAGGCGTCCGCTCGCATCTGAGCGAGTATGATGGGATCGACGCGCATATGCTGCGCGGCAACCTCATGGCCTTTCTCGAAGAGGTGGTGCCGACCGCCGAGCGGCTGGGCCTGCGCCTGTGCTGCCATCCCGACGACCCGCCCTTCCCGCTGCTGGGCCTGCCAAGGGTGATGTCGACCGAAGACGATTACCGCTTCATCCTCGAGGCCATCGACAGCCCTGCGAACGGCATGACGCTTTGCTCCGGCTCGCTGGGCGCGCGGCCCGACAACGACCTGCCCGGCATGATGCGCCGGCTTGGGAATCGCGTCCACTTCCTGCATCTGCGCAACGTCAAGCGGGACATCGCCGATGGCATCGGCTCCTTTTTCGAGGCCGAACATCTCGACGGCGATGTGGACATGGTGGCGCTGGTCGCGGCGGTCCTGGACGAAGAGTCCCGGCGCAAGGCCAATGGCCGGGAAGACAGCCAGATTCCCATGCGGCCCGATCACGGCCAGGACATTCTGGACGATCTCGGCCGGCGCTCGCAGCCGGGCTACCCCACGATCGGCCGCATGAAGGGCCTGGCGGAACTGCGCGGTGTCATGCGCGCCCTGAGTCACACGGCTTCCCAAAAGGGCTGACTATCGGAAGTCAGGACCGGCATTCGCCGCTGCAGCAGTTTTTCTTGTGATGCGGTCGAATTCCTGAAACCTTAATCCGTCCAGAAAGTTATGGAGCGCCAGACTTCGCGGGTGCGCTTGCCAACATGGCAGCGTCCAACCGCCACAGGCGGCTTCCGGGCATCAAGAAGGTTTCGGGAATCAGAAAATGACCGGCAGCCCAACCCGGCAGCCGCCTTGAGGGGTGCGTCACCGATGCTCAAGCAGCCAACGACGACGACCAGGGTCATCGAAGCCTATCTGGCCCGATGCGCCAGGAACCGGTTGCTCATCATCTCGACTGCCGTTGATGAGGTCCGGGCCGGCCTGCCGGATTGCGAGTTGACGGATGATGAGCTGGCGCAACTGGTAGCGCTTCACGCTGTGGCGGCCGGCTTCAGCATGATCAGCTTCGACCTGAAGGCGCGCCGCTACACGATCGAGCTGCCGGTCGCGTGGACGATACCAGGGTGGGGCATGGCTCGTCGGCCGGCTCCTCCCCCGACGGCACGGACGTCGCCGAACCTCCCTACCGACCCGTTGCCGGCAGCTGACGACTTGCCCGTGCCGGATGGGTCGATCGGCATGCCCGGCCTCAAGACGCTTGACTGAAAAGACTTGTCGCTGGTCGGCGGCTGCTTGCTAGCCTGGACTAGCCGCGAAGCGCGGAGGGCGAATTGACGGGGTGCCGATCGGAACTGGTCAGTGCGGCCGATACCGTTTCTTCGCGCAATTCCTGCAGCAGTCTCAGCCGGGCGCGATTGAGACGGCTCTTGACCGTGCCCATGGCGCAGCCACAGATTTCGCTGGCCTCTTCGTAGCTCTGGCCCAGCACGCCGACCAGAATGACGATCTCGCGCTGATCCTGGGGCAATCGTTGGAGCGCCTCGGCGATCTCCTTGCCACGAGCCGACCATTCCTGGGTCGCGTTGGTGGACGGCTTGGCTGAAATGCAGTCCGCCGCGCCAGGGGACTCGCGTTGGCTGCGCTTGATCTGCGTGTAGAATGCATTGCGCATGATCGTGAAGAGCCAGGACTTCATGCTGGTTCCCGGCCGGAACTGGTGCATGTTGGAAAGCCCCTTGGAAAGGGTCTCCTGAACCAGATCGTCTGCTTCATCGCGATCACGATGGAATGTGCGTGCAAACGCACGCAACGCGGGCAACAGTTTCACGATCTCTGCATCGCCGGAAGGATGCCCCACCGACTGCTTCGGCACCATATTCATGTGACTGACCCACTACTCGAAAACCCGCCTCTTCATAAATGTTTTGTCAGGGTGCAGGTTCCGCGTCCGGTTGAATATGATGCGGAGATTGGGGCGGCGCGGGCGAGAAGAAGCGTAGCGTCCAGCAACTGTCTTTACTGGCTCTTCACATTTGTTAAGAAGACTTATGAAAATGCGAACTCCGGCCGACAGCAAACTGTCGAACACACCTTCGGATCAGGAAACTGGCGACCTGTCGATCCTGCTTGAAGAGATCGAGCGCGAGCAGATGCCGGAGAGGCTGCTGACGCTGGCCCACCAGCTGCAAGCAGCGCTTGCCGCCAGGCGCAGCGACAAGGGACCAGAGGACAGCTTGCAAAATCCGGAATGAAAAAAGACCCGGGCCGCGCGGCCCGGGTCTTTGATGTGGTGACGATCAAGCTGCCTTCTTGGTCCTGGCTGCCTGGTTCGAAGATGTCTCGGCGAGCTTGGTCAGGTCGCCGTCCGTCTTCTTTTCTTCCTTGAGCGTCTCGTTGAGAAGCTTGGCGGCGTCCTTCATGCCGAGCTCTTCGGCCCAGCGCTTCAGCGTGCCGTAGCGGGCCATCTCGTAGTGCTCGACAGCCTGGGCAGCGGAAATCAGCCCGGCATCGAGAGCGGAAGTGTCCTTGAACTCCTCCATGATCTCCTCGCCTTCGGCGATGATGCCCTCGATGGCATCGCAGGTCTTGCCGCGCGCCGGCTTGCCCATAAGCTCGAACACCTGCTGCAGGCGCTCGATCTGGCCCTCGGTCTCCTTGTGGTGCTTTTCGAAAGCGGCCTTGAGCTGCTCGGACTGCGCCGCGCGCTTCATTTTCGGCAATGCCTTCAGTATCTTGCGCTCGGCATAGTAGATGTCTTTCAGCGTGTCGTGAAAGAGATCGTCGAGTGTCTTGTCCTTCGCCATGGTGCGGTTCCTTCGTGTTCTGAGTAAGCCACGACTGTCGTGGCTCACCCGAACCTGCCTGCCCCGTCATTGTTCCGGGCAGGAGGGACCGGCCCTACATGTTCAGAAGCTTGCGCGCATTTTCCTTGAGCACCAGCGGCCTGACCTCGTCCTTGATGTCGAGCTTCTCGAAATCCGAAAGCCAGCGGTCCGGCGTGATGGCGGGCCAGTCGCTGCCGAACAGCATTTTGTGCTTGAGGATCGAGTTGGTGTACTGCACCAGGATCGGCGGGAAATATTTCGGCGACCAGCCCGACAGGTCGATATAGACGTTGGGCTTGTGGGTCGCGACCGACAGCGCCTCCTCCTGCCAGGGGAAGGAGGGGTGGGCCAGGATGATCTTCATCGCCGGGAAGTCGACGGCCACGTCGTCGACATACATCGGATTGGAATATTTCAGCCGCATCCCCATGCCCCCCGGCATGCCCGAACCGACGCCAGTCTGGCCGGTGTGGAACAGCGCGATGGCGCCCTCCTCCGCGATCGCCTCGTAAAGCACATAGGCCGAACGGTCGTTCGGATAGAAGCCCTGCATGGTGGGGTGGAACTTGAAGCCCTTGATCCCGTGATCGCGCATCAGGCGACGCGCCTCGCGCGCGCCCGCCTTGCCCTTGGCGGGGTCGATCGAGGCAAACGGGATCATGATGTCGCTGTTGGCGGCCGCGATGTCGGCGACCTCTTCATTCTTGTAGCGGCGAAAGCCCGTCTCGCGCTCCGCATCGACGGGAAAGATCACGCAGGCGATCTTGCGGTCGCGGTAGTATTCGGCGGTCTGCTGCACGGTGGGCAACATGCCGTCGGCACCCGCCGGATTTCTGAAATATTTGGCCATGGCGGCCTGGAATTCCACATAACCGTCATCACGGTGGCCGCAGCACGGCTCCTCCGCATGGGTGTGGACATCGATAGCGACGATCTCGTCGAGATTGATCATTCATGCGCTCCCAAAGACTGGCGCCGGTTCGGGCGTCAGCGAAATGTACCTCAGGCCTTCAACCAGCAACGCAGGCGCGGCGGCAATGTTGCCGGGGCAACTGTTATGGCAAACAACAATTATCGCCCCTCAAGTCAAGTTTGAGGCCGGCCGCTCCAAGCGAAAATGATCAGAGCGCAAGGATGTCGGCGCGCTCGCCGAACACCCTGCGCGCCGCCTCGACCACGCTTGTGTGGTGCGTGAACACGATGGGCTGGAACAGCTCGCTCGAAGCGCCCAGCGTTTCGATGGCCGCCGCCGTGCGCGCGTCGTCGAATGTCTGGAAAAGGTCGTCGGCGATGAACGGGACGGGTTCGTTGCTGCCGCAATAATCCGCGAGATAGGCGATCCGCAGGGCGAGGTGCAACTGGTCGACGGTCCCGTCGCTCATGCCCGAAAGTCGGACCTCCTCGCCGCTGCCCCGGATCGCCACGAGTTCGGCGCTGTCATCCTCCCCGAACCGCTTGGACAGACGGACGAAGGCACCGGAGGTCAATGTCCGGAAATTCTGGCCGGCGCGTTCCAGCGCCGGATCGGTGGCGGCTTCGCGCTGCTTTTCGATCCCCTCTCCCAGCAGCAGGGACGCCAGCTTGAGGACGGTCCATTGCCGGGCCGCATCGACCATGCCGGCTTCAGCGGCACGGCGTTCGAATGCGGCAGCCTCCGATCCGCGGGATTGTTCCAAATGGGTCCGCTCGGTGCGAAGTGCGGACAATTGCGCGTAGACCTCGTTGATTGCGGCGTCGAGGGTCGGCTCCTCCGCCTCGAGCCGGGCCAGTTCGGCAGCGGCCTCGATCGGATCCAGGGTCAGAAGCCTTTCGCGAACCGCATCCTCGTCGCGGTCCGGGGCAATCTGGCGAAAGCGGTTGCGGCAGGCATCGAGCTTGCCGCGCAGATCGTCACGATGGTGAAGGCGTTCGGCCAGTGCGGGCGCCTCCTCCAGCGCGGCCCCATCGCCCAGCAGCTGAACAAGCAGGCTTCGTGCGGCATCGTGTTCCTGCCGGGCAAGGGCGAGGGCCTCTTCCAGATCCTCGAGTTCCGCCCGCATCTCCTTTTCCTGGCGGGCAGCTGCATCCGCCTCGCGGGCCCGTTCGTTCAGCGTACCGATGGCCTGGGCGGCCGGCAGCGGGACCAGATCGGGTGCAAGCTGCGCGACGAGATCGGCAACGGCCTTTTCGAAAGCTGCGATGTCACGCTCCATGCCGCGCACCCGGCGGTCCCGGTTCTCGCGTTCGAGCCGCAAGGCAGGGACCTGCTTCCAGACCGAGATCGCCGCCTGCACCGCCACGGGGCTCGCCGGCTTGTGGAGCCCGAGCGGCCCGATCAGGCCCTGCAGTACGTCTAACAGGCGTACCCTCTCAGCCTCGGCTTCACCGCGCTCCCCGGAAAACCGCGCCAGCCGCGTCTCGCACTGATCCCTGCTGATCGCATTCTCCCGGCTGTCGTTCCAGATACGCTGGATGACGCCCAGACGCTCCTCCACGGCGCGGAGGAGAGCGGGAAGCGGCAGGCTCACAGGGCCCGAAGCCCCGATGCCCTCGGCAATCTCGCGCAGAGGCGGCAGCAGCACGTCAGCAAGGGAACCGGCAGTCTTGAGACGCTCGGCTTCCGTCTCGATTTCCTCGCGCAGTTCCAGCAATTGCGAAACCTCGGAGAGCCAGTCCAGCATGCGATCGGGCGATTGCGCCTTTATGCCTGCAGCCAGGAACAGCGCCTCATAGCTTGCCTGGAGTGCGGTCAGACGGGCGCTGGCTTCGGCCAGTTCCGCCTCCCTGGCTTGGGCAGAAGCCGCAAGAGCCGTGCGGCGCTCCCGGGCGGAGGTAAGCCGCGCCAGCTTCTCCGTCTCCTGCAGGACCCGGTCGACCAGGATGTCGGCAGCCGACACAAGTGTCTGCGTACTCCGCA
>Ga0008833_1001060_pt1 | contig 15272 bp, 16 predicted proteins | sample HotLakConsoUCCLE_FD_62216 | JGI IMG/M metagenome (GOLD analysis project Ga0008833, IMG submission 62216) | Hypersaline microbial mat communities from Hot Lake, Washington, USA - Hot Lake Consortium UCC-LE | ecosystem: Environmental > Aquatic > Non-marine Saline and Alkaline > Hypersaline >... | reverse complement strand
GGCCAGACGGTGCCGGACATGTCGCTCGAGCTGACCCTGCCCGCGCTGGAGGCGGCGCTGGGGCGGACGGTCACCTTCGCGCGCGAGGATTTCAAGCCGGCGGTGGCGGCGATGGTGCCGGGCGACGTGCTGCTGCTGGAGAACATCCGCTTTTTCCCCGGCGAGGAGAAGAACGATCCGGCATTGGCGCAGGAGCTGGCGGATCTGGCCGACATCTATTGCAACGACGCGTTTTCCGCCGCGCACCGGGCCCATGCCTCGACCGAGGGGGTGGCGCATCTGCTGCCGTCCTGCGCCGGACGTTCGATGGAGGCAGAACTGCGCGCGCTGGAAGCCGCGCTTGGCAATCCGGCCCGTCCGGTCGTCGCGGTGGTGGGCGGCGCCAAGGTGTCGACCAAGCTCGACCTGCTGTCGCACCTGATCGAGAAAGTCGACATGCTGGTGATCGGGGGCGGGATGGCGAACACCTTTCTTGCCGCGCAGGGGATCGACGTGGCGAAATCGCTGTGTGAGCACGATCTGGCCGATACTGCGCGCGAGATACTGGTCAAGGCCGAGACGACCGGCTGCGAGATCATCTTGCCCACCGATGTCGTGGTCGCCGGGACCTTTGCCAAGGGCGCGGCGCTTGCCACTGTCGCCGTCACCGCCGTACCGCCCGAGACGATGATCCTCGATGCCGGGCCGGACACCGTGGTGCGCATCGTCACCGCCTTCGAAACGGCGCGAACGCTGATCTGGAACGGGCCGCTCGGGGCGTTCGAGATCCTGCCTGCAGACCAGGCGACGATCGTCGCGGCAAAAGCGGCCGCGCGGCTGACCGAAACCGGAAGCCTCGTGTCGGTGGCGGGCGGGGGCGATACCGTCTCGGCGCTGAACCAGGCCGGGGTGGCCGACGGGTTCAGCTATATCTCCACCGCCGGCGGCGCCTTTCTGGAATGGATGGAAGGCAAGACCCTGCCCGGGGTAGCGGCGCTGGAACAGGCGAACTGACGCCTGTTTGCGCCACCATTGTGGACAGCGCCGCGGGGCTTTGGCAAGGAGAGGTCACCGATGCCGTCACCCACAGGAGTGCGCAAGATGCCCAATGCCGCCATGACAACCCAGATGCAGACCGGACAGGGGTTCATCGCCGCGCTGGACCAGTCGGGGGGATCGACGCCCAAGGCGCTGCGCCTCTACGGCATCGAGGAGGACCAGTACGGGTCCGAGGCCGAGATGTTCGACCTCATCCACGACATGCGCGCCCGCATCGCCACCGCGCCCGCCTTCACCGGCGACAAGGTGATCGGAGCCATCTTGTTCGAGATGACCATGGACCGCCAGATCGGCGGCAAGCCCGCCGCGACCTACCTGTGGGAGGATCGCGGCGTCGTCCCGTTCCTCAAGATCGACAAGGGTCTGGATGACGAGACCGACGGCGTGCAGATGATGAAGGCCATCCCCGACCTGGGCGACCTGCTCGACCGGGCGGTCGGGCATGGCATCTTCGGCACCAAGGAACGGTCGGTGATCCACGCCGCGAATGCCGTCGGCATCGCCAATATCGTGGCCCAGCAGGTCGACCTCGGCTTCGAGGTGCTGGCCAAGGGGCTGGTGCCGATCCTGGAGCCCGAGGTGAGCATCAATGCCGAGGACAAGGCGGAGGCCGAGGACATCTTGCTGGCCGAACTGCTGAAGGGGTGCGACGCCGTTCCCGACGGCAAGCAGGTGATGCTGAAGCTGACCATCCCGACCAAGCCCGATCTTTACGCGCCGCTGATCGCGCATCCCAAGGTGCTGCGGGTCGTGGCCCTGTCGGGCGGCTACGAGCGGGACGAGGCCTGCGAACGGCTGGCGGCCAACCACGGGATGATCGCCAGCTTTTCGCGCGCCCTGACCGAGGGCCTGTCGGCGCAGCAGACCGACGCCGAATTCAACGCGGCCTTGGCCGAGGCGATCGACGCGATCCACGCCGACTCGATCACCTGAGCATAGACACTCACGGCGCGCGGTCCTGATCGGGCCGCGCGCCATGGGTGGATGCCTCAGCTTTCCTCGCCGGTGAAATAGACCTGCATGAAGGCCGGTTCGCCCATCCGGTCGAGCAGCGCCAGTTGCCGGTCGAGCCAGTCCCAATGGCCTTCCTCGTCCAGGGCGATCGTCTCGAACAGCACGCGGCTGCCCAGATCGCCGGCCGCTGAAGCCTCGATGGCGGCCTTGGTGTAGACCTCGATCGCCTGATCCTCGTCGGCGCGGTCGGCCTCGAACATGGCTTTGAGATTCTCGGCCTTCACCGGCTTCTTCGCCGGAACGACGTCGGGCGTGCCGCCGAGGAACAAGATGCGTTCGATGAACTGACCGGCATGGCCAAGCTCTTCTTGCATCTCCTCGCGCATTTTCGTGGCAAGCTTGTCGAGGCCCCAGTCGTCAAGGACATGGGCGTGCAGCAGGTACTGCTGGACGGCGGACAGCTCCATCGACAGGGCCTGTTGCAGGGACGCGATGCTGGATTGGTGACGCGGCATGGGAAGCTCCTCACAGCGGTTGGGTTCAAGATTAGAACAATTCTAAGTACGGGGCGGGCGGGCTTCAACCCCGGGCCTGGTGCCCCGTACATTTGCCGCAGCGCAGACCCAACCTGCGACGCCCGCGACGGTTCCGCACAAGGGGGATTCCAATTTGCGAATCGATGTGCGATTCTCGACCAAGCGCCCCGTCAGAGGTCGCACCGACCCAGAGGCAGAAGCAGATCCCATGATGCGCAGCCTATCGCTTACCGGCCTCGTCCTGCCCGTGGCCCTCCTGTTCATCGGGGCCTATTTCACCTTCACCGCGGTGCAGGGAAACTACGGCCTGTTCCAGCGCATCCAGATCTCGGCCGAGGCCGACCGGCTGCAAGCGCAACTCGACACGGTGCAGGCCGAGGTTGCGAGGATGGAGATCCTGACCCGGCGGCTGTCGGACGATTACCTCGACCTCGACCTTCTCGACGAGCAGGCGCGCGCGATCCTCGGCTACGTGCGCGTGGACGAGATCATCCTGCCCTGACCGCGCGGCTTTCCGCGCTTTGCCCATGCCGGGGTTGACCTCTGCACCCCGTCGCCCGCACCCTTGCCTGGACGGACAAGGCCCCATGCGCTCCGCGCAAGCCGATGCGTCAGGATTGCGGGGTGCAATAGGCGGTTGCGTCTGCCAGGAAAATGTTCAACGTTAAACTATCTCTGCGACCGGGGGAGGATGACCGGGATGCCACCACGCAAGACAGCCGCGGCAGCGAAGAGCGCGCCGAACGTATCGGCCGACGAGCTCAAGAAATACTACGGCGAAATGCTGTTGATCCGCCGCTTCGAGGAGAAGGCGGGCCAGCTTTACGGCATGGGCCTGATCGGCGGCTTCTGCCACCTCTACATCGGGCAGGAGGCGGTCGTCGTCGGGCTCGAGGCCGCCGCGGAAGAGGGCGACAAGCGCGTCACCTCCTACCGCGATCACGGCCACATGCTGGCCTGCGGCATGGACCCCAAGGGGGTGATGGCCGAGCTGACCGGGCGCGAGGGGGGATACTCCAAGGGCAAGGGCGGCTCGATGCACATGTTCTCGAAAGAGAAACATTTCTACGGCGGCCACGGCATCGTTGGCGCGCAGGTGCCGATCGGCGCGGGGCTGGCCCTGTCGGACAAGTACAAGGGCAATGACCGCGTCACCTTCGCCTATTTCGGCGACGGCGCGGCCAACCAGGGCCAGGTGGCGGAAAGCTACAACATGGCGCAGCTCTGGGACCTGCCGGTGATCTTCGTGATCGAGAACAACCAGTATGCCATGGGCACCTCGACCAAGCGCTCGACCATGTCGCCCTCCTACTGGGAACGCGGCGCCGCCTACGGCATCGCGGGCGAGGCGGTCGATGGCATGGACGTGCTGGCGGTGAAGGCGGCGGGCGAGAAGGCCGTGGCGCACTGCCGGGCGGGCAAGGGCCCCTACATCCTCGAGGTGCTGACCTACCGCTACCGCGGCCATTCGATGTCGGACCCTGCGAAATACCGCACCCGCGAAGAGGTGCAGGAGATGCGCGAGAAGCGTGACGCGATCGAACATGTGCGCCAGATGCTGTTGTCGGGCGGGCACGCCTCTGAAGACGATCTGAAAAAGATCGACAAGGACATCAAGGACATCGTGAACGAGGCTGCCGAGTTCTCGAAGGAAAGCCCCGAGCCCGCTCTCGAGGAGCTGTGGACCGACATTTACGCCCCGGAAGACCAGCCGGCGCCGCAAGACGCCTGAGGGAGGGCGACAGACATGGCAACCGAGATCCTGATGCCCGCCCTCTCCCCCACTATGGAGGAAGGCACGCTGGCCAAGTGGCTGGTGAAGGAAGGCGACACCGTTTCGGCAGGCGACATCATCGCCGAGATCGAAACCGACAAGGCGACGATGGAATTCGAAGCCGTCGACGAAGGCGTGGTCGGCAAACTTCTTGTGAAAGAAGGCACCGAAGGCGTGAAGGTCAACACCCCCATCGCCATCATCGGCGAAGAGGGAGAGGACATGTCGGCGCCGTCCGGGGACAGCACCCCTGCCCCGACCGCGCTTCAGACCTCCGAGGGGCGCGCCGACCCGGCCCCGGCCGTCGCCGCCCCGGCGGCCGCGCCGAAAACTGACCGCAGCCCGGACTGGCCCGAGGGCACCAAGATGAAGACCCAGACCGTGCGCGAGGCGCTGCGCGACGCAATGGCCGAGGAAATGCGCGCCGACGATGCCGTCTTCGTCATGGGCGAGGAGGTGGCCGAATACCAGGGCGCCTACAAGATCACGCAAGGATTGCTGGACGAGTTCGGCGCCAAGCGCGTCATCGACACCCCGATCACCGAGCACGGGTTTGCGGGCATCGGCGTCGGCGCGGCCTTCGGCGGGTTGAAGCCGATCGTCGAGTTCATGACCTTCAACTTCGCCATGCAGGCGATGGACCAGATCATCAACTCGGCGGCCAAGACGCTCTACATGTCGGGGGGCCAGATGGGCGCGCCGATGGTGTTCCGTGGCCCCAACGGCGCCGCCGCCCGCGTCGGCGCGCAGCACAGCCAGGATTTCGCCGCCTGGTTCTCGAGCGTGCCGGCCTGAAGGTGGTGCAGCCGTATTCCGCGGCCGACGCCAAGGGCCTGCTGAAGACCGCGATCCGCGATCCGAACCCGGTGATCTTCCTCGAGAACGAGATCCTTTATGGCCGTTCCTTCGAGGTGCCGGATGTGGATGATTTCACCATCCCCTTCGGCAAGGCCAAGATCTGGCGCGAAGGCACCGACGTGACCATCGTCAGCTTCGGGATCGGCATGACCTACGCGCTGGAGGCGGCGGAAAAACTGGCGAAGGACGGGATCGAGGCCGAGGTGGTCGACCTGCGCACCCTGCGCCCGCTGGATTACGACACGCTTATCGAAAGCGTGAAAAAGACCAACCGCTGCGTCACGGTCGAGGAAGGTTTCCCGGTCTGCTCGATCGGCAACCACCTGTCGGCCTACATCATGACCCATGCCTTCGATTACCTCGACGCCCCGGTGCTGAACTGCACCGGCAAGGACGTGCCGATGCCCTATGCCGCCAATCTCGAAAAACTGGCGCTGACATCGACCGCCGAGGTGATCGAGGCGGTCAAGCAAGTGACCTACCGTTAAGGAGACCGCGCGATGCCAACGGAAATCCTGATGCCCGCGCTGTCCCCCACGATGGAGGAAGGCACGCTGGCGAAATGGCTGGTGAAGGTGGGCGACACCGTTTCGGCAGGTGACATCCTGGCCGAGATCGAGACCGACAAGGCGACGATGGAATTCGAAGCCGTCGAAGAGGGCGTGGTCGGCAAGCTTCTTGTGGATGAAGGCACCGAGGGCGTGAAGGTGAACGCGCCCATCGCGGTGATGCTGGAAGAAGGCGAAAGCGCCGATGACATCGGCAGCGGCGGCGCCGCCAAGGCGGAGTCCACGTCGACGGAGGCGAAACAAGACGCGGCGCCTCCTGCCCCCGCCAAGCCCGAGGACAAGGCCACCGCCGTGACGCCATCCGCAGGCAGTGCCGCGCCCGCCCCCAGATCGGAGGACGGGTCGCGGATCTTCGCCTCGCCGCTGGCCCGCCGGATCGCCACTGACAAGGGGCTCGACCTGGCGCAGGTCAAGGGCTCCGGCCCGCATGGCCGCATCGTGAAGGCCGACGTGGAGGGCGCCAGCGCCAGCCCCGCCGCCGCGCCCAAGGCCGAAACGGCTGCGCCCGCGGCCGCTGCGCCCGCCAAGGCTGCCGCCGCGATGCCCACCGGCCCCGATGCCGCGCAGGTCATGAAGATGTACGAGGGCCGCGAGACCGAAGAGATCAAGCTCGACGGCATGCGCCGCACCGTCGCCGCCCGCCTGACCGAGGCCAAGCAGACCATCCCGCATTTCTACCTGCGCCGCGACATCAAGCTCGACGCGCTGATGGCTTTCCGCGGGCAGCTCAACAAGCAGCTGGACAGCCGCGGCGTGAAGCTCAGCGTCAACGACTTCATCATCAAGGCCTGCGCCAACGCCCTGCAACAGGTGCCCGCCGCCAACGCCGTCTGGGCCGGCGACCGCATCTTGCGGCTGATCCCGTCCGACGTCGCGGTGGCCGTGGCGGTCGATGGCGGGCTTTTCACGCCGGTCCTGAGGGACGCGCATCACAAGTCGCTCTCGGCGCTGTCGTCGGAAATGAAGGACCTTGCCGCCCGGGCACGCAGCCGCAAGCTGGCACCCCATGAGTATGTCGGCGGCAGTTTCGCGGTCTCGAACCTCGGCATGTTCGGCATCGACAATTTCGACGCGGTCATCAACCCGCCCCACGGCGCGATCCTTGCCGTCGGCGCGGGCGTCAAGAAACCCGTGGTCGGCAAGGACGGCGAACTGAGCGTGGCGACCGTGATGTCGGTCACGCTGAGCGTCGATCACCGGGTCATCGACGGCGCGCTTGGCGCGGAGCTGCTGCAAGCGATTGTTGACAATCTTGAGAACCCGATGGTTATGCTGGCCTGAGCTTCCTTAGCGACGCCGGGGAGGAGAGGCGAAGCTAGGCAGGCGGGGCCGCGGGGAAACCTGCGGCCCCGTCGCCATTCGTGGTCGCGGTTGATCTGCCGCAAGGCCGGTGCGCGCGGAGCCAACTATCTCACGGGCATCGTTTTGCGAAAAGGACCTGCCCGCATGGACTGGAAAGACACGCTCCGCCACACCTCCTCGATCCTCGGACCGCTGCGCGCCGAACAGGCCGCGACCGCCAAGGGGTTTCACGAGCTGCACGAGGCCGCGCTGGCCGAAGGGGCGCTCTCGACCAGGCACAAGGAGCTGATCGCGCTGGCCATCGGCATCTCGAAACAGTGCAACGACTGCATCGGCTACCACGTCAAGGCCGCGATCCGCGCCGGCGCCACGCGCGACGAGGTGGCCGAAACGATCAACGTGGTCGTGGTGATGAACGGCGGGCCGGGCTACATGTACGGCGCCAAGGCGATGGAGGCGTTCGACCAGCTGTCACGCTGAAAGGCAGCTGGCTTTCATATAGAAGATCGAGACGTCTTGCGGCGAAACAGCGAGGGCCTGAGCCCCTGTCCCGCGCTCTCGACCACATCGGCGATGCGGGTCGCCCGCGTCGCCGCACCCTTGGCGGTCTTGATCCATTCCAGCGTCCCGCGCCGCACGCTGCGCGGCCAGCCGTCCCAGACCGGCCGCAGCGGGCCGAGCGCCGCGTCCAGATCCCCGGGCACCTCAAGCCGGTCGACATCATCGAGGAAGGCCCACATGCCGTTGGCCTCCGCCACCGCGATCGCCGCCTCGCCCGCAGGTGTCATGCGCCCCTCGGCCCGCATCCGCGCCACGATTTCCTTGTTCACCGCCGACCAGGCCGACCTTGGGCTGCGCGGCGCGCAGCGGTGGCGCATCCGGTCCGCGTCCAGCGCCGCGACCTGCCCATCGATCCAACCCCAGCACAGCAGTTCCTCGACCGCCTGCGCCCAGGGCAGGTAGCGGGGGTGGTGCTTCTTGTAGCTGGCGATCCAGACGCCGGGGTTGGTGGTGTTCGCGGCAAGCCAGTCCCGCAACGCGGCGCGGCTTTCGACGGTGACGGTCTCGGCACTCAAGGCTGAAGCGCCTTCCACGTTCCGGGCGTCAGCCCCTCGACCGTGTGATCGCCCACCGACCAGCGGATCAGGCGCAGGACCGGCAGACCCACATGGGCGCACATGCGCCGCACCTGCCGGTTGCGGCCTTCGGTGATGGTGAGTTTGAGCCAAGCCTCGGGCACATTGAGCCGGAACCGCACCGGCGGGTCGCGCGGCCAGAGCCATGCAGGCTCCGCCACTGCCGCGACGCGGGCGGGCCGTGTCGGCCCGTCCTTCAATGTCACTCCGACGCGCAACGCCTCCAGCGCGTCATCCGTCGGCGTGCCCTCGACCAGCGCATAATACGTCTTGGGCGTGGCGGATTTCGGATCGGTGAGCCGCGCCTGCAAGATGCCGTCATTGGTCAGCAGAAGCAGCCCCTCGCTGTCGCGGTCAAGCCGCCCCGCCGGATACACCCCCGGCATGTCGAGATATCGCTTCAGCCCCGGCCAATGCCCGTCATCGGTGAACTGGCTCAGCACATCCATCGGCTTGTTGAACGCGATGAGCTTCGTATCGCTGCGCGGCAGTTTGGCCTTGGCGCGGGGGCGCGGGCGGCTCATGCCTCTCCGGCCTTCCAGCGGGCGAGCCAGCGTTTCGGCGCCATGTCTTCCCACGTGCGGCGCAGCCGCGCCTCGGCCCAGCCGCGATCAAGCCGCCCCGCCGCGACCAGCAAGATGCCGTGACTGGTGTAATGGGGGTGCATCACGAAGGTTTCGGGGTCGGCCTGCCGCAGCATCTCGCGTTCCTCGATGGTGCCCTTGAAACAGGCCGCGTCGATCATCGGCGACCACCAGCACCACATCTTGCCATGGGCCTTGAGGTTGGGGTTGCCCCAACTCACCGCCTCCTCGACCTTCGGCAGGTCGAGCGCCAGGGCGAAGGCCCGCAACTCCGGCCAGTCATGGATCGCGGCCTCGGGTGCGGGGCCGGTCGCCATCAATGCGCCGTGGCCCAGTTCGCGCCCTGCCCCGCATCCACCACGATCGGCACATCGAGATGCACGGCCGGGTCGGCTGCGCCCTCCATCACCTCGCGGGCGCGGGCGATGAGGTCGTCCACGGCCCCCTCCTCAACCTCGAAGAGCAGTTCGTCATGGACCTGCAGCAGCATCTTTGCGGGCAGGCCGTCGATGGCGGCCTCCATCCGGATCATCGCGCGGCGGATCACGTCGGCGGCGGTGCCCTGGATCGGCGCGTTGATCGCGGCGCGGTAGGCAAACCCGGCGCCGGGGCCCTTGGCGTTGATCTCGGGCGTGTGGATCTTGCGGCCAAAGAGCGTCTGGACGTAGCCGTGCTCCTTGGCGAAGCCCTTGGTCGCCTCCATGTAGTCCTTGATGCCGGGGAAGCGGTCGAAATAGCGGTCGATGAACCCCTGCGCCTCGGCCCGCGGGATGCGCAGGTTGCGGGCAAGGCCGAAGCCGGAAATGCCGTAGATCACCCCGAAGTTGATCGCCTTCGCCTGCCGGCGCACATCGGGCGTCATCTGGTCGAGCGGCACGCCGAACATTTCCGACGCGGTCGCGGCGTGAATGTCCTGCCCCTCGCGGAAGGCCTGTTTCAACGCGTCGATGCCAGCGATATGGGCCAGGATGCGCAACTCTATCTGGGAATAGTCGAGCGAGACCAGAACCTTGCCCGGCTCGGCCACGAAAGCCTCGCGGATGCGGCGCCCCTCTTCCGATCGGATGGGGATGTTTTGCAGGTTCGGGTCGGTCGACGCGAGCCGCCCGGTGTTGGCCCCGGCGATGGAATAGGACGTGTGCACCCGCCCCGTCTCGCGGTTGATGTGGTCTTGCAGCGCGTCGGTGTAGGTCGATTTCAGCTTGCTGAGCTGCCGCCAGTCGAGCACCCGGGCAGGCAGGTCGTGGACCGTCGCCAGGTCTTCCAGCACATCCGCAGGCGTGGCGTATTTTCCGGTCTTGCCGGTCTTGCCGCCCTCCAGCCCCATCTTGTCGAACAAGATCTCGCCCAGTTGCGCGGGCGAGCCGACGTTGAAGCTTTGGCCGGCAAGCTCGTGGATCTCCGCCTCCAGCCCCGCCATCTTCTGCGCAAAGGCATTGGACATGCGCGACAGCACATCGCGGTCGACCTTGATGCCGGCCATCTCCATCCGCGCCAGCACCGGGACCAACGGCCGTTCCAGCGTCTCGTAGACGGTCGTGACCTTCGCGCGGTGCAGTTGCGGCCTGAAGGTCTGCCAGAGCCGCCAGGTCACATCGGCATCCTCCGCCGCATAAGGGGCGGCGGCGTCGATGGTGACGCGGTCGAAGGTGATCTGGCCCTTGCCCGACCCGATCAGGTCCTTGATCGGGATGCAGCTATGGCTGAGGTAACGCTCGGCCAGCGTGTCCATGCCGTGCCCGTGCAGGCCCGCGTTCATCGCGTAGGACATCAGCATCGTGTCGTCGATCGGCGCAACCTCGATGCCGTGACGCGCGAGGATCTTCACGTCGTACTTGGCGTTTTGCAAGATCTTCAGGACCGACGCATCCTCCAGCACCGGCTTCAGCAGAACCAGCGCCTCATCGAGCCCCATCTGCCCCTCGGCCAGCGCGTCGGAGCCGAACAACCCCTCGCCGCCCTCGGCCTTGTGGATCAGGGGGATGTAGCAGGCGACGCCCGGTCCGGTGGCCAGCGAGATGCCGACCAGATCGGCGGTCATCTCGTTCAGCCCGGTGGTTTCCGTGTCGATGGCGAGCTCGCCGCGCACCATGGCGCGGTCGATCCAGACCTGCAGCGCGGCGGCGTCGCGCACCACCTCGTAGGTGCCGCGGTCGATGGGCGGCATCGCGGGTGCGTCCTGCCCCACCGGTTCGGCCCCGCTCGGGTCGGTGTCGGGGATCACCGGCGCGTCGATGCCCAAGCCCTCGGCGATGCGCCTGGTCAGCGTGCGGAACTCCATCCGGGTGAGGAATTCCATCAGCACCTCGGGGTCAGGCACCAGAACCTCCAGATCGTCGAGCGACACGTCCATCGGCGTCTGGTCGTCGAGCGTGACGAGCTGTTTCGACAGCCGGATCTGGTCGGCGAAGTCGATCAGGGTCTGGCGGCGCTTGGGCTGCTTGATCTCCCCGGCGCGCGCCAGAAGCGTTTCCAGATCGCCGAATTCATTTATAAGAAGCGCCGCGGTCTTGATCCCGATCCCCGGCGCGCCGGGGATGTTGTCGACGCTGTCGCCCGCCAGCGCCTGCACGTCGACCACACGGTCGGGGCGGACCCCGAACTTGGCCTCCACCCCTTCGGCGTCGATGCGGGCGTTCTTCATCGCGTCGAACATCTCCACCCCGCCGCCGACCAGCTGCATCAGGTCCTTGTCGGAGGAAATGATCGTGCAGCGCCCGCCCGCCTCGCGCGCCTGCCGCGCCAGCGTGGCGATGATGTCGTCGGCTTCGTAGTTCTCCAGCTCCAGGCAGGCGAGGTTGAAGGCGCGCGTCGCCTCGCGCGTCAGCGGGATCTGCGGGCGCAGATCCTCGGGCATCGCCTCGCGGTTGGCCTTGTAGAGGTCGTAAATGTCGTTGCGGAAGGTGTGGCTGCCCTTGTCGAAGACGACGGCGGCGTGCGTCGGCGCGTCGGGCCCGGTGTTGGCCTCGATCATTCGGTGGATCATGTTGCAAAAGCCCGACACCGCGCCGATCGGCAGGCCGTCGGACTTGCGCGTCAGCGGCGGCAGCGCGTGATAGGCGCGAAAAATGAAGGCCGAGCCGTCGACGAGATGCAGGTGATGTCCCTTGCCGAATGCCATTGTCGCGCGCTCCCCTGACGTGTCGCGCCCTGTTCTAGCGCGGGCGGAGGCGGGCGGCGACCCCAGTTTTTCACCTGTTCAAGGCAGCACGCCCGCCCGCCACAGGGCAAGCCGCACCGAATAGGGCGTCGGCGTCCAGATCCCGGCCCGGACACCGGCCTGCCGCAGCATGTCGGAGACCCAGGTGTTGCAGGTGCGCAAGATGTGGAACCGCCCCTCGGCCGCGACGAACCCGTCGGTGCCGGTGAAGCCCGCGCCCACGATCGGCGCGCCGGTGGCGGTATCGGCGATGGCGGCCAGAAGCGCCGCGTATTGCGCCTGCGACAACCGCAGGCGCGGCATCTCGAAGCTGGGCGGCAGCGGGCCGGTCACGTCGACCCTTACGACCGAGGCATCGCCCGTCACCGCGCGCCATGTCGGGCCGGGGGTGATGTCGGCAAAGCTTCCGGCGGTGGTGTAGAAATCGCGCGCGCCCCAGCCGACGACGACATGCGCCACCTCGGGGCTGCCGACCGGCACACCTGCGCCCGCGGCAAACCGCAGCGCCTCCCGCGTCTCGGGCGTGGCGGGCAATAGGAAATCGACGTGGATCGGGCCGAAAAGCAACCCGATCTCGACCGCGTCGCCCGGTGTCAGATCAGCGGCGCGGCCGGGGATCAGCGCACCAAAGGCGGCGGCGACCAGGTAGAAGGCAAGCGCTGCCGCGAGCGCCGCAAGCGCGCGCGCCAGCCACCGCGCCGGCACGCGGGCAAACCTCATCCGGCCGGAGGCACCGTGTCGGCGAAATCCTCGTGGATGAACCTCTTGTCGCAATAGCCGCATTCGATCCAGCCACGCTCGGGCGGGATCGAGAGCCAGACCCGCGGATGGCCCAAGGCCCCTTCACCGCCGTCGCACGCGACACGGTGGGTGGTGACGATCTCGGTTTCAGGCGCGTCGATACTCATGGTCGTGATCCTCGGGTCGGACACCGGACGATATGGCAGGTTGCGTCCCACCGGACAAGGCCGGGGGGCCGGGCCGTGGCGGGCTCACTCGGCCTTTTGCAGCATCCTGCCCAGCGGACGCCCCGACAAGATGTGGACATGGTAATGCGGCACTTCTTGCACCGCGACCTCGCCCGCGTTGGAGATGGTGCGGTAGCCCTGCCCGCCCTCGCCGGGCCGGATGCCCTTTTCCGCGCAGATCCGCCCGATCGTGCGCCAGAAATCCACGATCTCGGCCTCCGAAGCCTCGAGCGCAAAGTGATCGGCGCAGACGTAAGGGCCCTTGGGGATCACCAGCACATGGATCGGCGCCTGCGGATAGATGTCGTCGAAGGCCAGCGTGTGCTCGGTCTCGATCACCGTGCGGTTCGGGATCTCGCCGCGCAGGATCTTGGCAAAGATGTTGTCGGGGTCGTAGGCATGGGCCATCGCGGTGTCCTTGTCAGTCGTCGAAGAGATAGGGGGTTTCGGCCAGTATGCGGCCGGTCTCGGGCGGCACGCCAAAGAAATCGGCCAGCACGCTGGCATTCTCGGCGCTGTTGCGATCTTGCCGGATGCGCCAGTGGCGCGGGAACTCGGCCTCGCGGATGCGGACCGATTCATCGGTGAATTCGTGGCGCAGCGTCGGCAACAGGCGCGAGACGACCTCGACGGGCGACTCCTCGGTCGCCAGCCCGACGCGGCGGGCATGGCCCACGAGGTACTGGTCGTCGAACACGCATTGCAGTTCGAGTATCCGGGTGTTGGCGCGGTCGGACATGAAATCCTGCATCAGGTCGATGTTGCCGGGGTCGAGGCAGATCATCAACCGGTCGGTGTCGTGGTAGTCGAACAGCATACGCATCAGCGCGCGGCGGTGGCGGTTGCGCTTTTCCAGCGTCCGCTCGATCCCGCCCAGATGCGGCACCGGGCAGGCCTCTTCGTCGAACAGGTATTCGACGCCGCGCACATCCAGCGTGTCCGACGCCGCGGAAAGCATGCGCTTGGCGACATGCCATTTCTTGCACACCAGCATGTAGAGGCTGCGATCGGGGCCAAGGGTGCTTTCGCGTTCCCAGAACCTTGTGCCGTAGCGCTTGCCGATCCGCCCGCGCCCGGTGAGGAAGCTGTGCAGCTTTTCCCCCTCGCGGCTGGTCGGAAAACCGGTGCGATCCGATTCCCACAACGCCCCCAGCCGTTCCTTGAGCAGCGTCGCCTCGGGGCTGATCTTGCGGGCAAACAGGAAATCCTGCGAGATCAGCAGGTCATACTGGTCGTTGTAAAAGCTGACCGGCATGCCGTAGTCGCTGAACATCTTGAAGGTCAGCGTGCGGCTTTCGATCTCGCGCGCGGGCACCAGGTGGCGGACGAGCGTCTGGAAAAACGTCTCGTCGGGGATCCATGTGGTGGAAAAGAACCGCACCACGTCGCGGCGCTGGCGGCAGAATTCGAGGATCTTCTCGATCGTGCGGCGGCGCAGGCACCACCACTGGCTGCCGATCTGAACCTCGATGTCGGCGGGGATGCGGCGCTTGAGCCCAAGCCATTTCTGCAGCTCGAAACTGCGGTAGAACAGCCGTTTATGCGCACGCTCGTTGAACCAGTGCCGGTAGATCAGGCGTTCTTCCTTGAAGCCGGTCTTGATCCAGTCGGAGGTGAAGAAATCGAAGCTCTCCACATAATCACGGTCGCGGGCATCAAGGAACCTGTGGGCATAGGCGGCGGATTTCACCGGCAGGCAATCGCCCGACAGCATGTAGAAATGCGTGGCGTCGGGAAAGCTTTCCTCGGCGATCTCAAGCGCGTTGAGCGTCGCCTGCACCAGGCTCCAGGCGCCCCAGCCGCACCTGATGCGCTTGCGGGCAAAGCAGACGGAGGGGTTGTCGGCCAGCGCATCGGCGATCGCCGCGTAATCGGCGGCCTTCGACCGGGCGTCGAAATGGATCGACACATAGTCGCCCGTCGCGGTCAGCCGCTGCGCCTGCCGGATCACGGCATGGGGGTCCTTATGGCACAGGAGGATGAAGGCTATCTTTGCCATGCGCGCGCCAACCGGCCTCAATCTTTCCTTTTTCTTGGGATAGCATTACCCAACGAAAATCGAAGACGCACGCGTTGTTTGCTCTTTACAGGCAAACGCCCAGCGTGCGCGATGCAGGGGCAGCAACGAAGAGGCCAAGAGCATGGGGTTTCCCGGAACCTGGATGACGGAAAGCGAAAGCGTGGTCTACCGCGTGGTGCCCAAATGTGCCTGCTCGACCATCGGCCAGATCATGTATTACTCCGACAACGGCGCGTATTTCGACGGTGACATCCATGACGCGACGGGCGGCATGCACAAGTGGTCGCTCGACGCCAGCCAGCCGGCGATCGAACGCACCGTTCGCGGGCGCGACACCTACACCTTCACCTGCGTGCGCAACCCCTATACCCGC
>Ga0008833_1001059_pt1 | contig 15290 bp, 14 predicted proteins | sample HotLakConsoUCCLE_FD_62216 | JGI IMG/M metagenome (GOLD analysis project Ga0008833, IMG submission 62216) | Hypersaline microbial mat communities from Hot Lake, Washington, USA - Hot Lake Consortium UCC-LE | ecosystem: Environmental > Aquatic > Non-marine Saline and Alkaline > Hypersaline >... | reverse complement strand
CGTGAAGGTCTCGCCCTCGGTCAGCACGCTCACCGCGTCGTGGGAATGAAGGCTCTCCTGGTGGCTGGCGGCCACCCGGAAATCGCCCACGCGCGGGTCGGCCTGCAATTCGGCGGCGAAGAGCCGCGCGGCGTCCTCCACGAAGATCGGGTTCGCCGCGTTCAACTCTGCAAAGGCCTGCTCGTCCTCGCGCTTGACCATCACCTGCGTCTCGGTCGCCACCGCCCGGCGCGCGGCCTCCACGAGGTCCTCGATCCAGAGCGCCCCGCCGTCGCCGGTGAGCTCCACCGAAATCCGCGCCACCGACCGCTGGGAATGGGGCGTCGCGAGCTGGCCGCGAGTCGACCGCGCATGTTCGGAGAGTTCCAGCGAACACGGGCAGGTCGAGGAATAGACGTAGTCGAGATGCAGGATGCGCTTGCGTAGACCGCCCGTCTCCACGAGTTCGAGGGCGATGTCGTAATACTGCCAGCCGAGAAGCCCCGAACGCAGGCTCGAAACCTCCATCGGGTAGGAAAACCGCAAGGCGATGCGCGCATCGAAGCTCTCGAGGTCGCGCTTGTAATCGTCGAGTGCGGCCTCGATCACCCCCAGCGAGAAGGCCGTGCCGGCATGGGCGTAGAAGCTCCGCATGATCCGGGACATGTTGATGCCCTTCTTCTCGGCCTCGAGGCTGACCGTACCCGTAACGCTCGTCTCGAGCGTCACCTCGCCGCCGCCCTTGGTGCGATAGCGCAGGGGCAGCCGGAAGTTCGAGATGCCGACATGCTGGATCGCGCGCCGCGCGCCCTTGATGAGGCTTTGAGGCCCGTTCTGAAGGTCGGGCAGCGTGGCGCGGTAGGCCGCGTCCGCGCGGAAGTGCTCGGGGTAGCTGCGCGACAGCGCGGGGTAATCGACGCCGTCGCGGCCGGGCAGGAGCCGGGCGAGTGCGGGATCGAGCGTGGAAATCTCCTCGTCGCTCGCCTCGGCCGCCCAGCGCCGCAGCAGGGTCAGCGCCGAGACGGCATCTTCGCGATCGGGCAAACGGTCGAACTCGGGTGTATGGACGTTCATCTCTTCCTCTCCGCCTTCCGGAGGCGACAAGATGGAGCGCCGTTGCCGGATTTAAAGCGCTGAAACCGCCGATTTTTCGCTCAGCGATAGCGGTCGACGAACCGCGCGAGAATCCGCGGCGGCACGTGCACTTCGGCGGCATGCGACATCGCCGCGAGCCGCTCGGCGTCGCCCGGGTCGAAATAGCCCCGGTCGCGGTAGATGCGGATGCGGGTCTCGAACACGTCTCCATCCGCCTCGGGGTGGAACTGCGTGGCGTAGACGTTGCGGCCCACCCGGATCATCTGGAAGGGGCAGGTCCCCGACGCCACGAGATGCACCGCGCCCGGCGGGCGCTCCTGCACCGCCTCCTTGTGACCGACGAGGGCGGTGAACTCCGTGTCGAGCCCCTCCAGCAGCGGGTCTCCGGCACCTTCTTCGGTCACCCGGCACATCACCGGCCCCACCGGCTCTGAATACCGCCGCTTCGACACCTCGGCGCCGAGATGATGGGCGAGAATCCCGATGCCGTAGCAGCAGCCCATGAAGGGCATGTCGCGGGCGACGATCTCGCCCATGATCGACAGACAATCCGCCTCGATCCGCGCCTCGACGGGGTCCTTCGTCTCGGGGGCGTCGCTGACGCAGCCGGGGCCCCCGCCGACGATGACGCCTGCGTAATCCTCGAGCCGGAGGTTCGCGGGCAACCGCGCCTCGTCGAGCCTGATCCGGTGCGTCTCGGCCTCCGCGAGCCCGCCCTGGCGCAGGATCGCCGCGAATTCGTCGTCCGAGGCCTCGGTCTCGGGACGCAGTTGCAGGACGAGGAATTTCCGGCTCACCCGCCGTCTCGCGGGTTGCCGGTCGCGGTAGCCCGGCAAACTTGCAGAGTCAGCACAACATTGTTTCGTTCAGACACCAGATGCGACTTTCCGTTCACGATACGCAGAATTGCGCACAGCCGGGATCAGCGTATTCACAAGCTACATTCACCGCAACGCGCAGGCCCTAGATGGAGACGACATTACGCAGCATTGTCAAGGCTTTGACCTGGCAGGCCCTCGGCCTCGTCACGATGACGGCCATCGGCTACGCCGTCACCGGCTCGGCGCGGGCCGGCGGCGCCATGGCGCTTGCGAGCGCCGCGATCGGCCTTGTGGCCTTCATCTTCCACGAACGGCTCTGGGCGCGGGTTCGCTGGGGCATGACCGATGCGGTTTCACACCGCCGCCAGCGCCTGTGAGAGGTCCGCGAGAAGATCGTCGGCATCCTCGAGGCCGCATGACAGCCGAACGAGGCCCGGCCCGATCCCGAGCGCGTCGCGCTGCTCTTGCGCAAGCCGCTGGTGCGTCGTCGTCGCGGGGTGGGTCACGATCGACTTCGCGTCGCCGAGGTTGTTCGAGATGGTGACGATCCGCAGAGCGTTCAGAAACCGGAACGCCGTCTCCTTCCCGCCCGCGATGTCGAGCGAGACGACCGTGCCGCCCGCACCCATCTGACGCCTCGCCACGTCGTGTTGCGGATGCGACGGCAGATAGGGGTAGAGTACCCGGGCGAGCTTCCCGTGCCCCTCGAGATGACTTGCGACATAGAGCGCCGTCTCCGCCTGCGCACGCACGCGCAGATCCATCGTCTCGAGCCCCTTCAGCATCAGCCAGGCCGTGAACGGGCTCATCGCCGCGCCCGTGTGCTTGAGGTAGGGCTCGGCGGTCTTGCGGATGAACTCCTTCGTCCCCAGCACCACGCCGCCCAGCGCCCGGCCCTGCCCGTCGATATGCTTCGTCGCTGAGTAGATCACCACGTCCGCCCCCTGCTCGAGAACGCGGCTGAAGACCGGCGTCGCGAAGACGTTGTCGACGATCACCGCAGCCCCCGCCGCGTGGGCGATGCCCGCCACCGCCTCGAGGTCGATCACCTCGAGCGTGGGGTTGGCGACGGTTTCCAGAAAGACCGCCTTCGTCTCCGCCCGCACCGCCGCGCGCCACTGGTCGAGGTCGGTGCCGTCGACGAATGTCACCTCGACCCCGTAGCGCGTCAGCACCTCCTCGAGAATGTAGAGGCACGAGCCGAAGAGTGCCCGCGACGACACCACGTGGTCGCCGGCTCTCAGCATCGACATCAGCGAGGCATTGACCGCCGCCATTCCGCTCGCGGTGGCGAAGGCGTCCTCCGCCCCTTCGAGTGCCGCGATCCGCTCCTCGAACATCCGCACCGTGGGGTTGCCGTAGCGGGCGTAGATGAACTCGTCCGGCCCCGCTTCGAGAAACCGCGCCTCGGCGGCCTCGGCGCTGTCGTAGACGAAACCCTGGGTGAGAAAGATCGCCTCGGAAACCTCGCCGTAGCCCGACCGCCGGATGCCTTCGTGGACGAGCGTCGTCCGAGGTTTCCAATCTGTCGTCACGGGTTGCTCCTTCCCCACAAAAAACCCCCGTCCGCAAGAGCGCCGGGGGCCGAAGAGCATCCCAACCTCTTTAGCGGCTTGTTTAACGTGGCCCGCAATCCGGTGCACAAATCGCCACGTTTTCAGGCGTAATCCCGTTGCCTGTGGCGGTCAAGCATCGTCACGCAGGGGTTACCGGAGCTTCACCGGGCTGTCGTATGGCGCCGCTACGTCCCGACCACAAGATGTAGCGGAGCCTGTGATGCCCCTTTTGCGGGTCGACGCGGAAGACGGACGGCCGGTCGGCCCCGACGGCTCGGACCCCGATCTCGCCCCCGTCTTTCGGAGCCTGCCTGCGAAGGCCCCCGTGATGGTGATGATCCACGGCTACAAATACGCGCCGGACGTCCCGTCGCGCTGCCCGCACCGCTCCATCCTGGCGCTCGCTCCCTCGGCGGAGCGGCCACGACGCTGTCTCTCCTGGCCCCGGGCGATGGGGTTCACCGGCACGGCCGCCTCCGAGGGTCTCTGCATCGCCTTCGGCTGGCGCGCCACGGGCACGATCTGGCAGGCCGCCCGTGCGGCCGACCGCGCAGCCGGGGCGCTCGGCGCGCTGATCGGACAGGCCGCCGATGCCGGAAACCGCCCGGTCCACGTTCTCGCCCATTCGCTCGGCGCGCGGGTGGCGCTCGGCGCGCTGCCCGCCCTCCGCCGAGGGACGGTGGGCCGGATGGTGCTGCTCCACGCCGCCGAATTCCGCTCGCGCGCCCGCGTCGCGCTCGCCACGCCCGCCGGACGGACGGCGGAGATCGTGAACGTCACGACCCGCGAGAACGACCTTTTCGACGCGCTCTTCCGCGGCTTCGTCGGCCCCCACCGGCCCCTCGACCCCGCCCTCTCGGCCGGTCTCGGATTGCACAGGCCGAACTGGCTCGACATCCGTATCGACGACCCGGCCTCCCGCGAGGCCCTCGCGGAGATGGGCTTTGCCATCCCGCCGCCCGAGGGCCGTGTCTGTCACTGGTCGGCCTACATGCGCAAAGGCATGTTCGATCTTCACCGCGCCCTTCTGCGCGCGCCGGCGCGGACGCCGCTGCCGCTGCTCGCGGCGCGTCTGCCCGACGGCGCGCGGCGCGGCGCCCTCGAGACGGCGTTCGCCCGGCTGCGCCCCGCCCCCTTGTCGGGCCCCTCCGGCGTCCCATCCTAGGAGGGACCGGCAACAACGGAGAGCAGCGTGGCAGACCCGATCGAGCTTCATTTCTGGCCAACCCCCAACGGCTACAAGATTTCCATCGCCCTCGAGGAGATGGGCCTGCCCTACGAGGTGCGGCTCGTCGACATCGGCGCGGGCGACCAGTTCGCCCCCGGCTTCCTCGCGATCTCGCCCAACAACCGCATGCCCGCCATCGTCGACCCCGACGGACCCGGCGGCAGCCCGGTCTCGGTCTTCGAGTCGGGCGCGATCCTGCAATATCTCGCCCGCAAGACCGGCAGGTTCCACGGGGCGGACGAGCGCGCCCGCATCGCTGTGGAGGAATGGCTGATGTGGCAGATGGGCGGTGTCGGACCGATGGCGGGCCAGGCCCATCATTTCATCAAGTACGCCCCCACGATGGACCCGCCCCGGGTCCTGCCCTACGCACAGGAACGCTACCGTCGCGAAGTCGGCCGCCTCTACGGCGTGCTCGACCGCCGCCTCGAGGGCCGCGACTTCGTCGCCGGCGAGTATTCCATCGCCGACATGGCGCTCTGGCCCTGGGTGAGGGGCTGGGAACGGCAGGAGCAGACCCTCGACGACAAGCCGAACCTTGCGGCCTGGCTCGACCGCATCGCGGCCCGGCCCGCGGTGGAGCGGGGCATGGCGGTGGCGGCCGAACATGCCGGCGGCGCCCCGCCCACGAAGGCCGCGCAGGAAATCCTGTTCGGAAAATTCGAAAACGCCGACTGAGCCGCGCTGCCGGAGGGGGCCGTCTGCCCCCGCCCGCCTCCGGCGAGCCCCCCGAAAGTATTTCCGGGAAGATGAAAAGCTGCGGGGCGGGTCTTCGATCTCCCCGAAAGCACTTCGGGGGAGGCCCGGGCGGGGGGATCGCCAGTTCGCCTGTTCCGGAGGTTGGGCGGTTTCCGCACTTTGTGCATCGTCTTCGGATTTGGCAGGTCTTTCCGCGACTCCGCAGGGAACCTGATCAGAGCGACGTTGGCGCCGCTGTCCGGCGTCCGCTTCTGGCGCGAAGAGCCGGAGCGATCGTCATCGCGAAGGCCGCGCCGAAGACGAAGGGCGCGACCGTGACCAACACATACGGGCCATCCTGGAACAGTGACATGTCGAAGGCCGCGTTGCCGCGCCCCAGTCCACAGATCACATGGCCCGACAACATGAGCGCACCGGCCGGCATGGGCGCCCGGACGAGGCTACTGCGCAGGCCAAGCGCCTCGGTCTCGACGATCCCGAAGGTCAGGGTCGCCGTCCTGACACGATCAGGCCGATTCCGAAGTCCTTGGCATCGCTGACGGTGGCGGAGGTCGCCTCGACCTCCGCGCTCCAGTCGGCTCAGGATTTCCGGCGCCGAGAGTCCGCCCCTCAGACCAGCCAGAGGCGGATGCCGTAGGCCACCACTGAAAGGGCCGCCACGCTCGCGGCCCATATCGCGATGAACCAGCCGATCCGCACGAGCGTCCGGCGCCGCATCAGTGGTAGCCCGCCTCTGGGTCGATCTTCCCGCGGAACACCCAGTAGGCATAAGCGGTATAGGCAAGGATCAGCGGGATCAGGACAGCTGCGCCCACGAGCATGAACATCTGGCTCGCACGGGGGGCCGCCGCCTCCCAGATCGTCACCTCGGTCGGCACGACATAGGGATACATCGACACGCCGAGCCCGACGAAGCACAGGGCGAAGAGCGCAAGCGACAGCAGGAACGGCCAGTATTCGTGCTTCCGCCGCCCGAGTCCGCGGAAGAGAAATGCCGCGATGATCAGGACAGACAGCCCGACCAGCACGGCAAGAACAAGACCCCGGCCCGCGAACCAGCGATTGTAGTATCCCTCCTGCAGAAAGGGCGTCCAGAGGCTCACCAGGCCGATGAAGGCAAGCGTCGCGAATGCCGCTATACGCGCGACGCCGCGCATCCTCTCCTGCAGATCGCCCGTGGTCTTCATCACGAGCCAGGTCGCGCCCAGAAGCATGTAGCCTGCCATGACGGCCACCCCGACCGTCACCGTGAACGGTGTGAGCCAGTCCCACGCCCCGCCGGAATATCTCCGCGCTTCCTCGTCGACCGATATCCCCTGCAGCAGCGCGCCGAGCAGGATGCCCTGCGAGAGCGCCGCGATCGCCGATCCGGCGATGAAGGCCAGGTCCCAGACCCGCCGCCAGCGTTCCGTCCGCCAGCGGAACTCGAAGGCGACGCCCCGGAAGATGAGCGCGAGCAGCATGGCGATCACCGGTGCATAGACCGCAGGAAGAATGAGCGCGTAGGCCAGCGGGAAGGCCGCGAACAGGCCGCCCCCGCCAAGGACGAGCCAGGTCTCGTTCCCGTCCCAGACCGGCGCGACCGAGTTCATCATCACGTCACGATCACGCCTCCGGCGCTCGAGCGCGAAGAGTATCCCGATGCCAAGGTCGAAGCCGTCGAGGATCACGTAGACAAGAACCGCGAAGGCGATCAGGAAGGCCCAGATCACGGTGAGATCGAACGAAATCCCTTCGACGAGCGACATCGGTTCACTCCCCTGCGTCGCGGCGGCGGACCGCCTCGTGTTCCTGCGCCGGGGTCACGCCGGCGGTCCGGATCGGTCCCTTGACAGCTTCGCCGAGGCTCGGCTCGGCGGGCTGCGGTTCGTGCGCCATGAGCCGCAGGATGTAGTAGGTGCCCGCTCCGAAGATCGCGAAATAGACGATGATGAAGGCGACGAGGGACGTCGCCACGGAAGACGCCTCGAGCGGGGCGGCGCTGTCTTCGGTCCTGAGGAGCCCGTAGACGGTATAGGGCTGTCGCCCGACCTCGGTCGTGATCCAGCCCGCGAGCACCGCGACAAGCCCCGACGGCCCCATGAGCAGCGCCGCGCGATGAAGCCGCGGCGAGGTGTAGAGCCTGCCCTTCCACCGCGCCACGAGCGACCAGAGCCCGAGCCCGAGCATCGCGAACCCGATCAGCACCATGACCCGGAAGGACCAGAACACGATCGCCACGGGCGGCTGCTCATCGTCGGGGATCGTGTCGAGGCCGGCCAGCGGAGCGTCGAAGGAGTGCCCGAGGATCAGCGAACTCAGGCCGGGGATGCCGATCGCATGGTCGAGCCGCTGCTCGTCGTCGTTCGGAATGCCGAAGAGGTAGAGGGGCGCCCAGCCGTCGGGGTAACTTTCGTAGTGGCCCTCCATCGCCATGACCTTCTGCGGCTGGTGTTCCTTCGTGTTCAGGCCGTGCAGATCGCCCACGAAGATCTGCAAGGGCGCGACGATCGCCGCCATCCACATCGCCATGGAGAACATCGTCCGGGTGGCTTCGCTCGACTGGCGCCGGTTCCGCCGGTCGCGCAGGAGGTGGAAGGCCGCGACGCCGCCCACGATGAAGGCCGTCGTCAGGTAGGTCGCCGTGACGGTATGCACGAAGCGGTAGGGGAACGACGGGTTGAAGATGATCTCCCAGTAGTCGAGCGGCAGGAACTGGCCCGTGTCCGGGTCGATCTCGAAGCCTGCCGGTGTGTGCATCCAGCTGTTCACCGAGAGGATCCAGAAGGCCGAAAGCGCCGTCCCGACCGCCACCAGAGCGGTCGCGGTCATGTGCAGCCCGGGCCCCACGCGCTCGCGTCCGAAAAGCATGATCCCGAGGAACCCCGCCTCGAGGAAGAAGGCCGTCAGCACCTCGTAGGCCATGGGCGCGCCGATGACTGGCCCGGCCTTGTCCGAGAACACCGACCAGTTGGTGCCGAACTGGTAGGACATGACGATTCCCGAGACCACGCCCATGGCGAAGGCGAGCGCGAAGATCTTCACCCAGTAGCGAAAGAGATCGAGATAATGCGCCTTCCCCGTCTTCAGCCAGAACGCGTTCAGGACCGCGAGAAAGCTCGCGAGGCCGATCGTGAAGGCGGGAAAGATGAAGTGGAACGAGACCGTGAACGCGAACTGGATCCGCGCGAGCAGGATCGCGTCGAAAGCTCCCACCGCTTCGGTCATCGTCGCTCCGTCCGTTCCGCGAGAATGGATCTGCCGGGCCTCAACATGCCATCGCGACTCTAAAGCGTGTGCCTGCGCAGTTGGTTCCGCGAAGGTGCGGGAAGCGGCCGCCGTCCGGGACACCGGCTGCATGGGCATCGGCGGAGGTCGGAGCGATCGTCGACGCGATCCGCCGCAACATGGGCGTGGCGAAACGCCTCGTTTCCACCGCCGGAAACGGGCCCATGCGCCGCTTTTCCACACAGGAGTGATCGTACGAATTGCCGAGGCGATTTCGCGCTTGGAAAGCCGAAGCGAAGTGAAAACGGCCACTGGCGAGGGACCCATCGCGCCGACGGACAGCATCCCCCACACCGGTCGCGCCTCAGCCCTCCGGCTGGTGCGCGATGATATCCGAGCCCGCCAATGTCCCGGGGGAGAACCGCGGGGGCCCGAGGCAAAACCCCCCGTTAGGCCGCCCTATTTCTCCTCGGGCTCGATGAGGTATTTCTGCAGGCCCACGATCTGGAGCCAGAGGAAGAGAAACAGCGCGAGCGGAAAGCCGAAGGTCTCGATCTTCACCCAGGCGTCGGTGGACATCGTGCGCCAGACCACCTCGTTGGCCACCGCGAGCACGGCGAAGACCCCCGCGAGCCGGCGGGTGAGAATCATCCAGCCCTCCTCGCGCATCGGCAGGAACTCCGCCATCACCCAGGCGAGATACGACCGTCCCTGCAGAAGCCCGACCCCGAGGATCGTCGCGAAGATGCCGTAGACGATCGTCGTCTTCATCTTGAAGAACCGCTCGTCGTTGAACCACACCGTGAGCCCCCCGAAGACGACGACGAGCACGGCGGTGAAGACCTGCATGCGCGAGAGCTTGCCGGTCAGTTTCCACAGGATCGCCATCGACAGAAGCAGGATCGGCACGAAGCCTGCGGCTGCGACGATGAAGCCGTCGTAATCGACCCCGCCGAGGACGTAGGTCTCGTCGCGCACATAGAGATAGGCGGCGAAGAACAACAAGGGCGGGCCCAGTTCGAGGACCTGCTTCAATGCCGGGTTGATCGCACGTTCAGCCATCTCTCACCTCATCCGCCCAGTTCAACTATCACGGCTCCCGCCGCGATCAATGCCATCAGCGCCAGCCGGCGCGGCCCCACCCTTTCGCCGAACATCACCCAGGCGATGCCGGCGGCGAAGACCGTGGATGTCTCGCGCAGAACCGCCGCCTCGCCGACCTTGTCGAGCCGGGTCGCCAGCAGGATCGACCCGAAGCTGAGATAGGCGAGCACCGCGCCGGGCAGCCCGAGCCGCACCCAGTCGCCGACCCGCACCGTCGGCCGGCGCACGAGCCCGACATAGATCGGCATGAAGACCGCGTCGATCAGGAAGAACCAGGCGATGAAGGTGAAGGGGTCGGCCGTGGCGCGGATGCCGTAGGCGTCCCAGGTGGTGTAGCCCGCCACGAAGAGACCCGTCAGCACCGCCAGCGCGAGCGCCGGCCGCAGGGTGGCGCGCTGCACCTCCTGGAACACGAGGTTGTAGGCCGCGAGACCGAGGATGCCGGCCATCAGCACCAAGACCCCGAGCCACTGGACCGGCGTGAACACCTCCTCGAAGAGCAGATACGCCCCGATGATGGTGAAGAACGGCCCCGTCCCGCGCACCACGGGATAGACCACGGTATAGGCCCCCGCGGAATAGGCCGCGGCCTGGGCGAGCTTGTAGCCGGTGTGCACCAGAAAGACGCCCGCGAAGATCGGCCACATGTGCGGCTCGGGGAACGGCACGACGAACAGCACGAGCGGCAGGGCGAGAAGCCCGTAGAAGATGTCGATCGCCGCGCGGCTCTCCCAGGGGTCGAGGCGCGGCCCCTTCTGGATCGCCCCGAAGAAGGCGTGGACGACGGCGGCGAAGAGGGCGAGCGCCATCGCGAGTGTCCCGCCCGCCTCGGTGCCCTCGAGCCCGGTGATCCATTCCGCCATGGAACCGGTCTCAGCGCCGGTGGGCGGGGATCACCCTTCCGCCCCGGTCAGCGCCCGGGCGAAGTCCTCGGGGTCGAAGGGGGCGAGATCGTCGATCTGCTCGCCGACCCCGATGGCGTGGATCGGCAGGCCGAAGCGGTCGGCCAGCGCGACGAGCACGCCGCCGCGCGCGGTGCCGTCGAGCTTCGTCATCACGAGGCCGGAGACATCGGCGATCTTCTGGAAGATCTCGACCTGGCTGAGCGCGTTCTGCCCCGTGGTCGCGTCGAGCACCAGTAGCGTGTTGTGGGGCGCCTCGGGGTCGCGCTTGCGGAGGACGCGGACGATCTTCTGCAATTCCTCCATGAGATCGGCGCGGTTCTGAAGCCGGCCGGCGGTGTCGATCATCAGAAGGTCGGCCCCCTCGGCTTCCGCCCGCGCCATCGCGTCGAAGGCCAGCGATGCGGGGTCCGAGCCCTCGGGCGCGGTCATCACCGGCACGCCGGCGCGCTCGCCCCAGACCTGAAGCTGCTCGACGGCAGCCGCGCGGAAGGTGTCGCCGGCGGCGATGACCACCGACTTGCCCGCGGCGCGGAACTGCGAGGCGAGCTTGCCGATGGTCGTGGTCTTGCCCGAGCCGTTGACGCCGACGACGAGCACCACCTGCGGTTTCTTCGGATAGAGCGGCATGGGCTTGGCCACCGGCTCCATGATCCGGGCGATCTCCTCGGACAGATACCCCTTGATCTCCGCGGTCGAGACCTTCCGGCCCATCCGCCCCTCGGCGAGGTTCGCCGTCACCCGCATCGCCGTGTCGACCCCCATGTCCGCGGCGATGAGAAGCTCCTCGAGGCTTTCGAGCATGTCGTCGTCGAGCGCGCGCCGCATGACCGGCGCGGCGGTTTCGCGGCGACCGAACATGCGGCCGAGAAAGCCCGGGCGTTCGGCGGTCTCGCCAACGCTGGGGCCGCCGGTGATCTCGGGGGAATCGTCGATGGGAATCTCGAGGGGCGCGGGGCTGTCGGGCATCTCCGCCGGGCGGGGCTCGGGCACCTCGTCGGGCGCGGTCGGCAGTTCGTCCGGACGGGGGGGCGGCGCCTCGTCGGGCGGCTCCGGGTGCGGCAGCGGCTCAGGTTCGGGCTCCGGCGTTTCGGGGACAACCGGTTCGGGCTCGGGTTCGGGTTCCTCGGGCGGAGCCGGCTCCGGCGCGGGTTCCGGGCTCGGCGGCACCGGGGTCGGCTCGGTCTCTGGCTTCACCGGTTCGGGCTTCGGTTCCTCGGGCGGACGCCCGGGTTCGCCAGCCTCCAGTGCGCCGCCCTCCTCGACGATGGCGTCGAGCCCCTCGTCGAGCTTCGAGGACGACTTGAAGAGCCTGTCCTTCAGTTTCTGGAAAAACGCCACGCGAGCCACCTCCGTCTCAGGGTGGACCTAATACCAGCGCGCGGCGGATGGAAGACCGGGCGCGCGGGATGAGGCGGCGTGAAACGCCGGTTTCGCATGCGAAAAGGTGAATGCGGCGCGCGGTGAATCGCCGCCCGGAGGCGCGGGATTCCAGGCGGTTGCACGCCCGGACAGTCGCCGGTATCGGGAGAATGTCCGGAACCGTTAACCGCGCCCGCTGCGGTCACACTTCGTCGGGAAAGTGCTTCATCGTCAGGCGAATGGGGTTCGGCGCGGCCTGCCCCAGCCCGCAGATCGAGGCGTCGGCCATTGCCTGGCAGAGGTCTTCGAGAAGCTCCCTGTCCCAGCTGTCGGCGGCCATGAGCTTCACCGCCTTCTCGCAGCCCACCCGGCAGGGGGTGCATTGTCCGCAGCTTTCGTCCTCGAAGAAGCGCAGCATGTTGAGCGCGGCATCCTTCGCACTGTCCTTGTCGGACAGCACCACCACGGCGGCCGAGCCTATGAACGACCCGTGCGGCTGGAGCGTGTCGAAGTCGAGCGGGACATCGTCGAGCGACGCGGGCAGAAGCCCCGAGGAGGGTCCGCCCGGCTGGTAGGCCTTGAACGCGTGTCCCTCGGCCATGCCGCCGGCGGCCCCGATCACGTCGGTGATCGTGGAGCCGGCGGGCAGGAGATAGACGCCGGGACGCGCGACGCGGCCGGAGACGGAATAGGACCGCAGGCCCTTCCGGCCGTTCTTCTCGGTCGCCGACAGCACCTCGGGGCCTTCGCGGCAGATGCGCGCGACCCAGTGGAGCGTCTCGACGTTGTGAACGAGCGTGGGCCGGCCGAAGACTCCGACCTCGGCCACATAGGGCGGCCGGTGGCGCGGCAGGCCGCGCTTGCCCTCGATCGACTCGATCATCGCCGATTCCTCGCCGCAGATATAGGCGCCCGCGCCCCGGCGGAGGTCGATGTAGCCCTCGGGCATGAGAGCTTCAGCCTCCAGAGCCTTGATTTCGCGGCGAAGTATCTCGAGAACGGCGGGGTATTCGTCGCGCATGTAGAGAAAGACGCGGGTCGCCTCGACCGCCCAGGCAGCGATCAGCGTTCCTTCAAGGAAGAGATGCGGCCTGCGTTCGAGATGGTAGCGGTCCTTGAAGGTGCCGGGTTCGCCCTCGTCGCCGTTGACGGCAAGGTAACGCGGGCCCGGATGGGCGCGCACGAAGCCCCATTTGCGGCCCGAGGGGAAGCCCGCGCCGCCGAGGCCGCGCAGGCCCGAGGCGGCGAGAATTTCCTGCACCGCGCCCCAGTCGCCGCTCGCGCGAAGCGTCAGGAGCGCATCGTAACCGCCTGTCTTGCAATAGTTTTCGAGCGTTTCATAATCCGGAATGACGGGATGCGTCTCGCCCGCCTTCGCCGCCGCGAGCACCGTCTCGGGTGTGGCGTGGTCGACATGGTTGTGGCCCACCTCGGCGACGGGCGCCGTGTCGCACCGTCCCATGCAGGGCGCGCGCAGAACGCGCACCTCGCCCGGATCGGTGCCGGCCGCGAGCGCGGCCTTCAGCGCCCCGGCCCCGGCGAGGTCGCACGACAGCGACTCGCAGACCCGGATCGTCAGCGGCGGCGGCGGCGTCTCGTCCTCGCGGACCGGGTCGAAATGCGCGTAGAAGGTCGCGACTTCCCAGACCTCGGCCATGGAAAGACGCATCTCCTCGGCGAGCGCGCGGAGGTGGCGTGCGGAGAGATGGCCGTGGGCATCCTGGACGAGATGGAGGTGCTCGATGAGGAGATCGCGCCGCCGGGGACGGTCGCCCAGAAGCGCACGCACCTCCGCCAGCGCGGTCTCGTCGAGCTGGCGGCCCTTCGGGGTTTTCCGCCCCTTGCCGCGCCCGTCCTTCCAGACGCCGTCTTCCCTGCCCTTGCCGTCGAGCGCCATCGCGTTCCTCCCGTTCGGCCCCGAGGCTATCAAACTGCCGGTCCCGCCCCAATCCAAATGCGACCTTTGACGCCGTCCTGCGCCATGTCAGAACGAGGCATGACCCGAATCCAGATCCTGGCCGCTTTCGCCCTCGCCCTCACCGCCATCCCGGCCGCCGCCCAGACCCTCGAGGCCGGAGCTTTCGACGCGCTGACCCGGGGGCGGACGGTGGTCTATTCGCTCGGCGGGGAATTTCACGGCATGGAGCGGCACTTCGGCGACAGGCGGGTGGAATGGGCGTTTTCCGACGGCGAATGCTACGCGGGCCGCTGGTACGAGGACGGCGAGACCATCTGCTTCGTCTACGAGGGCCTCGAGGGGCCGCAATGCTGGCAGTTCTCCGACGCGCCGGGCGGCTTTCTGGCGACCTTCATCGGCGAAGACGGGCCGGGCTCGACCTATGTCGCACGCTTTACCGATGCGCCGATGACCTGCACCGGGCCGCGCGTGGGCTCCTGAGGAAGGGGGCGCTGCCCCCGCCGCCTTCGCGGCTCCCCCGGGATATTTTCGGGCCGATGATGTGCAGGCGGGGAACCTTCAGAACAGCGACCCCTGCTCGCCGCCACCCGGCGGCCTGGCGCGGGGTTTCGGCGGGGTCCCGCCGGTGGCCACGGTGACGCGGCCGTCGGCGAACTGGATCTCGAGGGTCACGGCGGTGCCGACGGCGTCGGCGCGCGGCACGAGGCGGTCGCCGTCCCAGACCACGGCATAGCCGCGCCGGAGGGTCGATTCGTAGCCGAGCGAAGTGAGCATCCGGGCGGTCGAGCGGAGGCGTTCGGCGGCGGTCTCGCGGCGCGTCGCGGCGGCACGCACGAGGCGCCGGTCGAGATCGGCGAGTTGCCTCGCGGCCCCGGCCATGTCGCGGCGGGCGGTCTCGGGGCGGAGCCGCAGGCCAAGCTGGGCGAGCGCGCGCCCCCGGTCGGCGACGGCCCGGCGGAGCGCGGGCGCGAGGCGGGTCTGGCAGGCTCCGAGGTGGCGCGCCTTGTCGCGGAGCCGGCCGGCGAGGGTCGCCGGGCGCACCGCTCCCGACACCTCGGCCAAGGCATGGCGTTTTCGCGCGACGGCCGCCTCGAGGCCCCGGTCGAGCCGGGTCTCGGCGAAGTCGAGTCGCTGCCGGGCGCTTGCCGTCAGCCCCTCGGCGCGCGGCAGGGCCCGGGCAAGGTCTCCGAGCCGCTGGCGGCGCTGGCCGAGGCCGCGCACGAGCGCGCCAGAGGCCCGCGCCCCCGCCTGCGAAAGCCAGGCGGCGAGGTCGGCACGCACCGGCACCGCCATTTCGGCCGCAGCCGTCGGCGTCGGCGCCCGGCAGTCGGAGACGTAGTCGATGAGCGTGGTGTCGGTCTCGTGGCCCACGGCGGAGATGAGCGGGATCGCGGAGGCCGCCGCAGCCCGCGCGACGAT
>Ga0008833_1001055_pt1 | contig 15382 bp, 13 predicted proteins | sample HotLakConsoUCCLE_FD_62216 | JGI IMG/M metagenome (GOLD analysis project Ga0008833, IMG submission 62216) | Hypersaline microbial mat communities from Hot Lake, Washington, USA - Hot Lake Consortium UCC-LE | ecosystem: Environmental > Aquatic > Non-marine Saline and Alkaline > Hypersaline >... | reverse complement strand
CCGCGCATGGATCGAAGACTGGTCTGGCATCGTCGAGCAACGGCATCTCGACGCCGGCGTCACCCTGTCCAGCCTGGAGGATGGCGAGCGTGAAGCCATGGTAACGGCCACCCGTCCAACCTGGGACGACGTGATGGAGCCCGATCACCTTCAGGCCTTCCTCGACGCAGTCGAGTCTGTGCGGGACTGACCCATCACGCCGGCTCCCGTGTGATGGGGGCCGGCATCACCGGAGGCTGCCACCATGCTGCGACATTTCAGGATAGGGATCTTTACCCTGAGCAACGGGATCGACCGGCTTGCCGGCGCCGCTGCCATGGTCTTTCTCGTGGTGCTCGTCGCGGTTGTCATGATCCAGGTGCTCGCGCGCTATGTGCTGAACGCTCCGCCGCCCTGGACCGAGGAACTCGCCCGATATGCCATGATCTGGGCCGGGCTGATGGGCGCGACACTGTCGTTCAAGCGTCGGTTCGACCCGGCACTATTCTCCGGCGCCTCAGCGCGAACTGGAAGTTCGACGTTGGTCGCTGTGGCCGCCGGCACGATCCAGGCGCTCGTCGTGCTGATCTACCTGCTGCCGATCCTGTGGCACAGCTTTTACGGTCCGGGCATGAACCCCGAGCGCAGTTTCCTGCTGCGCCACGCGCGCATGACGGCTCAGACGCTGGATTTCCCCACCATCCTGGTGGCCGTTTCGGTGCCGCTGATGATCGTCTTCGTGCTGATCCATCTGGCGGCTCGCTTGCTTGGCGATCCGGGGCCGCGAGGAGAATTGGCGCCCGAAGACGAGATGGTGGCGGCACCGCACAGCGGCGACATTCCGCCCCCGCTGCGCTGAATTCCACACAAGATCCCATCGGAGACTCCATGCAGGCCGACATCGTGTTCCGCAACGCCACCGTCATCGACGGCACCGGCGCATCCCGCTTTACCGCAGACGTCGCCGTCAGCGATGATCGCATCGCCGCTGTTGGAGAGTTAAAGGATTGGCGTGGTGGCACCGAGCATGATTGCACCGGCCGGGTGCTGGCCCCGGGCTTCATCGATCCGCATGTGCATCATGACGAGATCGTGCTGACGGATCCAGACATGGCGTGCATGACAAGCCAGGGCGTGACCAGTATCATCAACGGCAACTGTGGCTTCTCGATCGCGCCTCTGACGGCAAAGGGGGCGTTGCCGGCTCCACTCGACCTGATCCTGACGGCCGATGCGCCCCGCTTCGCCAGCTATGCCGAGTATCGCCGCAGATTGGACGACGCGCCGCCGGCGGTTAACGCCGCCTGCCTGATCGGTCACGGCACCCTGCGCATCAACGAGGTGGCCGACCTCGGGCGCCCCGCCGACGCAGCAGAATTGGCCGCGATGCGCAAGAGCCTAGATGCGGCGCTGTCCGAGGGCGGCACAGGCCTGTCCACCGGCGCCTTCTATCCGCCGGCGCGCGCTGCCACCACCGCTGAGCTCATCGCGATGGCAGAAGTCGCGCAGGGGCATGGCAAGCTCTACGTCACCCACATGCGCGACGAAGGCGACAAGGTCATCGAGGCGCTGGAGGAAACGTTCGAGATCGGCCGCACGGCCTACTGTGGTGTCCATGTCTCGCATCACAAATGCGCCGGTCTGTCCAACCATGGCCTGTCCGAGACGACGCTCGGCATGATCGATGCGGCTCGTGCGTATCAGGACGTGGGTCTCGACACGACACCCTGGATCGCGTCCTCGACCATGCTTAACTCGGGCCGTCACCGGCAGGCGACACGCGTGATCGTGGCCGACAGCGAAGCCCATCCCGAGCACTCCGGCCGCGATCTGGCTGACATCGCAAGCGAGTGGGATGTTGATCTGGATACGGCGGTCGAACGGCTGCTGCCCGCCGCTGGTATCTTCTTCATCATGGACGAGGACGACGTGCGCCGCATCCTCGCCTATCCTCACACCATCGTCTGCTCCGACGGGATCTCTCGGGGCAAGCATCCGCATCCCCGGGTTTGGGGCACCTTCCCTCGCGTGCTCGGCCACTACGCGCGTGACGTTGGACTATTCTCGCTCGAGACTGCGGTGCAGCGCATGACCTCGATGCCGGCCGACCGGTTCGGCCTCACAGATCGAGGGCGCATCGCCGAGGGACAGTTCGCGGACCTAGTCCTGTTCGATCCCGACCGCGTGGCCGAGGCTGCGACCTTCGAGACCCCGATTGCTCCCGCCCACGGCATCCTTGGAACCTGGGTGAATGGCCGGTCGGTGTGGTCCGACGGCACGACCACCGGTGCCCGCCCGGGTCGCACACTCTGAACGTGCGAGAGGTCGGAGGTGAGGTTGCCGTGCCTATCTGACCTGCCGGTCACAACGTTGGCGAGCGCCACGTGCTTCTCGTGCTTTGGGGCTGGCTGGGGTGCGCTCTGGCACCGCTCCTCGCACCAGGCCGCTGTGGGAGTGCTGGCGACCCGACAGGTGTCTGTAGCGCGCTCCGCGCGAGCGCCGCCAATTAGGGTCCATGGCGGGTATCTCGCAAAGACGGAAATCTAACCAGTCACTCGTTGAGAAAGCGTGCGCTGAGCGGCAGGCTGGCCGCCCCGAGTGTGCGAGCATCGGCGCCAATCGTGCCGCTCAGGATATCGGGTCGACGAATACCGGAAAGATCGAGCCCGTCGAGTGCGTGTGCAACGCGCTTTGTCAGCGCTCCCAGCACGGGTCGCGGCAACCATCCGTCCAGAAGTATCGCGTCCAGGTCCAGCAGCGTCTGGGTTGCCTTCACAGCGTGTGCGAGCGCGGGACCGGCGCGGTCGATCCAGTCATGGAGAACATCGTCGGGCACTTCCCAGCTGTCGGCCCGATCCCAAATCTGCACCGGGTCGAGACCGCGTTTTGTAAGCTGCTCTTCGAGCGTCGAGAGGGATGCAAGTTCGATGAGCGGCAACATGCGGCCGTCCCTGTCAGGGACGACGAGTGGACCGAGACCCGCGGCATTGCCTGTCGAGCCCGTGAAGAGCGAGCCCCGAAGCACCAGCCCGCCTCCTATGAAAAAGGCGACAAAGAAGCACAGGAAGTTCCTTGGCCTCGGTGATTTGCCGAAGACAAGTTCGGCGCTGCAGGCTGCGGTCGCATCGTTCCGCAGAAAAAGTGGGAGGTCGATCCGCGCAGCCAGTTCTGCACGAAGATCCAGCGTTCTCCAATTGGCCATGCGATCCGGAGCCACGCCGATCTGCTCGGCCCAGCTCCATAGGTGGAACGGCATGGCAATCCCCATGCCCGCAATGCGGGGACGGCTTGAAGGCTCAAGCCGAGACTGGATTGATGCATTTGCTGCCAGGGTGAACTCGAGCACCCGCTCGAAATCAGGGAAGTGATAGATCTCCTTTTCCCGATCGACGATACGGCCGAGGAAGTCCGTTAGGGCCATTTCCACCGAGCGCCGCCCAACCTTCAGGCCAAGGAAGTATGCACCGGACGGGTTCAGCGAAAGCGGCACCGAGGGCTGACCTACGCGCCCGCGCTGAGGCACGCCGCGCTGGATCAACTGGTCCTTCTCGAGCGCGCGGATCAGCCTCGAGACTGTCTGTGCGGAAAGGCCCGTCCGTCGGGCGATCTCGGCGCTTGCCAATCCCGAACTGCGCCGCAGCAGCGTGAGCACCAGGCGTTCGTTGCTTTCACGCATACCACTCTGATTTGTGCCGAGCGGGCTGTCGCCGTTACGGGCGCCTTGGGGATTGTGACTGTCCGAACTGTCCATCGCGCATGACCTTTCACGCAGAAGCGGTCCGACCGCAAGGCGCAAAGGAATAAATACCTCTCTAGAAGTTATTTATTGACTCACCCAGCTCGCCACGTAAAGTTTCGGATGCGTCAGGCTGCAATGCGGGGCGCGGGCCGGGAGGGCCCGAACGACAGTGGAGGAGACCACCATGAGAAAATCCAAGCTTGCGCTTCTGGGATGCGCTTTCGCGTTCGCAGGAAGTGGTAGCGCCTTTGCGCAATCGGACGACGTGTCCGCCTGCCTGATCACCAAGACCGACACGAACCCGTTCTTTGTCAAGATGCGGGAGGGCGCGGCGGAGGCGGCCGAGGAACTGGGCATCGAGCTCATGACCTTCGCAGGCCAGTTCGACGGCGACCACGAGACACAGGTGGCCGCAATCGAGACCTGCATCGCCAGCGGCGCTTCGGGCATTCTCCTGACGGCCTCCGATACCACCTCGATCGCCCCAGCGGTCGAGCAGGCGCGGGAAGCCGGGCTTCTCGTCATCGCGCTCGATACCCCGCTTTCGCCCGCCAGCGCGGCCGATGCCACATTCGCCACTGACAACTTCGAAGCCGGTCGCTTGATCGGCGCGTGGGCGGCAGAGCAGCTTGGCGAAGACGCGGAGGATGCGCGGATTGGCCTTCTGAACATAAACCAGAGCCAGCCGACCGTGGGCGTTCTGCGCAACCAGGGGTTCCTGACTGGCTTCGGGATTGATGTGGGCGACCCAAACCGCTGGGGTGACGAGGAGGATCCGCGCATCGTCGGTCACGACGTCACGGACGGCGCGGAGGAAGGCGGCCGCGAAGGCATGGAGAGCCTTCTGGCGATCGACCCCATGATCAACGTCGTCTACACGATCAACGAGCCCGCCGCCGCCGGTGCTTACGAAGCGATCCGGTCCATCGGGAGGGAGAACGACGTGCTCATCGTGTCCGTCGACGGCGGGTGCCCCGGCGTGCAGAACGTGGCCGAGGGCGTGATCGGCGCCACTGCGCAGCAGTATCCGCTCGACATGGCGCGGTTCGGCATTGAGGCCATCGCGCAATACGCTGAGGATGGAAGCCTGCCCGAACCGTCGGAGGGCCTCGACTTCTACAACACCGGCGTGGCGTTGGTGACGGATTCCCCGATCGATGGAGAGGAGTCGATCTCGGCCGAGGAAGGCCTCGAGCTCTGCTGGGGCTGATAGGGCACCTAGAGGCAGTCTAAGGCGAAGAACGCTCCGTCCCAGCCGATGGGGCGGAGTATAACAGTCGCTTGCGGAGGACGCGTCGACCATGCCCGAGAACTTCGAGAGCGCCGCCGATCGCAATGATGCCGCACCGCGGTTCAGCGCAGCGCCGCGATCTTTCGCACATCGTGTTCAGAACACGCTGCATTCGACCCCGTCGCTTGTGCCGCTCGCGGTCCTAATCGGCGCGGTGATCGTATTCGGCTTGGTTCTCGGCGAGCGATTCCTGTCGCCCTTCGCGCTAACGTTGATCCTTCAGCAGGTGCAGATCGTGGGCATCGTCGCGCTGGCGCAGTCGCTGGTGATCCTGACCGCCGGCATCGACCTGTCGGTTGGCGCGATCATGGTTCTCTCGTCGGTCGTGATGGGTCAATTCACCTTCCGCTACGGCCTTCCGCCCGAGATTGCTGTTCTTTGCGGTCTGGCCTGCGGGTCACTGTGCGGGCTGGTCAGCGGCATCCTCGTGGCCGTCGTGCGACTGCCGCCCTTCATCGTGACGCTCGGGATGTGGCAGATCGTTCTGGCGGCAAACTTTCTGTATTCCCGTAACGAGACGATCCGCAGTCAGGACATCGAAGCACAGGCGCCGCTCCTGAAGTTCTTCGGCAACCGGATGGAGATTGGCGGCGCCATCTTCACCTACGGTGTGATCTTCATGCTTTTGCTCGCGCTGGTGCTCGCCTACGTGCTGCGCCACACGGCATGGGGCCGGCACGTGTATGCAGTGGGCGACGACCCTGAAGCTGCGGCCCTCTCTGGGGTCAACGTGCGGGCCACGCTGATCTCGGTTTATGTCCTCTCGGGTTTGATCTGCGCCTTCGCCGGCTGGACACTCATCGGGCGCATCGGCTCCGTCTCACCGACCTCTGGGCAATTCGCGAACATCGAGAGCATTACCGCGGTGGTGATCGGAGGCATCTCTCTCTTCGGAGGTCGTGGCTCGATCCTTGGCACGCTCTTCGGCGCCTTGATCGTCGGCGTCTTCACGCTGGGCCTGCGCCTCGCGGGGGCCGATCCTCAGTGGACGAACCTTCTGATCGGGATCCTCATCATCGCGGCTGTCGCTGTCGATCAGTGGATCAGGAGGGTAAGCGGATGATGGAGCCGATCCTCGAAGCCCACAACGTGGTGAAACGCTACGGCCATGTCACGGCCATCGATCAATGCGACCTGGAACTCTACCCGGGCGAGATCCTCGCGGTAATCGGCGACAACGGCGCAGGCAAGTCGAGTCTCATCAAGGTCCTGTCGGGGGCCATTCAACCCGACTCTGGCGAGGTCTTTCTGCAGGGGCGAAAAGTCAGCTTCGCATCACCCAACGATGCCCGGGCTGCGGGGATCGAGACTGTCTATCAGCAACTCGCCCTTAGCCCCGCGCTTTCCATCGCCGACAATATGTTTATGGGCCGAGAAATACGCCGGCCGGGCATCCTCGGCACATGGTTCCGCATGCTGGACAAGCCGGCGATGGAGAAGTTCGCACGCGAGAAGTTGACTGAACTGGGCCTGATGACGATCCAGAACATCAATCAGGCTGTCGAGACGCTCTCGGGTGGTCAGCGGCAAGGTGTAGCCGTGGCACGCGCTGCAGCCTTTGGATCGAAGGTGATCATTCTCGACGAGCCCACCGCTGCCTTGGGTGTGAAGGAAAGCCGGCGTGTTCTCGAGCTGATCCAGGACGTGAAGGAACGCGGAATCTCGATCATCCTGATCAGCCACAACATGCCGCACGTCTTCGAACTTGCGGACCGCATTCACATTCACAGGTTAGGCAGGCGTCTGACCGTGTTAAAGCCTAACGACATGTCCATGTCCGACGCCGTGGCCCTGATGACCGGCGCGAAGGAGCCTGATGTCGTCGACACCTGATGCCATGGCCGAGGTGGCGTCCACGCACCTGCTTGCGCTGCATGGCCCGCGCAAGCTCGTCGCACTCGCCGGGCCACCGGGCGCGGGAAAGTCGACGCTGGCGGACCATATCTGCGCGCGCCTCCGCACCGCAAACCGGACGGCCGCCGTTGTGCCGATGGATGGCTTCCACCTTGACAACGCCATTTTGTTGGAGCGGGGCCTGCGTCATCGCAAGGGCGCGCCAGAGACATTCGACGCCGCTGGCTTTCGCCACCTCGTCTCGCGCATCGCGGCCGGGGAGAGGGATATCGTATACCCGGTGTTCGACCGGAGTCGCGACGTAGCCGTGGCAGGTGCGGGGGTTCTGCCGGCGGATGTCGAGTTCGTCTTGTTCGAAGGCAATTACCTGTTGGTTCGAGATGCGCCATGGGGGGATCTTGCGGACTTTTGGAGTTTCAAAATCTGGCTCGACGCGCCACTGCCAACGCTGGAGGCGCGATTGATAGACCGTTGGGTCTCAGAGGCGTTGCCGGAAATCGAGGCGCGTGCGCGCTTCGAGGGAAACGACCTTCCGAACGTGCGCTTCGTCTCCGAACGCAGCGCGCGCGGCGACCTGATGCTGCGCGCTCCGGCCTAAACTGAAGGGTGAGTGTCTGGGTCCAGCACCCGACCAGTGTGGAACAGATCAGCTTCCGCTCTCATTATCGCCTTGCCCGAAGACGAGGTCGAAGTAAGCGTGGAACAATTCCTCCGGGGCGAGCTGTTCGTCGGGGAAAAGCTGGTTCCACACGGTCACGACCAATCTCGCCTTTGTCGAGTGGCCCACGGCCTTCGGCGACGCGAAGATGCCCACCGCGCTGCTCGACCGCCTGACCCACCACTGCGAGATCGTCGAAACCGGCAACAAAAGCTGGCGCTTCAAGAACCGAGCATAGCGCAAACGGCCCCCCCCCGCTGGCCCGCCGCCGCTGCGTTACATGAGGACAACGCAGCGCCGGGCCAGCTCAGCTCCGGAGGAGTCAATATTGGACGCAGATAGGGGGTCACGATTGGATGCCGATTGACAGCCAGGCGTGTGGCACGCCGCGCGGCATAACCGCCGTGGTGCCCGGACCGCTCCCGAAGACCTCGTCGCCGCAGTGGAAAAGGAACTGTCCCTCCAAGACGAAGACCAGCTCTTCCTCTCGGTGCTGGATGTGCATTGGCGGACCCTCGCGCGGATCGGCGGCCTCCTCCCTGACGCCCATCGTGCCGACTGTCTCGTCGGCCGAGACGCGGATCTCGTGGTGGCCGAGCAAACGGCTCATACGGAACTTTCCTGTAGCCGAAATGGCTGGGGTGAAGTGGATGGCCATGGCAGGTCTCCTCTCGGCGCCCTTGGGCGCCCTGTCGGTGTGGAGGGGTGGCTTGGCCGACGCGTTCTTCGCGGCGCGGCATGACCCGGGCGGCGATGAGCGCCCGGGTCAGAGATTTCAGTTCGTGGCTTGCGCGGCGGCCCGGTCACCCGGGACGCGCGCCTCGAGCGCATCGATCGAGACGACGTGGACGCCCGTTTCCTCGTCGAAGGACACGCTCCACGCGCCCGGGAGCGACACGGGCTCGTCGACCCGGGTGGGCTGCCCAAGCGCCCCGCCGAAGTCGCGGCGCGAGAGCAGGAGATCGCGCGTCACCATCGGCTCGACGAAGATCACCTCGCCGTCCCAAGCGCCGTAGATCAGCACGGCCTCGAAGGGCTGTCCTGCGAAGACCGGGTCCGTGATGTCGAGCCAGTGCTCACCCATCGCCGGGATCGGATCGAGCTCCGGCGGGGGCATGAAGTTCGGCGGCATGAGGTCAGCGGAAGGTCGGTTCGCCGCCTTCTCCATGAAGAGCGGATCGGCGGGGTCGATAGCCAGGCGCTCCGCCTCTGTGGTCATGTAGAAATGCACGTCGAAATGCGGCACGCCGAAGAGGTCGCCGGGCGCGTGGCCGTGGGGCATCCAGTCGAGCGAGACGTGGTCGTAGCCTGCGTCGAGCGCGGCCTCGGGCAGCGGCACCGTGACGAAGATCATGTCGTGGCCGAGGGTGCTCACGGCGTCTTCGGTCATCTCGATGCCGATGCGCGTGGCGCGGCCCGCAGCGTCGGTCTCGGCAAAGGCGCGCACTATGCCTTCGCCCAGGTTCATCTCGGGGCCGAACTCGATGTCCTGCGCTGAGGCGGCAAGCGGCGCCATGCCCGCAAGGAGTGCGGCGCGGAGGGTGCGGTGGATGATCATGATGGTCTCTCCTTTGTTTGGATAAATTGTTGTGGTCATGGTCCCGCGCTGATTCGCGCGCGGGCCTTTCATTCGGCGGCAATGGCCGCCGTGCCAGCGCGGCGCAGGAAGATGCCGCGTGGATCGTGGAGGCCGCGGAGGTGCTGAAGTCGCGTCCGGGCCTCCGGGCTCAGCGTCCGCAGGGCCCGGTCCGGACGGTCGAGGTCGGCCTCGCCCACATAGGCGCCGGTGCAGAGGGGCGCGACGCCGTCGATCGTGGCCCGGAGCCATCCAATGTTCGCCGCGTCCGCGTCTTCCTCCTCCCAGATCGCGTAGAGCGCGCCGAAGACACGCCCGTGGCAGGAGAAGGCGGCGTCCTCGGGTGTCGCGACGGCGTTCGACCGCAGGACGACGAGCGCCATACTCGCCTCCGACGGCGCGAGCGTCATCCCATCGACGACGCGCGCCAGAACCTCGCCGAAGCCGGCCTCCGACCAGACAGTGTCAACTGCGTAGCGTCGGCCTTTGGGCATGGACGGCTCCGTCGCCTCGTAGAGCGCGCCGATAGGCGTGGGCATCGGGCCGATGACCTGGAGCGCCTCGGGGGCGCCTTCCGCTAGCGCCGTGTGGATCGCGCAGGCCTCCGCGTCGGTCTTGGCGAAGACGGTGGCCATCGCCGCGAGCACCGGGCCGTTCGGCGTCGGCGTGACCTTCGTCGTGAACTCGACGGAAGGGGGCGCCTTCGCCATGACGGTCTCCGCCCAGTCCGCGACCTGCGCGACCATCGCGGCCGGGTAGATCCGGATCGTGGTGCTGGTGGCCTTCGCAGCCTCCTGGAGCTTCAGATGATAAGCGGTCACCACGCCGAAGAATTCCGGCCCTGCGCCGCGCACGGCCCAGTAGACGTCCGCGTTCTCCTCGGCGCTGGCGGTCACCAAGCGCCCGTTGGCAAGGACGACTTCGACGGCCGTGACCGAGAAGCAGGCGAAGCCCCATTCGGCCGAGTTCCAGCCGACGCCGCCGCCGAGCAGGTAGCCGGACATGGGCACGCTGCCGCAATGGCCGAGCGGGAAGGCCAGGCCGTGGCGCTCGAGCGCGGCGGCGAGCCGGGCGTTGGTCGCGGCCGGCTCCACGCGGGCAATGCGCGCCTCGGTGTCGAGCTTCAGGCCGTCGAGGGCGCCGAGGTCGATCACCATGTCAGCCTGCGCGGCGATGCCGGTGAACTGGTGCCCGCCGCCCCTAGGCGAGACGGTCAGGCCGTTCACGGACGCGAAGCGCACGGCCTCCGCCACATCTCCCGCGCAGGTGGCGCGGACAATGACCTTGGCACGGCGTGCCGGCTTGCGGCCGTTCCAGATGAGCGCGTCGGTCTCTGTGCCGAGGCGCGGTTCCAGCGCGGTGATGACGGCGCCGCGAAGGCGGGTCTTGAGGATGTCGGTCTTCATGTCGTCTCTCTTCCGGGCACGGCTATAGACGCCGGGCCCTCTCGGGTCGGTTGGATGGCGGCGCAGGCCGCGCCGTCGGTTTCGGTGGTGTCGGGTGGAACGATGCCGCCATCTCTTGAGGCGGCTCCGCGTCCTGCGGCGCTCTATAGGGCCGGCCGTGGCGGGAGGCTTGCTAAGTCTCGCGTCACGAAATCCTAAATGGATGCTAAGAAAATGCTCACGGGACAGTGGGCGGCCTCAGGCGACCTCGATCGCGTCCGCTTCGCCGGCATCCTCGAGCGTGATCCGGCAGCGGCAGACAAGGCGGAAGAGGCCGCGGCCCGTCTTCTCGATGTGGAGGCAGGCTCCGCGCTCCTCGAGCCTGCGGCGCAGGAGGACGAGGCGTGCGTCGAGGTTCTCGGCGTGGTCCGGCAGCTTCAGCGACCGGTCGAGTCGCAGTTCCCGCGTCGTGAAGTCGGTGCGCCCGGTGGCTGCGTGCTCGCGCATGAGTCGCCAGAGGATCGCACCCGCCACGCCCTTGATGAGGTAGTCGTGGCCAATGAACACGCTGTCGTCGCGCGGGTAGTGCCGGATCGTCACGCCACCGCCCGCCACAACGGCCGGAACGTTGGCCGGCGGCTTCTCCTCCGCGTCCTCCTCGCGCAGGAGCGCCATCATCGCGCCGAGCTGGGTCGCGACGAGCATAAGCGCGTCCTCGCACTCATGATCGAAGCGCATGACCTCGGCCGATTCCGCGAAGAGGACGCCGAGGACGCGGCCCGCCGCCATGACGGGCACCGCGATCTGGCTGTGTGGCGTGCCGAGGCCGGGGAAAGGGACCCCGGGCGGCTCGTCCGCGAGCAGACCCGCACTCCGCGCGGCGGCGCCGAGTGCTGCGCCATAGCGGTAGTCCGCGCTCATGTGGCCGATGCGGATCGGCACGCCCTCGCGTGCGGCGACGCCGATGACGCCCTCGCCCGGGAGGATCTCGGCGCCGATGCCGGAGATGGCATAGCCGCGCGAGCCGAGCGCGAAGAGACGCCCGTCACCTTCGGCCATGAGGAGGATCGCGTTGGAGATACCGAGGTGACGGACCATGCCGTCGAGCACGGCATCGGCGAGATCGTCGAAGTCAGGGCAGAGCGAGAGATCTTCGACGCAGGCCCGAACGGCAGAGAGAAGCGGGACTCTGCGGCAGGGGGCGCGTGCAGTTGGCGGCTGCACTTGCTCCACCGCCACCACGCGGAAGACGTCGGCGCCGAGCAGCCGAAACACCTTCTCGAGCCCGTGATGCGAGGCGATGCCGGCGAGCTTGGCCTTCATCGTCTCGAAGAGCGGGCCGGAGGTGCGGGTCTCCACGTAGTCGAGGTCGAGCCGATGGATCGCGAGCGTTGAGGGGTCGAAGAGCTGGACGCAGGCCTGCCGCGTGGCGAGGAGGTTCCGGCGCGTCTTGTTGAAGAACTGGTAGGAGAGCGCGACGTGCTCCTCGTCGACCCAGTGCACCTGGCTGATCATCGAGGCGTTGGGCAGGCCTTCCTCGTCGCAGGTGCACAAGGTGGACGCGCAAAAGCCCTCCATGGACCCACGGAGCGCGCGCAGATCGACGGCGCTCATCGCGGCAGCTCCGCGCCGGCGCCGGGGCCGGGGGTCTGGGTGAAGACGCGTTCGGGCCGGAACTCGAGCGAGACGAGGTCCGGCGCCCCCAGAAAGGCATAGACGTCTGCCTGGGCCCGCGCGTAGCCAAGCTCGACGAGATCGTCCGCAAGGAGTGCGCATTGCCGCGCGGCCTCGCTCGCGTCGTCCGGCGCCACGGGCCGGACAAGGGCGCGCGAGGCCTTCAGTTGGATCGACCTGTGGTCCCGCGCGCGAGAGAAGGTGGCCGCGATTGCGCTGCCGCCCTCTACGGCGTCGATGACGGCAGCATCGGTGCGCCGCGAGAGAAGGACGCGCACGATTTCCATCCCGTGCACGCGACAGGCAACGCCGGCACCGACGACAGGCCGCCCGTTCCGGCCCCGCGCGCCGAGGGTGATGCTCACACCGCATTGCAGGAACGCGACAAGATGGGCAGGCAGAAGTTCTGGCGAACAGGCTGCGTCGCGCCAGGCCATCTGATCGTCCGTGGGGGTGGCGTATGTGAGGGTCGCCATTTTCGCGGTCCTGGAAACGCCGGCAACGTGCCGACGGTCACCTTCGAGATACGGGTCTAGATTACCACAAGACCAAGGACGTCGCGCAAGCGTGATTTACATATGGCATCTACAGAACCAGCAAAAAATCCGCGTCGGCAATTGCCCGCGGCACGGCAGAGCCTGAACGACCGACACCGCGGAGGCGCCCGAGGGACGGTCGGCGCTCGCGCGGAATGAGATGGCCTTCCGGAAGATGGACCGGTAGAAATTCTACCAAGATCCGATGGCCCTGGATGGCCGCGTCTTAGAGGGCAATGGATGGCGTCGGGCCGGCCGTCTGGTGGCCCGGCACCCGCCCCGTGGTCAGAAGCGGCCCCAGCTGGGCGGTTTCACCCAGTCCTCCTCGAGCACCTCGTCGTCCACCTGCGTCGCGGCGGCTTCGCTCCGTGCCGCCCTCTCAAGCAACTTCCTCTCGGCGCCCTTCCGGACGGCCCTCACCCTCTTGGCGTTGAACGGCAAGTTCTGCCCGGTCCTGAGACCACGAGCGTTCATCTCACTCGCAAGCGCCTGGTTGCTCACCTGGACTTCCGGCCATCCGAGGCCGGCAAGGACATCCGCGAGGACCTCCCTGAGCCTCTCCTTCTTGGCGGTGACCGCCCGAGCGCCGTTCTTCTGGATACTACGGATGTCGGGATTGCCATACCTGGCGCCGGTGAGCATCTTCTTCTTCGCCATCCCCTCCCTGGTGCGCTCTGCGATCTGGCGCCCCGCCTCCTCCGCAGATGCAAGACGTCCGGCCCGGGCGCCCAATGCCAAGTTCTCGGCTTCAACAACAGAGAGGATGCGCTCAGCCGGAAGAACGGCGCTGATGCTCGTCAAGTCATCGTCGTGGCGAGTCAGCCGAGACCAGTTGTAGACGATGAGAACGCCGCCGCACTTTTTCGCGGCCGTGAGCGCATTCTGAAGGCCCGGGCGCTTGAACATGTTCCCAGCGCCCCTGGCCGAAGCGACGTCCTCGAACACTTCCACGACATGGTATCCCTCTGCCTTGGCGAAGGCCTTGGTGCCGGCCCGCTGCAAGGCCAACCCGATACCACTCTCGCCCTGTGCCGCGGTCGAGGACCTGACATACACGATCGCCGGGCGTCCATCAGCCCCTGCGCCGTCGACCTTCATCATCCTTGCTTTCCTCCTGCTCTGACGCCTCATGGCATCACAGAGGGTTCTATACGACGGGCGGTGTGGGCTGACGGCAAGAAGCGCGCGGAAACCTATCCGACTCCCCCTAGGTTCTGGACGACGCTGCAATGTCCAAAACCAATCTCCTGCGGCCGGACAGGTCGCGTATGTCCAAAACCAATCGTGACGTCCAAAACCTTGAGGCAATCCATGGCGCTGTGCCTGAGGTCAACGGCGTTCTGCTTGGGTCCGAACTGTGGTGCACAAGTCGGGCTTGGAGCACGCGGCGCCATTCTGGCGGCTCGAGAGGGGTCGCGGCTCGATCCGATCATGTCAGCCGTGACGCGTCTGCCGGACGAGCGAGTGCCAGAGCACGAAGATCGATCTCGGTGCACGGCGCACCCCCAGGCTCTCTGGTTTAGCGCCTGGCTGGCTCCTTGAGCTTTCCGCTCAGCGACTACTTTCTGACGACCGGACGGTGCCCTGGACCGCCCCAGCGCGCCTGGCGAGTGCGGAGCATAATCTCGATCCGGGAGCGGTCCATGTGCTGTGGTCTCCGGTCCGCCTCGTGCGTGTTCCGGCAGCAGGGGTCTCTGAGACACTCCGGCGCGCTTGCTGGTCCAAGCTGCTGACCGACCCGGCACAAGACGTTCCGGTTCGTGAGTGTTCTGGCTCGCGCGCACCACCCGGACCGTTGAGGCTGCCTGTGCCAGAGTCTCTGGGTTCGCGCCTGGCGAGCCTCTTCATGCGGCCGCTGTCCCATGTCGCGCAAAACGATGGTCGCAGCCCTGGAGCAGCGCAGCGAGCCTGTGACACAGCCATCGACGGGTCGTGACGAAGATCGCTGCGCGGCCGTTCTCAGAGGTCTTTGGTCGCAGCGCGGGAGGAGCAGCGGCGACCCCGTGATAGGACGAGTTGGGGCGCCTGCTTCGGAAAAAGCGAGACGAGGGCGCCGGTCAACTCTTCCGCCCTGAGTTTGAGTTCGCCACGCCTGCCACCGCCCCCGGCATCTTCGCGTGCCTTCCCCTGCCCACGCGTCGGTCCTGCAGCAGAGATGCTACGGGCCTCGTAGTCGTGGAGCTATCTGACGACGCTTCGAGCGGATGTCTGTTTCGCCTTGGACGGCCGCTTAGAACAGGAGGCCTAGCTGCCTTGAGGAGCGGAAATGCTGGCTCGCGGCCGGCTTGAAGAGCGTCGTCGCACGGACACACGCGTGACTTTTGGATCTCACCACGTGCTCAAAAACTGTATTTGGGCCGATATGACAACATGAGAGGCATTTTGATCAACATTTGTTGCCCTTCCACGTTGTCCGATGTTGTCGTCGCCGGGGTGCTATGTTGACACTTTGGAGCGAAATCGGGGTCCTATGTTTACCTCCAAGTTTACCTCATGTTGACGGATTTCGGGGGTTGTAAACATCAATTCTTCCCCAGTCCGCGGGCAGATGTGAAATTTGGCTTTCACGTGCCGGACACGGGCAGGATTGATCGCGGGGATCTGGTGGCGCCAGAACGCATCCCCATCGTCCGCTCTCCTTTTTCCTAGGACTTCCACGGTCGGTCCCTGGCTGGAGAAAGCTGCGGCCA
>Ga0008833_1001054_pt1 | contig 15383 bp, 16 predicted proteins | sample HotLakConsoUCCLE_FD_62216 | JGI IMG/M metagenome (GOLD analysis project Ga0008833, IMG submission 62216) | Hypersaline microbial mat communities from Hot Lake, Washington, USA - Hot Lake Consortium UCC-LE | ecosystem: Environmental > Aquatic > Non-marine Saline and Alkaline > Hypersaline >... | reverse complement strand
GTCAGCGTGCCGGCGACGATCATCACGTCCGACTGGCGGGGTGAAGCGCGCGGGGCAAAACCGAAACGCTCGCTGTCATAACGCGGCATAGAGGTGTGCATCATCTCGACCGCGCAACAGGCCAGACCGAAGGTCATCCACATCAGCGAACCCGTCCGCGCCCAGGTGATCAGCGCTTCCGAAGAGGTGACGAGGAAGCCCTTGTCAGACAGTTCGGCATTGATGTCGCCATAGAACGCATCGTTCTCGCCCACCGGGCGGCCGGTATTCGGATCGATGATTCCCTTGGGCTGCTGGGCGACCAGGGTTTCCGAGCGGTTGCTCAATCCCATTCCAGCGCTCCCTTTTTCCACTCATAGATGAAGCCGACGGTCAGAACGGCCAAGAATATCATCATCGACCAGTACCCCATCCAGCCGATGTCGGCGAAGGACACCGCCCAGGGGAACAGGAATGCCACTTCGAGATCGAAGATGATGAACAGGATGGCGACCAGATAAAAACGGATGTCGAACTTCATGCGGGCATCGTCAAACGCGTTGAAGCCGCACTCATAGGCCGACAGCTTTTCCGGATCGGGATTGCGGTAGGCAATCAGGAACGGCGCCGCGACGAGCGCGATTCCGATAGCGCCTGCAACCGCGATGAAAATCACGATGGGGAGATATTCCTGCAGAAGTTCGCTCGCCATAGCTGGTCCGTCGGCCGGGGATCTGGCCTTTGATATAGTCGCCTTGCCGGCTGCCGGAAACCGCGACAGATTCGCTCGGGCCGGCTTCACGGCGATGCTCATGTTGCAACGCGGCGACGGTTAGCGCAGGGCCGAACCGGACGCAAGTCAAACATTGCCGCTGCCCGCCATAACGGCACCGTCGTGACGCCATGTTTCAATGTCGGAACCTTTGCTCTAGATTTGCGTCTAAGTTCGAGTTCGCGGCATTTGTAGCAGGAGTTTAGGGCAATGACTGAATGGTTCGAGAGCATGGCCGGACCGGGCTTTGCGCAGGCTTTGATGTGGACTGCACTCGCCCTCCTGGGACTTTTCCTCGTGCTTATCGCCGTCAAGGTCTTCCGTCGCCTGAGTTCTGGTACATTCATTGCCGGCGGGCGCAACCGCAAGGCACGTCTTGCCGTGCTCGATGCCACGGCCGTAGACGCCCAGAGGCGACTGGTGCTGGTGCGTCGCGACGATGTCGAGCATCTGATTCTCATCGGTGGCGCCAATGATCTGGTGGTCGAGCGGGACATCCGGACCTTTGAAGAATCGCACGACGATATCGAGACGGACGCCGCGACGGGCCATCACCAGTTGCGCGCGGCGCCAGAGCGGCCTGTGGCGAAGTCGCGCCCGGCATCTCCTTCCGCACCCCATTCTCAGGCGACTGTGGTGCGACCAGCGGCACCCTCGCGCCCATCTCCTAATGAACTGACTCCCTCTGTCGCCGCTCCCCAGCCGGTCGCAGCACCGCCCGTCGGCGCAGCGCCACGGCCGACGCCTTCCCCGATCCCGGTTGAGAGAGACCCACGCGTCGAGCAGCCATCCGAGTCGCAGGCCCGACAGGCTCCGCGCCCTGCGCAGGAACCCCTCATTGCCGCTGCTTCGCCAACATCGGCTTCTCCTGCAACTGCAGGCGCGACGGCATTGGACGGTCCCGGCGAGACGTCAAAGCCGCGCCGCGATGCCGATCTCGACGACGCGCTCCTCGAAGAACTGGAACTGACGTTGGAGGAAGAAGACCGTCGATCGGCTGCCGCGAAATCGGAGACGAAGCGTCGTGAACCCCATCTCGATGATGAGATGGATCGCCTCCTCGGCGAACTGTCGAGCGAGCGGCGCTAGGCCCCGGGGCGGTCAGGACCTATGTCGCAGCGTCCCGACGACTGGTGGAAGAAGGGTGTCGTCTACCAGATATACCCGCGCTCGTTCATGGACAGCAACGGAGATGGGGTCGGTGACCTGGCGGGCATCGAAGCGCGGCTCGACCATGTCGTTGGGCTCGGCGTGGACGCCATCTGGATTTCGCCCTTCTACCCCTCGCCCATGGCCGATTTCGGGTATGACGTCTCGGATTATTGCGACGTCGACCCGCTCTTCGGCGATCTCTCGGCATTGGACAGCCTGCTTGATGCCGCCCACCTGCGCGGCCTCAAGGTGCTTCTCGACATGGTGCCGAGCCACACCTCCGAGCAACATCCCTGGTTTGTCGAAAGCCGCCAATCGCGCAGCAACCCGAAACGCAACTGGTATGTCTGGAGCGATCCCGCCCCCGGTGGTGGCCCGCCCAACAACTGGATCAGCGAATTTGGCGGCCCGGCCTGGACCTTCGACGAGGCCACAGGTCAGTATTATCTGCACATCTTTCTCAAAGAGCAGCCTTCGCTCAACTGGCGCAGTCCAGAAGTCCGCGAGGCCGTTCTGGGTGCAATGCGCTTCTGGTTCGACCGCGGAGTCGACGGCTTCCGGGTCGATGCCATCGAAAACCTCGTTCCCGATGCGCAATTGCGCGACAACCCGCCCAATCCCGCCTGGGTCGAATCCATGGGCCCGGCGCGCAGCCTGCTTGGCGTCCATACCCAGCACCGTCCGGAAGTCTTCGAATATGTGGCCGAGATGCGCCGCGTCGCGCGCTCCTACGATCCCGAGCGACTGCTGATCGGGGAGGCATACGGCACGCTCGAGCAGATCATCGCCTACTACGGAAAGCGGGCGGACGGTTTTCACCTGCCATTCAACTTCCAGCTCATCGGGGCGGAATGGTCACCGCGCAACATCGCGGGGATCGTCGATGCCTATGAGGCCGCATTACCGCCGGGCGCCTGGCCCAACTGGGTCTTGTCCAATCATGACCGCTCGCGTTTCGCCTCGCGGGTCGGCCATGCCCAGGCGCGCGTGGCCGCAATGCTGTTGCTTACACTGCGCGGCACACCGACCATCTATCAGGGCGAGGAACTCGGCATGGAGAACGTTCCGATCCCACCCGAGCGCGTGATGGACCCCTGGGAAACGAACGTTCCGGACATCGGCCTGGGCCGCGATCCCGTCAGGACACCGCTCGCCTGGACCGATGGCCCAGGAGCCGGCTTCACCACCGGAGAAGCCTGGCTGCCCATCGATACCAGACGGGAAATGCGTGTCGACGTCCAGTCCGACGACGAAGGGTCGATGCTGACACTGTATCAACGGTTGCTGGAGCTACGGCGCCGCGAAGATGCGCTGTCGCTTGGCGACTATCGAACAATCCACGTGGATGAGAGCGTGTTCTGCTACGAACGCAGCCACGGCGGGCGCCGCTACGCTGCGGCCCTGAATTTTTCCGACCACGAGCGATCGCTGCCGATTGTCGGAAAGGCGGTTCTGTCGACGGCGGGTCATCCAGAGCCGTTCACCGATACGGTCCTAGCCCCGAATGAGGGGCGCATTCTGGAAATCCGGTAGAGGTTGTTGTCGCGGCCAGGCTGCGGCAACAAAAAAGCGGCCCATGGCCGCTGCAAATCGCTCAATCGTCGCGGTAGACCTTCTCGCGCCGCTCGTGTCGCTCCTGCGCCTCGATCGACAGCATGGCGATCGGTCGGGCATCGAGACGCTTGAGCGAGATCGGCTCGCCGGTCTCCTCGCAGTAGCCGTAAGTGCCATCCTCGATGCGCTGCAGGGCAGAGTCGATCTTGGAGATCAGCTTGCGCTGGCGATCCCTGGCCCGCAATTCGATGGCCCGGTCCGTCTCCGAAGAGGCACGGTCGGCAAGATCGGGATGGTTGGCGTTTTCCTGCTGGAGAATTTCGAGTGTTTCGCGCGCTTCGCGCAGGATATCGCTCTTCCAGGAGACCAGCTTGGCCCTGAAATATGCCTTCTGCCGCTCATTCATGAAGGGCTCGTCCTCGGAAGGGACATAATCGGCATCAATGAAATCGGTCATTCGACTCACCCCACTAGCTCTACGCCCGGCGCCTATATATTCGGGTGATTAATGCGGCACAAGCACAAAGGCTGGTCGCATCACGCTTTTGTCACCCTTCGAAAATACCGGAAAAAGACAAATATTCTTAATCAGTTAAGTGCCCCTGGCGGTGTTGATGGCTGTCTACGAATACCCGCCATCACGATTTCCATGCAAAAGCCGTGCCGCGATCGCGGCAGGCTTAACGGTGCGCCCTCTTCCGTGATAAGGGCGCCGCTCCTTCTCTATCGAACCTCACTAGGATGCGAACACATGCCGGCACCTCGGATAAGCTTTGTCAGTCTCGGCTGTCCGAAGGCACTGGTGGATTCCGAGCGGATCATTACGCGGCTACGCGCCGAGGGCTACGAGATTGCGCGCAAACATGACGGCGCGGATGTTGTGCTGGTCAACACCTGCGGTTTTCTCGATTCGGCGCGCGACGAGTCGCTGGATGCGATCGGCTCGGCCCTGAACGAGAACGGCAAGGTGATCGTGACCGGCTGCCTTGGTGCTGAGCCCGGCGTCATCCGAGAGCGCCACCCTGGCGTGCTGGCGATCACCGGGCCGCAGGCCTATGAAAGCGTAATGGAGGCGGTGCATGAGGCAGTGCCGCCCGCGCACGAGCCCTTCGTCGACCTAATCCCACCCCAGGGCGTGAAGCTGACGCCGCGCCACTACGCCTATCTGAAGATCTCCGAAGGCTGCAACAACCGGTGCTCCTTCTGCATCATTCCCGGCTTGCGGGGCGATCTGGCCTCCCGGCCGGTTGGCGACGTCCTGCGTGAGGCCGAAAAGCTGGTCGCGGCGGGTGTGAAGGAACTGCTGGTCATCTCGCAGGATACGAGTGCCTATGGCATCGACCTCAAATACGCGCCCAGCCAGTGGCAGGACCGCGAGGTCAGGACGCGTTTTCTCGACCTCGCCCGCGAACTTGGCTCGCTGGGTGCCTGGGTAAGGCTGCACTATGTCTACCCCTACCCGCATGTCGACGCGGTCATACCGCTGATGGCCGAGGGCAAGATCCTGCCCTATCTCGACATTCCCTTCCAGCACGCCGCACCCAACGTCCTGAAGACGATGCGGCGCCCGGCCCATGCCGAAAAGACGCTCGACCGGATCGCCCGCTGGCGCGAGATATGCCCCGACATCGCCATCCGCTCGACCTTCATCGTCGGCTATCCCGGCGAGACCGAAGAGGATTTCCAGATCCTGCTCGACTGGCTCGACGAGGCGAAGATCGAACGCGCCGGCTGCTTCAAATACGAGCCCGTCAAGGGCGCCCGCTCGGAGGCACTGGGGCTCCCGGATGTTCCCGAAGAGGTCAAGGACGTGCGCTGGCGCCGCTTCATGCAGCGCCAGCAGGCCATCTCGGCCCGCCAGATGAAGAAGAAGGTCGGCAAGCGCCTGCCCGTTATCATCGACATGGCGAATGGCACGCAGGCGACGGGACGCACGAAATACGATGCGCCCGAGATCGACGGTACCGTCAGGGTGACGTCGCGCCGCCCGCTCAGGGCGGGCGACGTAGTGACGGTGAAGATCGAGAGCTCCGATGCCTATGACCTGCAGGGCGTGGCGGTCTGATCAGACCTGCGCTTGCGCGAATTGCGCCTGGAAGAATGGCGTGGCCATGGCCAGTTCCTGATCCTTCTGCTGAGCGCGCCCGTGGGCCGGCCGATCCTCGATACGGGCCATGTATTCCTTGAAGGCCGGCCGCTCGGGAAGAACCTTCAACTGTGTCATCGTGTATCCGATCGAACTCGCCAATTGCGTGTCGGCCGCGGTAAATCGATCACCGGCGGCATAGGGACGCTCGCTCAGCACGCGTTCGAGATAGGCGACCATGTCTTCGAAGAGACCGAAGGGATAATCGTTGCTGGCATATTCGAGCCCGTGGGCTCGGGCGGAAACACAAGGATCCAACACCGCGTCGCAATAAACGAGCATGGTGAGATAGGCCGCGCGATCAGCGTCGGTGAGCGCCGGGGCCAGTCCGGCGTGGGCGAAATGATCCGCTAGGTAAATCGCAATCGCGGCTCTTTCAGTAATCACCGTGCCGTCGAGTTCGATGGCCGGGGCCTTCTTGTGCGGCTGAATCGCACGATAGGCTTCGGGCACGCCACCTTCGGCGCGGATGTCCACGATCCGCAGTTCGTAATCGACGCCCAGCTCCTCGAGCAGCCAGAGAACCGAGCTGCTGCGCGACCAGGGTGCGTGGTGAAAAACAAGCATGTTGAGCCTCCATCGTTTCGATTGCCCCCGATAGCAGAACGTTGCTGAAGCCGGCGTGTCAGGAGGGATTGCAGAAACGAAAAAGGGGCGCCCGACAGCGCCCCTTCGATATTGCGACTCTCAGCGATCAGATGATCGCCAGCATGACCGCGAAGACGATCGCGAGCGCCCAGACAGCGGGCGTCAGGTCCGAGAACTTCCCGGCAATCACCTTGACCAGCACATAGGAGATGAAGCCGATGCCGATGCCTGTCGCGATCGAATAGGTGAGCGGCATCGTGATGGCGATGGCCGCGGCCGGCGCGGCTTCGGTCAGATCGTCCCACTCGATCTCGGAAAGCCCCCGCGCCATGACGACAGCGACGTAGAAGAGCGCCGCGGCCGTCGCATAGGCGGGAATGGAGCCGGCCAGCGGCGAGAAGAACAGCGCCAAAACGAAACACGCAGCCGTAACGACCGCAGTCAGGCCCGTGCGCCCGCCCGCCGCCACACCGGCCGCGCTCTCCACATAGGAGGTGGTGTTGGAAGTGCCGACGAGCGCGCCCACAGTGGTGGCGGTGGAATCGGCCAGCAGCGCCTTCTTCATGCGCGGCAGCTTGCCATCCGCGTCGAGCAGACCGCCGCGATGAGCGACACCGACCAGCGTTCCCGCCGTATCGAACAGATCGACGAACAGCATGGAGAGCACCACGATCCAGAAGGTGCCTTCCAGCACGCGGCTGAAATCGAGTGCCAGCAGCGTCTCGGTCGGATCCGGCGGCAAGGACACGAGGCCGCCGAACTCGGCGACGCCCAAGGGAATGCCGACTACTGCGACCACAAGGATGCCGATGATGGTCGCGCCGGGCACATTGCGGAAGTTGAGCGCGGCGATCAGGGCAAAGCCCAGCAGCGCCAGAACGACACCTGGCGCCATGAAATCGCCCGAGGTCACCAGCGTGGCGGGATGATCCACGACAATGCCTGCATTGCTGAGCGCGATGATACCCAGGAAGAAGCCGATGCCGGCGGATATCGCCAGTTTCAGCGTCCGGGGGATCGAGTTGATGATGTATTCGCGGATCGGCAGGACGCTCAGGAAGATGAACAGCACGCCGGAGAAAAACACGCAGGCCAGCGCCTCCTGCCAGGTGTAGCCGTAGGTGATGACGACGGTGAAGGCGAAGAACGCATTGAGGCCCATGCCGGGCGCAAGCGCGATGGGATAGTTGGCGTAGAGCCCCATGATGAGCGTGCCGATGATGGCCGCGACGCATGTGGCCACGAAGACCGGCCCGAACGGCATGCCGGCTTCAGAGAGAATGGCCGGGTTGACGAAGATTATGTAGGCCATCGTCATGAAAGTGGTGATGCCCGCGATCACCTCTGTGCGGACGGTCGTTCCATGTTCGGTCAGCTTGAAATAGGCGTCCAGTCCGGAGACGCGGCCGGTTTGGCTGTAGGTTTGTTCGGTCATGGCAGTGCCCTTCCCCTCAAGAGCGGCGCGACTCACCGCGCCAATCTCCCGATTCGAATACGACCAAAGTTTAAGTCAATAGCCGGCTTGCTGCGCCCACAGTTCTGCGGCCCAATTCGGGGTCAGGAAGACATAGATGCTCAAGGAATGAGCACTGTAGCCCCGGTCGTCCGGCGGCCTTCGAGATCGTCGTGGGCCTTCGCGGCATCTTCCAGGGCATAACGCTGGTTGACGCGGATTTCGACAATGCCCTTGGCCACCACGTCGAAAATCGCGTTGGCCGACTCCTCGAGCTCCTTGCGCGTGGCGATGTAGCTGAACAGCGTGGGCCGCGTGGCAAACAGCGAGCCTTTCTGCGAAAGGAGGGTCATGGGGAACGGCGGCACCGGTCCCGACGCGTTGCCGAAGGAGACGAACATGCCGCGAGGCTTGAGACAGTCGAGCGAGGCCGGAAACGTATCCTTGCCCACCGCATCGTAGACCACGTCGCATTTGCGGCCTTCCGTGATGCGCGCCACTTCAGCGACGAAATCGTCCTTCGAATAGTCGATGACGTGGTGGTAGCCATGCGCCTTGGCCAGCTCGACCTTTTCGGCGGATCCCGCCGTCCCGATGACGGTCGCGCCCAGATGATTTGCCCATTGGCCGAGGATGAGGCCGACGCCGCCGGCGGCAGCATGGTTCAAGACCATGTCTCCCTTCTTGACGGAAAAGGTGCGGCGCAGCAGGTATTCCGCGGTCATGCCCTTGAGCATGATCGCCGCCGCCTGCTCGTCGCTGACGCCGTCCGGAATGGGCACAAGCTGGTCGGCCGGCAGGACGCGCTCGGTGCAGTAGGAGCCGATGGGACCGTTATAGGCGACGCGATCGCCCACTTTCAGCCAGTCGACCCCTTCGCCCAGTTCCTCCACCACCCCGGCGGCCTCGTTGCCAAGCGTCAACGGCAAGCCGGTGGGCGAAGGGTAGAGGCCAGTGCGGAAATAGACGTCGATGAAGTTGAGACCGATTGCCGTGTGGCGGATGCGCGCTTCACCTGTGCCGGGCCGGCCGACCTCTACATCCTCGAAGACCATCTTGTCGCTGCCGCCGCACTCATGAATGCGCATCGCCTTGGCCATTCTTCTAATCCTTGCGTCCGAGGTCGGGGCGCCACTGCATCACGGCGCCGATGAAGAACAGGTAGATGCCGGAGAGCGCGATTCCGATCTGCACCAGCGGGCCGGAATTCAGTCCCTGCAGCAGCGCGATCACGCCGAAGCCGCACCAGGCGAAGAAGATCGTCATGTTGATCCCGCGCAGCCGCTTGACCCGCACGGGGTGCAGGAAATTGACCGGCGCGAAGGTGAACACAGCGCAGGCGAGCACCACGGCAAACGACATCCACTCGCTGGGCTGCGTCACGAACAAGGTGAATACGACCATGTTCCAGACTACGGGGAAGCCCTTGAAGAAGTTCTCCTTCGTCTTCATTCCCATGTCTGCATAGTAGATCGCGCTCGAGACGACGATGATTGCCGCAGACAGGAAGGAGAGGCCCGCGCCCATGAACCCGCTCTGGTAGAGCGCGAATGCCGGGATCAGGACGTAGGTGACATAGTCGATGATGTTGTCCAGCATCTCGCCGGACCAGTTGGGCAGTATTTCCTTGACGCGAAGCCTGCGCGCGATGGGCCCGTCAATGCCGTCCACGAAGAGCGCCAGCCCCAGCCAAAGGAACATGGCCGTCCATTGCTGTTCGGCGGCCGCTACCAGCGACAGGAATGCCAGGAAGGATCCGGACGCAGTCAGAAGATGAACCGAGAAGGCGCGCGTTTGCGGCCAGGTCACCTTCTTGCTGAGCTGTGGAAAACGTTCGAGCAGTTTTCTGCCGATGATGTTCTTGTTCACGGGCCGCGCCAGTCCAGCTTGCAGATTTCGGCCGACCGACCGGCGAAATTCCAGTTGCGGCCGAAGGCTCGCATGCGGCTCTTGTCGGATTTGGCCACAATGATCTCTGGCGCGATCCAGTATTCGGAATTGGAGATGACGGTGTCTCCGTCGCGATCCTTGCCGCGTATGGGCGTTACAGCGCCATCAATGATCTTCGGGATCTGGAAGATGCGCGTCTTGTCCTCTACCTCGTAGGTAATGGGCTGGCGTTCCATGCCAAGAAAATTGCCCACCAGGATGGACAGGAGACCGGTGGAACCGCCCGCCTTGCCGGAGAAGATTTTGCCGATCGCCTTCTCTGCATAGATCGAGGCCCGTTTGTCGAGAAAAAGCCCGGCTGTCCAGTTGCCCCGGCTCATATATCCAGGAATTTCCATCACGAGGCCGAGATTGAGGCCGGACAGATCGACCTCGCCATAATGTCCCGCATCAATGCGAAAGCCTGCCCAGGTCTGGCAGTAGCCCTCGGTCGGCGGATGCTGGCCGAGCGATAGGACACAGGGGCAGAAGACGGTGCAGTTGCACGACAGCACCAATTCCCCCTTCAATGCCCATTCGGTCTCGCGCATGCGGCCCCTCCCTGCGGTTTCACAGCGAAACTAATAGAACCCCGCCCGCCCACACAAGCAGTATCGCTCCCGCCGTCCTGCCGACGGCCCTGCCCGGCAGTTGTCGCTCAGCCAGCGCAACCAGCGCCATCAGCGCCATCCAGAACACGTTCATCAGTCCGACGGCGAACATGACCAGCATCAGCGCCCAGCAGCAGCCAAGGCACCACAGTCCCTGGCGCAGGCCCAGACGGAAGATCGGCCAGACCTGCGTGCTCCAGTTCGAAAAAAGGATCGCGAACGGGTTGCGGCACTTTTCGAGGCAGGCCTCCTTCAGCCGGGAGAACTGGTAGAGCCCCGCGACCGCAAGCGCCACAGCCGCGGCCATGCCGGCCATCGGCTGTGCGGCCGAGGCATTTGCGGTTGAGGCCTGTACGGCCAGCGAGCCGGCGGCGAAGCCCAGCGAGGCTGCGGCCCAGATAGACAAATAGCCAGCCACCAGAACCAGCGGATGGACGACCGGCTTACCACCGGCGCGCGCGGTGTCGGCAATCTCGCAATAGGTGCGCAGCATGGGGGCGGCGGCCGGCAGCATCATTGCCACCGCCATGAGCATCCACATGCCAAAGAGCGCCACGAACAGGGCAATGGAGATCTCGCCGGGCGGCGCCGGCGACAGGCAGAGAGCCACGAACCGCTCCAGCAGGCCGGGAAGCGGGAGCTCGGGCAGAGCGCGCAGAATGCTTGCCCCTGGACCCAGTTCGCCCGGCAGACCGCGCTGGGCCGCCGCACCCGCCATGAAGATCAGCAAGCCCCAGGACAGCAGCACCGCTACCGTCACTATCCCGTAGACCAGGCGCCTGGGGTCATGCGTCAGCCGGGCCGTTGCCGCTGCGGCTGGGCCGAGGTGATCGAAACGGGCGCTGTCCGTGTCCATGTTTCCGCAATGAGCCAATTCGACACGTTGATCAATCCCGCCTCCAGGCCTAGTTGAGTATCGACGACACAGAGCCGACCTCCTTCGGAAAGGACCGCGCCATGACCGAGTTGAACCGACTTCCCATCATCGTTGCGGGAACGGGTCCGGCCGGGCTCATTGCGGCGCTGGCGCTGGCCGAGGAAAACGAGACGGTCGTGCTGGTGGGGCCGAAGGCGGCCGGTCAGGGAGACCGGCGCACGACTGCCATCATGGGCGCGTCGCTGATGCTCCTGGACCGGCTTGGGCTGACCCATGCACTGGCCTCGAAAGCCGCACCGCTGAACACCATGCGCATCGTCGATGCCACGTCGCGACTGGTGCGCGCGCCCACCGTCACGTTCCGGGCGAGTGAGATCGGCGAAGTATTCTTTGGCCTCAACATTCCCAATGCCCACCTCAACACCGTTCTCGAAGAGGCCGTCGCCCTGCAGCCGCTAATCGAGCGGCACGAAGCTCTGGTGGCCGAGTGGATGCCTGAGGACAACCATGTCACGGCCCGGCTCGGCGACGGGACCATCGTCGAGGCGAGCCTTGCCATCGCCGCGGATGGCCGCAATTCGCCAGCCCGCGAGGCGGCGGGAATCCGGACCTCGCGGCGCGACCTGCCGCAGACGGCCGTGGTGCTCAACTTCGAGCACGCGCGTTCGCACCAGGATATTTCCACGGAGTTCCACACCGAGACCGGTCCCTTCACGCAGGTGCCCCTGCCCGGCAACCGCTCCAGCCTCGTCTGGGTGGTGCGGCCGGAGACCGCAGACGAACTGATGCATGTCGACGACGGTACATTGTCGATGCGCATCGAGGAACGCATGCAGTCCATGCTTGGGCGCGTGAAGGTCGAACCGGGACGCCAAGCCTATCCGCTTGCCTCCGTGCTGCCGCACCGCTACGCGGCGAACCGCATCATGCTGGTCGGCGAGGCCGGGCACGTCTTTGCCCCGATCGGCGCGCAGGGGCTCAATCTCGGCATTCGCGACGTCGAATGCGTGGTCGACATCGTCGCCAGCCATCCCTCCGATCCGGGCGCGCAGGCAGCGCTTGCCGCCTACGATTTGCGCCGGCGGCCGGACGTGACGGCCCGTTCGGGGACCGTGGCACTTCTCAACCGCTCGCTGTTGTCGGATCTGCTCCCCTGGCAGCTGGCCAGAAGCGCGGGGCTTGGCGTGGTTGAGGCGATCCCGCCATTGCGCGCCTTCCTCATGCGCGAGGGCATGCGCCCGGGCACCGGCCTGTCGGGCTTCTTCCGCCGCTCACCGGAACAGGTTGGGCGGTAGCATGCCGGTGGTGATCGCGTAGAGCAGCGCCGTCAGCGTGACGACGGAGATGATCGTCGTCAGCAGGATGGACGCCGAGGCCCGCTCGACCCACACACCATATTGCTGGCCGATGACGAAAACATTCGTCGCGGTGGGCAACGCAGCCATCATCACCGCCGTGTAGACCCAGACGTCGGGAAAATCGCCGATCGCGCTCAGCACCAGATAGCAGATAAGCGGGTGGATCACGAGTTTCAGCGCGGCGATCAGCCCGAGTTCGCGCGGCACCCGCTTGAGCGGCCGAAGCGCCAGCGTGACCCCCATCGCAAACAGGGCGCAGGGCGCGGCCGCCTGGGCGAGGTACTGAAGCAGGCGATCGACCGCAACGGGTGGCTGGAATTCGAGCCATGCGGCCAGCACGCCCGCCGCGGTCGCGATGATGAAAGGGTGGAAGGCGATCTGGCGCACGACCTTCAGTGCGACCTGAGAGCGTGAAGCCCGCTCCTCGCCGGACAGGGCCATCATCAGCGGCGCGATCGCGAAATGCAGGATGTTTTCGAAACAGAAGATCAGCGCGACCGGCACCGCCGCGGCCTCGCCGAAGGTCAGAAGCGCCAGGCCCGGTCCCATATAGCCGATGTTGCCATAGGCGGCGGCGAGACCCTTGATCGTGCTTTCGCCGATGCCTGCGCCCGAAAACAGCACCGAGAAGGCAAACATCAGCGTGAAGACGACATAGACTGAAAACACGACGCCGAAGATGTAGGACCATTCTGTCAGCTCCCCGACCGGGGTGCGGGCGATCAGCTGGAAGAACAGCGCGGGCAAGGCGACGTAGATGACAAAGGTGTTCATCCAGCCGAGCGCTTCCAGAGGCTGCCGGGTGATACGGGCCACCACGGCACCCAGGAAGATCATTCCGAAGAAGGGCAAGACGAGGCCGACAATGTCCGACATGGGCTTCCCGGCTGGAGCGGTTTGCCCCGGCGCTAGGCCAGCGCGAACGGTGCGTCAAGGGTGACGGGATTGAAATGCGAAGGCGTGTGGTCCAAATAGGTCGAAGTCACAGCAGTCCAGAAGTGCGTATCATGAACGAGATCAGACAAGCGAAATTCAGAATCGGCCAAGTCGTCCGGCACCGTCTGTTTCCGTTTCGCGGGGTCGTCTTCGACGTCGATCCCGAATTCAACAATACCGAAGAGTGGTACCAGGCTATCCCCGCCGACGTGCGTCCGCGCAAGGATCAGCCCTTCTACCATCTGCTGGCCGAGAACGAGGAGACCGAGTACGTCGCCTATGTCTCGGAGCAGAACCTGCTGGAAGACAGCACCGGCCAGCCTTTGCGTCATCCGCAATTGGGCGAATTCTTCGAGCGCACGGCCGATGGCGGCTACGCGCCCCTGCCCTTCGCGACACATTGAAGCGGCCCCGCCCGAGCGGATTGAAGTACAAGGCAGCGACCGCTATCTGCCTGCTCCGCGCGTCTGTGTGACGACGCGCAGGGGTTCGCGGGGCATCCATGGAAACACTGCTCTCACCTGTCATACTCTTCTTCGCACTCGGCGCGGCGGCGGCGTTCGCCCGTTCCGATCTTTCCATTCCCGAAGCCATCGCCAAGGGGCTGGCACTCTATCTCATGGCCGCCATTGGCCTGAAGGGCGGCGTCCAGGTATCTGATGCCGGGTTCTCGACCGAGATGTTGGCCGCCGCGGCAGCCGGTCTCGTCCTGTCGATCCTCATCCCCCTGCCTGTATTCGTTATGCTGCGCCGCGTGGGCAGGCTCGATGCCGTCAATGCCGCGGCGGTGGCGGCCCATTACGGCTCGGTCAGCGTGGTGACCTTCGTGACCGGCGTCGAGGTACTGACCACCTCCGGCCTGCCGCCGGCCGGGTACCTGGTTGCCGTTCTGGCTATCATGGAAACACCCGCCATCATCGTCGGCCTGCTGCTGGCGCGGGGCGGCATGAACGCTGGTGGCCATGGGCGCGGCGAACTCTTCCGCGAGACGCTGCTCAACGGCTCGGTCGTGCTTTTGCTCGGCAGCTTCATCATCGGCCTTGTCGCCGGCAGCGAAGGCTTCCAGCCCATCGCGCCGGTCTTCGAGACGGCGTTTCGCGGCGTGCTCTGCCTTTTCCTGCTCGATATGGGGCTGGTGGCCGCAAGGCGCCTGATGGAATCGCGCTCGCTGACCTTCAGGCTCGGCGTGCTCGGAATCGTCTTGGCGCTGGTCAATGGCACGGTTGGTGTCCTGATCGGCGCAGCGATCGGCCTCGACGCGGGAACAGCGGCCGGTTTCGGTATTCTGGCGGCAAGCGCCTCCTATATCGCCGTGCCTGCCGCGATGCGCATGGCGCTGCCGCAAGCCGATGCAGGGCTCTATCTTTCCATGTCGCTGGGTGTCACCTTTCCCTTCAACATCGTGGCGGGCATTCCGCTCTACACGCTGCTGGCGCAATGGATCGTCTCGCCATGACCACCACCATTTCCAAGATCAGAATCGAGATCCTGGTCGACGCGCCGCTGGTGCGCCGCGTGACCGAACTGGCGGAGAGCGCCGGGGTGACCGGCTATACGCTGATGCCGACGGTTGCAGGGTCCGGCAGCGGCGGCCGCTGGCGGGACGACCAGGTCTCTGGCGCACAGTCCAAACTCGTCTTCGTGACGATCACCGGCCCACGCCGCGCAGAGGCGTTGATCGAGGCCCTGAAGCCGGTGCTCGACAGCCACGGGCTGATGCTGACCAAGAGCGCCGTCGAGGTCGTGCGCGGCGATCGCTTCTGAGACGTGCTTTGCAGGCGTGTCTGCGCGTGATAGTTCCTCCCTCCCGCTATTTGAAGGGGTCGAGGGCGTGGAATCCCTAGCTTTCATTGCAGCCAGTACCGAGGACGCGCAGATCGCCGCGCAACGGCTTTCCGCGCTCTACGGCCAGTCGGCCATCGCCGAAGCCGATGTCATCGTGGCGCTGGGCGGCGACGGCTTCATGCTGCAGACTATCCACCAGTATATGGGGACCGGACGGCGCATCTACGGGATGAATCGCGGCTC
>Ga0008833_1001053_pt1 | contig 15437 bp, 17 predicted proteins | sample HotLakConsoUCCLE_FD_62216 | JGI IMG/M metagenome (GOLD analysis project Ga0008833, IMG submission 62216) | Hypersaline microbial mat communities from Hot Lake, Washington, USA - Hot Lake Consortium UCC-LE | ecosystem: Environmental > Aquatic > Non-marine Saline and Alkaline > Hypersaline >... | reverse complement strand
GACCCGACCCGCGCCTCGACGTGCTCGCCGACTGGCTGGCCGTCGCGGCCCGGCACCCGATGGACAGGGTTCCCGGGCTCGGATAAGCGAGGCCCATGAGCGACAAACCGGGCATGACCTACGCCGGATCAGGCGTGGATATCGAGGCGGGCAACAGTCTCGTCGAACGGATCAAGCCGGCCGCGAAGGCCACCGACAGGCCCGGGACCATGGCCGGACTCGGCGGCTTCGGCGCGTTGTTCGACCTGAAGGCTGCGGGGTATACCGATCCCGTCCTCGTCGCCGCGACCGACGGGGTGGGCACCAAGCTCCGCATCGCCATCGATACCGGTGCGCGCGAAGGCATCGGCATCGACCTCGTCGCGATGTGCGTGAACGATCTCGTCTGCCAGGGGGCCGAGCCGCTTTTCTTCCTCGACTACTTCGCCGCCGGGAAGCTCGATGTGGACGAGGCGACCGCGATCATCGGCGGCATCGCCGAGGGCTGCAAGCGGGCGAATTGCGCGCTGATCGGCGGCGAGACGGCGGAGATGCCGGGCATGTACGCGCCCGGCGACTTCGACCTCGCCGGCTTCGCGGTGGGCGCGATGGAACGGGGCGGCGCGCTGCCCGCCGGCGTCGCCGAAGGCGATGTCCTGCTGGGGCTGGCCTCGTCGGGGTTTCACTCCAACGGCTACTCGCTCGTCCGGAAGCTCGTCGAGACGGCGGGCCTCGGGTGGACCGATCCGGCACCCTGGAGCGTGGACCGGACGGTTGCCGAATGTCTTCTCGTCCCGACCGAGATATACGTCGCCGAGGCCCTCGACGCTGTGCGCGCCGGCGGCGTCCACGCGCTGGCCCACATCACCGGCGGCGGGCTCACGGAGAATCTTCCGCGCATCCTCCCCGAGGGGCTCGCCGCCGAGATCGACCTCGGCGCGTGGAACCTGCCCGCAATGTTCTTATGGGCGCAGGAGACCGGCGGCATCGCCCGCGAGGAAATGCTGAAGACCTTCAACTGCGGCATCGGCCTCGTGCTCGTGGTCGACCCCGGCCGGGCCGATGACCTGCTCGGCAGCCTGCGGCAAGCGGGCCGGACCTGCTGGCAGGTCGGCCGTGTCGGGGCGGGCGAGGGGGTGCGCTACACCGGCTCCTTCGGATGAAGCGCGTCGCGATCCTGATCTCGGGGTCGGGCTCGAACATGGTCGCCCTCGCCGAGAGCATGACGGGCGATCACCCCGCGCGCGCGGTTCTCGTCGTCTCGAACGTGCCGGGCGCGAGGGGCCTCGCGAAAGCCGACGCACTGGGGCTCGCGACCGCGACGGTCGACCATCGCCGGTTCGGCGCCGACCGCGCCGCCTTCGAAGCTGCTCTCGAGGCCGCGCTTCTGCCCCATGCCCCCGACATACTGTGCCTCGCGGGCTTCATGCGCATCCTCACGCCTGCCTTCACGTCCCGCTGGGCCGGGCGGATGCTGAACATCCACCCCTCGCTCCTGCCGAAATACCCCGGCCTGCACACCCACGCCCGGGCGCTCGAGGCCGGTGACGCGGAAGCGGGGTCGTCGGTGCACGAGGTCACGGCCGATCTCGACGCGGGGCCGGTTCTCGGCCAGGCCCGCGTGCCCGTCCTGCCCGGCGACACCCCCGACAGCCTCGCCGCGCGCGTTCTCGAAGCCGAACACAGGCTTTACCCGGCGGTCCTTGCGCGTTTCGCGGCGGGCGACCGGACCCCCCTCTACTTGCCCGATGCGACCGAACGTCCTATCACGGCTCGATAACAAGAGCAGGACAACCAGCCCGGGCATGATCACCATCACCACGACCGAAGGCCTCGCCGCCTTCTGCGAGCGTGCCGCGCGCGCGCCTTATGTCACCGTAGACACCGAGTTCCTGCGCGAGCGGACGTATTATTCGAAGCTCTGTCTCGTCCAGCTTGCGGTTCCGGGCGAAGGCCAGGACGCCGCGGCGCTCGTCGACCCGCTGGCGGCCGGCCTCTCGCTCGAACCGCTCTACGAGCTCTTCCGGAACCGTGACGTGGTGAAGGTCTTTCACGCCGCGCGGCAGGACCTCGAGATCTTCTGGTTCGACGGACGCCTCATTCCCGAACCCTTCTTCGACACACAGGTTGCCGCCATGGTCGCGGGCTTCGGCGAGCAGGTGGGCTACGAGACGCTGGTGCGGAAGATCGCGCGCGCCTCGCTCGACAAGTCGTCGCGCTTCACCGACTGGTCGCGGCGGCCGCTCACCGAGGCGCAGAAGAGCTACGCGATCGCCGATGTCACCCATCTGAGGGTGATCTACGAATACCTCTCGGAGGAACTCGAGAAATCGGGGCGCCGGCCCTGGGTCGAGGAGGAACTCGCCGTCCTCACCGACCCCGAAACCTACATCATGCGTCCCGAGGAGGCCTGGCTGCGGGTCAAGACGCGCACCAATTCCGGGCGTTTCCTCGCCATCGTGAAGGAACTCGCGGAATTTCGCGAACGCTATGCGCAGGACCGCGACATCCCCCGCAGCCGTGTCATCAAGGACGAGGCGCTGCTCGAGCTCGCCTCGACGAAGCCGCAGACCCCGGCCGACCTTGCGGGGTCGCGGCTTCTGATGCGCGAGGCGCGGAAGGGCGACATCGCCGACGGCCTTCTCGCGGCGGTGCGGGCGGGGCTCGAGACGCCGCCCGAGGCTCAGCCGAAGCCCGACCGCAGCCGCGAGCGTCTGCAGGTCAACCCCGCGCTCGCCGATCTTCTGCGGGTGCTCCTGAAGGCGCGGTCCGAAGAGACGGGGGTGGCCTCGAAACTCATCGCCAGCGCTTCCGAACTCGACGAGATCGCCGCCGGCGAGCGAAGCTGTCCCTCGCTCAGGGGCTGGCGGCGCGAGGTCTTCGGCAAGGATGCCGAGCTTCTCTGCGACGGCAAGCTCGCGCTCACGGCACGGGGCCAGCAGGTCGAGGTGCTGAAACTCTGACCCCGGAGCCTTTCGCGCCGGCACGAAAGGAGCCTCTCACCGACAGGCCGCGTGAGGCCTCCCTGCCAGGCGGGAGCGAACCCTAGCGACGGGCGGTTCTGATGTTCGTCCGCGAGATCACCTGGATCTGGCGCACGCCGACGAGGTCTTCCTCCGACAGGAAGATCCCCGCCACGAGGCGTCGCGACGCGGGGCCGGCCTGCGGAACCGCCGCGTCGGGAGGCAGGGCGCGGAAGCTGAACGCCAGCACTCCCGCGCCGGACCGGGCCGGCTCGGCGGCGAGATCGGCCCCGTGCCACCCCGTCGCCGCCACCCGGGCCCGGGCCCGCAGGATCGCCCCGCCGGGGACCCGCTCGACGGCGACATCGGTGATCTCCTCCGCAAGCGGCCTGGTGTCGCGGCGCTCGAGTGCCGCGACCGGCACGAGGGCCTCGGTTTCCGCTTCGCCCGAGCGAAACCAGTTCATCGGGTTGAACGCACTCGCCCCGAACCCGCCGCCGCAGCCAGCGAGAAGCAGTAACACGGACGCCGCCGCGATGATCCTTGCCATATCGGTCCCCCTTGCGATCAAAGCCCTAGCCGAATTCCGCCCTTCTGAAAAGCCGCGCCGCCCATGGACCTTTGCCGCCTCGTTGCCTAGGTCTTGATGGGATGGAAAGGAGCGAGACAATGGCCACCGAAGCCTTCGAGGACATCGCCGAGACCTTCGCGTTTCTCGACGACTGGGAGGACCGGTATCGTCACGTGATCGACCTCGGAAAGGCGATGGACCCTCTCGAGGAAAACCTGCGCGTGCCCGCGACGAAGGTCGAGGGCTGCGCGAGCCAGGTCTGGATCGTGCCCGAGATCGACGGCGAGGGGCAGGGGGCGGTGTTCTCGTTTCGCGGCGACAGCGACGCGATGATCGTGCGCGGTCTCATCGCCATTCTCGCAGCACTCTACAACGGCCTCACCGTCGGCGAGATCGGACGGGTCGAGGCCGAGGCCGAACTGGCCCGCCTCGGGCTCGACGACCACCTTTCGTCCCAGCGCTCGAACGGCCTCAAGGCCATGGTCGAACGGATCAGGGCGATCGGCCGGAAGGCGGCGGCCTGAGAGCCAACCCCGCGCTTTTCGCGTGCGAAAGAGCACGTCGCAGTCCTGAAGGTTCCGTTAACCCGCCCCGTGCGGTCATGAAGATCAACGGCTTGCGGGCGCGCGCCGGGTGCGCGTTCACTTAACCTGTCAAGGTGTGACCCGGGCGGACTTCCGGCCGGCCCGCCTCGACGCGGCCCGGTCGGCTCTCAGACACGGGCGAGTGCCGTCGCGAGGTCGCCGTAGCCCGTCAGACGTCGCTCGTAGGCGAGGCCGAGGCGGTCGGCGTGGGACCGCGCGAGCGCGTCGAGGCCCGCGTCGTCGGTCTGGGCCTGGTAGATGAGGCGCTCGTATTGGCCGAAATACATGTCGCGCAGCTCGGGGTGCCGGTCGAGGCCGAGGGGCTTCCAGACGAAGGCGTCGAACTGGCGGACGAGGAAGTCGGTGAGATAGAAGGCCCGCATCTCGTCGTCGCCGCGCGCGAGAAAGCCCTCGGTGCCCTCGAGAAAGGCATAGCAATGAGGACTGTCAAACATCGCGACGCCGAGGCGGGCGGCGGCGGCCTGAAGCTGGCCGCCCGTGCCGCAGTCGCCATAGGCGAGGAAGATGTTTTCGTAGTCTTCGCGGTGCCTTGCGACGGCCTCTTCGACCGCCGGGGTGATCTTCTCGGGGGTGTTGTGGAGGATCGCGGGCAGGCAGGCGAGGTCGATATGCTCCCAGCCGTTGGCGCGCTTGAGCGCCACGATCTCGTGGGCGAGCGCGCCGCAGGCCAGCACGAGAACACGGCCCCTGCGTGCCGGGGCGAGGCCCGTCTCGGTCAGTGCGGTGTCCGAGAGGGTCAAGATGGCCCGCCGCGGGTGGCGAGCCAGCGCCGGCCGAGGGCTGCCAGCAGCGTCGCGGGCAGCGCGAGGGCCGCCGCACCTGCGGGCGCGAGCCCGGCCTCGCGGGCCAGAAGGACGCCCGCCAGCACCGTCAGGGCAGCAGCGGCGAACACGGTGAGAAGCAGCAGGATGAGACGTCGTGCGGGCATTTGGTGCGACCTTTCCTCTCAGATGTGGGTTCGCTCGCCTCGGTTCGAAAGGGCGACGGGGAACATCGTGAGGTTTTCCCCCGGTCGTCTCGGGTAAGCTCGCGCGGTAGAAGCCGAGCGCCTCTTCGGTCGGGTTGGAAACGAGCCCGGGCGAGTGGCAGCCGAGCGAGCGGGCCAGCCGGCACGGTTCGTCGAGGAGGCCGTTGCGCTGCCTTCGCGACGCCGGTCGGTGGCCGCGCCGGGCTCGTTGATGAACATGTCGGGGGGCTTGCCGGGGTGCAAGGAATGCGCGCCCGGGGAACTGCCGACGACCGGACCGCCTTCGACCGCGAGGATGGTGTGGAGGCGCGGGTCGGGAAGATACGCCGCGACCCGGTGATGTGGGCAGGGGCCGTCGAACACATGATCTGCCTCGAAGAGGGCTTCATCGCCGGGTGCTGCCACCGCCATGCGGAGGGCCAGGGGAGCTACCCGGCGAGCTGGTTATGCTTGCGCGAGATGAACTGCTTGGCCGTCTCCACCGCCACGGCGGCGTCGCGGCAATAGGCGTCCGCCCCGATGGCGCGCCCGAATTCCTCGTTCAGCGGCGCGCCGCCCACGAGCACGATGTAGTCGTCGCGGATGCCCTGTTCCTTCATCGTATCGATGACGACCTTCATGTAGGGCATCGTCGTCGTCAGCAGGGCCGACATACCGAGGATGTCGGCCTCTTCCTTCTTGATCGCGTCGATGTAGCTTTCCACCGGGTTGTTGATGCCGAGGTCGATGACGTCGAAACCCGCCCCTTCCATCATCATCGACACGAGGTTCTTGCCGATGTCGTGGATGTCGCCCTTCACGGTGCCGATCACCATCTTGCCCATCTTGGGCGCGCCGGTCTCGGCCAGAAGCGGTTTCAGGATCGACATGCCCGCCTTCATCGCGTTCGCCGCGAGAAGCACCTCGGGCACGAAGAGAATGCCGTCACGGAAGTCGTCGCCGACGATCTTCATGCCGCCGACGAGGGCCTCGGTGAGCACCCGGTAGGGCGCCCAGCCGCGGCCGAGAAGAATGTTCACGCCCTCCTGCACCTCGTCCTTGAGGCCGTCGTAGAGGTCGTCGTGCATCTGCAGGACAAGCTCGTCGTCGTCGAGCTCGCTGAGGACGATATCGTCTTCCTGATCGGACATCGGGTTACTCCATGATCCCAAAGCGCGGACCCGGCGCTGTTCGAGCCACAATGGCCGTCGCGCCGCCGCGCACTCGCCGTTTTGCGACACCGCACCGGTCGTGACCGACCGAGGCACGGCGATTTGACCGGCGGGGCGGCAAACCCGTTACGGTTCGGCCGCCCGGCGGCTGGTGGATGTTCTCATTCCGTTCTATATTGGTGCGATGAGCGGATTCGACCCCGAAGCGGCCCGCAGGCGAGGCAGGGGCGCGCTTTCGAACGCGCCGTCGCGCTTCGAGGCCCATGGCCGCGAGGCGGTGGACGACGGCTGGGCGCAGCCGGACGACCTGCCGCCGCTGCGCACCGAGATCAGCGTCGAGCGGCCGCGCAGCGTCATCACCCGCAACGCATCGCCCGACGTCTCGTTCGACCGGTCGATCAACCCCTACAGGGGCTGCGAGCACGGCTGCATCTATTGCTTCGCGCGGCCCTCCCACGCCTGGCTCGGCCTGTCGCCCGGCCTCGACTTCGAAACGAAGCTCGTCGCCCGGCCCGAGGCGCCCGAGGTGCTCGAGCGCGAGCTTGCCAGACCTTCCTACACCCCCGCGACCATCGCCATCGGAACGAATACCGACCCCTACCAGCCCATCGAGCGCGACTGGCGCGTGATGCGCCGGGTGCTCGAGGTGCTCGACGCGCATGACCACCCGGTCGCCATCGTCACCAAGGGCACGCTCATCGAGCGCGATATCGATATTCTGGGGCCGATGGCCGCGCGGGGCCTCGCGAAGGTGGGTATCAGCGTCACCACGCTCGACGCCGGCCTGTCGCGGAAGATGGAACCCCGGGTGCCGCTGCCCGTCCGGCGCATCGAGACCATCCGCCGCCTCGCGGATGCCGGCATCCCGGTCCGGGTCATGGTCTCGCCGGTGGTGCCGGGGCTGACCGACCACGAGACCGAGGCCATTCTCGGCGCCGCTGCCGGAGCGGGTGCGCGCGCGGCGAGCGCCATTCTGCTGCGCCTGCCGCGCGAGGTCGCCGGGCTCTTTCGCGAGTGGCTCGCCGAGGCGGTGCCGGGCCGGGCCGCGAAGGTCATGGCGCGGGTGCGGGAGGCGCACGGCGGGCGCGATTACGACCCCGAATGGGGCAAGCGGATGCAGGGCGAGGGCGCCTTCGCGGAGCTTCATCGCAGGCGCTTCGACATTGCGTGCCGTCGCCTCGGCCTCGCCGGCGAACTCGAGCCGCTCAGGACGGACCTTTTCAGGGTGCCGCCGAAGGCCGGCGACCAGCTCGAGCTTTTCTGAAACCCGTGCCATTTCTGACCTCAGCCCCGCGCCCGGCGGCGCGGGCGGCGCGCGGGGGCGGGGTCGTCGCCGGTGCCATCCGTCGACGAGGAGAAGCCGCCGAGGGCATCGCTTATGGTGTCGAGCGAGGGTCGGGGGCCGGGCTTTCGGGTCTCGAGGGCCGCGCGCATCTTCTCGAGATGCTCCGGCATTGTCCCGCAGCAGCCGCCGATGATGCGCGCGCCCGCGTCCCGGGCGAGAACCGCGTACTCGGCCATCAGGTCAGGCGTGCCGTTGTAGTGGATGTGCCCGTCGACGTATTTCGGAATGCCCGCATTCCCCTTCGCGATCACCGGCCGCTCGGAGCCCTGCGCGGCGAAGCCGAGCACGGTGCGCAGAAGGTCCGAAGCGCCCACGCCGCAGTTCGCCCCGTAGGCCAGCGGCGGATGGTCGAGCTTCTCGACGAGGGTCGTCATCGCCGCCGACGTCAGGCCCATCATCGTCCGGCCAGCCGTGTCGAAGCTCATCGTCCCGCACCACGGCATGTCCGCGAGCCGCGCGGCCTCGGCGGCGGCCCGGAATTCCTCGGCGGCCGAGATCGTCTCGACCCAAAGCACGTCGGCGCCGCCGGCCTTCAGCCCCTCGGCCTGTTCGTGGAACATCTCGACGGCGAGCGCATGGGTGAGGCTGCCCATCGGCTCCATGATCTCGCCCGTGGGCCCCATCGAGCCCGCGACGACGACGGGCCGGCCGGCCGCATCGGCGACTTCGCGTCCGAGTTCCGCCCCGGCACGGTTCAGTTCGAGGACCCGGTCCTGCCCGTCGTGGAGCTTCAGCCGCGAGGCGTTGCCGCCGAACGTGTTGGTGAGAAAGAGGTCGGAGCCCGCGTTGACCGCGCCGCGATAGAGTGCGCGCACCTTGTCGGTTTCGGTGACGTTCCAGAACTCCGGCGCGTCGCCGGACTGGAGACCCATGTTGAACAGGTTCGTGCCCGTCGCCCCGTCGGCGAGAAGCCAGGGCCGGGCATCGAGAAGGCGGGTCAGCAGGTCGGGCATGAATGGCACTCGCAGCACATAGGGAGGGGCTGGCTGGCCAGCCCCCCGGTTGCGGGGTCTATGGATTATCAGGCGAGTTGAGGCAAACTCAATCTCGTCAAGTTTTTCATGAACGAGGCTCAAGCAAACGGCTTGGCGTGCCGCGCCCCGGGCTTCAGGTTTCTTGGACGAGCTGGCCCTTCGCCACCGCGAGGAGTTCGGCCATCTTGGCCCGGATTTCGTCGGGTGTGGCCTTGTCGCCGAGGTCGCCCGAGACCTTCCGGACCACGTCCTCGTGACCGGCCTCCTCGAAATCGGCCTTCACGACCTCCTTGGCGTATTCGTCGGCTTCGTGGCCGGTCTTGCCCATGAGCTCCGCCGCCCAGAGACCGAGGAGCTTGTTGCGCCGCGCCTCGGCGCGGAACTGCATTTCCGCGTCATGGGCGAACTTGTTCTCGAAGGCGCTTTCACGGTCGTCGAAGGTGGTCATCTCGGGCTCTCCCCTGGGTCTGTGGCGCTACGTTCCGATATGCACTCCGCGCGGGGGCTTCACAAGCCTGCCGCTTGCCGCAGGGGCACTCTTGGCATATAGGCAGCCGGGCAAGGCGCGCAGGGTTGTCCCGCGCGCCGTATCCTGTTGTCTGGAACGTTCATGGCGCGTCGCAAGAAGGTCTACGAAGGCAAGGCCAAGATTCTCTACGAAGGTCCCGAGCCCGGCACGTTCGTTCAGTACTTCAAGGACGACGCCACCGCGTTCAATGCCGAGAAGAAGGACATCATCGAAGGCAAGGGCGTGCTCAACAACCGCCTTTCGGAGTTCTTCATGCGGGGCCTCGCCGAGATCGGCGTTCCGACCCACTTCATCAAGCGGCTGAACATGCGCGAGCAACTCATCCGCCAGGTCGAGATGATCCCCCTCGAGGTCGTCGTGCGCAACATCGCCGCCGGGTCGATCAGCCAGCGGCTCGGCATCGCCGAGGGCACCGCTCTGCCGCGTCCGGTCATCGAGTTCTACCTCAAGGACGACGCGCTCGGCGACCCGCTGGTCTCCGAGGAGCACATCGCCGCCTTCGGCTGGGCCTCCCAGCAGGACATGGACGACATGGTCGCGCTGGCGCTCAGGGTGAACGATTTTCTCTCGGGCTGCATGCTCGGCGTCGGCATCCGCCTCGTCGACTTCAAGATCGAGATCGGCCGGATCTGGGACAACGACTTCCAGCGCCTCGTGATCGCCGACGAGATCAGCCCGGACAGCTGCCGTCTGTGGGACATCGAGACCGGCCAGAAGCTCGACAAGGACGTCTTCCGCCGCGACCTCGGCTCTCTGACGGATGCCTATACCGAGGTCGCCCGGCGTCTCGGGGTGTTGCCGACGAACGTGACCCATGCGGCCAAGCCCACGCTGATCAACTGAGCGCGTACGAACGCGACGTCGCGTTCGGCGAAGCCACGCGTGCGCGACCGATCAGCGAGCGCTTCCCGCACGGGTCGAGCGGACCATGGTCGCCCGGCGGCGCAGGCCGGAGCGTTCTGAAGAGGCGTGCGCGCAGCGCTGCTTGAGTCCGCACGCCCGAGGGAGTAGGGACGAGGCGGTTCAGGCGGCGGCAGGAGGCCCTCGAATGAAGGCGCGGGTTCACATCATGCTCAAGGACGGGGTGCTCGACCCCCAGGGCGAGGCGGTGGCCGCTGCGCTCGGAAGCCTCGGGTTCGACGGGATCGAGGGCGTGCGGCAGGGCAAGGTGATCGACATCGACCTCGCCGCTCCGGACGCGCAGGCGGCGCGCGCCGAGGCGGAGCGGATGTGCGAATCGCTCCTCGCGAACACGGTGATCGAAACCTACAGCGTGGAGATTCTCGGGTGAAAGCCGCCGTTCTCGTCTTTCCCGGATCGAACTGCGACCGCGACCTCGCGGTGGCCCTGCGGGCGGCTGGGTTCGACGTGGACATGGTCTGGCACAAGGACACCGACCTTCCGGCCGGCATCGACCTCGTGGGGGTGCCGGGCGGATTTTCCTTCGGTGACTACCTGCGCTGCGGGGCCATCGCGGCGCGCGCTCCGATCGTTCCGGCGCTCGTCGAACACGTGAAGAATGGCGGCTATGCCATTGGTATCTGCAACGGTTTTCAGATTCTTCTCGAGACCGGGCTGTTGCCGGGCGCGCTCATGCGCAACGCGGGGTTGAAGTTCATCTGCCGTGACGTGCCGCTTGTGGTGGCCACCGCCGACAGTGCCTTCACCGCTCAATACTCCGCTGGCGAGGAGATCGTGCTTCCGGTGGCGCATCATGACGGCAACTACCGCGCCGACCCCGAGGTCCTCGAAGCACTTCGATCCGAAGACCGGGTCGCGTTCACTTACGGTGAGAACGTCAACGGGTCGTCCGACGCCATTGCCGGTATCCTCTCCGCGAACCGCCGGGTTCTCGGGATGATGCCGCACCCCGAGCGGGCCGCCGACCCCGTCCTCGGCCGGACCGACGGTGGGCGTCTTTTCGCCGGTCTGGCCGTTCGGCTGGTCCGGGAAGAAGCGACCGCTTGAGCGGGTCCTCGCGCCGCAGTAGTTTCACACGATGAGCGACGACACGACGACCGGCCGACCGACCGCCCGGGGCGCGACCCGTTGGCGGGTCCGTGTCGTCTTTCTCGTGGCCGTCGCCATTGCCGTCGCCGTGGTCTGGGTGACGAACCAGCTGATGACCGAGCGGCTGACCGAGGGGACGCGGTCGCGCGCCGAGGTGCGGCTGGCCTCCTATTCCGGCAACATCCGCTCCGAGCTTCAGCGTAACGCCATCGTGCCGCTGCTGCTGTCCCGCGACCCCGCGCTGATCGGGGCTCTCAACTCGGGGGATTTCTCGCAATCGACGCGCCGGCTCATTTCGTATCGCGACGAGATCAACGCGGCCTCGCTGATGCTGCTGGATGCCGAAGGCAGGGTCGTCGCGGCAACCGAGCGCGCGCGGATGGAACAGGGCCTGCGCGAATATCCCTTCTTCGTCGAGGCGTTGCGGTCGAACGACACCGTCTTCACGACCAACGAGCTCGAGAATGGCTCGACCATGTTTGCCTATTCACGCAAGGTCGCCGGCGGGGTCGGGCCGATCGGGGTGATCGTGGTCGGCGTCGATCTCAGGAAGTTCGAGAACTCATGGGCGGGGTTCAACGACGCCGTGATCGTCACCGACTCCAGCGGGAAGATCATCCTCTCGACCGAAAGCCGGTGGCGGGGCCTGACCGAGGTCGAGGCGCTCGCCCGCCAATCGGCCCCGTCGGCGGTCGAACGCGCGATCCGCGCGACGGCGGACTGGGTCGCGATCGAGGCGGATTCGTTGCTTTCCGGCACGGCGTTCATGCGCCAGGAGGCCCGGATCGGCTTTCAGGGCTGGCGCATCGCGAGCTTCACCACCTACGCGAGCGTTCGCGAGCGTGTGAACACGGTTCTCGCCCTCGAGATCATGGGATTCGCGATCCTGCTGTCGGGCATTTTCTACCTGATGAACCGCAAGGTGACCTCGCGGCTCAATTTCCTGCGGCGCGAGTCCGAGGAACTGAGGGCGCTCAACGACCGTCTCCAGCGCGAGATCGCCGAGCGGGAGCGTGCCGAGAAGAACCTCGAGGTCGCCGAGCAGACACTCCAGCAAAGCTCGAAGCTCGCGATCCTCGGCGAGATGTCGGCGGCGGTCAGCCACGAGCTCAACCAGCCGCTCGCGGCGATGAAGACCTACCTCGCCGGCGCGCGCCTTCTTCTGCAGCGCAAGCGACCGAACGAGGCGCTTTCGTCGTTCCAGCGCATCGACGACCTGATCGAGCGGATGGGCGCGATCACCCGGCAACTCAAGTCCTACGCCCGCAAGGGCGGCGACGAATTCGAGGATATCGACGTGCGTTCCGCGATCTCGGTGGCGATCGAGATGATGGAGCCGCAGATCCGCCGCCGGAAGGTCAAGGTGGCGCAGACCCTGCCGAAGAGTCCCGTCATCGTGCGCGCCGACCGGCTGAGGCTCGAACAGGTGCTCATCAACCTTCTGAGAAACGCGCTGGACGCGACCCGCGGCGAGGAAGTGCCCGAGGTCGAGGTCCTCGTCACCGGCACGGACACCGTGCTGATCTCGGTGCGTGACAACGGCGTGGGGATAGAGGACCTCGAAAATCTCTTCGAACCGTTCTACACCACGAAGGCGCCGGGTGATGGCGTGGGCCTCGGGCTCGCGATCTCCTCGGGCATCGTGAACGACCTCGGTGGGCGGCTTACCGCCCGAAACCGCGCCGGCGGCGGGGCGGTCTTTGAAATCCGTCTGCCGCGCAGCAATAACGCCGTGCAGGCAGCAGAGTAGGGAAGGGCGGGCGATGGGTCAGGCCATGAAGATCGCGATCGTCGATGACGAAAAGGACATGCGGCAGTCGATCAGCCAGTGGCTGGCGCTGTCGGGTTTCGATACCGAGACCTACGCCAGCGCGGAGGATGCGCTGAAGTCGCTGGGTCCCGAGTTCCCCGGCGTCATCGTGTCCGACATCAAGATGCCGGGCATGGACGGCATGCAGTTTCTCAAACGCCTGATGAGCGTCGATTCCGCACTTCCCGTCATCATGATCACCGGGCATGGCGACGTGCCGATGGCGGTGGAGGCGATGCGGGTCGGGGCCTACGACTTCCTCGAAAAGCCGTTCAACCCCGACCGGATGACGGAGCTTGCGAAGAAGGCGGCCATCAACCGGCGGCTCACCCTCGACAACCGGGCGCTGCGCCGGGAACTCTCGGATGGCACCGGACTGATGAAGAAGCTCATCGGGTCGTCGGTTCAGATGGAGCGGATGCGCGAGGACATTCTCGACCTCGGCCAGGCCGAGGGCCACATCCTGATCGACGGCGAGACGGGCACCGGAAAGACCCTCGTGGCCCACGCGCTGCACGCCGTCGGCCCCAACCCCTCGCGGTCTTTCGTGATCTCTTCCTGCGCGGGCATCGACGAGGACAGCCTTTCCCGCCGCGTCTTCGGACCGACCGACGACAGCGGCCGGCTGCCGCTGATCGAGGAGGCCCGCGGCGGCACGCTCGTGCTCGAGGACATCGACGCGCTGTCCCATTCTCTTCAGGGGCGGCTCCTGGCGTGGATCAACGATCAGGGCACCCCGCCCGAGACCCGGGTCATCGCGATTTCGAACCTTCAGGAGCAGGGCAAGACCTGCGAGGACGTGCTGCGGCCCGACCTCTTCTACCGGCTGGCCTCGATGCGGCTCACCCTTCCGCCGCTCCGAACCCGGGGAGAGGACATCCTCACGCTGTTCTCGCGCTTCGCGGAAGCCTTCGCCGACGAGTACGGCTGCAACACGCCCGACGTATCGGCCCAGGAGGCCGCACAGCTTCTCCAGGCACCGTGGCCCGGCAACATCCGCCAGCTCATCAACATCGCTGAGCGCGCGGTGCTGCAGTCGCGGCGCGGCACCGGGACGATCGCCTCGCTCCTGATGACCGACAGCCAGGAAGTCACGCCGACGATGACCACCGAGGGCAAGCCCCTGAAGGAGTACGTCGAGGCCTTCGAGCGGATGCTCATCGACAACACGATGCGGCGGCATCGCGGCGCGATCGTGCAGGTCATGGACGAACTCTGCCTGCCGCGGCGGACCCTCAACGAGAAGATGGCCAAATACGGGCTCCAGCGCTCCGATTACCTCTGAGCGCGGGCCGGGATTGCAGGCCCCCCGGCGGCAGCGTCGGGGGGCTCCGCCGGGAGCGCCTTTTCCGGCGGACGAAGGCGAGTGTTGGAGGCCGGCTTCGGGCCGGTCACACATTCGTCATTGAAAAATCGCCCGAGACACCTGTATTGAAGACGGACGGACGGGTTTCTGCGCGTTGTGCAGCCGTCCAGAGATTTTTCGGTATCGTCAGGGCGCCGCATCGGCGGCACGTCTTTCCCGACAACCGGACAGGATGGCCCCACGGGCCTTTGAACAGCCTTCCCACGGTGCAATGCCCGGAAGGCCATGAATGGGCGCCGACAAGGCGCCGGAGAAGAAACGCGATGAGGCGCGAGGCGATTTTCGAACAGGTGCGGGGCGGCAGTCCGCCTTCTCTGTTCGCTCCAGCGCCGCCATCGCCCCCAGACAGTCGACCGCTCCCCGCCGCGCCTCTTGCAGGGGCGCCGCCCGGCCGGTCGCATATTGGACATACATGGCAAAGAAGATGCTCATCGACGCGACCCACGCGGAGGAAATCCGCGTCGTGGTCGCCGACGGAAACCGGGTCGAGGAATTCGACTTCGAATCGGAGAACAAGCGCCAGCTAGCCGGCAACATCTACCTCGCGAAGGTCACGCGCGTGGAGCCCTCGCTTCAGGCGGCCTTCGTCGATTACGGCGGAAATCGTCATGGTTTCCTCGCGTTTTCCGAGATTCACCCCGATTACTACCAGATCCCCGTCGCCGACCGGGAAGCGTTGATCGCCGAGGAACAGGCCTATGCCGATGCGCTGGCCGCCGAGGAAGACCAGCCGAAGAAGCGCCGCACCAGAAGCCGTTCGCGCTCGCAGACGAAGGCCGAGGACGTTGCCGCCGACGATGCGGTCGCAACGGCCGACGCCGCGACCGAAGGCGACGAGACCGACGACGATGCGTTCCGCGACATTCCCGGCATGGACGTGGTCGAACCCGAATCCGATGCCCGCGAAGAGGATGCATCGGATGACGATGCGGGCGAAGCGCGGGGCGGCGAGGGCGATGACTACTCTCACCCGTTCGTGGCCGCCGAACACGCCGCCGAACTCGACGATACGGTCGAATCCGTCGCCGACGAGGACGTTTCCGAGGAAATCCGCCAGGTGCGCAAGCCCCGGCCGCGGCGCTACAAGATCCAGGAAGTGGTCAAGGTCCGCCAGATCCTGCTCGTCCAGGTCGTCAAGGAAGAGCGCGGCAACAAGGGCGCGGCGCT
>Ga0008833_1001052_pt1 | contig 15438 bp, 15 predicted proteins | sample HotLakConsoUCCLE_FD_62216 | JGI IMG/M metagenome (GOLD analysis project Ga0008833, IMG submission 62216) | Hypersaline microbial mat communities from Hot Lake, Washington, USA - Hot Lake Consortium UCC-LE | ecosystem: Environmental > Aquatic > Non-marine Saline and Alkaline > Hypersaline >... | reverse complement strand
CGTAGAAGAAGTTGAGGATCACGGGCAGAAAGGCGAAGAGGCCGAAGAGCAGCAGGTTGGGAAGCAGGAAAACCCAGGCCAGCCCCTTGATCCCGAGGAGCTTTTGCAGGCCAAGCATCGGGATCTCGACGATGCGCATGACCGGAGAGATGACGCGCAGCACGACGCCGTCCCCTGCGCCCTGAAGCGTCCTGAGCGGCCCTGCGCCCGCCGCCCTGGCGACGGCGACACCGGCTGCGGTATCTTCGGTGGGGGATGGGGCGGGCGCGGTCGCGCCCTGCCCCGTGTTGTCGGCCACCGACTTACTGCGTGTCTGCGAGGGCAGCTTCGAGGTCGCTGGCCATGCGCTCGACCGCTTCCTCGACGCTCAGCTCGCCCACGATCGCCTGGCTCACCCGCTCGGCGGTGATGCCGAACATCGCGCGGTTGTTGGCGTAGCCCTGGTAGCGGAAGGCCGCCGGGGCGACATCGGGCAGGTCGGACGCGAAGGCCGACAGCGCCGCCGCCGCCGCGGGCGAGGCGCCTTCGAATTCCACCCCGGCCTCGGCCACTCCCAGATGCGCGGGCAGGTTGCGGGTGCGCGCCGACACCTCGGCGTAGATGTCCTCCTGCGCAAGGAAGTCGATGACGGCGGCCACGATTTCCGGGTGCTGGGTCTGCTCGAAGCCCACGATCCCGGCGCCGCCCGGCATGCCGGTGCACACGCCCTCGGGGCCGCAGGGCGAGCCCACGACCTGCCAGTCGAAGAAATCGCCGACCTGCTCGTCCATCCGGCCCACCTGCCAGCTGCCGGAGTAGTAGAACACCAGCTCGCCGTTGATGAATTCCTGCGCCGCGTCCTGGTAGGTCGCGCCGCCCTGCCCGGCCCAGACGTCTCGCGCCATGGTGCCGTCGTTGTTCCAGTCCACGAACTGCTCGGTGAAGGCGGCGAAGCCGTCATCCGACAGCGTCGGCGTGCCATCCTCGCTCACCAGCGCAGCGCCGTAGCTGATCGCGGGGGCGGCGAAGCGGTGGCCGGTGCGGTCGATGGCCATGGGGAACGGTGTCTCGGTCGCCTCGGCCACGGCGCTGGCGGCCTCGGCCCAGTCTTCCCAGGTGGCATCGTTGGCGGGCATCTCGACGCCCGCCTGCTCGAACAGCGTCGCGTTCACGAAGGCGCCGGTGATCGTCAGCTGGCTGTGCATGCCGTTGATCGCATCGCCGCCCTCGGACCCGCGATACCACGACAGGGTGTCGCCGAAGGAGGCTTCCCAGTAGTCGCGGTCGACGTAGGGCGCGAGGTCGAGGTAGTATTGCGCCAGACCGCCGAGGTCGGTGACCTTGGCCATGTCCGGCCCGCTGCCGGCGGCAAGCTGGATCGGCAGGTTCTCGAGAATCGCCTGGTAGGGCACCACGTCGACGACCACGTCGACGCCTTCGTTCTCGGCCTCGAACCGGGTCAGCACGTCGTCGTAGACCTCGCATTCATTGCCGTCGGAATAGCACATGAAGCGGATTTCCTGCGCCATCGCAGGCGCGGCCAGCCCCAGCGCCAGCGCGGTGGTGCCAAGCAGTTTCAGATGGGTCATTCGAAGTCCTCCCTTTGGATCATGATCGTGTCGTGTCATCGGCCGGCCTGTGCCCCCGCGCCCTCGAGGGGCGTCTTGTCGGGCAGCCAACCCTCGTAGAACTCTGCGCCGACAGCCAGCGGCAAGGCAACCTCCGTTCGCCTCCGCGCCGCGGCGTAAACTGCGGTGACCAGCTCGATGGAGCGGCGGCCATCGGCGAGCGTGACCTCGCGGCCCGCCTGCCCCTCCAGCGCGTCGGCGATGGCGTCGAGATACCCCGCGAAACCCGATTTCGCCGCGGGGAGCGCGTCCAGCACCGCGTCCACCTGCGCCTGCCGCGCGGGGTCGCGGGCGGTGAAGGTCCAGGCGCCATCGGCAGGGGCGTAGGGCAGATCGCCAGAGGTGGCGGTCAGATGCTCGAAGACGAGGCGCAGGCGGCTGGTGTCGGTGGCGCCGCCGAGCGTGACCGAGGACGTTGCCAGCGCGCCGGTGTCGAAGCGCAGGGCGATGGCGGCGCAATCCTCGGTCTCGATCGGGTTCACGCGGGTCGCCACCTGCGCGCTGACCGCGGCGGGCGCGCCGAAGTAGCGGCACAAAAGATCGTGGTTGTGGATCGCATGGCCCAGCACCGCGCCGCCGCGCTCGCCCGCCCAGGTGCCGCGCCAGGGCACGGCGTAGTAATCGGGCCCGCGGTTCCAGTGGGTTTCCAGCGACGCCACTTGCGGGCGGCCCACCAGCCCCGCCGCGATCAGCGCGTCAAGCGCCGCGGTGCCCGGCCCGTAGCGATATTGGAACACCGGAAACAGGCGGCGGCGTGATGCGGCCGCGGCCGCGTCAAGCAGGTCGCAGTCGGCCAGCGAGGGGGCGATGGGTTTTTCCAGCACCACGTCCTTGCCCGCCTCCAGCGCCAGCACGGCCATCGGCACATGCAGGTGCGGCGGCAGGCAGATGTCGATCAGGTCGACCTCAGGGTCTTCCAGCGCGGCCTCGATGCGCTCGCCGATGGCGATGGCGCCCGGCCCCGCCACCTCGGTCGCGCGGGCGGTGTCGAGGTCGATGAGCCAGTGCACGGCGAAGCGATCCGGTAGCGCGCGGTAGCCCGCCAGATGCTCGCGTCCGATCCCGGCGCCGATGATCGCCACGCCGATCATGCGCGGCCCTCGGCCATCTGCTGCGCGGTCAGCGCCAGGTCCATCACCGTGAAGGCGTGCGCCTGCGGCATCGCGGTTTCCGTCCGGTCGCGGATGTCGGCGATCAGGCGGGCGAAATAGGGCAGGCCCGCGCCGCTGGCGTCGAGGGTCTCGCAGCGCGATCCGTTCACGAGGACGAGGTGATCGGTGCCGTCGCGCCCGCCCACGTCGACGTATTTCCGCAGCTCGATGTAGCCCTCGGTCCCGAGGATGGTGAGCCGCCCGTCGCCCCAGGTGGGCAGCGCGTCGGGGGTGAACCAGTCGACGCGGATGTAGCCGTGGCCACTGTCCGAGCGCAGGGCGATCTCGCCGAAATCCTGCAAGCCGGGATCGGCTGGATTGGCGAAGTTGGCGACGCTGGCCATGGTGATCTCGGCCCCGGTAGAGCCGGTGAAGAACAGGAACTGGTCGATCTGGTGCGAGGCGATGTCGGTCAGGATGCCGCCATAGGCGTCGCGGTCGAAGAACCAGTCGGGCCGGGTCGCGCGGTTCAGGCGATGCGGGCCGAGGCCCACGGTCTGCACGACTTTTCCGATGGCGCCTTCGGCGACCAGCTCGGCGGCTTTCGTGACGCTTGGCACCTCGAAGCGTTCGGAAAAGTCGATGGACCAGATCCGCCCGGTCCTCGCCTGAACCGCCCGGATCTCGGCCAGTTGCGCCAGCGTGGTGCAGCCGGGCTTGTCGGTCATCACGTCCTTGCCCGCCTCCATCGCGCGCACGGCCCAGGCGGCGCGGTCGCGCGGGATGCAGGAGATGACGATCAGCTCGATCGCGGGATCGTCGAGCAAGGCCTTGGCATCGGAGACGCGCGGCACGTCGGGGAAGCGTTTGACGAAACCGTCGAGCGGTTCGGGGTCGCCATCCGTCCACCAGCCCGCGAACTCCGCCCCTGCGGCCATGAGGTTCGCGGACATGCCGAAGACGTGGCGGTGGTCGATGCCGATGGCGCCGAATTTCATGGGGTAACCTCGGTGACGTGCCCGCTGCGGGCCGATGTGGTGATGGCGTCGATCAGCGCGTGGGCGGCAAGCGCCGCCTGCCCGGTGACGACGGGATCGCGGCCGGTGCGGATCGCGTCGGCGAAATCCTCGATGATGCCCTGGTGCCAGGCGTGGGTGAAGGCCATCGGGTCGGCGCCTCCGCCGGTTCCGCCCTTGGCGCCGTGGGTCTCCACCCGCCCGTCGCGGTGACTGACGGTCAGCACGCCGGCCTCCAGGTGCAGGGACGCGCGGTCGAAATGCAGGCGAACCCATTCCGCGCCGCCGGGGAAACTGGCGGTGGCGGCGGTGAGGCTTCCGACCGCGCCGTTCGCAAAGCGCAGGCCGGCGACGGCCATGTCCTCGGCCTCCATCTCGTGAAAGCGCGTGGTGGCGGTCATCGCCTGCACCGAGGATACCGGGCCGGTCAGCGACAGCGCGAGGTCGATGGTGTGGATCGCCTGGGAAATCAGCACACCGCCGCCGTCGCGGGCATAGGTGCCGCGACCCGGTTCGGCGTAGTAGGATTGGTCGCGCCACCACGGCACCGCGATTTCCACGAGGCCAAGCTTGCCCAGCGCGCCGCCTGCGACCAGCCGTGCCGCCGCCTGCGAGGCCGCGCGCATCCGGTGCTGGAACACGATGCCAAGGGTCACGCCTGCGGCCACGCATTGATCCACCAGCGTGCGCGCCTCGGCCCCGTCACGGGCGACGGGTTTCTCCATCAAGATGGGTTTTCCGGCGGCGATCAGCAGCGCGATCAGGTCGGCGCGGGCGTTGGGGGGCGTGAGGATGACGGCGAAATCGACGTCCGGGTCGGCGGCGACCTCGGCCACGTCGGCATAGGTGCGCGCGCCCTCGGGCCCGGCCAGCGCGGCGGCCTTGTCGGGGTCGCGCGACCACACGCCGTGAAGCCGCACTCCCGCCGCGTCGCGCAACGCCGCGACATGGGTTCCGGCGACCATGCCGGCCCCGATCAGGGCGGCGTTCAGCGGTCTGGGGTCGCGCGCGTCGGCCATGGAGCCTCCCTTTTGGCAGGCGGACCCTGCGACGGGGCGCGCGCGATTGTCAAGGGACCAGTATACCGGTATACGAAGTGTCAGCCGATCTTGACGTGACCGACCCATGACCGACACCGCCCGCCCCGATCCCGTCGCCAGCCTGCGCGTGCCGCCGATCGATCCCGCGCGCCCGGTGGCCGAGCAGATCCACGCCCGCCTCAAGGCCGCGATCCTGCGCGCCGATCTGCCGCCGGGCTGCCTCCTGTCGGAAACCGAGGTCGGGTTGCGCTTCGGCGCCAGCCGCACGCCGGTGCGCGACGCCTTCACCCGGCTGCGCGAGGACGGGCTGATCGTCACCTGGCCGTCGCGCGGCAGCTACGTCGCCGCGATCTCGGAACCGGCGATCCTGCAGGCGCAGTTCCTGCGCGAGGCGCTGGAGCTGGCCTATGTCGCCCGCGCCTGCGAGACCGGCCTGTCGCCCGACGCGCGGCACGCCATCGAGGCGATGCTGACCGCGCAGGAGGCCGCGGCGCAGGCGGGCGACAGCGAACGATTCCAGGCGCTCGACGATGCGTTTCACGCGGCGCTGGCGCAGGCGACGGGGTACGAGCGGGCCGAGACGCTGCTCATGCGGGAGAAATCGGCGCTTGACCGGTTGCGGGTGCTGCCCTTGTCGGACCGGGCGCATATCGGGATGCTTCTCGACCAGCACCGCGCGATCTTTGCCGCCGTCGTCGCGCAGGACGCGGGCGCGGCGCGGGCGGAGATGCGCACCCATCTGCGCGCCGTGCTGGGCACGCTGAACGACCTGAAGGCGCGGCATGCCGACCTCTTCGCCGCGGGCCCGTTCTCGAATTGACTCGGGCAGCGCCGCGCAGCAGGGTCGCGCCGACAGCCGTTTGACAGGAGATTTCGCCATGGCCGACCAACCGATAGCCCTTGTCACCGGGGGCGCGCAGGGCATCGGGCTTGCCTGCGGGCAGGCGCTGGCCGCCGACGGCTACCGCGTGATGCTGGCCGATGTGCGCGACAGCGTGACCGCGGCGGCGCAGGAGATCGGCGGGCGCGGCTTCGTCTGCGACGTGGCCGACCTTGGCGCGTTGATGGCGCTGTTCGACACCATCGAGGCCGAGGAAGGGCCTGTGGCAGCACTGGTGAACAACGCCGGCATCGCGCGGCCGGGCGATTTCCTCAGCTACAGCGTGGAGGATTTCGACGCGGTGATCGGGTTGAACCTGCGCTCGGTCTTTGCCGCCACGCAGCGCGCGGCGAACGGCATGATCGCGGTGGGGGTAAAGGGTGCGATCGTCAACATGTCGTCGATCAACGCGGTCGTCGCGATCCCGGCGATCCCGGCCTATTGCGCCTCGAAAGGCGGCGTGCAGCAGCTGACCAAGGCGGCCTCGCTGGCGCTGGCGGGCCACGGCATCCGGGTCAACGCGGTCGGCCCCGGCACCATCGACACCGAGATGGCGGCGGGCGTGAACGCCAATGCCGAGGCGATGGCGCGCGTGATGTCGCGCACGCCGATGGGCCGGATGGGCAGCGCGCGGGAGATCGGGGACGTGGTGGCGTTCCTGTGCTCGCCGAAATCGAGCTACGTCACCGGCGAGACGATCTATGTCGACGGCGGGCGGCTGGGGCTGAACTACACCGTCTGAGCGCCGCCGGGCGCCATCAGGGCGGTGAAGCGGACGGTGGCCATGGCGCCGATCCACATGGCGAAGACGGCGAGCAGGGCGGTGGTCGAGGCCACGGCCCCGCCCGACACGCCCGCGCCGACGGCGCAGCCACCGGCGAGCATCGCGCCGAACCCCATCAGGACCGCGCCAGCAAGGTAGCGTTCCATCGGCGTGTCGGCGCCGAAGCGTTCAAGCCTCCATTCACGAAAGGCGAGCGCCGCCGCCCCTGCGCCAACGAACACGCCGGGGACAAGGCCAATACCGAAGGACAGCGCGACCGCGCGTTCGGTGACCAGCGCCATCAGCGTGTCGGTGGCCGGGCCAGTGAAGGTGATCGAGGCGACGGGGACGATCTCGAAACTGGTCGCGGCGATCCATGCGGTCAGCGCCCAGCCCAGTGTCACCGCCAGACCGACGCCGAACGCGGCGAGGATCGCGCCGATGCCAAGGTCGCGTCTCCGCGCCAGCGCCAGCGCGCCGATCAGCGCCGCGCCCGCCAACGCCGTCGCCATGCCCGAGGACAGGCCGAGCGTGTCGAGAAGGCTGCGCCCTGCCCCGCCCGGCACCGTCCACAAGGCGGTCAGCGCCTCGCGCGCAGGTGCAAGCACGCCGGTGAAGGACGCCTGCGCCACCAGCGTCAGAATAAGGCCCGTCACCAGCGCGCGCAGGTTGCCGGTGGCCGACAGAACCAGCAGCCGCGAGGCGCAGCCGCGGGCGAGGATCATGCCGACGCCGAACATTGCCCCGCCGATCAGCGCGCCCGAGACCGAACCCTCGGCGGCCAGCTGCCGGGTGGAGGAGATGTCGAAGAGGCCGAGCGCGATGCCGCCCTGCGTCAGCATCATCGCGGTGAAGAAGACGATCAGCCAGACCGCCAGCCTTGGGCCGGCGTCGCCCCCGGCCACCTCGACGGTGGCCGCGCGGAGGCAAAAGCGCGAGCGTTGCGCGGCCCAGCCGAAGACAAGCCCCGTGGTCGCGCCGGCCACCGCCAGCACGAGCGGGTCACCCCAGGCCATCAGCAGGTCTTCGAGCATCGCGCCGTCCCCCGATCTGGCGAAGGGTCTACGCCCGTTTGCGCAACCGCGCGTTGACCTGCATCAAGACCGGCGCGTCACTCGCTGGTGGCCTCGAGGATGATGGCGTCGAGCAGCGCTTCGACCTCCTGCATCGGGCCGTCGGGATAGTCGCGGTGGCCGATCAGCACCGCGCCGTCCATCTCGGTGACGAAGATGCCGTAGGGGCAATGGGCGATGTTCATTGGGTCGGCCTCCATCACCCGGCGCGACACGGCGGCGGAGCAGAAAAGGAAGATCTGCGCGTTGTCGAACAGCGCTTCCTCGGACCCGACATCGTCACCGGTGCGGTTGAGCATGTCGCCGACATGGGAGGTGAAGTCGATCACCAGCCCGCGGTTGAGGATGGCGTTCTCGACGGCGAAGCTCGCGTCGTCGAAGCTGCCGTCGTAGGGGAAGGTGATGGCGTCCTGGGCGGTGGCGGCCAGCGGCGCAAGGGCAAGGGCGGTGGCAAGGAAAAGGGAACGGGTCATGGGGGGAGCCTCCGGGGCTGGGTGCCCTGCGGGCGACGGGAGCGCCGCCCGCAGGGATGGCGTCACACGAACATGTCGGTGGTGATCGCCTCGTACCAGTCGAGGCTTTCGCGGAAGGTTTCGGCCCGGGTCTCGGGCGTTTCGTCGACCTGGCTGACGAAGCTGTCGATGCTGACGATGCCCTCGTCGCTGGCCTCGTAGGTCGCGCCGACCTTCACCCCGTCCTCGGTGTCGATCAAGGACCAGCAGGTGTTGTTGTAGCGCGCCGGGAAGGCCCTCGACCCGGTGAGGGCGGCGAGGATCGCATTGGCCGCGACCTTGGCCTGGCTGTTGGCGGAGAAGCCGGATTTCGGCATCTCGCCCTGCGCGGCCGCATCGCCGAGGACGTGGATGTTGGGGTCGATCCGGCTTGCCATGTCATAGGCCGAGACCGGCGCCCAGTTGCCGTCCACGATGTCGGCGTCAAAGGCGATCTGGCCCGCGCGCTGGCCGGGGATGACGTTGCAGACATCCACGTTCTCGACCACGCCGTCGATCGACAGCGTCATCGCCTCGGGGTCGACCTCGACGTTGGCGGCGCCGAAATCCGGGCCGATGCGGGTGATCATGCCGGGGTAATGGCGTTCCCAGCCGTCCTCGAACAGGCCCTGCTTGGAGAACGTCTCCTTCGGGTCGGCGATGAGGATCTTGGCGGTCGGGTTGTTCTCGCGCAGGTAGTGGGCGACCGACACCCGCTCGTAGGGGCCGGGCGGGCAGCGGTAGGGGTTGGGCGGCGCGACCATGGCGAAGGTGCCGCCTTCGGGCATCGCCTCGATCTGCGCGCGCAGCTGCTGCACCTGCGTGCCGCCCTTGTAGGCATGCGGCATGCGGCCCTGCGATGCGACCGACCAGCCCGGCACGCTGTCCTCGACGAAGTCGATGCCGGGGCTGAGCACGAGGCGGTCGTAGGGCACCGACGCGCCGCTGGCCAATGTCACGGTCTGCGCGTCGCGGTCCACGCCCACGGCCCAGTCATGCACCACGTTGATGCCGTAGGTCGACGCAAGGCCGCTGTAGGAATGACCGAGATCGTCGTAATCGTAGAAGCCGCCGAGGTAGAGGTTGCCGAAATAGCAGGTGTGATAGATCCGCTGCGGTTCGATCAGCGTCACGTCGACCGCCCCCGCCCCGTCGCGGGCGATGTAGCGGGCCGCCGTCGCCCCGCCCGAGCCACCGCCGACCACCACGACCCGCGGCAGCGCCTGCGCGCGGACGATCATCGGGGTGGCGAGCGTGGCCGTCAGGGCTGCGGTCGTGCCAAGAAACGCGCGTCTGTTGAAGATCATGGTATCCTCCCTTTTCTGCCCTTTTCGGGCTTTTCAGGGGAGCGCCGGAATAATGACGCCGCCCCGTTGCTGTCGGGCGTGGTTACTCGACAGATGCGAAATAGGCCGCCAGCGCCGCGATCTCCTCGTCACCAAGACGCCGCGAGACGGTATTCATGACCTGATGTTCGCGCGTTCCATTGCGATAATCAACGATTCCGGCGATGAACACCGACGGCGCCAGCCCGCGGATCGACGGGATGTCGGTGCCCCCGGCCTCGCGGTGGCAGGCGGTGCATTCATTCGAAAGATACTCGCCGTAAGGCACATCGCCCGTGATCTCGACGATCGCAGCGACCTCGGGAGAGACCGTCGCGGTCTGCTCTGCGGGGGCCGCGTCTTCGGCCACCCCGCCGACCTCGCGGATGTAGGCGATCAGATGCGCCCGGTCGTCCTCGGACCGGATGCCGCGAAACACCATGCGGGTGCCGGGGAAATAGTCGCGCGGACCCGCGAGGAAGCGGTCGAGCGTCGTGTCGGTCCAGGCCGCGCCCTCGGCCCCGGCCTCGGCCAGCACGTCGGAGAACTCGTAGCCCGCCACTGTGCCGATGGCGCGCCCGACCAGCCCGTTCAGATGCGGCCCCACCCGGTGCACCGCGCCCTCGCCGATCATGTGGCACGCGGCGCAGGGGCGGTAGAGCGTCTCGCCCTGCGCCGGATCGCCTTCTGCCAGTGCCGGGGCGGCGAAGGCCGCCGAGGCGACCGCAATCAGAAGCGCGCGCGCCCGCGTCATTGCACCTCGCCGCCCTCGGCCCGGATGTAGGCGATCATCGCCGCCGCCTCCTCCTCCGAGCGCAGGCCGCCAAAGGCCATGCGGTTGCCGGGCAGAAAGCCGCGCGGGTCGAGCAGGTAGGCGCTCAGCGTTTCGTCATCCCAGACCATCCCGGCCTCGGCTGCCGCCACGAAGGCGGGCGAGTAGCGGAAGCCGTCGTGGCTGCCCACCGGCGCGCCGTAGGTGTCGTTCAGACGCGGCCCGGTGCGGTTCACCGCGCCCTCGCCGATCTGGTGGCAGGCGCTGCACTGGCGAAAAAGCGCCTCGCCCTCGGCCACAAGCTCGGGGTCGGGGCCAGTGCCGGTGTCCGGCTCGGGGTCAGGAGTGGCCGACGCCTCGTCCTCCGCCTCGGCGGCGGTCGACGTTTGTGTGGTCGGGTCGTCGGGGGTCACGTTTAGCACCATCGAGCGCATGGTGATCTCGACGCTGTCGGCGCAGTCTTCCATGCAGGGGTCGACCGAGAACAGCGGCATCTCGGTCTCGACGCGGTCGTCCATGAAGAACGCGCCCTCGTTGGGCATCGCCACCTCGAGGAAATTCTCGTGCGACAGTTCGAAATCATCCTCCACCATGTTGTTCACATACATGAGGTAGGCCACCAGCGCATAGACCTCGTCGGGCTCCAGCGTCTGGGCGGACCCATAGGGCATGGCGCGGTGGACGTAATCCCACACGGTCGACAGGTACGGCCAGTAGGAACCGATGGTCTTCACCGGGTCCTCGCCGTCGAGCGAGCCGAAGCCGCCCGCCAGCACCGGCCAGCGGCCCACGGCCTCGCCGAAATCGCCGTGGCAGGCCGAGCACAGGTCGACGAACAGCTCTTCCCCGGTCCAGACATCGCCCGCGCCTTCGGGCAGGCCTTGCCCGTCAGGGCGGATGTCGATGTCCCAGGCGGCGATTTCTTCGGGCAGCGCGGTGCGGCCAAGGCCGAAACCGCCGTCGCGGGACGGGGCGGCTTCTTGTGCAAGAAGGACGCCGGGGGCGGCAACCAGGACGGTGCAGAGGGCAAGCGCCTTCATCATCTCAGCCGATCTCGACATTTTCCGCCTCCCCGCTTTCGCTGATGGCCCAGGTCTGGATGCCGTTGTTGTGGTAGATGGAGTTGTAGCCGCGCACGGCGCGCAGCTGGTCCTTGGTGGGCTGCACGTAGCCGGTGCTGTCATGGGCCCGGCTTTGCAGCAGCAGCGGGCCGCCATCCCAGTCGAACTCGTGGTAGAAGCGGTGCATCGACTTGTCGAAGCTGGGGCCGGACATGCGCGCCTGGTGCCAGGTGATGCCGCCGTCGATGGTGACATCGACGCGCGGGATGGTGCCGCGCCCCGACCACGCCACCCCGGTCAGCACCGTCGGGCCGGGGCCGTGGGTGATCGGCGCCTGCGGGCTGGGGTTGGTGATGACCGATTTGGCGTCCATCTCCCAGGTGAAACGGCGCGCCTCGCCGTGTTCCAGCAGGTCGGTGTATTTCGAGGTTTCCTCGCGGTGGTGCCAGGGCTGGTCGCCGACCTCGATCCGGCGGAGCCACTTGACCCACATGTTGCCTTCCCAGCCGGGCACCAAAAGGCGGATCGGGTAGCCCTGTTCGGGGCGCAGCCGCTCGCCGTTCATGTGGGTGGCGACCATGCAATCGTCGAGCGCCTTTTCCAGCGGGATCGAGCGGGTCATCGCCGCGGCATCCGCCCCTTCGGGCAAGATCCACGCGGCACTGCCGTTCAACCCTGCTTCTTCCAGAAGAAGGCGCAGGGGAACGCCGGTGTAGACGACGTTGTGGATCATGCCATGGGTGAACTGCACCCCGTTCAACTGCGCGCCGCGCCATTCCATGCCGGAATTGGCCGCGCATTCGAGGAAATAGGTCCGGTTCTCGCGCGGGAAGCGCATCAGGTCTTCCATCGTGAACACGAGGGGGGTGTCCACCAGACCGTTGATCATCAGCCGGTGCTGGCCCGGATCGATCTCGGCCACGCCGGAATGATGCCGCTCGAAGCACAGGCCGTTGGGGGTGATGATCCCCTCCAGCTCGTGCAGCGGCGTGAAGTTGACCGAGCTGACGGCGTCGGCGGTCAGCCACTCGACATTGCGGCGGATCACATGCGCCTCGAACGGCGAGGGCACGCCGTAGGGCGCGGCATCGACGCCGGGGCCGAGGTACTGCTGCCACGGCTGCATCGTGGTGATCGCGGGATCGGCGGCCTGCGCGTGCACCAGCTTGCCGGTTGCGGCCGCACCGCTGGCGACGGCGGCGCCTGCCAGGAACTGGCGGCGCGATGGGGTGAATACCGGGCGGTCGGTCATGGTCGATACCTCCTTGCTCATCCCGCGACCACGTCGACGGTGGTGTTGGGGTCGACGGTCACGGTGCCTTGTTCGCGGATGTGGTTTTCCACCACCTCCCAGATCGGCGGCCCCTCGGTGCCTTCGTTGACGCTGGCCCAGCCGGCGACGACGTAGTTGGTGGCGGGATCGATCGGCTCGCCGGTTTCCAGCAGCGTCATGTTGGAGATGCGGCTGCCTTGCTGCTGGGCGGGGTCGATCCGGTAGCCCATGCCGCCGATCCGCACCATGTCGCCGCCCTGCTGGTAGTAGGCGTCGGGGTTGAAGATGTTGGCGGCCACGTCCTCGAAGATCGTCTTCAGCATCTCGCCCGACATCTCGGTGCGGTAGGCGTTGGGGTAAGTCATGGCGGTGACGTTGTAGATATCCTCGCGCGTGATCTCCTGCCCGGGCAGGATCGCGGCGCCCCAGCGAAAGCCGGGCGACAGCGCGATCTGCGCGTCGCGCTGCGAAATCAGCGCGTTGCAGATCACGTCATCCCAGGTGCCGTTGAAATTTCCGCGCCGGTAGAGGAGCGAACCCGAGGTGCCGATGACCTCGGACATCTCGGCCTCGAACGGCGCGCGGGTGGCGGCGACGGCGGCGGCCATCTCGGGGTCGGGGGCGATCACGTCGGAGAAGATCGGGATCAGGCGGTGGGTCAGCCCACGCATCGCACCGTCCCGCACGTCGAGGTCGACGCGGCTGACGAACTTGCCGTGGCTGCCCGACGCGATCAGGAAGGTGTCGTTGACCTGCACCGGTTCGGGCAGCGCGTCATGGGTGTGGCCGGTCAGGATCACGTCGATGCCGGGGATGTCGCGGGCGAACTGGCGGTCGACGTCGAAGCCGTTGTGCGACAGGAGCACGACCACCTCGGCCCCGGCGGCGCGGACCTGCTGCACCACCTCGGCGATGCGCTCGCGGCGCAGGCCGAAGCTGTATTCCGGGAACATCCAGCCGGGGTTAGCGATCGGCATATAGGGGAACGCCTGCCCGATCACCGCGATCATGGTGCCGCCGCGTTCGATCATCTTGAAATCGTCGAACACCGGCTCGTCCCATTCGGCGTCGAAGATGTTGGCGCCGAGGAAGGCCGGGATCAGCCCGCCGCCCTCGACGATCTCGCGCACACGCTCGGAGCCGAGGGTGAACTCCCAGTGCGAGGTCATCGCCTCGGGCCGGAGCAGGTTGAACAGGTCGACCATGTCCTGCCCCTGCGTGCGCAGCGACGGCAGCGAGCCCTGCCAGGTGTCGCCGCCGTCGAGCACGATGGCGTCGGGCCGGTCGGCGCGGATCGCCTTGATGACGGTGGCGATGCGGTCGAGCCCGCCCATGCGGCCATAGGCCTGCGCCAGCGCGGTGAAATCATCGTAGGTGAGCGCGTAATCCAGCGCGCTGCCCTGCTCGATCCCGTACATGGCGCGGAACTCGGAGCCGACCAGATGCGGCGGCTGGCCGGCATGGATGCCGACGCCCATGTTGAATTCGGGCTCGCGGAAATAGACCGGCTGGGTCTGGGCGTGGATGTCGGTGACGTGGATCAGCGTCACGTTGCCGGGGCCACCGGTACCGATCAGGTCTTCCTGGCTCAACACCTGCTGCGCCGAGAGCCGCGACCAGTTGCCGAAGCCGGAGGTGCCGTAGATGGCCGAGGTGGCCATGGCGGCCTGAACGAAATGGCGACGCGAGATCATGGGGGACAACCTTGGATTTTATTCCGGTTTTTGAATGTATCGGCGCGAACCCCGCCCCGGATGTGATCCGGGGCGGGGTTGCGATGTCGGGTCAGTTGCGGACGGCCGGGCCTTCGACCGTCAGGCCGTTGCCGCGCGAGGCGACATACATCTCGAGCGCGACGAACTCGGGGCTGCCGATCGGGAAGGTCTCGGCGCGGGTGTCGCGGATGCAGCCGCGGAACCGGCCGTGGACCGAGATCACGTTTGCATTCTTCAGGCGGTAGGTCGGAAACCCGTTGACCTGCCCCTGGCTCAGGTGGTCGGCGCGGATCAGGTTGCCGTAGTTGCGCTCGTGGCAATCCGCACAGCTGAGTTCCAGCTGGCCGTATTGCGTGTAGTAGATCTCCTCCCCGAAGGCCCAGGTATCGGCCCCCGGCCCGTCGATGGCCACGTTCACCGTCTGGCCGCGCCCGACGGAGGCGATGAGCGCCACCATGTTGCGCATCTGCTGGCTGTCGTAGCCGTAGGGCTCGGCCCCCATGCGCTCGGTCTGGCATTCGATGACCTGCATCTCGACGGTCTGGACCTCGCCATGCTCATCGTCCCACTGGGGATAGGTGGCGCGCACGTTGGCGAGGCTCGCGGGGCCATCGTGGCACGAGGCGCAGCTGTTGCCCTCGGTTCCCATGACGGTGTTGAACGCCTGTTCACCCTGCTCAGCATAGAGCATGCCGGGGTTGTCGAAATCGTCGGCCTGCATCGCCCGCGTCTCGTCGGCGCGGAAGACCCAGCCCGAATAGATCTCGGGGAACACATCCTCGAGGAACTCGGGCGGCTCGGTCTCCGTCACGATCTCGATCTCGCCGTTGATGACGAGGCTCGCCCCGGTCCGGATGTCGGCGAGGCCGACCCCGGCCGCCGCGACGGCAAACACTGCCGCCGAGACGCTGCCAAGAAGCACTTTGTTTGTCATGGCCGTACTTTCCTCCCTTGCGACGGCTGGGTCCGGCGGGGCCGGTCAGGTAACGGTGATCTCGGCCGTGTCCTCGTAGACGGAGCCGTCGTCGTCATACCAGGTGAAGGCGAAGGTGCCGCTTTCGGCCACCGTCGCGTCGAACTGGAAATAGGGGTTGGTCGACACCGCGGGTTCGATCGTCACGTCGACGACCATCTCGCCGTTGAACTCGCAGGTGAAGCGGTTGATGATCGAGCGCGGGATCAGCTCGCCATCGGACCCGCGGCGCTGGCCGCTTTCCATCTGGTGACTGATCAGCGTCCGGACGGACACCGCTTCGCCGGCGCTTGCCTCGCGGGGCACGCGGACGCGGGGGGTGACATTCTCTGCCATGGGGTCTCTCCTTGTCCTGTCT
>Ga0008833_1001050_pt1 | contig 15464 bp, 16 predicted proteins | sample HotLakConsoUCCLE_FD_62216 | JGI IMG/M metagenome (GOLD analysis project Ga0008833, IMG submission 62216) | Hypersaline microbial mat communities from Hot Lake, Washington, USA - Hot Lake Consortium UCC-LE | ecosystem: Environmental > Aquatic > Non-marine Saline and Alkaline > Hypersaline >... | reverse complement strand
GGCGAGCAGCTTCGCGAACTCGGGCTGAGAGTGCTCCCGCGCGAGGATTAGCGTCTCCCGGGCGGTGGCGCCCGTGGAGCGGCCGGCGCGACGGAGGCTAGTCGGGGCGCGTCAGGTCGCGCCCGAACGAGCCTCGCGGGTGTCCCGAATAGGAGGCCGAGCGTTCCTGGCTCAGCCTGTCCTCGATCAGCCCGACGACGCGCGCCACCGTCACCCCGGTGGCCTCGCCGGCGGCGCGGCGGCGGTCGAGCTCCGCGACGGCCGCCATGAGAACCGTGTCTCCCGCCGTTTTCGCGACACCCGAGAGAAAGCCGCTGGCATAGTCGAACCTCCGGACGCTTCCGCCCTCCGCGAGCAGGTCGGCGACATGGGCGAGATCGTCGCGATAGGCGATGCGGTCGGGGTCCACGTCTTCCCTGACAACGGTGCGCAGGCCCTTCGGGCGCACGCCTTCGGGCAGGAGAGACAGGATCGTCTCCTGGAACTGGGCGATGTTGACGAGGGGCTTGGTGAGGAATTCGTCCGCGCCCTTCGCGAGCGCGCATTCGGCGAGGTCGTCCTCGCCGGAGGTGGCGATAATGACCGGCACCCGGGGGCGTTTCGCGTCGAGTTCCTCGATCAGCTCGAGGCCCGACCCGTCGGGCAGCCCGAGATCGACGATGAGGATCGACGGGCGGTAGGTGCAGAGGTGCCGCGCCGCCGCGCGCAGGCTGTCGGCGCGGCGGATGCGGGCGCCCGAGCGCAGGCAGAGAAGCCGCACCGCGTCCGAGGCGAAGCGGCTGTCCTCGACGACGAGCACGGTCTGGCCGAGCAGCGGGCGGTCCGCCGTCGGCGGTCGCGTCTGCAGGAAGTCCTCGAACGTGTCGGCCATGCCCGGTACCCCACGGATTGCACGGGCCTTGGTTTATGGGGCGATTACCTAACACGCTGTTAAGCCGCGGCGCGGCACCTGCGGCGTGAGGCGCCCTTGTGGCCGCGCCCCCGGCTTTGCATAAGCGGGCGTCGAAAGGAGAGCCCCATGATCGGACGCCTCAACCACGTCGCCATCGCCGTGCCCGACCTCGCGGCGGCTGCGGAGCAGTACCGCGGGACGCTGGGCGCGCAGGTGGGCCCGCCGCAGGACGAGCCCGCGCACGGGGTCACGGTGGTCTTCATCGAGCTTCCCAACACCAAGATCGAGCTTCTCCACCCGCTCGGCGAGAACTCCCCCATCGCGGGGTTTCTCGAGAAGAACCCCTCGGGCGGCATCCACCACCTCTGCTACGAGGTCGAGGACATCATCGCGGCCCGCGACACCCTGAGGGCTTCGGGGGCCCGGGTGCTCGGCGACGGAGAGCCGAAGATTGGCGCCCATGGCAAGAGGGTGCTGTTTCTCCACCCGAAGGACTTCGCGGGCACGCTCGTCGAGCTGGAGGAGGTCTGATGGGTCCCGTCTCCGGCCTCGTCCTCTTCGCCGTGATCTGGTTTCTCGTGCTCTTCGTCGTCCTGCCCCTGCGGCTCGAGACCCAGGGCGACAGGGGCGAGGTCGAGCCGGGAACGCAAGCCGGGGCGCCGGCCAATCTCGACATGTGGAAGAAGGCGCGGGTGACGACCTATGTCGCGGTGGTGATCTGGGCGGTCGTCGCGGCGGTGATCTGGTCGGAACTGGTGACCGTCCGCGACCTCGATTTCTTCAACCGAATGCGTCCTCCGTCGGAGCGCTAGCCTCCCACCGGTGGAAGAGATGGGTGAAGGTCGCCGCCCCGAGGATCGGCACGAGAAGGTTGATGATCGGGATCGTGAGCGGCACCGCCATCAGCGTGCCCGCAAGCCAGATGGCGCCGGCGTGGCGTGACCGCGCCGCCCGCGCCCCGGCCCGGCCGAGCCGGCGTATCGCGACGAGCTGGAAATATTCCCGTCCCAGAAGAAACCCGTTCAGCGCGAGAAAGATCAGCGGGGCGAAGGGCACGAAGAAGATGTAGAGCACGATGGCGGCGATGTTCGCGAGGACGAGCACGCCGAGAAACGACAGCGAATCGCGCACCGCCTCGCCGAACGGCACCCGCGGCGCGGGCGGCAGGGAGGGATAGTGCTGCGCCTCCACCGCATCGGCCACCTCGTCGAGAAACATCGAGGTGAAGGCCGAGGCCACCGGCACCATGAGAAACGCCGAAAGCACCAGCATCAGCAAAAGCGAAGCGCCCGAGGCGAAATCGTCCACCCAGTTCAGTTCGCCGACGCGCGGCAGGGTGAGCGTGTCGGGAATGATCCAGTCGACGAAGAAGAACACACCGGCGGTGAGCGCCACGAGCAGCGCGAGCGTCAGTCCGACGCCGCGCAGGAGCACGCTCCGGAAGCGCGGGTCGCCCATCTGGCCGAGCGCGCGGAGAAAGTCGCCGATCATCTCAGCGGTCCATCCAGGTGGTCAGCGCCGCGACGTCCGGGCGGGGCCGTTCCGGCGGGGCCGCCGACTCCGTCCCGATATGGATGAAGCCGGCGACGGTTTCGTGCGCGGCGAGGCCGAGATTGTCGCGCAGGAATTCGGGGTCGTGGGCGGCCCATCCGGTCAGCCAGTTCGCCCCCCAGCCCGCCGCGAGACAGGCGTTGAGAAGCGCAAGGCAGACCGCGCCGGCCGACAGGACCTGCTCGATCTGCGGGATCTTGTCGGACGGCTTCGGCGATGCGACCACCGCCACCGCGAGATCGGCGTCGCGGAACTGGCGGGCCATCTTCCCGACCTTCTCGGGGTCGAGCGCGAGGGCCGCACCGCGGGTCTCGACGGCGCCGGCGAGCCTCAGGCACGCGTTCCGTTCGAGCACGACGAACCGCCACGGCTCGAGCTTGCCGTGATCGGGCGTGCGGGCCGCCACTGTCAGGAGTTCCGCCAGGACGTCCCGGCCGGGCACGGGCGGCCCGAGCGTCTTCGCCGGGCGGGACCGTCGTGTCTTCAGGAAGCTCAGCGCTTCGGGGTTCGGTTCCGGCATGGCATCTCCTCTACGGTCCATGTCGGGGAGGCCGGAGGCAGGGTCAAGGGGAAGCGTCCGCGCGGGCGGGCCATGAGCGGGCCGCTTCGGAGCGCCGTCGCCATCGCGCGGTGGCGCGCGAGCGGAAACCGGTCGGCGTCCGCGGCCGGCTGACGGGCCTCCACGGCCGCTCCGAAGGGGTCTTCGAGACCTTCCGCCCCGGCAGGCGCCGCAATCGCGGCATGTCCGCAATCGAACAGCCGCCTCCATCGGCAAGGACGAGCCGGCCTCCGGCGACGCGCTCCGCCGGTGCCGCCTCCGTCACCCGGAAGCCGGCGGGCCGGCGGCACCATCCCTCCCGGGCGGGTCGAGGCAGAGCGGCGACCCCGGTTTCCCGGCCCTCGCTTACCTGGGGATCTTGCGCTGGTAGATGCCCTCGGGAAGGTCGAGGGCGGCGGCGAGGTCGGCAAGCTGGCCCAGCGACAGGGTGACCTTCATCACCCGGTCGGTGCGCGGGTCGAGCTGTTCGATGGTGATGCAATCCTCGAAGGCGAGAATCGTCACGTCTTCCTGGCGGTGGCCAGAGGCGTCGTCGATGAGGGTGACGACTGTCGCGTCGAATTCGTGCTCGATGGTGAACATGGGGCCGAACCTGACAAGGGCGCGCCCCGGGCGCAAGCCGCCGTACCGCTTTCCGGCCGGGAAATTCGGGGAGAACGGCTAGGCGTGCCGGCCTTGCCGGCGGCGGCGCCTGCGGTCCATCGCGTAGAGAACGGGTGCGGCGATGCGGTCGTAGACGACGCGGGCGACGGGGCGGACGAGAGGCCGGTCGATCACGCGGGCGAGCCGCGCCCAGCGGGGCAGGGCCGCCCAGAGGGCGACAAAGGCGTCGAGCCCGGAGAGAAGCTCGCCGTCGCGCACGACGTGGAACTGCCGCGCGGCCGCTTCGCGGTCGAGCCCGAGCCCCGCGAGATCGGCAGCCTCGAGACCGTCGAATTCCACCGCGCAACCCGCCGCCTCCGCGTCGCGCCGGTAGACGTCGACCTCGCGGGAGCAGATCGGGCAGGTGTCGTTGTAGATCACGGTCATCCGGGCCATGGATGCGAAGGTAAGCTGCCGGCGCTCCGCGTCGACGTTCCCGCGGCAACCCGCCGCAAGACCGGGCGGCGCTGGCGGCCGGCGCGCGCCGGCACTATCTTCGGTCTTCGAAAGCACCCTTGCCAGCGGACCGCCATGCGACCCCTCCATCTTCTCCTTCCCCTGTTCCTCGCGCTCTCGGCCTGCGCCGGTATCGTCGTCGAGGACGCGCCGTCGTCCACCCTGCGCCAGGACCCGCAGCCGCCCAGGCTGGGGCGCGCCCAAACCGAGGCGAATTTTCGTGCCGTGGTGTCCCGGGTCGAGCCCGTCGCCGAAAGCGAGTGCCGCAGGCGAACGACCGGCGTCGACTGCGACTTTCTCATCGTCGTCGACGACCGACCCGGCCTGCCGGCGAACGCCTTCCAGACGCTCGACCGCAACGGGCGGCCGATCATCGGGTTCACCACGGAACTCATCGCCGATGCGCGCAACCGCGACGAACTCGCCTTCGTCCTCAGCCACGAGGCGGCCCATCACATCGAGGGCCACATCGCCCAGACCCAGCGGTCTGCCGTGGGCGGCGCGCTCATCGGCGCGGTGCTCGCAGGCGCCCTCGGGCTCGAACAGAGCGCGGGCCAGGCGGTCACGGACATCGGTGCGACCGTCGGGTCGCGGCGGTTCTCGAAGAGCTTCGAACTCGAGGCCGACGCCCTCGGCACCATCATCACCGCCCGGGCGGGCTACGACCCGCTGATCGGCGCGCGGTTCTTCCAGCGGGTGCCCGACCCCGGCGACCGCTTCCTCGGTACCCATCCGCCCAACGCGGACCGCATCCGCACCGTCGAACGGGTCGCGGCCGGGCTTTGAGGGCCGGTTTGATCCAGATCAGAGCCAAGCGTCCTGCGGCGACCCTAGCCTTCGCTGTGAAAGGAGGCTCGCCATGCACGACACGACCACGATTCGCCGCCACGCGCGGCTCTTCTCCGAGATGGCCGACGCCCAGGGCGTCGATCTCGAGGAAGCGGTTCTTCGCGCCCGGATCGCGCCCGACGAGATCGCCGAAGGTGTGCTGCGCTGCACCGGCTGCGCCGAGCCCGACAAGTGCGAGGCGGCCCTTCGGGACGCCGAACGCCTGGAAAGCGTTCCGTCCTACTGCCGCAATGCCGAGCTTCTCGAGGCTCTGAAGGAATAGGGCTGACCCTCGCGAAAGGCCGGAAACGGCGCAACCGGCGTCAGACCAGCCGGCCCCAGAGGTCGTAGTCGCCGGCCTCCTCGACGAGGACGGTGACGATGTCGCCCGGGGCGAGGTCCTCGAAGTTCTCGTCGATGAAGAGGTTGCCGTCGATCTCCGGGGCATCCGCCATGGTGCGGCACGTCGCGGCCTCCTCGTCGATCTCGTCGACGATCGCGTCGATGGTCCGGCCCACCTTCTCGGCGAGCCTTTCGGCCGAGATCGCCTGCGCGGTCTCCATGAAGCGTTGCCAGCGCTCCTCCTTCACCTCTTCGGGAACATGGTCGGGAAGCGCGTTCGAGCGCGCGCCGGCGACGTTCTCGTAGCGAAAGCAGCCCACCCGGTCGAGCCGGGCTTCGCGGAGCCAGTCGAGGAGGTAGTCGAACTCCGCCTCGGTCTCGCCCGGGTAGCCGACGATGAAGGTCGAGCGCAGCGCGATATCGGGGCAGGCGTCCCGCCAGGCCGCGATTTCATCGAGCGTTTTCGCGGAGGCGGCGGGTCGCGCCATGCGCCTCAGCACGTCCGGATGGGCGTGCTGGAAGGGGATGTCGAGATAGGGCAGCACCCCGCCCCCGGCCATGAGCGGGACGAGGTCGCGCACATGGGGGTAGGGGTAGACGTAGTGCAGCCGCACCCAGGCTCCGAGTGCTGCGAGATCGCGCGCGAGCGGCACGATGGGCGCCTTCGCCTCGCGGCTCTGCCAGTCGGTCCCGTAGGCGGAGGTGTCCTGGCTGATGACGAGAAGCTCCTTCACCCCGGCCTGAACGAGCCGTTCGGCCTCGCGCATCACCGCGCCATGGGGGCGGGAGACGAGCTTGCCCCGCATGTCGGGAATGATGCAGAACTTGCAGGCGTGATTGCAGCCCTCGGAAATCTTCAGATAGCTGAAATGGCGCGGGGTCAGCTTGACGCCCTGCGCCGGCATCAGGTCGATGAACGGGTCGGGCGACGGCGGCACGGCCTCGTGCACCGCGTCGAGCACCCGTTCGTACTGGTGCGGCCCGGTCACGGCGAGCACCTTCGGGTGCGCCCCGGTAATGTAGTCGGGCTCCGCCCCGAGGCAGCCGGTCACGATCACCCGGCCGTTCTCGGCGAGCGCCTCCCCGATCGCCTCGAGGCTCTCGGCCTTCGCGCTGTCGAGAAAGCCGCAGGTGTTGACGATCACCGCGTCCGCACCGGCATAGTCGGGGCTGATGCCGTAGCCCTCGGCGCGAAGCCGGGTGAGAATGCGCTCGCTGTCGACGAGTGCCTTTGGGCAGCCGAGCGAGACCATGCCGATGGTCGGCTGGCCGGCGCGGCGGTCCTCGGTGAGGCGGGCCCGCGCGAGATCGGGGCGAAGATCGGGTGGGTTGACGGACATGGGCGCGCGTATAGCGGGAGAGGGGAGGCTGCGCCAGCGGGCAAGAGGGCTGCACGGCTTTCCGCCCCCGCCCGGGAAATCCCCGCCTGGTGGCGGTCCGGTCCCCACGGCACGCTTGCACCGTTGCCCGGGCGAAGGCGCCCGCCTATGGTCCCGCAAATCATTTTCTCCCGGAGTTCAACATGCGCTGGGTCTTCCGTCTTGCCGGTCTCCTCGCCGCCCTCGTTCTTCTCGCAATCGCCGCCATCGCCCTCATTCCCGGCGAGCGCATCGCGGGCATCGCCGCGGAGCGGTTCACCGCCTCGACCGGTCGCGACCTGCGCTTTCTCGGCGATGTCCGCCCGTCGCTCTGGCCCGAACTCGGCGTCGCCACCGGTGCCGTCGAAATCGACGGGCCGGACGGCGCGCCGATGCTGTCGGCGCGGGGCCTTTCGGTGGGCGTCGATCCCTTCGGCCTCCTGTCTGGCGACATCCGCTTCCGGGGCATCGAGATCGACGGGCCCGACCTCAGGCTCGCGGTGGACGACACCGGGCGGGGCAACTGGGAGACGGGGGCCGGCGCGGAGGGCGGAGGCGGTGCCGCGGGAGGAATGCCGGCGTTCACGCTCGACCGGCTGACGCTCCGCGACGCGCGGGTGAGCTTCACCGGCGCGGACGGCAGCGTGACGGAGGTCGAGAACCTGCAACTGACCGCCGCGCTCCCCGATCCCGCGGGGCCCGCCGAGGCGGACTTCTCGGCCCGTGCCCTCGGCCTCGACCTTTCCGGCGCGCTCCGGCTCGACACCGCCGGCGCCTTTCTCGCCGGCGACCGCGTGCCGCTTTCACTCACCCTCGCGGCCGAGGGGGCCGAGGCGCGTTTCGAGGGCAACGCCACCCTCGCCGGCGTGCTCGACGGCGAACTCGAAGCCGTCGTCTCCGACCCCTCGGCGCTGCGGCAGCTTGCGGGCCTGCCCGACGGCCTCGGCCGGGAGAGCCTTTCGGTCGAGACCGGCATCGCCCTTGCCGGCGACAGCCTCGCCCTTGCCGGCTTCACGGCCCGGCTCGACGGCAACACCGTCACCGGCGCCGCCGACATCACCTTCGCCGAGCCGCGACCCCGCGTGGACGCCGACCTCGACATCGGCGCGTTCGATCTCTCCTCCGCCGAGACCCCGGCGGACGAGAAGGCGGAAGCCGACGGCTGGTCGACGGACCCGATCGACGTTTCGTTTCTCGGCCTCGCCGACGGTCGCATCCGCGTCTCGGCCGACAGTCTCGCCCTCGGCACCGCGCGGCTCGGACCCACGGTCCTGAGCACCGTGATCGAGGACCGCCGCTCGGTCACCGCGATCGAGCGGATGGTGGCCTATGACGGCAGCGTCGGCGGCGAGGTCGTCCTGAACGGCCGCGACGGCTTTTCCACCGGTCTCGACGTCGCGGGCTCGGCGCTGGCGATCTCGCGGCTCCTGTCGGAACTCGTCGGCTACGACCGGCTGATCGCGGCGGGCGATCTGCAACTCGACGTGATCGGCTCGGGCCCGCACATGGACGCGGTGATGAACTCGCTCGACGGCGAAGGGGCGGTGAACGTCGGCGCGGGCGAACTCATCGGCCTCGACATCGTCGCGATGATCCGCAACCTCGACCCCTCGCTCATCGGCGACACGCGGCGGACGATCTTCGACCGCATCACGGTGACTTTCCGGGTGGAGGACGGCGTGGTGATCTACGACGACCTCGAGGTGCGCGCCCCGCTCTTTCGCGCCTCCGGCACCGGGCGTGTCGGGGTTGGCGGGCAGACCCTCGACATGCGCCTCATGCCGGAACTTCTCGGCGGCGAACGCGCGGGCATCCGGGTTCCGCTTCTCGTCACCGGAACATGGGACGCGCCCCGCGTCCGCCTCGACCTCGAAAGCGTCCTGAGGGAGGGCGTCGAACGCGAGATCGAGGAGCGGCTCCAGGGCGCGGGCACCGACCTTCTCGGTGGAAGCGCGGGTGCGGACGGAACCCTCGAAGACGCCGTGCGCGGGCGGATCGCGGACGAGATCGGGCGCGGGCTCGGCGGGCTTCTCGGCCGCTGAAGCTTTCTAGCGGCGCCGGTCTCGGCGCGAACTCATCGGCTGGAACGCGACGCCCACATGGGCTTCGCAATAGGGCTTTCCGGGCTGCACGGCGAGGCCGCAGAACCAGAACTCCGGGGTCGCGGGGTCGCCGACGGGCCATTTGCAGGTCCGTTCCGTCAGTTCCATCAGGGTGAGCTTCTTCGACTTCTTCTCGACCTCGCGCACCGTGGCCAGCGCCTCGGGGCTGATCTCGTTGGCCGAAGGCTGCGGCGGCAGCGGTTGACCGGCCGGCACGATCTTGCGCACGGCGGGGGTCGGAGCGGGGGCCGGCTCCGGGGCAGGCGCGGCTGTCGCCGACTTGATCTCGGGTGCGGGCTTCGGCTCGGGCTTCTGGGGGGTCTCGCTTCCCGGGCCACCGCCGCCGTTCCGGTTCGACAGGCCGAGCCTGTGAACCTTGCCGATCACGGCGTTGCGGGTGACGCCGCCGAGTTCCTTGGCGATCTGGCTCGCGGACTGGCCCTCGCTCCACATCTTCTTCAGTTTCTCGACGCGTTCGTCGGTCCAGGACATGGGGCTCTCCTACTCGGTCTGCGCGGGGTAATTCTGCGTGGGCGCCTTGATGTAAGCCGCGTCGGCGTCTCATGCAAGGCGCGCGGTCCGGCGATGACGGTTCAACAATCCGGCCGAGTGGTTCCTCCGGTTCGCCTCATTTCTGCCGAGCTTGCCTTATTCTCGCCTCATTCGAGGTGGTTTCTACGCGTGCGGCCAAGGTTTTGCCGCAATCCGTAACGAGTGCGACCCCGTGAGGTTCAAATGCCGGCTTCCGTCCCCCAACCCTCCAATACCCCCTTCCGCAGCTTTCTTCACGGCGAGCGCGGCAACGTGGTGATCGACTGGGTGGTCATCACCGCCGGGGTCGTCGGCCTCGGCATCGTCGTCGCCGTCAACATCGGCACGGGGGCGGCCGGCATCGGCGAGAAGGCGGCTGTCGAGATGGGACGGGTCGGCGAGAACCTCTGAGATCGAGAAGGCCCCGGGCGGGTCCGCGGACGAGGCGGCTCGCCCGGCGCCGCGCTCCCATGGGCGGCCTTTTCTTCTTGCGACACCAGCGCGGTGGCGCTACGCAAAAGCGATGAGAAACGTCCTTCGGCACCGACGACGCCGCCGCTGACCCCGGCTCGCCCCGCACCGCCCCGGTGCGGTCACTTTTCGTTCGCGTCGAAAGTCCGCCTTCCATGATCCCAGCTCTTCTCCCCACCTATTCCCGCGCGCCCCTCGCCTTCGAGACCGGCCGGGGCGCCTGGCTCGAAACCGCCGGCGGCGAGCGCTACCTCGACCTCGGGGCGGGCATCGCCGTCAACGTGCTCGGCCACGCCCATCCTGCCCTTGTCGCCGCACTCACCGAGCAGGCCGGCAAGCTCTGGCACGTCTCCAACCTCTACGAGATCCCCGGCCAGCAGGCGCTCGCCGAAGCGCTCGTGGCGGCGACATTCGCCGAGACGGTGTTCTTCACGAATTCCGGCACCGAAGCCTGCGAACTCGCGGTCAAGATGACCCGGAAGTACTGGTACGAGCGCGGCGAGGACCGGCCCGAGATCCTCGCCTTCACCGGGTCGTTCCACGGCCGGTCGTCGGCCGGCATCGCGGCGGCGGGCTCGGAGAAGCTGACAAAGGGCTTCGCGCCTCTTCTGCCGGGCTTCCGCCAATTGCCGTTCGGCGACCACGACGCCCTCCGCGCCGCGCTCACCGAGAAGACCGCCGCGGTGATCCTCGAGCCGGTGCAGGGCGAGGGCGGCATCGTTCCGGTGCCCGACCAATGCCTGAAGGGCCTGCGCGATCTCTGCGACGACACCGGCGCGCTCCTTGTTCTCGACGAGGTGCAATGCGGCATGGGGCGGACGGGCAAGCTCTTCGCCCATGAATGGTCCGGCATCTCGCCCGACATCATGATGGTCGCCAAGGGCATCGGCGGCGGCTTTCCCCTCGGCGCCGTGCTCGCCACCGAACGGGCGGCCAGCGGCATGACGGCGGGCACGCACGGCTCGACCTACGGCGGCAATCCTCTGGCGATGGCGGTGGGCCTCAAGGTCATGGAGATCGTCGCGGACCCTGCCTTTCTCGACGCGGTCTCGCGCAAGGCCGGACTCTTCCGCCAGCGTCTCGAGGCGCTCGTCGCCGCCCATCCGGGGGTCTTCGAGACGGTGCGGGGGGCGGGCCTGATGCTCGGCCTGAAATGCAGGGTGCCGAATTCCGAGGTCATCAGGGCGGGCTACGCCGCCCGTGTGCTCGCGGTTCCGGCCGCCGACAACGTGGTGCGCCTTCTGCCGCCGCTCAACATCACCGAAGGCGAGATCGGCGAGGGCATCGCGCGGCTCGACGCCGCCGCGTCCTCCCTCGGGGCGGCGGCATGAGCCCCGGCACGGTCTTCATCGGCCTCGAAATATCCTCGGGGGGGCGGCAGGGCCGCGGGGGGCGGAAAGCCCCCCTCGACAGATCGGGGGAGCGCGGGCGGTGAACCACTTCCTCGACATCCACAAGACCGGTCGGGACGATCTCCGGGCGATGCTCGACGAGGCCCGTGCGATGAAGACCGCGCGCGGCGGCCGCCCCCGCGGGGCACCGGACGACACAACACCGCTTTCGGGGCGGATGGTCGCGCTCATCTTCGAGAAGCCCTCCACCCGCACCCGCATCTCCTTCGACGTGGGCGTGCGCCAGATGGGCGGCGAGACAATGGTGCTGTCGGGCTCGGACATGCAGCTCGGCCACGGCGAGACCATCGCCGACACCGCGCGGGTGCTCTCGCGCTACGTCGATCTCATCATGCTTCGGACCTTCGAGGAGGCGACCCTTCTCGAAATGGCCGAACACGCGAGCGTGCCGGTCGTCAACGGGCTCACCAACCGCACCCATCCCTGCCAGATCATGGCGGACGTGATGACCTACGAGGAGCATCGCGGACCCATCGCCGGGCGGAAGGTCGTCTGGACGGGCGACGGCAACAACGTCTGCGCCTCGTTTCTCCACGCCGCGGGGCGGTTCGGCTTCGACTTCACCTTCACCGGGCCGGAAGCGCTCGACCCCGAGGCGGCGTTCGTCGACCTCGCCCGCGCCGAGGGGGCGACCGTCACGATCGAGCGCGATCCGGCGAAAGCGGTGGCGGGGGCCGACCTCGTGGTGACCGACACCTGGGTGTCGATGCACGACGCCCAGTCGGCCCGCGAGCGCCGCCACAACCTTCTGAGGCCCTACCAGGTCGATGCAGCCCTGATGGCGAAGGCCAGTCCCGACGCGCTCTTCATGCATTGCCTGCCCGCCCACCGCGAGGAAGAGGCCACCGGCGAGGTCATGGACGGCCCGCACTCGGTGATCTTCGACGAGGCCGAAAACCGGCTTCACGCCCAGAAGGCGATCCTGCGCTGGTGCCTCGGGGTCTGAGAGGATGGGGCCTTCACGCCCCTTGCCGACACCCCCGCGACGGATAGCTTGAGACAGGAGCAAGGGGGACGCGCGATGGCCGATATCGGGTTGACGGGACTTGGCACCATGGGAGGCGCGCTTGCCCTCAACATGGCCGAGAAAGGCTTCACCGTCGCGGTTCACAACCGCAGCCCGGGGCGGAGCGACACGCTTCTAGGCGGCGCCGGCGCTCTCGCCGAGCGTCTCCGGCCCGTATCTTCGCTTGAAGATCTCGTCGGGGCCCTGCAGGCGCCCCGGCTCATCGTGATCATGCTGCCGGCCGGCGGGCCGGTCGATGCCGTCATCGAGGCGCTGGTGCCGCATCTCGACCCCGGCGACACGCTGGTCGACGGTGGCAACGGCGACTTCAACGACACCCGGCGCCGGGAGGCGGAGCTTTCGGGCAGGGGCATCGGCTTCGTCGGCATGGGGGTCTCCGGCGGCGAAGCGGGCGCGCGCCATGGCCCCTCGATCATGGTCGGGGGAAGCGAGGCCGCCTGGGAGCGGTTCGGGCCGATCGCCGAAGCCATCGCCGCGCACTACAAGGACGAGCCCTGCGCGGCGCGGCTCGGCCCCGACGGCGCGGGCCATTTCGTCAAGACCGTCCATAACGGCATCGAATACGCCGACATGCAGATCATCGCCGAGGTCTGGGGCCTCCTGCGCGCCGGCGGCCGCGCGCCGAAAGAGGCGGCCGGGCTCTTCGCGGAATGGGACGAAGGGCCGCTCCATTCCTATCTCGTGGACATCACGGCCAGGGTGCTCGCCGCCGAGGACCCCGACACGGGCGGGCCGGTCGTCGACGCCATTCTCGATGTCGCGGGCCAGAAGGGCACCGGCCGCTGGACGGTGATCGAGGCGCTGAAGCTCGGCCAGTCGGCCTCGGCCATCGAGGCGGCGGTGGGCGCGCGGTCCTGGTCGTCGGAACTCGCGGCGCGGGCCCTCGGCGAGCAGAGGCTGCCGTCCGGCGAGGCCCTGCCGCGCCCGGTGCTCGACGCCGATCTCGAAAAGGCCCTGCTGGCGGCCCGGATCATCGGATATTCGCAGGGGTTTTCGCTTCTCGCGCGGGCCTCCGCCGAGTTCGGCTGGGCCCTCGACCTCGCCCGCATCGCCGAGATCTGGCGGGCGGGCTGCATCATCCGCTCGGCCCTGCTCGACGACATCGCCAATGCCGCCCGCGACGGGCTGCCGGAGGACCAGCTTCTGCTGTCGTCGCACTTCACTGTCCGCCTTGCCGAACTGCTGCCCGCGCTGCGCCGGGTGGTGGCGTCGGCGGTCTGCGCGGGCGCCCCGGTGCCGGCGCTCGCCGCCGCCCTGTCGTTCTACGACACGATGCGGCAGGCGCGCGGCACCGCCGACCTCATCCAGGCGCAGCGCGACTATTTCGGCCGCCACGGCTTTCGCCGCCGCGACCGGGAGGGCGAGGGGTTCCACGGCCCCTGGGTGGGGTAAGCGTCCCGCCGCGGGTGCCGGACATGAGTATTTATGGAACGAAGAAGCCCCCGGAGGCATCACGTCCCCTTCGGCTTGGCGCGAAGCGTCGGCGAATAGGTCGTCGGGTCCTCCGGCCAGGGGTGACGTGGGTAGCGGCCGCGCATGTCCTTGCGCACGTCGGCGTAGGAACTGGCCCAGAAGCCCGGCAGGTCGGTCGTGACCTGCACCGGGCGGCCCGCCGGTGACAAAAGCGTCAGGCGCAGGGGCTGCCCCGCGACCTCTGGGTGGCGCGTGAGGCCGAAGACCTCCTGAAGCCGCACCGCGACGCCCGGCACGTCGGCGTCGTAATCCACCGGCACCTCGCGGCCGAGCGGGGTGCGCCAGAGGCCCGGCGCGATCCGGTCCACCGCTTCGAGGCCGGACCAGCCGAGCCGGGCGCGGAGCGCGTCGTGAAGCTCGAAGCCCGACCAGTCCGCCGCACTCCGGACCTTTCCCAGGAACGGCAGGAGCCAGTCCCCGGCGTCGGCGAGAAGGCTCGCCTCGTCCATCGCCGGAACCAGCGCGCCCTCCGCGCGCGCGAGTTCGGCGCGCCGGCAAAGCCGCGCGGCGCGCGGCGAAAGTCGCAGCCCGAGGGTGCGGACACCGTCCAGCATGGCGCGGGCGAGGGCATCTTCCGGCGCGTCGCGCCAGTGGGTGTCGCTGAGGGCTATGGCGCCGAGTCGTTCCTGCCGCCGCGCGACGACCCGTCCGTCGCGGGCGGACCATTCGGCGGTCTCCACCGTTTCGATGGCGCTGGCGAAGAGCGCGCGGACCTCGGCTTCGGAGATCGCCGCCGCGAGCCGGATCGTGGCCTCTGGCTGCGCGCCGTCGGTATCGGCGACGACGAGCAATCGCGCCGAGGCCAGCCCGTCCCCTTCCGGCAACCGCGCCCCGCGCCCGCCCGACAGAAGGTAGCGCGGCTCTCCGCCGGGGCGGCGCAGGGCCACGCGGTCGGGGTAGGCGAGGGCCGCCAATGCGCCCGGGGAGTGATCGGCGGGAGGCCCGGCCAGCCGGCGCAGCCGCTGCGCCTCGGCCTCGATCCGGTCGAGGGCGGGGCGCGCGGGGTGGCCCTTCGGTCGGTCGCGCAAGGCCGAAAGCCGCAGCGCGATGTCGGTGCCGGCGCCGCGCAGCGGGTCGCGGTCGCCGAGAAGGGCCGCGAGCGGTGCGGCGTCGGGTCCGCCCCGCAGAAGCATCTGCCCGAGGCGCGGGTGGAGCGGCATCGCCGCCAGTGCCCGCCCGTGGGCGGTGATCGCGCCGGCGGCGTCGAGCGCTTCGAGTTCGCCGAGAAGCGCGCGCGCCTCGGCGAAGGCCCGCGCCGGCGGCTGGGTCGGCAGCGGCAGGTCGGCGGGGTCGCGCGTGCCCCAGGCCGCCAGCGCGAGCGCGAAGTCCGAAAGCTCCGCCGTTTCGATCTCGGCGGGCGCATGCGGGGCGAGGCCGCCCTCCTCGCCCTTCGTCCAGAGCCGGTAGGCCACGCCCGGGGCCACGCGTCCCGCCCGCCCCGCGCGCTGCGTGGCCTCGGCGCGGCTGACGCGCTCGGTCACGAGCCGGGTCATGCCCGAACCCGGATCGACCCGCGCGCGGCGGGCAAGCCCGGCATCGACGACGACGCGGATGTGCTCGATCGTCAGCGAGGTCTCCGCGATGGCGGTCGCGAGCACGATCTTGCGCGCCCCGCGCTCGGGGCCGATCGCCGCGCGCTGGTCGGCAAACGGCATCGCCCCGTAAAGCGGGCGCAGCACCGTTCCTTCGGGCAGGTCGCCGGCGAGCGCGGCCGCCACGCGCCGGATCTCGCCTTCGCCGGGCAGGAACACGAGAATGCCGCCTTCGGTCTCGGCAAGCGCCGTCCGCACCTGGGCCGCGACCGTCGTCTCCAGCCGCTC
>Ga0008833_1001048_pt1 | contig 15562 bp, 17 predicted proteins | sample HotLakConsoUCCLE_FD_62216 | JGI IMG/M metagenome (GOLD analysis project Ga0008833, IMG submission 62216) | Hypersaline microbial mat communities from Hot Lake, Washington, USA - Hot Lake Consortium UCC-LE | ecosystem: Environmental > Aquatic > Non-marine Saline and Alkaline > Hypersaline >... | reverse complement strand
GCCTTGCGTTTCCTGCTCGGCACGGTGGTGATCGGCACCATCGCGCTGGCGATGACGGGCGGTCGCATCCCGAGGCCCATCGCACCGTGGCGCTACCTCATCCTCGGCGCCCTCATGGCGGTGTTCTTCGTGACCATGTTCGTGGGCCTGCTATACAGCGATCCCATCTCGACCGGCGCTGTCTTCACCCTCATGCCGCTTTTCGGCGCCTTTTTCGGCTTCTTCATCCTTGGCCAGGTGCCCAGCAAGGTGGTGCTGGCGAGCCTGATCTTTGCCGGCCTCGGGGCCGTCTGGGTGATCTTTCGCGGCGATGTCGATGCGCTGCTGGCCTTCGATCTCGGCTATGGCGAGGCGATCTTTTTCGTCGGCGTGGCCTGCCACGCGCTCTACTCGCCGCTGGTGCGCCGCTTCAACCGCGGCGAGGTGCTGATCGGCTTCACCTTCTGGACGATGTTGGCGACCGGGTTCTGGATCGTACTCTATGGTGCGGTGGAGATCGTGGAGACGGACTGGCTGGCGCTGCCGCTGGTGGTGTGGGTGGCGATCGTCTACCTCGTCATCTTCACCACCTCGATCACCTTCTTCCTGATGCAGTTCGCCTCGATGCGGCTGCCGTCCTCCAAGGTGCTGGCCTATACCTATCTCACCCCGACCTTCGTCATTCTGATCGAAGGCCTGCTCGGCCATGGCTGGGCACCGCTTTCGGTGCTGGCGGGCGCGATGATCACGGTTCTCGGGCTCGTCGTGCTGGCGATCAGCCGGGACTGAGCCGGGGCGGTTTAACAGAGGGTTAACCGGGTTCATCCATTGTCGGCAGCGCAGGATTGGCCTGCCGTCGTCGAAAAGGAAGCGACTGGAGATGATCGTCATCCGTGCCAGCGGTTCCGCCGACGTGAGGGCTGTCAGGAAGCTCGCCAAGACGCTTTCGGCAGAGCCGATCGATCAGGACCCGACGATCGAGGACGAACTGCCGCGCCGCAAGCCGCCGTCGAACCCGACCGTCAGCCCGCTCAATGCAGCCAGCCTGACACCCGCCGCGCACGGTGCCATTCTGGAACTCAGCGCGCGTGAGACCGAGAAACGCGTCGCCGACGCGCGCTAGGGCCGACACGACACCTCAGTTCCTGACCTTCAGCCCGTCCAGATAGAGATGCTCGAGAAACCGGGCGGCATCTTCGAACCGTCCCTCGCCACCTCGATCAGGGCCGAGCACCGCGCGCACCTGGACATCGAAATCGGCGTAGTGCTGGGTGGTGGCCCAGATCGAGAATATCAGGTGCCAGGGGTCGATTTTGGCGATCCGGCCCGACCGGCTCCAGCCGCGGATCACGGCCGCCTTCTCGTCGACCAGCGGCTTCAGCTCGGCCTCCAGCATGGGAATGATGCGCGGCGCACCCTGCAGGATCTCGTTGGCAAAGAGACGGCTTTCGCGCGGAAAGTCGCGCGCCATCTCGAGCTTGCGCCGGATGTAGGAGCGGATCTCGGTCAACGGATCGCCCTCCTCGTCCAGTTCGCGCAAGGGTGCAAGCCAGGTGTCGAGCAGCTGCTTGATCAGCGTTTCGTGGATGTCTTCCTTGCCCCGGAAATAATAGAGCAGGTTCGGCTTCGACATGCCGGCGGCTTCGGCAATCTGGTCGACTGTCGAACCGCGAAAGCCGTTGGCAGAGAAAATGTCGAGCGCGGCCTCGAGAATGACATCGCGCTTCTCGCTCTGGATCCGTGTGCGCGGCCGTTTGGCAGAGCCTTCCATCAGCAGTTCTTCCCCCATGAACGGATGAAGTGGAACTGGCACAACCTACTGGACCACAGCCTGCCCGACGCTGGAGTGCACCACAGCCATCCCATTTGCGCTAGTTATCCCTTGACCGCCCGTATGGCGGTGCTAACGTTTGTCCATCCGGTCAAATTTTGACTAGCATCCGCGACCGGAAATACCAAGCGTTGGCCGCGACCGTAATCTGGGGAACTTTAAGGAAAGGCTCGGCCATGTCCAACAGGCTCAATGCGGCACCGAACGATCTAAGTGCGTTCTGGATGCCGTTCACGGCAAACCGTCAGTTCAAGCAGTCGCCTCGAATGTTGGTGGCTGCAAAGGACATGCACTATACATCCTCCGACGGTCGCCAGATCCTGGACGGAACGGCGGGGCTGTGGTGCGTCAATGCGGGTCACTGTCGTCCGAAGATCACCGAGGCGATTGCGCGCCAGGCGGCCGAACTCGACTACGCGCCGGCCTTCCAGATGGGCCATCCGATCGTCTTCGAGCTCGCCAATCGCCTGGTCGATGTCGCTCCGGAAGGCATGGACCACGTCTTCTTCACCAATTCCGGGTCCGAATCCGTCGATACCGCGCTGAAGATCGCGCTGGCCTATCAGCGCGTGAAGGGCGGGGGCAGCCGCACCCGACTGATCGGCCGCGAGCGCGGCTATCATGGTGTCAATTTCGGCGGCATATCGGTCGGCGGCATCGTCACCAACCGCAAGATGTTCGGCACGTTGCTGACCGGCGTCGACCACATGCCGCATACCCACCTGCCAGCGCAGAACAGCTTTACGCGCGGCGAGCCCGAGCATGGTGCCGATCTCGCCGACGAGCTGGAGCGGATCGTCACGCTGCACGACGCCTCGACGGTCGCCGCCGTCATCGTCGAACCGGTGGCCGGATCGACCGGCGTGCTCATCCCGCCGAAGGGCTATCTCCAGCGCCTGCGCGACATCTGCACAAAGCACGGCATTCTCCTGATCTTCGACGAGGTCATCACGGGGTTCGGACGTCTCGGCACCCCCTTCGCGGCCGACTATTTCGGGGTCACCCCCGACATCATGGTCACCGCAAAGGGCGTCTCCAACGGCGTCATCCCGATGGGTGCGGTCTTCGTGACCAAGGAGATCCACGACGCCTTCATGACCGGTCCGGAGCATCTCATCGAGTTCTTCCACGGCTACACCTATTCGGGCAATCCGATCGCCTCGGCGGCCGCTCTCGCGACGCTGGAGACCTACAAGGAAGAGGGCCTGCTGACCCGCGGCGCCGAGCTTGCGCCCTATTGGGAAGATGCGCTGCATTCCCTGAAGGACGCCCCGAATGTCATCGATATCCGCAACATCGGCCTGGTCGGCGCGATCGAGCTGAAGCCGATCGACGGGCAGCCGACCAAGCGGGCCTTCTCGGCATTCGTGAAGGCCTTCGAGAAGGGCTGTCTGATCCGCACAACCGGGGACATCATCGCCCTCTCACCGCCGCTGATCATAGAGAAGAACCAGATTGACGAATTGATCGATTGCATCAGGGATGTCCTGAACATTGTAGACTAGATAGAATTGCAGTTCAGCCGGTGGCGGCGTCGGGAACCGCCGACCATCGGCCCACAATGAGAGGAGCCACCGGAAGATGGCAGCACCGGGCGAGAACCTGCGTATCAATCCCGACCGACTTTGGGATTCGATCATGGAAATGGCCAAGATCGGACCGGGAGTGGCAGGCGGCAACAACCGCCAGACCGTCACCGATGAGGATTCAGAAGGCCGGCACCTGTTCAAGCGCTGGTGCGAGGAAGCGGGCCTTGAAATGGGTCTCGACCAGATGGGCACCATGTTCGCTCGCCGCGAGGGAACCGACCCGGATGCGCTTCCCGTCTATGTCGGCAGCCACCTCGATACCCAGCCTACCGGTGGCAAGTATGACGGGGTGCTGGGCGTTCTGGGCGGTCTGGAGATCATCCGCTCGCTGAACGATCTCGGCATCAAGACCAAACACCCCATCGTCATCACCAACTGGACCAACGAGGAAGGGACGCGTTTTGCGCCGGCCATGCTGGCATCGGGGGTGTTCGCAGGCATGCACGAGCTCGACTGGGCCTATGACCGCACCGACGCCAAGGGCAAGAAGTTTGGCGACGAGCTGGCACGGATCGGCTGGAAAGGCGACGAGGAAGTCGGCGCGCGCAAGATGAAGGCATTTTTCGAGCTCCACATCGAACAGGGCCCGATCCTCGAGGATGAGGGCATCGATGTCGGCGTCGTCACGCATGGCCAGGGTCTCTGGTGGTTGCAGGTCACGCTGACGGGCAAGGACAGCCATACCGGTTCCACGCCCATGCCCAAGCGACGCAATGCGGGGCTTGGCATGGCAAGGGTTACCGAGCTGGTCGACGAGGTGGCAATGGACTACCAGCCGAACGCCGTTGGCGCCATCGGCCACGTCGAGGTCTATCCCAACTCGCGCAACGTCATTCCCGGCAAGGTGGTTTTCACCATCGACATTCGTTCCCCCAACCAAGAGGTGCTGGACGAGATGCGGGCGCGCATCGAGCAGGGTATCGCGACGATCGCAGAGGCGCTGGATATCGAGCACGAGGTCGAACCGGTCGGCCATTTCGATCCCGTCACCTTCGACGAAGGCTGCGTGAAGGCCGTGCGCGATGCCGCCGAGCGATTGGGCTACTCGCACCGCGATCTCGTGTCGGGCGCAGGCCACGACGCGTGCTGGATCAACAGGGTCGCGCCGACCGCAATGGTCATGTGTCCCTGCGTCGACGGCTTAAGCCACAACGAGGCCGAGGAGATTACCAAGGATTGGGCACGCGCCGGCGCGGACGTGCTGTTTCACGCGGTCGTGGAGACGGCGGAGATCGTTGAATAGGGCAGAAGAAAGCTCGATAATGGGGGACATGGAAACGGGAGTTGGCTCAAGTCGGGACCCAAGGAACTGAGGCAGCAAATCTGCTTCGCCGGCGGAGCAGGGAAGGCGCGCATCATGGAAGACGGGAAGAATGCTGACGAGTTGCGAAAGCTGGGCTACCGCCAGGCGACCGTCTGGATTGTCGATCACGACAACCAGCAGGCGCGCGAGCTCTGGCGCGAAAGCGCGCGCCGTGCGGCGGAAGCGGACGAACGCGACCAATCCAATGAGATCGGAGCATTCCTGCTCGACGAGATGCTACGAGACGAGAGTTGAGACGAGGTGAGGTGGTGCTCGTTTCGTTGTCGGGGCACTATGGCAAGACACGACCGGCGGTGGTCGTCCAGAACGACGAATCCGAAGATATCCTCAACAGTTGCAGCATCCTGCTGATGACCTCCGAGTTGGTGGAAGGATCACTGTTCCGGCTGACCATCGAACCGACCGCGGCAAACGGACTTGAACGGGTTTCACAGGTTCAGATCGACAAGATCGCCAGTCCGCCTCGCTCGAAGCTCAAAGGACCGATAGGGCGGCTGACCGACAGTCAAATGCGGGATATCGAACTGGCGTTGCTGCGCCATCTCGATATCCGGGGATACGGGATCGAATAGCGAGGCAGTCATGACCAAAGTCATCAAGAACGGAACCATCGTCACCGCCGACCGTACGTGGAAGGCCGATGTGATGATGCGGGACGGCAAGATCGTCGCCATCGGTGCCGATCTTCACGGCGATCACGAGTATGACGCCACCGGCTGCTATGTGATGCCGGGCGGCATCGATCCCCACACGCATCTCGAAATGCCCTTCATGGGCACCTATTCCACTGACGATTTCGAAAGCGGGACACGGGCTGCTTTGTCGGGCGGCACGACCATGGTGATCGATTTCTGCCTGCCGTCACCCAATCAGTCGCTGCTGGAAGCCATCCAGATGTGGGACAACAAGTCGACGCGGGCCTGCTGCGACTATTCCTTCCACATGGCGGTGACCTGGTGGGGCGAGAAGGTTTTCGACGAGATGCCGCTGGTCGTCGAGAAGGGGATCACCTCCTTCAAGCACTTCATGGCCTACAAGGGCGCACTAATGGTCGATGACGACGAGATGTATTCGTCGTTCCAGCGCGTGGCGGAGGTCGGCGGCCTGCCGATGGTGCATGCCGAAAATGGCGACGTGGTCGCCCAGCTTCAGCAGAAGCTGCTCGCCGAAGGCAATAACGGGCCGGAGGCGCATGCCTATTCGCGCCCGCCGGAGGTTGAAGGCGAGGCTACGAACCGGGCGATCATGATCGCCGACATGGCCGGTGTGCCGCTTTATGTGGTGCACACCTCCTGCGAGCAAAGCCACGAGGCGATCCGCCGCGCCCGGCAGAAAGGCATGCGGGTCTATGGCGAGCCGCTGGTGCAGCACCTCGTGCTCGACGAGACGGAGTATTTCGACAAGGACTGGGATCATTCGGCGCGCCGCGTCATGAGCCCGCCCTTCCGCAACAAACAGCATCAGGATTCGCTGTGGGCAGGCCTTCAGGCTGGCTCGCTGCAGATCGTCGCGACCGATCATTGCGCCTTCACCACCGAACAGAAGCGTTACGGCGTGGGCGACTTTACCAAGATCCCGAACGGCACCGGCGGACTCGAGGACCGGCTGCCGGTTCTCTGGACCTATGGTGTCGGCATGGGGCGTCTCACGCCCAATGAATTCGTCGCGGTGACCTCGACCAATGTCGCCAAGATCTTCGGCATGTACCCCAAGAAGGGCGCGATACTCGAAGGCGCGGATGCCGACATCATCGTGTGGGATCCTGAACGCACCAAGACCATCACCGCCAAGGCCCAGCAATCGGCGATCGACTACAACGTCTTCGAGGGTATCGAGGTGAAGGGCTTGCCGCGCTTCGTGTTCACGCGCGGGGAACTCGCCGTCGACAATGGCGAGGTGACGGCCACGCCCGGGCACGGCCAGTTCGTGCCACGCGAGGCGAGGGGTGCGGTCAACCAGGCACTGTCGACCTGGAAGGAAGTCGTGGCGCCGCGCAGGATCGAACGCACCGGCATTCCGGCGAGCGGGGTTTGAGAAAGACAATGCAGTGTATCTGCGGATGTGAACTGCCTACAAAGGGTGGGCGTTTTCTGCCTGGCCACGACCAGAAACTGCGGGCTGCGATCGAAGACGCGGCGGGCGGAATTGAGGAACTGCGGACCTTGGTCGAGAAGGCCACCGGCAAAGCCATAACCGTTACGGATATTCAGCCATCCAAATGAATGTAGTTGAAGCAACAAAACTCGGACTCACCTTCGAAACGGCCGATGGGCCTGTGCAGGCGCTGAGCGACGTCAATCTGACCATTGGCAAGGGCGAGTTCGTCTCCTTCATCGGGCCTTCCGGTTGCGGCAAGACGACCTTCCTGCGCGTCGTCGCCGATCTGGAGCAGCCCACCTCGGGCGATATCCAGGTCAACGGCATGACGCCGGCAGAGGCCCGCAAGGCGCGCTCCTATGGTTATGTCTTCCAGGCGGCGGGCCTCTATCCCTGGCGCACCATCGAAAAGAATGTCGCGCTGCCGCTGGAGATCATGGGCTATTCGGCTGCCGAGCGGCGTGAGCGCATCGCGCGCACGCTGGAACTCGTCAATCTGAAGGGTTTCGAGCAGAAGTTTCCCTGGCAGCTTTCGGGCGGCATGCAGCAGCGTGCCTCGATCGCCCGGGCGCTCGCCTTCGATGCCGATCTCTTGCTGATGGACGAGCCCTTCGGCGCGCTCGACGAGATCGTCCGCGACCACCTCAACGAACAGCTGCTGCAATTGTGGGCGCGCACCAACAAGACAATCTGCTTCGTGACGCACTCGATCCCGGAGGCCGTCTACCTGTCGACCAAGATCGTGGTGATGTCACCGCGGCCGGGACGCGTGACCGACGTGATCGACTCCACGCTGCCGAAGGAGCGGCCGCTCGACATCCGCGAGACGCCGGAGTTTCTTGCCATCGCGGCGCGTGTGCGCGAGGGCCTGCGCGCGGGACACTCTTATGACGAGTAGCAGGGGACCGGCTCCGAGATGACGGCGACGACACCCATCGCGGTGCCCGGCTCGGCGATCGGGCGCGCTTCCGGCCCGGGCCTGTGGGCGCGGCTGAGCCAGGGCAACACCGTACCGATCCTGCTCGTGCTCGCCGTCATTTTCGTCATCTGGTACGCCTTCACGATCTATCTCAACGCGCGCTGGCAGTTTCAGGTCTTCGACAGGGCGGGTGCGGAGTTTACGGTCTGGGAGTTCATCGCAGGCACGATGTCGCAGGACCGTCCGGTCCTGCCGGCCCCGCATCAGGTCGCGGTGGAACTGTGGAACACCACGGTCGGCCAGAACATTACCTCGCGGCGCAGCCTGATCCACCATGCCTGGATCACCCTATCGGCCACGCTTCTGGGCTTTCTCATGGGGACGTTGCTCGGCATGGGCCTGGCGGTCCTCATCGTCCACAACCGGTCGACGGACCGCTCGCTGATGCCGTGGATCATCGCCTCCCAGACGGTGCCGATCCTGGCGATCGCGCCGATGGTCGTGGTGGTGCTGGCGTCGATCGGGATGACCGGGCTGGTGCCCAAGGCGCTGATCTCGACCTATCTGTCGTTCTTCCCAGTGGTGGTGGGCATGGTAAAAGGGCTGCGCAGCCCCGAATTCCTGCAGCTCGACCTGTTGCGAACCTACAGCGCCAGCCGCGGGCAGGCCTTCTGGAAGCTGCGTTTTCCGTCCTCTCTGCCGTATCTCTTCACTTCGATGAAGGTCGGTGTGGCGGCAAGCCTTGTCGGTGCCATCGTCGGCGAACTGCCGACGGGGGCTGCCGGCGGTCTCGGCGCGCGGCTTCTGGCGGGATCCTATTACGGCCAGACGGTGCAGATCTGGTCGGCGCTGCTGATGGCGGCGGCCCTGTCGGCCGCGCTGATCCTGCTGGTCGGTCTGGTGCAGCGGATCGTTCTGGCGCGCATGGGAGGTCAGCCATGAACACGGCGCTGATTGTCGGGGCGGTGGCCTTCTGGCTGGTGGCATGGGCCGTCAATGAATGGCTCGTGCGGGTGAAGGCAACGGGCATGACGGCGCGCGCCATCGACCTCGTCATTCCGATCCTGTTCGGTGCTTCGCTGCTAGTGCTGTGGGAAGGGCTGACGCGCGGCTTCAACGTGCCGCAGGTGCTCTTGCCGCCGCCAAGCGCCATCTGGGCGCGCATTGCGGCCTCTACCGGCACGTTATGGGCCGACTTCAACCAGACCTTCATCAAGTCCGTCATCCCCGGCTATATGATGGGCTGTTCCGCCGGGCTTCTGGCGGCGATCGCCATTGACCGCTCGCCGTTTCTCAAGCGCGGGCTATTGCCGATCGGCAATTTCGTCTCCGCCCTGCCGCTGGTGGGCATCGCGCCGATCATGGTGATGTGGTTCGGTTTCGACTGGCAGTCCAAGGCGGCCGTGGTCGTGGTGATGACGTTCTTCCCGATGCTGGTGAACGCGGTGGCCGGGCTCAATGCCTCGACGCGGATGGAGCAGGACCTCATGCGCACCTATGCCGCGAGCTACTGGCACACGCTGATGAAGCTGCGCCTGCCGGCGGCATGGCCCTTCATCTTCAACGCACTGAAGATCAACTCGACCCTTGCGCTGATCGGGGCGATCGTGGCGGAGTTCTTCGGCACGCCGGTGGTGGGCATGGGCTTCCGCATATCTTCGGCCATCGGTCGGCTGAACGTCGACATGGTCTGGGCGAGCATCGCCGTTGCCGCATTGGCGGGCTCGACTTTTTATGGTCTGATCACGCTTACGGAGCGTGCCGTGACCTTCTGGCATCCGTCGATCCGTGGTGGAAAGACGAGATAGTTCAACAAGAAAAGGGGAATGAGAATGAAAAGGATTGTTGCAGGTTTGTTTGCCGCCTCGGTGGCGATGGCGGCCTTGCCGGCCATGGCCCAGGACCAGATCACCTTCCAGCTCAAATGGGTCAATCAGGGTCAGTTTGCCGGCTACCTCGTCGCCAAGGACCTCGGCTACTACGAGGAAGAAGACCTCGACGTGACGATCAATCCGGGCGGTCCGGACATCGCGCCCGAGCAGGTCATCGCCGGCGGCGGTGCCGACGTCATCACCACCTGGATGGCGGCTGGCCTGGCGGCGCGCGAACGCGGCGTGCCGCTGGTCAACATCGCCCAGCCCTTCGCCAACACCGCCTTGCAGATGGTGTGCTCGGAAGAAAGCGGCGTCACCTCGACGGATGACTTCCCCGGCAAGACGCTCGGCGTCTGGTTCTTCGGCAACGAATATCCCTTCTACGCCTGGATGGCCAAGCTCGGCCTCTCGACCGAGGGCGGCGAGGATGGTGTCGAGGTGCTGCGCCAGGCGTTCAGCGCTGACCCGCTGCTCCAGGGCCAGGCCGACTGCATCTCGGTGATGCGCTACAACGAGTACAAGCAGGTGCTGGATGCGGGGATCCCCGAGGACAGCCTGACGCTCTTCGACTTCACGGAAGAGGAAGTCGGCATGCTCGAGGACGGGCTCTACGTGCTCGAGGAACGCCTCGACGATCCCGAATTCGTCGACCAGATGGTCCGTTTCGTACGGGCTTCCATGCGCGGCTGGGAATACGCCAGGGAGAACCCGGAGGAAGCCGCCGAGATCGTGCTCGAAAACGACATGTCGGGCGCGCTGACGCTGGAGAGCCAGGTCTATCAGGTCAACGAGGCTGCCGCTCTCGTCGGCGACAGCGCCGCGCTCGATCCTGCTGCCTATGAGCAGACCGTGCAGACGCTGCTTTCGGCTGTCTCGCCCGACAACCCGGCGATCACCACGGAGCCGGAAGGCGCCTATTCGACGGTGGTGACCGACCAGCTCGACTGAGGCTGGCCATTTCACTGTGGGAACATGAAAGGGGCGGGCGACCGCCCCTTTTTCTTTCCAGCTGCTCAGCCGAACTGATTGAGCCTGCTGCGCTCGGCTTCCCGGTACGCGCCCGGCGTGGTCGCCGTCTGGCGGCGGAAGAAGCGGTTGAAATAGGCAGGATCGGCAAAGCCGAGCCCGTAGGCGATCTTCTGCACCGGACTTGGGGTGAAGACGAGTTCGCGGCGGGCGGCATCGACCAGGCGGCGCGCCACGAGCTGCTGCAGGCTCATGCCCGTCATTCGCCGGCAGATCCTGTTGAGATGTGCGGCCGAGATGCCCAGCCGTTCGGCATAGAAGGCGCCCGGCCGGTGTTCACGGAAATGGGCGCCGATCAGTTCCTGCAACTGTTCCATGCGCAGGCGGTCGCGTTCTTCCATCTCGGTATCGAAGCTTGCCGTGGCTCCATGCGCACGGGCCAGCGACACGACACAAGCCGTCATCAGCGTCTCCAGAAGAATCGTGCGCCCGGGAGCCTGGCCTGCGAGTTCCTGGTGGATGCGGTGAATGCACTCGGCTGCGAACTGGGCGTCGCCAGCGTTTTCCGACAGCGGCACGATGCCGATCGCCTCACCGAATTGGGCAATCTGCCGGTCGCTGGCGCTGATGGAATGAAGCCGGTCGGCGAGTGCGGTGACCACCAGGCCGTCGGCATCGCGCGAATAGGTGAAACCATGTACCGCGCCAGGTGGAATGAACAGGATGCACGGCGCTTCAAACGGCAGGGGAGCCGATCCGCCGACGATCTCGCCCAGCCCTTCGCTCAGCCAGAAAAGCTGGAAGAAGGCGTCGTGGCGGTGCGGTGCAATCTCCCAATTGTGCAGGTGCGTCCTCTCCGGCAGCGTCTCGCAATGCAACCAGAACTCCGCAGTTTGCGGAGTATTCTCGCCATAAAGCTGATAGGAGGGGATCTGCGAGCGCATCAAGGCCATCCAATTGATGCGCGGATTGTGCAATCAATTGCCGAAATTGTCCATTGTGAACAGCATGTATACGATACATGTTGCGGACGCTTAGGAGGAGCCCATCGTGCGCACACAGGTCGTAATCATCGGGTCCGGTCCGTCGGGCCTGCTGCTGGGGCAGTTGCTGACCAATGCCGGCATCGACAATGTCGTTCTCGAACGGGTAAGCCAGGATTACGTGCTTGGACGGATCCGCGCGGGCGTTCTCGAAGAAGGTCTCTGCCACCTTCTCGACCAGGCTGGGGCCGGTGAGCGGATGCACCGTGAGGGACTCCCCCATGATGGTTTTGAACTCACCTTCAGCGGCCGGCGTCACCGCCTCGACCTGCATGGTCTGACCGGCGGCAAGCGGGTGATGGTCTATGGCCAGACCGAGGTGACCAGGGACCTGATGGATCGCCGCGCTGCGACCGGCGGCGTGTCGATCTACGAGGCGACCAACGTCACGCCGCATGATTTCGATGGTTCAACTCCCCATGTCACGTACGAGAAGGACGGCCAGACCCATCGCATAGATTGCGATTTCATCGCGGGCTGTGACGGCTATCACGGCGTGTCGCGCAAATCGGTCGCCGACAAGGGGCTCGAGGAATTCGAGCGGATCTACCCGTTCGGCTGGCTGGGCATTGTCGCCGAAGTGCCGCCCGTCAGTCACGAACTGATCTACGCCAATCACGAGCGCGGGTTTGCGCTGTGCTCCATGCGCTCCATGACGCGCAGCCGCTACTACGTGCAGTGCTCGCTCGACGACCGCGTCGACAACTGGTCCGACGACGCCTTCTGGGACGAATTGCGCATGCGGCTGCCACCTGAGGCCGCCGAGAAGGTCACGACCGGCCCGTCCATCGAGAAATCGATCGCGCCGCTGCGCTCCTTCGTCGCCGAGCCGATGCGTTTCGGGCGACTCTTCCTTGTCGGCGATGCGGCCCACATCGTCCCGCCGACCGGGGCTAAGGGCCTGAACCTGGCGGCCAGCGACGTGCACTATCTCTTCGAGGGGCTACAGGAATTCTACGGTGACAAATCGGACGCTGGTATCGACGCCTATTCGCAGCGTGCCTTGTCACGGGTCTGGAAGGCCGAACGCTTCTCGTGGTGGATGACCAACACGATGCACCGTTTCCCCGATTCGGGGACGTTCGGGCAGCGCATTCAGGAAGCCGAACTCGACTATCTGTCGCATTCCGAGGCAGCCTCCAGATCGCTTGCCGAAAACTATGTCGGCCTGCCCTACTGAGCCGACCGGGAGAAACAGCATGAACGACAAGACCGAGAAGTCTGCCCGCCATGCCCAGGGCATGCAGACCCGCCGCAAGGTGCTGGGGGATGCCCATGTCGACCGTGCGGAGGCCAGCAAGACGGAATTCGATGCGCCGTTTCAGGAACTGATCACCGAAGCTGCCTGGGCGCATGTCTGGTCCAGCGACGGGTTGACGAAGCGCGAGCGATCGATGCTGACGCTGGCCCTGTTGGCCGGCCTCGGCAATTACGAGGAGCTGGCCATGCACACGCGCGCCACGGCCAACACCGGGGCCAGCCCCGAGGACATCCGCGAAGTCCTGATGCACGTGGCGATCTATGCCGGCGTGCCGCGCGCCAATCACGCAATCAAGATTGTCAAGCAGGTCCTTGACGAGATGAAAAGGGAGAAGGCCCCATGAACCACGCCAAGTTGAGCAACAAGGGGCCCGAGACGGGCGCCTTCTTCCCGCGCGACAGGGAATGGCATCCCAAGGCATATACGCCCTGGTACAAGACATCGGTGCTGCGTTCGCCGCAGAAGGCCCTGCTGTCGATGGACAACACGCTGTCGGAGATCACCGGACCTGTCTTCGGTCACAACATGCTGGGCGAACTCGACAACGATCTTCTGGTCAATTTCGCCAAGTCCGGCGAGAGCGCCATCGGGCCGCGCATCATCGTCTACGGACGTGTGCTCGACGAGCGCGGCATGCCGGTGCCGAACGTGCTGGTGGAGTTCTGGCAGGCCAACGCAGGCGGGCGTTATCGCCACAAGAAGGAAGGCTACGTCGCGGCGCTCGACCCGAATTTCGGCGGTTGCGGACGCACGATCACCGACGAGGACGGCTTCTACAATTTCCGCACAGTCCAGCCGGGCCCCTATCCCTGGCCGAACGGCGTCAATGACTGGCGTCCGGCTCACATCCACTTCTCTGTATTCGGCCACGGCTTTGCCCAGCGGCTGATCACGCAGATGTATTTCGAGGGCGATCCGATGATCGCGCAGTGCCCGATCGTCAAGACGATCAACGATCCCGAGGCCATCAGGGGCCTGACGGCAGCGCTCGACATGCAGGCCACGATCCCGATGGATTCGCGCGCCTACAAGTTCGACATCGTGCTGCGCGGCCGTCGCTCGACGCTGTTCGAGAACCGCATGGAAGGCAACTGATCGCGGCCCTGAAGCGCCCGAACGGAACGACAAAGGAAAGCTGAAATGGCCCAGTCACTCAACCGCCTCAAGGAAAGCGCGTCGCAGACCGCAGGTCCTTACGTCCATATCGGCCTGACGCCGAATTTCTGCGAGATCGGCGGCGTCTACCCGAACGATCTCGGAACCCAGATGGTCAACGACAAGACCAAGGGAGATCGCATCACGGTCGTCGGGCGCGTGCTCGACGGCACTGGCACACCGCTCAAGGATGCCTTGGTCGAAATCTGGCAGGCGGATGCGGACGGGCTCTACAACTCGCCCGCCGAAACCCGCGGCACCTCGGATCCGAACTTCACCGGGTGGGGCCGCAGCCCCGGCAACATGGACAATGGCGAATTCGTCTTCGAGACGATCAAGCCTGGCCGGGTGCCGTTCAATGACGGCCGCCTGATGGCGCCGCACATCACCTTCTGGATCGTGGCACGCGGCATCAATCTCGGCCTCCAGACGCGGATGTATTTCGGCGACGAGGAAAAGGCGAACGCCGAGGATCCGGTGCTGGCCCGCATCGAACACAAGGTTCGGGTCCCGACCCTCATTGCGCCGCGCGACGGCAACACCTATCGTTTCGACATCCATCTCCAGGGGGAGAAGGAAACGGTGTTCTTCGATAGCTGATTGGTCTCGTGAGCGTTTCACCCTTCGATCATCCACTGCTGAGCGGCCTTCTCGGAGACGAGGAGGCCGCGCATTGTTTTTCGGTCGATGCCGAAATTGCAACGATGGTGCGGTTCGAGATCGCGCTGGCCGAGTCTGAGGCGGAGGAGGGGGTCATCCCGTCCGAATCGGCCGAGGCGATCGCCTCCACCCTTTCGGCCGCAAGTTTCGATATGGGCGCGTTGCGGCAGGGCACGGCCCGCGACGGTGTCATCGTGCCGGAACTGGTCCGGCAATTGCGCGCACATGTGGGCGAACCGCACAGCGCCAGCGTGCATTTCGGTGCCACCAGCCAGGATGTCATCGACACCGGGCTCGCGCGACGCCTCGTCGAACTGATGTCGATCCTCGGCGGCCGGATCGACCGGCTGGTCGAGCGCCTCGTCGAGCTCAAGGAACGTCAGGGCAACGTCGAGACCATGGCACACACCCGCATGCAGGCTGCATTGCCGGTGGCGGCCGCGCGCAAGATCAGAAGCTGGCGCGAGCCGCTGGTGCGTCACCGCGACCGCATGGCGGCGCTCGAGAACGATATTGCGATTCTCCATTTCGGTGGCGCGGTCGGTTCGCTCGACAAGCTCGGCGACAAGGGCGTTGGCGTTTCGCGGCGCCTGGCTGCAAAGCTCGGCCTGCGGCAGATGATTCGTGCGCGCCATACGGAACGCGATGGCCAGGCGATGCTCGCCAACTGGTTGTCCATGGTCACCGGGTCGCTCGGCAAGATGGGCCAGGACATCGCGTTGCTGGCGCAGACGGAGGTCGGCGAGGTCAAGCTGGCCTCTGGCGGCGGGTCTTCAGCCATGCCGCACAAGGTCAATCCCGTCGGCGCCGAGGTGCTGGTCGCTTTGGCGCGATTCAATGCGACGCAGGTCTCCGGCATGCACC
>Ga0008833_1001047_pt1 | contig 15590 bp, 9 predicted proteins | sample HotLakConsoUCCLE_FD_62216 | JGI IMG/M metagenome (GOLD analysis project Ga0008833, IMG submission 62216) | Hypersaline microbial mat communities from Hot Lake, Washington, USA - Hot Lake Consortium UCC-LE | ecosystem: Environmental > Aquatic > Non-marine Saline and Alkaline > Hypersaline >... | reverse complement strand
ACGCAACGTCTCGGAGATCACCGGTCCGAGCTCCTTGGTCGCGACGGCTTCGGCGCGGGATTATCTCGCCGTGTCGGGAGTGTACGCACCGCTGCGTCCGAAACAGCATCCATAAACGCTCCTGAAGGCGGTCGTTCCGATCGTCGACGGCTTTTCGAGCACACCACAAGCATTCGCCGGAGGCTACCCGCGCCGCTTTGGCACGAGTCAGCAAGAATCATCATGTTCACAAAGGAGCGAAATGGGTATTCAACTCACTCGTTGGGCTGCGCCCGACGCTTTGGCATGCCGGGCTGATCCCAATGGCGTCGGCGCCATTGCAGACCCGCCACGAGACCGATCAAAACAAGGGCGGGAATGTAGGTAAGTTCGTTGGCTGGACTGTTCGGATCCGCGACGAAAACGCGAGTGATCGTTTGACCTGCCTCGATCCCGAGACGTTCGGCCTGGCTTCCAAAGCCTGCGCCCAAGATCTGTACGGCATCGTCGACCGACGCGGTCTGCACGCCGACCGCGGACAGCCGCTCTGCTCCCGGGCCAATCTCGCCCATTGGCAACCGCATGACGCGGGTCTCTTCCGCCCCGGTGATGATATCGACTCCGGTCACCTCGATCCGCAGGAAGCCATTCTCGGGCACCTCTTCGGCCAGTTCGATCACCTGGTTCCCGGGAACAGGCATGTATTCCGGCACGACCTTGTCCATGAACCAGCCAGGCTGAAAGAGCATCGCGGCCGCCAGGAGGAGCATCGCCGATTCCCAGATGCGGCTGCGCGTGACAAATATCTGCTGGGTCACGGAAACGAACATGAACATGCCGATGAGCGCCGCACCGACCACCAGAACCAATTGAAACCAACTGTCGATGCCGATCAGCAGCAACTGGTGATTGAAGATGAACAGCAGTGGCAGGATGGCGGTGCGCATTTCATAGGCGAACGCCTGAACGCCTGTTCTGGTCGGATCGGCCCGACTGATTGCCGCTGCCGCGAATGACGCCAGCCCCACCGGAGGCGTCACATCGGCCATGAGGCCGAAATAGAACACGTATAGATGGACCGCGACCAACGCGACCGCGACCCCGTTGAGGGTGGCAACGTCGACGATGACAGGTGCGATCAGGGTGGCAACGACCACATAGTTTGCCGTGGTCGGCATGCCGAGGCCCAGGATCATGCAGATCAGAGCCGTCAGCAACAGCATGACGATGAGATTGCCCGCCGAAATGGCGATGACGATCTCCGTCAACACCAGGCCGACGCCGGTCAGCGCTACGGTCCCCACGATGATGCCGGCCGCAGCTGTGGCAATGGCGATACCGATCATGTTGCGGGCGCCGGTGCTGAGCCCATCCATCAGGTCGCTGAACCCCTCGCGCGTCTGTGCCGCCACATTGCCGGCGCCCCGGAATATGGCGATCAGCGGCTTCTGCGTGATGACCAGGAAGATGAGGGCCATCGTACCGTAGAACGCGGACAGACCTGGGGACAATTCCTCCACCATCAGGCACCACACCAGAATGAACACCGGCATGAGATAGTGAATCCCGGTTGGTGCGACCTTGGCGGTGTCGGGCAACACGATGTTCGGATCCGCGGGGTCGTCGAGTTCAAGATCCGGGAAGCGCGACCGAACGGCTACCGAACCGACATATACCGCCAGCGCTCCAAGTCCTGCCGCCCAGCTAGCGCCGACTCCAAAGACGTCGCGTGTCCAGCCCAGCCCAGCGCCGATCACCCAGCAGAACATGACAAAGCCCGCTGCGGTCATGCCAAACAAGGCGGCGCTCATCAGCGGCGAACGATGCGCCTCGCGCGGGAGGCCCTTGAGGTTGGCTTTGCGCGCCTCGATATCGACCACGTAGAAGAGAGAAAGATAGGTGAGAAGTGCCGGCACGATGGCGTGTTGCACCACCTGGCTATAGGAGATGCCGACATATTCGGCGATCAGGAAGGCCGCCGCTCCCATGACCGGGGGCATGATCTGACCGTTCACCGAGGCCGCGACTTCGATCGCGCCCGCTTTGACAGGCGAATAGCCGACCCGTTTCATCAGCGGGATGGTGAAGGTGCCGGTGGTCACGACATTGGCCACCGACGACCCCGAGATCAGACCTGTCGCGCCGGACCCGAGTACCGCAGCCTTGGCGGGCCCGCCGCGAAAATGCCCGAGCAGCGCGAAGGCGACCTTGATGAAATAATTGCCTGCCCCGGCCTTTTCCAACAATGAGCCGAACAGCACGAACAGGAAGACAAACGAGGTCGACACACCGAGAGCCACGCCGAAAACGCCCTCTGTCGTCAGCCAGTATTGCGTTGCCGCGCGCGATATGGAGGCACCGCGATGTGCAAAGAGATCGGGCATGTAAGGCCCGAAGAACGCATAGACCAGAAACAGGGAGGCTACGATGGGCAGCGCCAGGCCGAGCGAACGCCGCGCGGCCTCGAGCAAGCAAAGGACACCGGCGATACCGACTGCCACGTCAAGGGTAGTGGGCAGACCAGGGCGGGACGCCAGCTCATCCTGAAAGACAAAGAGATAGATGGCACAACCCGCGCCCAGCAGGGCCAGTATCCAGTCTTGAACTGGAATATTGTGGCGTGGTGAGGATTTGAGTGCCGGATAGGCCGTGAACACCAGAACCAGTGCGAAGGCGAGGTGAATAGCGCGCGCCTCACTGGAGTTGAACACCCCGATTCTCAACGAATAGGGCAGCGGCGAGGCATACCAGAGTTGAAACATGCTCCACGCCAACGGCACCAGCAACAGGAGCCAGCGCGAAAACCTGTCACTGGGCTTGCGCGCACCCGTATCGGCTTCCGCTACGAGCTTGGCGGCAGTCGACAGACCCGCCCCGTCCTCGGTATCCTGAAGGTCGCTTCGTCGGGTCATGGAATGGCTGCTGGAACGGAGGGTAAGCGGCCCGCCGCGGTGTGCGGCGGGCCATCGATGCAGTCAGACCGGCCTAGCGCCAGCCCTGCTCGACATAATATTGCTCCGCGCCGGGATGCAGCGGGGCTTCCAGACCGTCGACGATCATGTTTTCGGGCTCGAGATTAGCGAGGGCCGGATGCAACGATTTGAACGCATCGAAGTTCTCGAACACCGCGCTCACCAGGGCATAGACCGCTTCGTCCGGCGTCTCGGCGCCGACGGCAAGGGCGGCGAGGACACCGAACGTTTCGACATCGTCATCATTGTTGGCGTAAGTGCCACCCGGGATGGTCGCCGAAGCGTAGAACGGACGTTCCTCAATGATGCTGTCGATGGCGTCGCCGGTGATCGGCACGATCTGCGCTTCGCAGCTTGTGGTCGGGTCGGCAATGTTGGCCGAGGGATGTCCCACGGCATAGAAGAACGCGTCGATCTGGTTATCGCAAAGGGCCGGACCATGTTCGTCCGGACGCAGTTCCGAGACCAGATCGAAATCGTCGCGGCTCATGTCCATCGACTCGAGAATGATGTCGATCGAGGTCTGCGTGCCCGAACCCGGTGCGCCGACATTGACCCGCTTGCCTGCGAGGTCACCGAAGCTCTCGATACCCGCATCTGCACGGGCCACCAGTGTAAATGGCTCAGGATGCAGCGAAAACACGGCGCGCAGATCGTCCTGCGGGCCAGGACCCTCGAAATCCTGCTCGCCATTGACGGCATAGGACATGACGTCAGTCTGGGTTACCCCGAAGGTAAGTTCCCCTGTTCCAATGGCATTGATGTTGTACACCGACGCTGCCGTCGATTCCACCGAGCAACGGAAACCATGTTCGTCGCGGGTTTCATTCATTAGGCGGCAAATGGCGCCGCCGACCGGGTAATAGACGCCGGTGACGCCTCCGGTCCCGATGGTGACGAACTGATCCTGGGCTTGCGCAGCGCCCGTTCCTGCCAGGATCGTGGCGGTCATGAGGCCGAGAAGCTTTCGATTCATTGCGTTTCCTTCCGTTTTCCGTGAAGTCGCCGGTAGGGTCGAGCCTTGTGAAAATGAGACCCGCCTTCCAACGCCAGCGTCATTAAGAAGAAAAAATGGAGAGAGAGCAAGGTTCTACGCGAAGTCTCCGAAACGACACGGGTTCTCTCGAATTGCCTTACGCGCCGACCATCCGAGACCCGGCAGGTTTCGTTCAACTGGGCAACCCTGCACAACTTTCGTAAAAACATCTTAATAACAATGCCTTGAATGGCGTACCAGAATCCCGGGAACCAGATCGCAGGGCGGACTACCAAGTGGCTGATGCGCAACGGGAGCGGTCGGCTGGACTATTGTCTGGTCCGGTTTGGCAGCGCCTGCCTCGGCAATTGGCGCTGCTGATGACCATCTCCTTCTGGACTCTGTCGTGCTGCCGAACTGATCCCTACGCGCGCAATATCCGCATGCACTCGGACGAAGTTCTGCAAGACCCGGACAACGTTGATTGGAAACATGGAGATGAGGTTCCAACCCTAGGCAATATGCCTTTCCTTGGTATCGCGGCTGACGGCGACAGTAGCGTGTTTGGCAACCCCAAATTCGCGGTGTCCTGCCAAATTCGCTAGGGCTTCGACCTGTCGTAGCCGCGGCTTGGACATCCTTGCGACCTCGCGCCGTGCGCCATTCTGATGGAAATATCGTCGACGGCCTGTTCCGAACCCCGAGGCTGCTGGCTCGCTGGCCTCGTGGACACTCGCCTGCCAGGCAACGGATTCCACTGGTCGGGATACATGCCACGTGCAAATGCGGGCAACCAGGCTTGCTCTGCCCTCAAGGTTGTGCAAATGGCAATTGGGGCTTGAGGGAAATACATCATGAAAACATTGATCACGTTGTTGATCGGCGTCTCGTTCATCACCGGTTGCGCCACGCGCGCGGAATATATCGAGGCGAGCTATGTTTCGCCGATTCTCTACCAGAACCTGACCTGCGAGCAGCTGGCACTCGAGGCTCAGAACGTGTCCTCGCGGGCAGCGACTGCTGCAGGCGTGCAGAACCGGCGAGCCGGCAATGATGCAGCGTTGATGGCAGTCGGCCTGGTCGTCTTCTGGCCAGCCCTGCTCTTCACGGGCGGCGACGGAGCGACGGCAGCGGAAGTGTCGCGCTTGAGAGGCGAAATGGATGCCATCCAGAACGCATCCAACGCCAAGGGCTGCGACATTCAGTTTCAGCAGGCCACCTGAACCATACGAACTGGCCAGGTTGACGACGGCAGGAACGAGGCCCGGCTTCGGCGCGGCCTCTGTCCTTCACACGGCCAGATGGGCAGGTTCTGACGTCCCCCTCGCAGCCACGGTCTGCCAAGCTAGGCCGAGCCACAAGGGATGACCTGTTCTGATGTGCGGTTGGCGCGAACATTATTGGCCGACATGCGTTGGGGTGCCAAGGAGCACCCTAATGGCCTACCGCATCTTCCGTCTGGTTCCCGCAGCCGAGCCGCGCGATCCCAATTGGGACCGCGCTCCCAGTCACGGTGTGGTGGTGGTCCGGGCCGCCTCTCCGGCAGACGCCCGCATCGTGGCCAGTCAGGCCGAAGACGATTTCCTCGGACGCCCGGCCAAGCCGGGTGATGGCGTTTCGACGCGCTTTGCCAGCGCGTTCCGCGACGACAAGCTTTACAGCGTCGAGGAAGACGCCTCCGGCGAATGGCCCGAGGCAGGCGACCGCGCCGTGGTCCACGGGCTGGCGAACCCGCACGTCACCAAGACTACCTGAGCGGGCGCTGTCAGCGCGCGCTCTTGATCGGTTTGACCGATTCCTTCCTCTTGCGTCGGACCACCACCTTTTTCTCAGACGTCGGGGCCTCCTGCAACCGATCCGGGTTCGTAGCCGAACTTTCCGTGTGGCCTTGTTCGGCGTCGATGCGACGCTCGGCCTCGGCCCAGTGCTCGGCTCCCTGGCCTTCTGGCCGGCCGGCTTGCTCCCAGAGCTCGTAGGCCTTGACCCGAATACGTTCTTCTCGGTCATCCATCGCGGTCGCTCCCATTGTCATATCAGCCCCAAACAACGGCCCGCGCCTTTTGTTCTGGGATTAATGGCGCAACGAAATCAGGATCGAATGCGGCCCGAGGGTTCCAGTTGCCATCGCTTGTTTCTGCTCGATGGGATCGGCGAAGACCGGCATTCCTTCGGCCGCCGGCGCGGCGCGCTCCTGGTCGGAGAAGTTCACGCGCAGGCACAAACTGGCGCCCGAAAACGTCCAGTCGACGCCGAGAACGCCGCCCTCGGCAACCCGGACGCGGCCCGATTGCGGTTCCGCGGCGGCAAGCAGGGGGACTACGTGCAGGTGACGCAGGGCAAGGAGCGCGCGTGTGCGTTCCAGGTACTCCCTTCCGGCCTTCGTGTCGGCCGCGCTCCAGTCGGGACGGCTGGCCGCGAAGGTGGAAGCTTCGTTGGGATCCGGAATTTCCTCGATCTGTCCGGAAAAGCCGGCGAAGCCGGCGAATTCGCGCCGCCGGCCCTCACGCACCGCCTGCGCCAGATCGCCGTGGAAATCGGTGAAGAACAGGAAGGGCCGCTCGTCGCCATGCTCTTCGCCCATGAAGAGGAGGGGAATGTGGGGCGACAGCAGGAGCATCGCGGTCATCAATTCGAGCGTGCGCGGATCGGCAAGCTTCGTCAGCCGCTCACCGAGAGCCCGGTTGCCGGTCTGGTCGTGGTTCTGGAGAAAGTCGATGAAGGCCGCGGGCGGCAGATGCCCCGACGGCGAACCGCGTGGATTGCCGCTCTGCGCCGAGGGCTGTCCCTGATAGGCGAAGCCCTCGGCCAGCGCGCGGCCAAGCTGTGTCCAGACATCATCCGCGAAGTCGGCATAATAGCCGTCGGTCTCGCCGGTTGCGATGACGTGCAGGACATTGTGGATGTCATCGTTCCATTCGGCCGTGTGCAGCACGACTTCGCCATTGTCACCGCGCTCGTGAAGACGCGTGATGTTGCGGTTGTCCTCGGTGGTCAGATGAATGTGGCGGTCGGGGAACGCGGCGCGGATGACTTTCGCGATCTCGACCATCAGCTCCGGATCGGAGGCCTTGTCGACGACATTGTCGATGGCGTCGAAGCGCAGCCCGTCGAGCTGGTATTCCTCCAGCCAGTAGAGCGCGTTCTCGATGAAGAAGCACCGCACGGGATCGCGTTCATAGGCGATCGCAGCACCCCAGGGCGTGTGCCGCTCGGGATCGAAGAAGTCGGGAGCGTAGGCGTTAAGGTAGTTTCCGTCGGGGCCGAAATGATTGTAGACGACGTCGAGCAGTACCATCAGCCCGTGATCGTGGGCGGCGTCGATGAAGGCCTTCATGTCCTCGGGCGTCCCATAGGCCGGATGAGGGGCGTAGAGCAGCACGCCGTCATAGCCCCAGCCGCGATTGCCGGAAAATTGCGCCACCGGCATGAGTTCGATGGCGGTGATGCCGAGCTTGGCGAGGTAAGGCAGGCGCTGCCGGGCGGCCTCGAAGGTACCTTGCTCGGTGAAGGTCCCCAGATGCAGCTCGTAGATGACCGCCTCTCCCCAAGGGCGGCCGGCCCAGGCCGTGTTGCGCCATTCATAGGCGGCAGGGTCGACCACCAGCGAAGCGCCATGCACATCGCCCTCCTGGCGACGCGAGGCCGGGTCGGGCACTTTCAATCCATCGGGGAGATGGAACCGATAGGCAGCGCCCGGGGCCACGCCTTCAACCGTCAGTTCGAACCAGCCCGCGTCATCGCCGAGCATCGGATGGTCCTTGCCGTCGATTGTGACGGCAAGTGTTTCCAGCCCAGGCGCCCACAGGCGGAAGCGTACCGCGTCCGGGCGCACGAATTCGGCTCCCCAGCTCCGCTTGTAGACGCGGCGGGCACCGGTATCAGACGTCACCATCAATGCTCTCCGCCACCATCAGGGTCCGCCACGGGACGGTGACCCGGTCGGCGATGGCTTCGCCGCGGCCGGCATCGGCGAAACCGCGCGCCGTGTCGATCAACAGACGCCATTGCCCGAAATGCTGCACGGGCAGGTTGAACTCCACCTCGTCCTCGTGGGCATTCAGGATCATGAACGCGGCCGCATCGGGTCCGCCCAGCATCATGACGACGGAACGGAACTGGGGATCGTCCCAGTTGGCCTGTTCGATGTCGTTGCCGTCGGGTCGGAACCAGGCCACATCGTGAAGTCCATTGGCGACGGGGGTGCCATGCGCAAAGCGCCGTTGCCTGAACAGCGGCCTCGTGCGCCGGATCTGGATGACGGTACGCATGAATGCCCAGAACGCCGCGTTGCGCTCGGAATGGCCCTGCCAGGGCAGCCAGTTGATCTCGTCATCGTGGCAATAACCGTTGTTGTTGCCACCTTGGGTACGACCGACTTCATCGCCCATCAGCAGCATCGGCAGGCCCTGTGAGAGAAGCGTGGTGGTGATCAGGTTGCGGCGGGTGCGGTCCCTTATGTCGAGGATGCCCTCGTCATCGGTTTCACCCTCGGCGCCCCAATTGTAGCTGACATTGTGGTCGTGGCCGTCGCGGTTGTCCTCGCCATTGGCCTCGTTGTGCTTGTCGTTGTAGCTGACCACGTCCATGAGCGTGAAACCGTCATGGGCGGTGACGAAGTTCACGCTCGCCCAGGGGCGGCGACCGCGCTTGTCGAAGCGGGCTGCATTGCCGAGCAGCTTGCCGGCGATGACCGGCGTGCAGCCCTCATCGCCTTTCCAGAACCCGCGCACCGTGTCGCGATAGCGGTCGTTCCATTCCGCCCAGCCGGGCGGGAAGTTGCCGAGCTGGTAGCCGTCGGGGCCTGTGTCCCAGGGCTCGGCGATCAGTTTGACCATTGAAAGGACCGGATCCTGGCGCACGGCGTCGAGGAAGACGGCATTGTGATCGAAGGTGTCGCGATCACGACCCAGGGAAGATGCGAGGTCGAACCTGAAACCGTCGACATGGCATTCCTGGACCCAGTAGCGCAGTGAATCCATGACCATCTGCAGGACGCGCTGGTTGCGCAGATTGATCGTGTTGCCGCAGCCGGTGGAGTCGAAATAATAGCGCGGGTCATCGCCGAGAATGTAGTAGCTGGCGTTGTCGATGCCCCGGAAGGACAGCGTCGGTCCCATCTCATTGCCTTCGGCGGTGTGGTTGTAGACCACGTCGAGAATGACCTCGATGCCGGCTTCGTGCAGGCGGCGCACCATCAGCTTGAATTCATGTATCCCGGCGCCGGGCGAAACGTAGCGCATGGCGGGCGCAAAGAAGCCGATGGTGTTGTAGCCCCAGAAATTGGTCAGCCCGCGCTCGATGAGATGGCGGTCGTCGAAGAAGGCCTGCACGGGGAGCAGTTCGATCGCCGTGACGCCGAGCTGGACCAGATGTTCGATCACACGCGGGTCCGCCAGGCCAGCGAAGGTGCCACGAATTTGCTGGGGCAGATCTTCATTGAGCGCGGTCATGCCCTTCACATGCGCTTCGTAGATGATCGTCTCCGACCAGGGGTGATGCGGTGCGATGTCGCTGCCCCACGTCACGGCTGGGTCGACCACGACGCATTTCGGCATCACGAAGGCAGAGTTGCGCCGGTCGAAGGAAAGATCGGCCCGGTTGTGCCCGACGCGATAGCCGAACACGGAATCGTGCCAGCTGATGTCGCCGCGCAGTTCCAGCGCGTAGGGGTCGAGCAGCAGCTTGTTGGGGTTGAAGCGATGGCCCGCCTCGGGTGCGTAGGGGCCATAGACCCGATAGCCGTAGAGCTGGCCCGGGCGGATGTCCGGGAGATAGGCATGCCAGACCTCGTGAGTGTATTCCGGGAGCTCCACGCGCTCGACCTCGCGGCGCCCCGACGGGTCGAACAGGCAGAGTTCCACTTTCGTGGCATGCGCAGAGAAAAGCGCGAAATTGACCCCCGAGCCGTCCCAATGGGCGCCGAGCGGATGAGGCGAGCCCGGCAGAATGCGTCTTGTGCGTTGCATGTGGGTTCTAGGACTCCAGGGCGAGGAGAAGGACGCCGAGCGGCGGCAGGTCGAGTTCGATCGAATGGGAACGCCCGTGCCACTGCACGGGCTGCGTCGGTATGCTCGCGCGACTGCCGACGCCTGATCCGCCGAAATCTGCATCGTCGGAGTTCAGAATCGTGCGCCATTTGCCCTCAACGGGCGCACCGACCCGGTAGCCTTGCTGGACCACCGGCGTGAAATTGCAGATGACGAGAACCGGCCTGGCGTCGCCGCGGCCGCGACGCACGAAGGAGAAGACGCTGTTCTCGCTGTCGCTGGATTCGATCCATTCGAAACCCGTCGGATCGCAATCCAGCTCGTGCAGCGCCGGCACCTCGCGATAGAGGCGGTTCAGGCTGCCGATCAGGTCCTTCACGCCGGCATGCATGGGATCCTCGAGAAGGTGCCAGTCGAGCGACTGATCGTGGTTCCATTCGCGCTCCTGCGCAAACTCGCAGCCCATGAACAGGAGCTTCTTGCCCGGATGGGCCCACATGAAGCTGTAGTAGGCGCGCAGATTGGCGAATTTCTGCCATCTGTCGCCCGGCATCTTGGCGATCAGAGACCCTTTCCCGTGCACCACCTCGTCATGGGACAGCGGCAGCACGAAATTCTCGGAATAGGCATAGACCATGCCGAAGGTCATCTGGTGATGATGATGCCGGCGGTGGATGGGATCGCGGCTCATATATTCGAGCGTGTCGTGCATCCAGCCCATGTTCCACTTGAACTGGAAGCCGAGCCCTCCGTCCTGCACCGGGCGGCTGACGCCCGGAAAGGCCGTGGATTCCTCGGCAATGGTCATCGCGCCGGGATGGCGTTCGGCGATCTGGCTGTTGGTCCGGCGCAGGAAGTCACGAGCGTCGAGGTTGATGTTGCCGCCTTCGCGGTTGGGGATCCATTCGCCGGGCTGGCGGCTGTAATCGAGATAGAGCATCGAGGCGACGGCATCGACGCGCAGGCCGTCGATATGAAACTGGTCGATCCAGTAGAGCGCGCTCGCCTGCAGGAAGTTGGCCACTTCCCGGCGGCCGAAATTGTAGATGAGCGTGTTCCAGTCCTGATGGAAGCCCAGGCGCGGGTCTTCATGTTCGTAGAGCGCCGTGCCGTCGAAGCGGGCGAGGCCGTGCGCGTCCGACGGAAAATGTGCCGGCACCCAGTCGACGAGCACGCCGATGCCGGCCTCATGCAGGCGGTCGACGAATTCTGCGAAAGCCTCCGGCGGGCCGAACCGGCGCGTCGGCGCAAACAGGCCGATCGGCTGATAGCCCCAGGAACCGGAGAAGGGATGCTCGGTGACGGGCAGCAGCTCGACATGGGTGAAGCCCATCTCCTTGACATAGGGGATGAGGTGATCGGCAATCGTCGCGTAATCGAGCATGTCGCCGTCACCGGTTCGCCGCCAACTGCCCAGATGCAGCTCGTAGATCGAAATCGGGGCATCGACGCCGTGGAGTTCGGCTCGCCGCGACAGCCAGTCCGCATCTTCCCAGCGATGCGTGGGCTGACCGGAAACGATGGAAGCGGTGGCGGGAGGATTTTCGTGAGATTGCGAGACCGGATCCGCCTTGAGGGGCAAGACCGCGCCATGAACGCCGACGATCTCGTATTTGTAGATCTGGCCAGCGGCGAGGCCCGGGATGAAGAGTTCCCAGACGCCGCTGCCGTGGCGCTTGCGCATCGGGTGCCTGCGACCATCCCAGGCGTTGAACTCGCCGACGACGCTGACCCTGCGGGCATTGGGTGCCCAAACGGCAAAGGCCACGCCGTCCACTCCCTGATGCGTCATGGGATGAGAGCCGAGCCGCTTGTAGAGTTCCAGATGCTGGCCCTCGGCGAGCAGGTATTCGTCGAGATCGCCCAGCACCGGCTCGAAGGCATAAGGATCCTCCACGATCCAGCTCTCGGCGCCCGCGGTCAGGCGGAGCCGGTAGTCGAAGCGTTCCGTGACCTCCGGCAAGACACCCGAGAAGAATCCCTCGGGATGAACCCTCGTCAGATCGCAAACTTCGGCATCGTCGGGTTTGCGCAGCACGGTGACGGTGGCGGCTGCGGGATTGAAGACGTTGACCCGCAGCTTTTCGTCTCCGCCGCCATGCATGCCCAGCACGCCGAACGGGTTGCCGTGGCGGCCGCGCAGGATGGCCAGGGCATCCTCGGTCTGGGGGAAGTCTTCGCTGAACGGGTTCACGCCTCCTCCTCTTCTGTCAAAAGTGACAGCAGGCCGGTCAACGGAATGTCGACCCAGGCGGGACGGTTGGAAAGCTCGTAGCCGATTTCGTACGACGCCTTCTGGATCAGGAACAGGTCCAGCAGAGCCCGTTCGAAAGCCGCGTCTGCGGGTGCGGTGGAACAGCCCTCCATCGTCTCACGATAGGCCTTCAGGAACTGCTCGATGGTCAGCCACCGCCAGCGTGACGCCCGCTCGGCCGCATGTTCTTCCTGAGCCGGGGGCATCTGCCCCTGATGGCGCAGCGCGGCGGCGGCCACGTAGTCGATCGACCGCAGCATGCCTGCCACGTCGCGGAGCGGCGAGGTCTTGCCCCGCCTTTCCTCGATGGCGCGGCCGGGCTCGCCCTCGAAATCGATGACGAAGATGTCCTGCTGGGCGACCAGCAGCTGGCCCAGATGATAATCGCCATGGATGCGCGAGCGTCCGCCGGAGGGCTTCATCTCGAGGCAGGCGTCGATCTTGGCCATCAGCCTGTCACGCTCGGGAAGGAGCTTTCCGGCAAGCGCCGATGCTTCGTCGTCGAGACCCGGCAGCGCTGCTTCGAGTGCCGCCAGCATTTCCTCGACATCGGCGCGCGCACCGGCCGTCCATTGCTTGAGATCCTCGGCTGTCGTCGCTTCTGCGGCGAAGCCCGGGTCGTCGGTCGGAGTAGCCAGAGCGCGGTGCATCTCGGCCGTGCGTCGGCCAATGATTTCGCCCATGGCCAGATCATAAGCGAAGGATTTTTCCTCATCCGCGTCGGCGGCAGCCTCCGAACCCAGGAAATCCGCATTCTCGTAGTCGCGCTGCAGCGCCGACAGCAGCGAGTCCCAGAGATCGCCCTGGTTGCGCACGAAGGCGAAAGCGACGGCAAGTACCGTCGTTCCCTCCTCCCCGACATGTTCCACGGCGCCGAGATAGGCCGGCATGTTCTGGAAGCCACCCTCATTGGTCAGGAAGCGGGCCATCTCAACTTCGGGCTGAAGACCGGGACGGAGCCTGCGGTAGACCTTCATGATGATGCTGTCGCCGAAGACGATCGACACATTGCTCTGTTCAGCGGCAATGGTCCTGGGTTCGCCGACGCGTTCGAAAACCGACGCCTCTGCATTGCGACGGTAGACGATACGCCCGTCGGGTACATCGGTCTCGACTTCATCGGCGATGCCGGCGAGCAGCATCCTGGCGAAATCCTGGTCATGCGTCGCGTCGACCAGGGCGCCGACGCGCGGTCCTCGCCTCAGCTTGGCAAGTGTGTAGGAGAGCGTGGGCGAACCGAAAGCGATGTTTTCCTCGCCCCATTTCGCCGACAGGGGCAGGAAGTAGCTCTGCTGTTCGTCACCAAAATCGACGTCGCAGGCAGCCATCATGTGCTGCCCTTCGGCCAGTTCGCCCATCGGCCTGAGTTTTGCGCTGCGGATCGTCTTGTCCTTGCCGGCAAACCATCTCTGGAAGGACAGGAACTTGGGCAGGCTGTCCTGTTCAAGCTGGCGTCCTTCGCGGCCGCCGAGCGCCGTCGAAAGGCGGCCATCCCGGGCGGTCAGGGTAATGAACTCGGGCAGGACTTCCGGGAAATGCTGGTGCCAGCGGGGTGCTTCCGTCTCGTCGGTAAGCAGGAACCAGTAGAAGCCGTGCGCGGGCAGCGTCACCATGTAGGGCAAGTCGCCGACCGGCGGGAAAGGCGAACGCCCCGTCAGTTCGAGCGGAACCATGCCTTTCCACTTCGACAGGTCGAGTTCGACCGCTTGTGCGGTCCGCGAAAGGTTCGCCACGCACAGGATGCGGTCTTCATCGTGTTCGCGAACATAGGCGATGACCTTGCGGTTCTGCGGGTAGAGCATGGTCATGGTGCCGCGGCCAAAGGCGCGGTGCTGCTTGCGCACCGAAATCAGCCGCCGCATCCAGTTTAGGAGCGAGGAGGAGTCGGTGTCCTGGCTTTCGGCGTTGACCGCCTGGTAGCCGTAGATCGGGTCAAGGATCACCGGCAGATAGAGCTGCTGCGGCTTGGCGCGCGAGAAACCGGCGTTGAGGTCGGGGGACCACTGCATTGGCGTGCGCACGCCGTCGCGGTCGCCCAGATAGTAGTTGTCGCCCATACCGAGTTCGTCGCCGTAATAGACGATGGGCGTTCCCGGCATCGACATCAGAAGCGAATTCATCAGCTCGATCTTGCGCCGGTCGTTCTGCATCAGCGGCGCCAGACGGCGCCGGATGCCGAGATTGATGCGCGCGCGGGAATCCTCGGCATAGGTGCGCCAGAGGTAGTCGCGCTCCATGTCGGTCACCATTTCGAGCGTCAGCTCGTCATGGTTTCTCAGAAAGATGCCCCACTGGCAGTTTTCGGGGATGTCCGGCGTCTGGCGGATGATGTCAGTGATCGGATGCCGGTCTTCCTGGGCCAGCGCCATGTACATGCGCGGCATGAGGGGAAAGTGGAAGCCCATGTGGCATTCGTCGCCCTCGCCGAAATAGGGGCGCGTGTCCTCGGGCCACTGATTGGCCTCGGCCAAGAGCATGCGGTCGTCATAGTGTTTGTCGAGATCGGTGCGGATCTTCTTCAGGATGTCGTGCGTCTCGGGCAGGTTCTCGTTGTTGGTTCCCTCGCGCTCGACGAGATAGGGGATGGCGTCGAGCCTCAGCCCGTCGACGCCCATGCCCAGCCAGTGGTGCATGACCTTGAGGACTTCCTTCAGTACCTGCGGATTGTCGAAATTGAGATCCGGCTGGTGCGAATAGAAACGGTGCCAGAAGAATTCCTCGGCGACCGGGTCCCATGTCCAGTTGGAGGTTTCGGTGTCGAGGAAGATGATGCGGGTTTCAGGAAACTTGGTGTCGGTCTTGCTCCAGACATAGTAGTCGCGCGCCGCCGAACCCGGCTTGGCGCTGCGAGCGCGCTGGAACCAGGGATGCTGGTCGGAGGTGTGGTTGATGACCAGTTCGGTGATGACACGCAGACCGCGCCGGTGGGCTTCCGCGACGAAGGCGCGGAAGTCCTTCATCGACCCGTAGGACGGATTAATGGCCTTGAAATCGGCGATGTCGTAGCCGTCATCACGCAGCGGCGAGGGATAGAAAGGCAGCAGCCAGATGGCTGTCACGCCCAGTTCCTGAATGTAGTCGAGCCGCTGCATCAGGCCGGCGAAATCGCCCACGCCGTCATTGTTGGCATCCTGGAATGCCTTGACGTGCAGCTGATAGATGATCGCGTCCTTGTACCAGTCGAGCTGACTGCGATCGATGACGCCGTCGGTGCGGGGCGAGTGGTGTTTCATCGTGGTGCTCCCGGAGGAATGAGTCGCCAGATCGCGTAGGGCTGATCCTGTGGCTCCAACGTGAGCGACTGAAGCTTGCCGTGCCAGGTAAAGCGGTTGCCGTGGATCAGATCCTCGACCTCGATCGAGGCGTCATCGGGCAACCCGAACTCCCACAGCGGCACCTCGAACTGGAAATCCTGCGAATGG
>Ga0008833_1001029_pt1 | contig 15814 bp, 13 predicted proteins | sample HotLakConsoUCCLE_FD_62216 | JGI IMG/M metagenome (GOLD analysis project Ga0008833, IMG submission 62216) | Hypersaline microbial mat communities from Hot Lake, Washington, USA - Hot Lake Consortium UCC-LE | ecosystem: Environmental > Aquatic > Non-marine Saline and Alkaline > Hypersaline >... | reverse complement strand
CTCGGCCAGCAGGGCGCACATTGCCTCGGACGTGTCTTCCGGCGCGGCGCTGTCGACGACCCCGCGCAGCGCCAGCAAATCGGCCGCCGTGGCGGGCGCCAGCGTCACGCCGCGCGTCATCGCCTCGGCCTCCGCGCGGGTGATCGCGTCGAGCGCGGCGACGAGCGCGGTCTCGTTCAGCCGCAGCCCGCCGCGGGTTTCGTCGCGCGTCACCCGCAGCGAGACCGTAACGTTCCCGCGCATGACCGCCTTGCCCAGCCGCGCCCGCAGGAGCGGCTCCAGCCCCTCGATCCAGTCCGGCACGCGCAAGCGCAGGTCCAGACCGCGGCCGTTCACACTGCGCAGCTCGATGGCCCAGCCATGGCCCGCGCCCTCGCCCCGCGCCGAGGCGAAGCCTGTCATGGATCGTATCACGCCCGGTCTCCTGCCGCCTGTTGCGAGGCAGGTAAGGCATTTGGAGGCCGGGGGGCAAGCCCCAGACCGCCCGGATCGGCCCTCCCGGATGGCAAGAGATCGCCGGGATTAACTAGTCGTTCCGATTTTCCACCAAATTGTCGCGATTTCATGGCATGTTTAGGAGTGGGTAACCCTCGTGAACGCATCCTTTCGCGCGAAACGCCGCGGAACGGCCACGAGGGAGACAGAGCGTTCGAGCGGGGAACACGGCAATGACGGACGAGCCGACACGCAAGGGCACGGTTGTTTCCATGGCGCAGGCCCTGACCGCGCGGCGCTTCGCCGCCGCACGGCGGGTCGAGGCCTACTGGCACGCCTTGAGGGCCGGCCGCGCCCTGCCCAGCCGCTCGGACGTGGATCCGCGCGGGATCGAGGACGCGCTGGAATATGCCTTCATCGTCGAGCGGATCGCGCCGGGCCATGCCCGCCTGCGCGTCGCGGGCATGCACCTGTCCGATCTGATGGGGATGGACGTGCGGGGCATGCCCCTGTCCACGCTGATCGCAGCACCCGCCCGCCGCGCCTTTGCCGAAGCGCTGGAGCGGGTCTTCGCGCAGCCCGCAATCGTCCGGATGTCGCTGGCCGCGCAGAGCGGCTTCGGAAGGCCCGTGCTCGAGGGACAGGTGCTCCTGCTGCCGTTGCGCGGCGACACCGGCGACGTGTCGCGCGCCTTGGGATGCCTGGAGACGGAGGGGCGGCTGGGCCGCGCCCCGCGCCGCTTCGTTCTGTCAGGGACAAGCATCACCCCGCTTGGCCGGGACGGCGATGGAGCCGGGCTGCCCGGTGGCTTGCTCGCCGGACGCACGCGGGAGCCGGAGCGCGGTTTCGCCGAGCCGCGCCCGAACTTCGCCGGTGCCGAGAGCCGGCCTGCGCCCTACCTGCGCTTGGTCAAGGGCGATATCGAGGCCTGACCCGCCGCGCGGCGTCAGCCGACGGCGCTTTGCGCCTCGGCCTGCCGCGCCGTCAGTTCCTCCGACACCAGGAAGGCCAGTTCCAGCGACTGGCTGGCGTTCAGCCGCGGATCGCAGGCGGTATGATAGCGGTGCGACAGGTCCGAATCCGTCACCGCATGCACCCCGCCGGTGCATTCCGTCACATCCTGCCCGGTCATCTCGAAATGCACCCCGCCGGGAATCGTGCCCTCGGCCTTGTGTACGGCAAAGAACTCCTGCACCTCGCGCAGGATGGCGTCGAACGGCCGGGTCTTGTAGCCGGTCGAGGACTTGATGACATTGCCATGCATCGGGTCGCAGACCCACAGCACATTGGCGCCCTCTTCCCGAACGGCCTGGATCAGCCGCGGCAGGTGTTCGCCCACCTTGCCCGCGCCGAACCGCGCGATCAGGGTCAGCCGGCCGGCCTCGTTCTGCGGGTTCAGCTTTTGCAGCAGCACCTTCAGGTCGTCCGTCGTCATGCTGGGGCCGCATTTCAGGCCCACCGGATTGAGCACGCCGCGGGCGAATTCCACATGCGCCCCGTCGGGCTGGCGGGTGCGGTCGCCGATCCAGATCATGTGGCCCGAGCCCGCAAGCCATTTGCCGGATGTGGAATCCATCCGGCACAGCGCCTCCTCGTATTCCAGCAGGAGCGCCTCGTGGCTGGTGTAGAAATCCACCGTTTGCAGCGTGTGCGCCTGCTCCGACTCCACGCCCGCGGCGCGCATGAAATCGAGCGTGTCGCTGATGCGGTTGGCCATCTCGCGGTATTTCGCGGCCTTCTCGCCCTCGGTGAAGCCCAGCGTCCACTGGTGCACCTGGTGCACATCCGCATAGCCGCCGGTGGAGAAGGCGCGCAGCAGGTTCAGCGTGGCGGCCGCCTGGGTGTAGGCCTGCAGCATCCGCGTCGGGTCGGGCGTGCGGGCCTCGGGGGTGAAGGCCAGCTCGTTGATGATGTCGCCACGGTAGGAGGGCAGTTCCACCCCGTCGATCACCTCGGTGGGGGCCGAGCGCGGCTTGGCGAACTGGCCGGCCATGCGCCCGACCTTCACCACCGGCACCTTGGCGGCATAGGTCAACACCACGGCCATCTGCAGCATCACCTTGAAGGTGTCGCGGATCAGGTCGGCGCTGAACTGCTCGAAGCTCTCGGCACAGTCGCCGCCCTGCAGCAGGAAGGCCTCGCCGCGCGCGGCGGCGCCCAGTTGCGCCTTCAACCTGCGGGCCTCGCCTGCGAAGACAAGCGGAGGATACTTGGCCAGCTGCGTCTCGACGGCGTTCAGCGCGGCCTCGTCGGTGTAGACCGGCATCTGGATCCGCGGCTTGTCGCGCCAATCGGTCTTGTGCCATTCGCCCATCTGTCGTCTCCGCTGTCCTGCATAAGCGCAGGTGCTTATACATAGCCCGTCCCGGCGAAGCCATAGCGGAATCGCGCCGGTGCCCTTGACGTCGAAGGTTCATAGGGGCCAAGTGGTGTCGTCCGAACGACATTTGGTGTCGAAAAGAAACTCCCCCGAAGGACGGCCATGACCACCCCTCCCCCGCCAGTCGTCGAGATAAGCGCGCCTCCCGAGAAGCCCCGGCGGTTCGTCTTCGTCCTGCTGGACCAGTTCTCGCTGCATTGCTTTTCCTCTGCGCTGGACAGCCTGCGCATCGCCAACCGGATGTCGCACCGCTCCCTCTATTCCTGGCGCCTGATCGGCGAGGGTGGCGAGCAAGTGACCTGCTCGGCCGGCGTGACCTTCCGGCTCGACGGCGATCTCGAGGAGTTGCAGCGCGACGACACGATGCTTCTGTGCGGCGGCATGGATGTCCGGGCGGCCACGACAAGGCGGCTGCTGGGCTGGCTGCGGCGCGAGGCGCGCAAGGGTCTGAAGGTGGGCGGGCTGTGCACCGCCAGCTTCACGATGGCGCAGGCCGGCCTGCTGGACGGCAAGCGCGCCACGATCCACTGGGAGAACCAGGACAGCTTTTCCGAGGAATTCGACGAGGTGACGCTGACCAAGTCGATTTTCGTGATCGACGGCAACCGGATGACCACCGCGGGCGGGACCGCCTCGATCGACCTGATGCTGAAGATCATCGCCGACGATCACGGCGAGGAACTGGCCAACGCGGTGGCCGACCAGCTGATCTATTCCTCGATCCGCACCGACCAGGACACGCCGCGCCTGTCGATCCCCACCCGCATCGGCGTGCGCCACCCCAAGCTGAGCCAGGTCATCCAGATGATGGAGGCCAATATCGAGGAGCCGATCAGCCCGGCGATCCTGGCGCGCGATGTGGGAATGTCGACGCGTCAGCTGGAACGGCTGTTCCGACGTTATCTCAACCGCAGCCCCAAGCGATACTACATGGAATTGCGCCTGCAGAAGGCGCGCAACCTGCTGATGCAGACCGACATGAGCGTGATCAACGTGGCGCTGGCCTGCGGCTTCGCCTCGCCCTCGCATTTCTCGAAATGCTACCGGGCGCATTACGACACCACGCCCTATCGCGAGCGCGGCAGCCACGCGGCCCGTTTGTCGATCTGACGCGCGCGGATCAGAACCGCTCCATCACCGCGTCCGAACTGCTGTTGAGCACGAAACGCAGCACCACGAGCTCGGCCTCGCGCTGGTGCAGGAAGGCGTAGAACCAGGCATACCGCTCGCCGTTCCAGTAGCCGCGCGCCTCCTGGCGGAAGCCATTGCCCAGATCGGTCTCCCGGAACACGGCGACATCGGTGAAATCGCGCGGGAAGGCGTGGAGCAGTTGCGTGTTCACGCCCCGGAGCTGTTCGGGCGTGTATTCGTCGCGCCCGCCCAGCACCTGGATCAGCGGAATGAAATCACGCTGCATGATGTGGCGATCCACGAAGGCGGCATAGGCCTCGTAGGAGGCGAAGACGGAATCGCGCTGTTGGGCCGACACGGCGGCCGGCAGGCTGATCAGCGCGGCAAGCAGCAAGGGGACAAGGCGGGGCATGGGCACTCCGTGACCGGTTGACCCGGCCAGTCTATACCGAATCCGGCCCGGTTGCCCGCCTGCCGTTCAGCCTCCCGGCGCCGGCGCGATGCGATGGATCGCGCCCTCGGGTTCGTTGATGAACCAGATCGACCCGTCCGGCGCCTCGGCCACGTCGCGCACCCGCAGCGTCTGCGGCCCCTCGATCCGGCCCAGCTCGCGCAGCGGATCGCCGCCCACGCGGGCGATATAGTCGAATTTCAGCGAGCCCACGAGGAACTGGCCGCGCCAGTCGGGGAACAGCGCGCCGGAATAGATCGCCATGCCCGACGGTGCGATCGACGGATCCCAGTAGAAGGCGGGCTGTTCCATGCCGGGCTTCGACGTCCCCTCGCCAATCCGCGCGCCGGAATAATGCCGCCCGTAGGAAATGACCGGCCAGCCGTAATTCGCGCCCTTGCGCACGAGGTTGATCTCGTCCCCGCCGCGCGCGCCATGCTCGTTCACCCAGAGCCGGCCTTGCGGGTCCAGTGCCGCGCCCTGCGGGTTGCGGTGCCCGTAGGACCAGATTTCCGGCCGGGCCCCCGACTGGTCCACGAAGGGGTTGTCCGCGGGCACCGATCCGTCCCGGTTCAACCGAATCACCGAGCCGTTATGCCTGGACAGATCCTGCGCCGAGGGCTGGTCGCCGCGGTCGCCGATGGTCAGGAACAGGTGCCCCTCCGGCCCTTCCACCAGCCGCGAGCCGAAATGCCGCCCGCCCGACGAGCCAGCCGCCATCTCGAACAGGATGCGCACATCCTGCAAGCGGTCCTCTCCTTCGGGCCAGCGCGCCGAGGCCAGCGCGGTGCCCGCGCCGCCGTCCTGCGGCCGGGCATGGGTGAACAGAAGCTCCCGGCTCTGCGCGAAATCCCGGGGCACGAGCACGTCCAGCAAGCCCCCCTGCCCCACATCCGCGATCGGTGGCAGCCCTTCGATGCGCGTCCGGCTACCGCCTTCATCCAGATGCCAAAGGCGGCCGCCCTTCTCGGCCACCACGAACCCGCCACCGGGCAGGAAATCGAAAGACCAGGGCCCGCGAAAGCCATCGGCCACGAGCGAGACCTCGGCGGCGGGGCCGCCGGTCTCGATCCGGTCGGCGAAACCGGGCATCGGCGCGGCCAGCGCAAGACCGGCGGCCAGGGCTAAAGCGGCAAGGCGTGTCATGGGTGCAATCCTCCTGCACGACAGATAGGGCCGCTTTGCGCCCCTGCCAGACCGAAGCGGACCCTGCGGCAACCGCTTCCAATGATGCTTTTCTTTTGAAACCACCCCGAATACTGTGCAAAACGGACCTAGTTCCAGTCAGGGAGACGAGACATGAAGAAACTTCTCTTGGCCACCGCCGCAACAGCACTGACCGCAGGGGCCGCCACGGCACAGGATGTGAAGATCGGCGTGATCCTGGGGTTCACCGGCCCGATTGAATCGCTCACGCCCATGATGGCGGACGCCGCAGAACTGGCGATGAAGGAAATCAACGATGCCGGCGGCATCCTGGACGGCATGATGCTGGAGTCCGTGCGGGCGGATTCCACCTGCGTGGACAGCGCGGCCGCGACGGCCGCCGCGGAACGGCTGGTGACCACCGATGGTGTCGTGGCGATCATGGGCGCGGACTGCTCGGGCGTGACCGGCGCCGTGCTGTCGAACGTGGCCGTGCCCAACGGCATCCCGATGGTGTCGCCCTCCGCCACCTCGCCCGCGCTTTCGACGGCCGAGGACAATGACCTGTTCTTCCGTACCGCGCCCTCCGACGCGCGTCAGGGCCAGGTGCTTGCGGACATCCTCGCCAGCAAGGAAATTACCGAGGTCGCCGTGACCTACACCAACAACGATTACGGCAAGGGCCTGTCGGACAGTTTCATCGCGGCCTTCGAGGCTGGCGGCGGCACCGTGACGGCCACCGTGCCCCACGAGGACGGCAAGGCCGACTATTCCGCCGAAGTGGCCACGCTGGCCTCCGCCGGCGGCGAGGTGCTTGCGGTGCTGGGCTATGCCGACCAGGGCGGCAAGGGCGTGATCCAGTCCTCGCTGGACACCGGCGCGTTCGATACCTTCATGATGGGTGACGGCATGTTCGCGGACGCGCTGCTGGCCGATCTCGGCGCCGACATGGAAGGCAGCTTCGGCGCCGTGCCGTGGAGCCAGGGCGAAGGTGCCGAAGCCTTCACCGAGATCACCGAGGCCGCCGCCATCAACGGCGACAGCTCATTCACCCGCGAAAGCTATGACGCCGCGGCGCTGATCGCGCTGGCCATGCAGGCGGGCGGCGAGGCGACCTCGGCCGCGGTCAAGGCCAACTTGATGGATGTCGCCAACGCGCCGGGCGAGCCGATCCTGCCGGGCGAGCTGTCCAAGGCCTTGGAAATCCTCGCCAATGGCGGCGAGATCGACTATGTCGGAGCCACCAACGTGGAACTGATCGGTCCGGGCGAGGCGGCCGGCACCTACCGCGAGTACACCGTGACGGACAGCGATTACGAAACCGTGCAGTTCCGCTGAACCGCGACACCTGAGCAACCTGGACAGCCCGGAGACCTTTCCGGGCTGTTTCAGCAAGATGCGAGCCGCAATTCACGCGGCCACGGGGAGGCGATCTTGATCCGGGTCGAAGACCTTCACAAGCATTTCGGCGGCTTTCACGCCGTGGATGGCGCGTCGCTGGAGGTCGCGCCGGGCTCCATCACCGGTCTGATCGGCCCAAATGGCGCCGGAAAGACCACGCTTTTCAACGTGATCGCTGGCGTTCTTAAACCGACCTCCGGCCGTGTGACGATGGCCGGAGAGGACATCACCGGCCTGCCGCCGCACGATTTGTTCCACAAGGGCCTGCTCCGGACCTTCCAGATCGCGCACGAGTTCCATTCGATGACCTGCCGCGAGAACCTGATGATGGTGCCGGGCGGCCAGTCGGGCGAGACGCTCTGGAACACCTGGTTCGGTCGGCGCCGGATCGCCGAGGAGGAGCGCGCGCTCAAGGCCCGGGCCGACGAGGTGCTGGAATTCCTCACCATCGACCACCTGCGCGACGAGAAGGCTGGCAACCTTTCCGGCGGGCAGAAGAAGCTGCTGGAGCTGGGGCGCACCATGATGGTGGATGCGCGGATCGTGTTCCTCGACGAGGTGGGCGCGGGCGTCAACCGCACGCTGCTCAACACGATCGGCGACGCGATCATCCGGCTGAACAAGGAACGCGGCTATACCTTCGTGGTGATCGAACACGACATGGATTTCATCGGGCGGCTCTGCGATCCGGTGATCTGCATGGCCGAGGGCAAGGTGCTGGCCGAGGGCACCCTGGCCGAGATCAAGGCCAACGAGGCGGTGATCGAGGCCTATCTGGGCACCGGGCTCAAGAACAAGGACATGGTTGCGGGATGAGCGACAACCCCTACCAGGAAGGCCGCGGCAACAAGGATGCCAGCATCACCAACCCGCGCCCCGGCGGCACCGCCGAACCGGTGAGCGGCGGTGGCGGCGCGGCGCGCCGGGTGGCGGGCGAGCACCCGTTTCTCGTCGGCGAGGGCATGACCGGCGGCTACGGGCGCGGCGCGGACATCCTGCATGACTGCACCATCGCCGTGGACCGCGGCGAGATCGCGGTGATCGTGGGCCCGAACGGCGCGGGCAAGTCCACCGCCATGAAGGCGGTGTTCGGGATGCTGAACATCCATACCGGCCGCGTGCTGCTCGATGGCGAGGACATCACCGGCCTCTCGCCGCAGGAGCGGGTGCGCAAGGGCATGGGCTTCGTGCCGCAGACCTCGAACATCTTCACCTCCATGACGGTGGAGGAAAACCTGGAGATGGGCGCCTTCATTCGCCGCGACGACATTCGCGGCACGATGGAGCAGGTCTACGATCTGTTTCCGATCCTGAAGGAGAAGCGCCGGCAGCCGGCGGGCGAGTTGTCGGGCGGGCAGCGCCAGCAGGTGGCCGTGGGCCGGGCGCTGATGACCAAGCCCAAGGTTCTGATGCTGGACGAGCCCACCGCGGGGGTGAGCCCCATCGTCATGGACGAGCTGTTCGACCGGATCATCGAGGTGAGCCGCACCGGCATCCCGATCCTGATGGTGGAACAGAACGCCCGCCAGGCGCTGGCCATCGCCGACAAGGGCTATGTGCTGGTGCAGGGCCGCAACGCCTATACCGGCACCGGCAAGGCGCTGCTGGAGGATCCGGACGTGCGCAAGAGCTTCCTGGGGGGATGAGGATGGACGGTGCTTTCGCTCACCCGGCGGTCGCGGAACGCGCCTGCGGCGCGTGCCTCCGGCGGGAAAATCCGGGGCCGGAAGAAACAGGGACGCGGCGCGGGGAGGCGAGCGGATGGACTTCCTGAACGCCATCATCGCACTGTCGAATTTCGTGCTGATCCCGGCCATCGCCTATGGCAGCCAGCTGGCGCTGGGCGCGCTGGGGGTGACGCTGATCTACGGGATCCTGCGGTTCTCCAACTTCGCCCATGGCGACACCATGGCCTTCGGGACCATGGTGGCGATCCTGGTCACATGGTGGCTGCAGGGTCTGGGCGTGAACCTCGGCGTGCTGCCCACGGCGCTTCTGGCGCTGCCGGCCGGGATCGCGGGCGCCGCGCTGCTGGTGCTGGCGACCGACCGCGCGGTCTATCGCTTCTACCGGGCGCAGCGGGTCAAGCCGGTGCTGCTGGTGATCGTGTCGATGGGGGTCATGTTCATCTACAACGGACTGACCCGTTTCGTGATCGGCCCCGACGACCAGCGCTTCGCCGATGGGGAGCGGTTCATCATCAGCCCGCGCACCTTCCGCGAGTTGACCGGGCTGGACGAGGGGCTGGCGCTGCGCACCACGCAGGGCATCACCGTGGTGACGGCGGTGATCGTGGTGGCGCTGCTGTTCTGGTTCCTCAACCGCACGCGCACCGGCAAGTCCATGCGCGCCTATTCCGACAACGAGGACCTGGCGCTGCTGTCGGGGATCAACCCCGAGCGGGTGGTGCTGGTGACCTGGCTGATCGTGGCGGCGCTGGCCACCGTGGCGGGGGTGCTTTACGGGCTGGACAAGAGTTTCAAGCCGTTCACCTATTTCCAGCTTCTGCTGCCGATCTTCGCCGCCGCCATCGTGGGCGGGCTGGGCAGCCCGCTGGGGGCCATCGCGGGCGGCTTCGTCATCGCCTTTTCCGAGGTGATGGTGACCTATGCCTGGAAGAAGGTGATCACCTATATCGTGCCCGAGAGCCTCGCGCCCGACGGGCTCGTGCAGCTTCTGTCCACCGACTACAAGTTCGCGGTCAGCTTCGTGATCCTGGTGATCGTCCTGCTGTTCCGCCCCACGGGCCTGTTCAAGGGGAAGGCGGTATGACCGACACGACGCGCAAGATCGCCCTGTTCGCGCTGGTGGTGGTGCTGATCCTGGGCACCGGCTTGCTGCAAAGCTGGAACTCGGCGCTGCTGATCCTGAACATGGGGCTTGTCAGCGCCATCATGGCCTTGGGCGTCAACCTGCAATGGGGCTTTGCCGGGCTGTTCAATGTGGGCGTCATGGGCTTCGTCGCCCTGGGCGGGCTGGCGGCGGTGCTGGTGTCGGCGCCGCCTGTACCCGAAGCCTGGGGCGCGGGCGGATTGCGCGCCATCGGCGGGCTGCTGTTCGGCGCGGCGGTGATCGGCGGCGCGGTGCTGACCTACCGGATGATGCCAAAGGGACAGCTGCGCGGCTTCGTCATCTTCGCGATCCTCATTGTGGGCTTCTTCGTCTACCGGGGCATCTTCGACCCGGCGGTGCAGGCGATCGAGGCGGTGAACCCGGCGGCGACGGGCTTTCTCGGCGGGCTCAACCTGGACGGGGTCCCGCGGGACGCGAACGGCAACCCCCTGCCCGACCTTCTGGTGCTGCTGGGCTGGCCCGCGGGCGGATTGCTGGCGGCGGGGGCGGCCTGGCTGATCGGCAAGACCGCGCTGGGGCTGCGCTCGGACTACCTGGCCATCGCCACGCTGGGCATCGCCGAGATCGTGATCGCGGTGCTGAAGAACGAGGACTGGCTGAGCCGCGGCGTGAAGAACGTGATCGGCCTGCCGCGTCCGGTGCCCTACGAGGTCACGCTTCAGAACACCCCGACATTCGTGGAGCGGGCGACCGAGTTGGGCATGAACCCGGTCCACGCGGCGTCGCTCTATGTCAAGCTGGGATACACGGCGCTGTTCCTGGTGGTGCTTCTGGTCCTGCTTTGGATGGCGCAGCGCGCGCTCCATTCGCCCTGGGGACGGATGATGCGGGCGATCCGCGACAACGAGGTGGCGGCCGAGGCCATGGGCAAGGACGTCACCCGCCGGCATCTGCAGGTCTTCATCCTTGGCTCGGCCATCTGCGGCGTGGCCGGAGCGATGATGACGACGCTAGACAGCCAGCTGACACCGGGCACCTACCAGCCGTTGCGCTACACCTTCCTGATCTGGGTGATGGTGATCGTCGGCGGCTCGGGCAACAATTACGGTGCGGTTCTGGGTGGTTTCCTGATCTGGTTCCTCTGGGTGCAGGTCGAGCCGTTCGGCCAGTTCCTGATGGGTGTCGTGACCGCGGGCATGTCCGATGGCAGCGCGCTGAAGGCGCATCTGCTGGACAGCGTGGCCCATATGCGGCTGCTGACCATGGGTCTGATCCTGCTGCTGGTGCTGCGCTTCGCCCCGCGCGGGCTGATCCCCGAGCGCTGAGGCCGGAGCCGCCGCGCCCGGTTGGTCCGGACGCGGCGGCTTTGGCCCTGCATCAGGCGGCGAGGCCCAGCTTGTAGACATGGATCTCGAAGGTCGGATGCTGTTCGGCCCCGATGACGCCTTCGCGGTAGTGGCGGAACGTGGAGCGCCAATAGGGCTGGATGATGACGCCTTCATCGCGCATGATCCGTTCCAGCTTCGCCATGCTGTCGCGGCGGCTGTCCGCATCGGCGATGGAGAGGGCTTCTCCCAGGGTCGCGTCGAACTCGGCGTTGGAAAAGCCGGTTTCGTTCCACGGCTCACCCGAACGATAGGCCAGGGCCAGCACCTGCACCCCCAGAGGCCGTTGCGCCCAATCCGTGGCGGAGAAGGCATAGCCGGTCCAGTCGTTCCAGAACGTGCTGCCGGGCAACACGGTGCGCCGCACCCCGATGCCCGCATCGCGCAGCTGGGCTGCCGCCGCATCGCAGGTGTTCTTGCGCCAGTCGTCATCTATCGAGATCAGCTCGTGCTCGAAATCCGCCAGGCCGGCCTCTTCGAGAAGCGCGCGTGCGGCTGCCGGATCATGCTCGGACGGGCCGATATCCGCATATTCGGGATGAATCGGGCAGACGTGATGGTTCTCCGCCAGGGTTCCCCGATCCGAATAGCCCAGCGACAGGAGGACGGCATTGTCCATCGCCAGAGACAGCGCCCGGCGCACGCGGACATCCGCGTAAGGTTTGCGGCCATCGATCTCCGCCTGCTGATTGGTGCGCAGGACGACGGTATTGGCGGTGACGGCCTCGGAGCGGACCCAGCCGATCGAGTCGAAGATCTCGATGAATTCGCCCAGCGACTCGTAGATCATGTCCACCTCGCCGGAATCCGCCGCGGCGAGCACGGCGGCCTGGTCGGTGCCGTAGTCGATGTATTCGATCCGGTCCAGCGCGGCCGGGCCGAACACGGCCTCCCCCCACCAGTCATGCCCGGTATTCTTGACCAGAACCGCCTTGTCGCCGACATCGAAGCTCTCGGGCAGGTAGGGCCCGGTGCCGATCGCGGGCTCCAGCGGATCGCCGGAGAAACTCTGGTGGACGATCCCGGCGGGATAGTCGGAGAAACCGGCGATCAGCGTGATATCCGGAGCGTTCAGCCGAAGCCGCACGGTCAGATCATCGACCACCTCGACACTGCCTTCCCGCGCAGCATCGGTTTCGCTGTCGATCAGTGACGAGACGCGGCTGGCCATCGAATTGCCCTCTACCGTCCGATCGGCCCAGCGGCGGATGTTGAAGGCCACATCCTCGGCGGTGAACGCATCGCCATTGTTCCAGCTCACGCCGGGCCGGACCTTGAGCAGATATTCCGTGGCATCCTCGTTGACCTCCCAGCTTTCCAGCAGCATCGGCCGGAAACTCCCGTCGCGCTGGTATTCCACCAGGTATTCGAGATAGCCGCGGGTGAAGTTGGACATTTGCGGCCAGTCGAAACTGCGCGGATCCTTCAGGGCCTGGACCGTGCTTTCGATCCGCAGAGTGCCCCCCTGCCGGACGGCCGGTTGCGCCCGGGCCGGCGCATCCAGCCCAAGCAGGGCATAGGCGGTGGGCGTGGCCACGCCGAGGGCGGTGGCCCGTGTCATGAATTCCCGGCGTGAGAGAAGGCCCTTTTCCACCTCGCGGGCAAGCTCCGGGACAGCCTTGTGAAGGGGAATGGAACGGGAATCGTCATGCGTCATGGCGCGGAACCTCGAAGGTTGAGTCTGGGGAAATGGCGATTGTCCCGGCCTTGCCGGGATCAGGTGTCGCCTGCACTCCTGGATGCGGCCCGGCACTTGTGCCGGACAAGAGGCGACGCCCGAGGTTAACCCGTCACGCTTCCCGGTTTCAACCGCCGCCGGGTCAACGGCCCCGAAAAAGGCCGCCCAGGATCCCGCGGACGATGCGCCGGCCGGTGGTGCCCTTGAGTTCCTTGATGACCGCCTGCCCGAGCGCCTCGCCCAATGTGTCCACCCGGTCGCGCCGCATGGGGCGCGCGGTGGAACGGGGCACCTTGCTGCCGGAATACCGACGGGCGGCGTTGAACTCGCGCGCGGCCGGTTCGGCCTCTTCGGCCTGCAACTCGGCGGCCTCGGCCTCGCGGGCGGCCTGCTCGGCCCGGGCCTTCAGCATCTCGTAGGCCGAGGCGCGGTCGGTCATCGCCTCGTATTTCCCCGCGATGGGCGAGGCGGCGATCACCGCCTTGCGCGTGGCGGGCTCGACCGGGCCCAGCCGCGACGAGGGCGGCCGGACAAGGGTGCGCTGCACGATCCCGGGCGCGCCTTTCGATTCGAGGAACGAGGTCACCGCCTCGCCCACACCCACTTCGCGAATCGTGCTCTCGGTGTCGAAATCCGGGTTGGAGCGGTAGGTCTCGGCGGCCTGGCGCAGCGCCTTGCGATCGCGCGGGGTGAAGGCGCGCAGCGCGTGCTGCACCCGGTTGCCAAGCTGGGCCAGCACGTCCTCGGGCACGTCGTCGGGATTCTGCGTCACGAAATAGACGCCCACGCCCTTGGAGCGGATCAGCCGGGCGACCTGTTCCACCTTCTCGACCAGCGCCCTGGGGGCGTCGTCGAACAGCAGATGCGCCTCATCGAAGAAGAAGACCAGCCGGGGCTTTGCCGGGTCGCCCACCTCGGGCAGTTCCTCGAACAGTTCCGACAGCAACCACAGCAGGAAGGTGGCATAGAGCCGGGGCGAGCCCATCAGCCGGTCCGCCGCCAGGATGTTGACCCGGCCGCGCCCGTCCGGATCGGTGCGCATCAGGTCCGCCAGTTCCAGCGCCGGCTCGCCGAACAGCTTCGTGCCGCCCTGGTTTTCCAGCACCAGCAGCCGGCGCTGGATCGCCCCGATGGAGGCGACCGAGACATTGCCGTAGCGCAAAGACAACTCGGCGCGGTTCTCGCCCACCCAGACCAGGAGCGCCTGGAGATCCTTCAGATCGAGCACCGGCAGGCCCTGCTCGTCGGCCAGCCGGAAGGCGATGTTGAGGATGCCCTCCTGCGCCTCGGTCAGGTCCAGAAGGCGCGACAGCAGCAGCGGGCCCATCTCGGCCACGGTGGTGCGCACCGGGTGGCCCTGCTCGCCGAAGACATCCCAGAAGGTCACGGGAAAGGACCGATAGGCGTAATCGTGAAAGCCGATGGTCGCGGCGCGTTCGGTGAAGGCGCCGTGCAGCTTGAACCCGGCGCTGCCCTCCTGGGCGAGCCCGGCCAGGTCGCCCTTGACGTCCGACAGCACCACGGGCACGCCCGCGGCCGAGAATCCCTCCGCCATGATCTGCAGCGTGACGGTCTTGCCGGTGCCGGTGGCCCCGGCCACCAGCCCGTGCCGGTTGGCGTATTTCAGGGCCAGATGCTGCGGCTCGCCATAGCCCGGCCCGCCGCCCCCGATGAAGATTCCGTCCGACATACCCGCCACCCTCACGTTCCGTCCGGCCGAAAATACTCCCTTAATCATTGGATGCCAGATTGAATCGCGTCGCGGGCCGAGTGTCCTCCGGTCCGGGGCAAACTTCCTCCCTGTCAGACTGGCCGCGCCCCTCGGCGCGGCCTTTTTTTTGTCCGAGATGACGTTGCGTCACAAAAGCTCCGCATTGGTTGTTGACCGATGGCCGTAAACTTCGTAGCGTTCGCTCAATGACTAAGTCGGCCAGTCCGACGGGGAGTGTGAAAATTACGAAGAAGGGGGTCGAAAGACCTCCTTTTTTGCTGTGTCGGCGGCTTCGCGCACCGCGTGCCGCCGTGATGCGAAACCCACCTGACAGCGCTGCGGCTGCATGTTATGCGGCACCCGCAACCGCCAATCCGCCAATCCGACAAGGGGTATTTCGATGTCCAGATTTCTCTGCTCGCTTTCCGCGATCGCCTTGATGGCCTTGAGCGCGCCGCTCGCGGCGCAGGAGCAGGCCGATACCGAAACGCAGGAAGAGGAAGCCCGGCCCGACAGCGCGCTCAGCCTCGGCGAAGAAGACACCGACGGTCCCCGGCTGGGCGAAACCTACGTGACCGAAGAGATAGGCGACTGGGAAATCCAGTGCATCCGGACCGAGCAGGACGAAGACCCCTGCACGATGTATCAGCTTCTGAGCGACGACGAGGGCAACCCGGTGGCCGAGGTCAGCATCTTCCGCCTGCCGTCGGGCGGGCAGGCCGTGGCCGGGGCGACGATCATCGTGCCTCTGGAAACGCTGCTGACCGAGCAACTGCGCCTGTCGGTAGATGCCGGCCAGGGCAAGCGCTACCCGTTCTCCTTCTGCAACCAGATCGGCTGCTATTCGCGGATCGGCCTGACCGAGGAGGATGTGAACGCGTTCAAGCGCGGCGCAACGGCGAGTGTCCGGATCGTGCCCTTCCCGGCACCGGACCAGATCGTGACGCTGGAAATGTCTCTGTCGGGCTTCACCGCCAGCTATGACAAGGTGTCGGTCATCGAAAACTGAGACCCGCGCCCTTCGCCTGGATCCGGAACCGGCGTCGCGCCCCCCGCGGCGCCGGTTTTTCGTTCAGTCGGCGCCCAGCCCCGCCAGCACCGCACGCGCGGCGCGCACCCCCGGGGCCTCGCCCCCTGCCCCCAGCCTCTGCATCGTCAGGCGCATGGCGGCGTCCTGCGGGGCGGGATCGTCGAGCACCGTAAGCAGCGCCTGGGCGATCGGGGCGGGCCGGCAGGCCGGGCCGATGAATTCGGGGATGGTGCGGGTCTCGGAGACGAGATTGACCAGGTTCACGCTGTCCAC
>Ga0008833_1001023_pt1 | contig 15866 bp, 12 predicted proteins | sample HotLakConsoUCCLE_FD_62216 | JGI IMG/M metagenome (GOLD analysis project Ga0008833, IMG submission 62216) | Hypersaline microbial mat communities from Hot Lake, Washington, USA - Hot Lake Consortium UCC-LE | ecosystem: Environmental > Aquatic > Non-marine Saline and Alkaline > Hypersaline >... | reverse complement strand
CCGCCCGCCGCAGCGTGACGATCGCCCCCAACCGCGCGGTTTCCAGTTGTTCCTGGTAGATCTCTAGCTGCGTGGGCATCGGGCGACTCCGGACTCGTCAAGATGGCGGGGAACGCGAACCGGTGCCGCGCCTGCGGCTCACGTTACGTCACTTTGTCCGGCCCCGGTATCGGGTGATCACCCCAGGGCGGCCTCTTCGGCCCTTGCCCCGGCCGCCTGCCGCGCCAGCGGCAGCACCGCCGCGATGGCGCAGCCCCGGCCGCCGCCTGACAGCCGCGACAGCCGCCCGCCGGCGGCCACCGCCAGGTCGGAGGCGATCGACAGCCCATAGCCCTCGCCGGGCCGGGCGCTGCCCGGCCCGGCCAGCCGGACCTCGCGCTGCACCGCCAGCAGGAATTCCTCCGCGGTCATGCCCGGGCCGGTGTCATGCACCTCGATACGGAGCATGTCGCCCTGCCGCCGGCAGCCCAACAGCACCCCGCCCGAATCGGTGTACTTGATCGCGTTGGCCACCAGGTTCGATACGATGCGCATCACCTCCAGCGGCGGGGTCTGCACCTCGTGCCGCGTGGACACGCGGACAAATCGCAGCCCCTTGTCCTGCGCATCGGGCAAGAACATCTCGTGGACGCTGGCCAGCACCTCGTCCAGCGGCAGGCCCTGCTCGGTCTCGGTCTCGGCCGTCAGCAGCGCCGTGACCGTGTCATCGCGTGAGCGGAGCTGTTCAAGATAGTCGGAAATCAGCTGTTCGAGATAGAGAAAGCTGCGCTCGGTCTGGTCCGGCACGGCGCTTTCGCGGCTGCCCCGCACGCTGAGCCGCAACGCCTGCAAGGGCTGGCGCAGGTCGTGGATGGCGTCCGCGAAGGCGCGGTCCTTGCGGCGCGAGGCATCCTCCAGCAGGTCCATCTGCCGCTCCAGGTCATTGAGGCGGCGGGTGAGGGTGAGGTTGCGTTGCGCGGTGCTCAGGCTGTCCATCAGCGCGGACTGGCGCGCGTTGCGCAGCTGGTTGTAGCGGTCGAGGAGCGCCAGGCCCATCAGCCCCGCATCCGCCACGAACACCACGCGCATGGAGTTGTACATGGCCTCCTGGCTGATATCGACGCCGAAATTCTGGATCAGGTTCATCAGCAGCGACGACACCACCGCGCCGGTCCAGGCGATGACGAAGAAGCGCACCTCCTTGAACTTCCGGCGCGCCACGGCGATGCCCGCCCCGAGGCAGCACAGCAACCCGAACAGCGCCAGCACCACGAAGGCCTGTTTCACGAACTGCTTGTCCAGCACGAACATCGACAGGCCCAGCCCGAGCGATGCGGCCATCACGACGCCCAGCATGGCATGCAGCGTCGGATAGGCCCCGCGCGTGCCCAGGAAGGTCCGCGAGTAGAACGCGGCGAAGAACACGAAACTGCCGCCCCAGACCACCGAGGCGCTGGAGTTGAAGCGCGGCCAGGCCGGGTAGAGATACTGAAAGGCCGTGCCGTCCGCATGCATGATGTAGAGCAGCCCCGCCCCGGCATAGCCGGCATAGGCCGCCGCCGCCCGGCTGCGGAACAGCACCGAACCGATCAGCGCCGCCAGCACAAACGCCCCAAGGGCCCCGTAGAACATGAAATTGCGCGCGCTCTTGATGGCGGAGAGCCGGGCGAAGCTGTCTTCGGTCTCGATGGTGATCGGCAGGAGAGAGGTACCCTCGGACCAGAAGCGCGTCACCAGGACACCGCTTGCACCGGGTTCCAGCGCGAAAGGTGCGGCCAGTTGCGGGAAATCCAGCGGCCGGTCGGTGAAGGGCTTGTCGAGCGACTGCGAGATCAGGTGTTCGCGCGTTCCGTCCGGTCGAACGAACCACGCATCGAAGATCTGCTTGAAGTTTTCCTGGTAGTAGATCACCCACCGTTCGGTCGCTTCGGTCTCGTTCTTCATCTCCTGCCGCACCCAGACGACATCGGGCGTGTAGCCGAAATCGATGTGCGATTGCGCTACTCGCTCCCATTCGTCCGGCCAGGCCGCCAATGCCGCCTCGAAACCGAGTTCGTGCGAGGGATCGCGCAAGGCGAAGAGCGTGCCGCGCAGCGCCTCCTCCGGCATTGCCCCGGTCAGCTGCAAGGGGTCCGCCCGAAGCGGGTTGGCGCATATCAGAAGGGCTAGACACAGAACCGCCAGTGCGAAACTCTTGAGCCGCGCGAACAGGGATGCCGCTCCATGTCCAATTCCAGCCCGGTCCGGGTACTGCTGGCCGACGATCACGCCATGGTGCTCCAGGGGCTGCAACTCTGTCTTGCCGAGGATGCGGCGTTCGAGGTGGTGGGCATTGCCGCCAACGGCATCCAGGCCATCGCCCAGATCCGCGAGCATCGACCGGATCTGGCCGTGCTGGACATGGCCATGCCCGGCGCCAACGGGCTCGAGGTGATCGAGCAGGCGCGGCACTGGTCCCCCGAGACGCGCATCGTCGTGCTGACGGGCACCGCCGACGCGCGCCTTCTGGTGCGGCTGGTGGGCTCCGACGTGGCGGGCGTGCTGCTCAAGACCGCCTCGGCCGAGGACTTGCTGACGCTGCTGCACCAGGTGGCCCGGGGCCGCCGCGTCATCAGCCCCGAGGTGCGCAGGATGGTGGACGGCGAAGGCCCGACCGTCGCCCTGTCGCCGCGCGAGCTGGAGGTGCTGCAGGCGGTCGCGCTGGGGCTGTCGAACGCCCGCATCGCAGAGCGGCTGGGCATAAGCCCCAAGACGGTGGATAGCCACCGCACCAACCTGATGCAGAAAATGGAGGTCAGCTCCACCGCCTCGCTGCTGGTCAAGGCGATGCGCGAGGGGCTGATCGACGTGACCACCCGGCAGGACTGAAACACGGTGGAACCCGGGTGACCTGAACATGGCGGGATGATCCGCGGGCGGGCCGTTTCGATCAAGCCTTTCCTTGCAGGACGTTTCGGCGGCCGCTCAGCAGCGCCCCGAGCGCGGCATAATCCACCTTGGAGCGGTGCCGCCGGTCCAGCGGGATCGCCTCCAGCGTCTCGATCCGGGGGATGCCCAGCGCGGCGGCGCGGGCCCGGCATGCCTCCGGGTCGGCCTCGCGCCCCTCGATCGCCAGCAGCGGTCCACCCGCGCCATTCCACAACGCCGCGCGGCGCACGCCGGGCCAGGTTTCGGCGGCGAGTTCGGCGGCAAAGGGGTAGATGCGGCCCTGCGGCCCCTCGGCGATGGCCGTATGCCGGCCCAGCAGCCAGAGCCGGCCCAGCGCGTCCAGCCGCCCGGCATCGCCGGTGCGGTGCCAGACCATGCCGCCCTCGCGGATCTTGGCGCCCGCATCCTGCGCCGGATCGAGATAGCCCGCGTTGACATGCGGGCCCGCCACCTGGATCTCGTCCTCCCGGATGCGCAGGTGCAGGCCCGGCACGGGCCGGCCTGCCAGCAGCCCGGCGCCCGTGCGCATCGCCTCGCGCGCCGTGGTGTCGATATCGGCCCAGTCCAGCTCGGCAATGGGCTCCGCCTCGGTCGAGCCGTAGACGGACAGCACCCGCAGGCCCGGGCGCGCGGCGCACAGCCGGTCCACCAGCGCGGGCGTGACCGGCCCGCCCCCGGTGAAGACGGTCTGCAGCGCGGGCGGCGGCGGGCCCTCGGCCAGCGCCGCCACGAGCGCGGGGGGCAGGAGCGCGCGGGTCGCGCCGCTCTCGCCGATCCAGCGCGCCAAGGCCGGGCCGGTCACCGCCTCGGGACGCGACAGAGGCCAGTCGGGCAGGACAGAGGCGCGCCCCTCGGCCAGGTTCACCAAAGTGAAGACCGGAAAGGCCACCAGGTCCACCTGCCCGGCCCCGCCTTCGAGCAGCGGCGCGACAGCGCGATACTGGGCCATCAGGAAGCCGTGGCTGCGCGGGATCGCCTTGGGCGCCCCGGTCGAGCCCGAGGTGAAGGAGATCAGCGCGAGGTCCTGCCCCGAGAGCGTCCTCTCAGGCGGGGTGCCCGTGTCCGAGCTGCGGGGCGTCAGCAAACGGCAGCGCCACAGCCAGGGCAGCAGCCTGAGCCAGCGATAGGCCCCGCTGGCCACCATGGCGCGCGGCCGCGTCATCCGCACCGCGTGGCGCAGCCCCGCAAGGCCCATCGCCGGTTCGGGAAAGACCACCACCGCCCCCAGCCGCCACAGCCCGGCCAGCGCCACGAACAGGTCGACCCCCACCGGCATCGCCACCAGCACCCGGTCGCCCCGGCGCAGCCCGCGCTTCGCGCAGACGCCGGCGAAGCCCCGCGCCCGGGCGTCCAGCGCGGCGAACCCGATGCGCTGCCCCGGCGCGATCAGCGCCGTCGCCTCGCCCATCCGCGCGGCGGTGGCGGCGAAGACCGAGACGAGATCAGCCATCCAGCATTCGCCCCATCAACGCGTAGCGGCGGAACACCGCGGCCCCGTGGCGGCGGCTGCGCTCGGCCGAACGGTTGTCGTCATGGATGAGCGCATGGATCACCGTCCCGAACCCGGCCGCCTGTGCCGCGAGGTGGAACGCATGGGCCAGCGCATGGCCCGCGCCGGGCCGCAGGCTGGCATAGGTCTTGAGGATCACGCTCCGGGTGCCCGGCCCCTCCTGGTAGTTAGGGATCCCGAACAGAAACCCCTGCAACGTGCCGGTGGCCGCATCTTCGGCCATCAGGATCAGGTCGGGCCGCAACATCGGCACGAAGGGCATGTAGAGCGCGAGAAACGGGTCCAGCCCGATGGGCCGGTAGAAGGGATTGCCGGCGAAGGCGCGGGTGGACAGCTCGTGCACCCGCGCGAAATGCGCCTCCGGGTCGGCGCCGTCCCAGGGCCGGATCACCAGCGACGCGTCCTGAGGCGGGGCCGCGGCAAGCGCATCGGCCACACCTGCACGAGCCGAGAAATAGCGCGACACCGGCGCGAAGCCCGCCGCCTCGAACGCCGCCAGGTCCTGCGGCGCGGAGGTTGGCTCCATCAGGAAGGGGGCGGTGCCGTCGCTTTCGGTCACCAGCCTGTAGCTGTGCCAGGTATCGCCTTCCATCGGGCCGATCAGCGCCCGGACGCCTTCGGCGGCCAGGTCCCGCGCGATCGCCTCCAGCAAGGCCGCGCCCGCCTCGGCGCGGTCGCAGCGGAACCCGCCGATGGCCGCACAGCGCCGCCCGTTCCAGGCGGGCGCGTCGCGGTGGATCACGACCCTGGCGCCGTCGTTCTTTCGGGGTTCCGGGGTCATGTCGGGGCTCCGTTCGCTGCATGGTAGACATAGAGCGCCGCCGCGGGCACCGCCCCGCGCAGCGCCACGGCCAATGCGCGGCGCTGCGCGAAGGCGCCGGGCCGCAGCGCGGCGATCAGCGCCACGGTCAGGACCAGGAGCGCGCCGATCATCTGCGTCCACGCGTCGGGACGCACCGCGGGCGGATTGATCTGCAACACGCCCAGCCAGACCGCCACCGCCGCAAGCGCCGCCAGCCCCGCCGCCGCCAGCCGGAGCGCCGGGCTGCGCCCCGCCGGGATCAGCGCCGCGTGACCCGCCGCCATGGCGGCCATCGCCAGCCCGTAGAAGCCGATCGCGTTGACCCCCGTCGCCTGCCCGGCGGCCAGGAAGCCGAAGCTCGCCAGCGCCAGCGCGCCCACGATCTCCAGCGCGGCCATGTTGCGGCCCTGCGCGGCCACGGGCCAGGCCAGCGCCTGCGCCAGCAACATGAGCGCGGGCAGGATCGCGTTCTGCACGCCCGTGACCGACAGCAGCAGGAAGAAGGCCATCGCGTGGACCCGCGCGACATGGCGGCTGAGGCCCATCGCCCGGACCAGCGCAAAGATCGCCCCCACCATGCCCAGCAGGAAGGCGATCCGCGCCGCCGCGTCCCAGGCCGGAACATCCAGCGTGGTGGACAGGAAGATCAGCACCCCCATCGGCAGGAACAGGTTGTCGAAGCCCTGCCAGCTGTCGGCCTCGACCACCGTGGCGAACAGCGCGATGGCCAGCGACAGGACGATCACGTTCTCGCGCGGCGTCTCCGACAGAAGCAGCAGGCAGGTCATGGACAGGATCAGCGTGACGAGGAAGAAGATCGCGCTGCCCTCGACGCTTTTCTCCCCGTCCTCGGTGGCGAAGCGGGTGCGGCCATAGGCAGTGCCGGCCAGCGCGGCGGCCGCGTCGGCCAGCGTCAGCACGGCCAGCGGCAGGACATACAGCACCGCGCGCCCGTCGGAGAACAGGAAGACCAGCCCCACCGCCGCCACCAGCAGCAGGTCGCCCCAGGAGCGCCGCTTTACCCCGTGCAGCGTGGCGCCCAGCCCCGCGAAGCTGCGCGCCCTGAGAGCTGCCATGGCCGCAAGCGCGAGGCCCAGCAGCAGCCAGACCGGCCAATCCTCGGCGAAGAGCCAGGGCAGGGCCAGGGCCAGGCTGCCGGCGCCCACATGCACGGATTTGCGCTGCATCTCGGCGGGCCAGCCGCGGGCCACGGCCTGCCGGCGCAGCACGGCCATGGCAAGCAGCATCCCCGCGATCAGCGCGAGAACAGCAAGCGCCGCGGCAGGCCCGGTCACAGCACCTCCTCGATCACGAAATCCGAGTAGAAGAAGGCCATGTCGCGCGCCTTCAGTGCGTCCTCCAGCGCCGTGCGCGTGCGCACCCGCCCGGCCAGCGCCTCGGGGCGGCGGCGCGGGGCCATCATGTTCCAGTAGACCAGCCGGGCGCCGGGGCGCGCCATGCCGAGGATACCCTCATAGGCCGCTTCGGCCTGCGCGGGCGACATGTATTCGAAGATGTCCGAGAGGTTGAAGCCCGCCGCCTCGCGCAGGTCCAGCGCCTCCAGCGGGCCCAGATGCGGGGTGACGCGGTCCAGCCGGTCGCGGATGATGCCATAGCTCTCGGCGCGCCAGGGCAGCGGCAGCGTCGCGCCGTGGGTGCCGGTCATGATCCAGTGCAGGTAGGGGTTCCGCGATGGATCGGTCGCCACGCCCGCATGGCGCAGGCGGCGAAAGACGTGATCGGCGGCAGAGCCTTCCACATGGTCGAAGAACGCCTTGTCGCGCCCCAGCGCCCCCATCACCGGCCGCGCGAAGAACAGACGCACCAGCAGCCGCCAGCGCCAGGTGTCGAAGCGCCGCTCGAAGAAGGCGGCACGGTCCGCGGGGCTGCGCGGCACGAAGATCTCGCGGATCGTCCGGCGGGAATGCACCAGCGGCAGCAGGCGCCGCGCGAAGAGGCGGAAATAGCCCTCGAACTTGCCAACGCCGCCTGCGCCATGCGCCACGACCTCCGGCGCCAGCGCCTGCCAGAAGCGGCGCGTCTCCTCGTCGGCCTGCGCCAATGCGCGCGCCAGCAGCGCCGCGCGCCGGTCGCTGGGCCGCGCGCCCATCAGCTCCAGGAACGCGCCATGCTCCAGCACCGGGATCGCTGCCAGCCGCAGCCTGAGGCAGGCGATCTGCGCCGGCGACAGGTCCACCGCGTGCACCTTCGCCGGATCGAGCAGCAGCAGCGCCAGCGCGTTGTCGCCCGCCGAACAGATCGAGACCAGCTCTCCCCCCGCCACGTCGCCCATGGCGGCGGTCAGCACATCCGCATCCTCCCAGAGCTGGGCGTAGCGGATGCGCTCGAAATTGGCGCGGGCGGAGATGGGGGTGTCAGTCATCGGCTTTCCTTACCTCGCCGGAGGCGCCGTCCAGCACGATGCGCGCGCCGCTCTCGATCCAGCGGGTGGCATCGGAAATGCCCACCACGCAGGGAATGCCCATCTCGCGCGCCACGATGGCGGAATGCGACAGCAGCGATCCCCGCTCCACCAGGATGCCGGCAGCATTGGCGAAGACCGCGATCCATCCCGGATCGGTGTTGGAGGCCACGAGGATCTCGCCCGGGTTCAGGCTTTCGGTGCGCGGGTCGCGGATCACCCGCGCCACCGCCTCGATCCGCCCGGCCGAGCAGCCGGTCCCCTGCCGCGCATCGCCCGTGGGGGCGGGCTGCGGGCCGGTGGCTTGCGGCGCCGCCGTCACTGCCGGGCCACGCAGCAGCATCCGCTCGGGCGGATCGGGGCGTTCGGCGCTGGCGGCTGCCTCGGCCTTGCGCAGCGCGGCAATCGCGGCCAGGTCATGGCTCAGGCCCGCCCCTTCCACCGCGCCCAGCACCTCCGGCACGGTCAGGAAGAACACGTCGCGCGGATCGTCCAGAAGCCCGCGGGCATGGAATTCGCGCCCCATCGCCAGGAACACCCGCCTGGCATGGCCGAAGATGCGCGTGCGCTCGAAGCGCAGGTTCTCGCGGTCGCGCACCCGGGCGGCGGCCCAGCGTGTGAGCGCCTGCGCCAGGGCGCAGCGCAGCGGACGGCCCGGCAGAAGCGCGGCCCAGTCCGGCGCGGGGCGCGGGGCGTGTTCGGCCAGGTCGCGCTGCGCCGCCGCCCTGATCGCGGCGAAGAGCGGCGCCGGATCGTCGGACATGGGAATGCTTTCCAGCTTGAGTTCCTGCGTGCAGCGGTCGCCGAACTTGTCGAGATAGGCATCGATCTCGGCGGCAAGCTCGGGGAAGGCCGCCAGCGCCGCGCGCCCCTCGCCCAGCGCGGCCTCGGCGCCCGGGGTGCGGCGCACGATGGCCCCCATGCGTGCGATCCGGCGCGCGGGATCGGCCGAGACGATATCGCCCTGCCCGATCATGATGTCGTTGTGAAATTCCAGCCCCGCCTGTCCGGCCCAGCGCTCCAGCAGCTTGCGCGAGGCGCCGAAGCCGATCATGCACAGGAAGTCGTTCACCAGCGGCGCGTCCCAGCGATCCAGCAACGCCGCCTCGATCCGGCGATAGGTGGCGGCCAGTTCGGTAAGGTTGGCCTCGGACGGGTCGGGGCCGGTGGCCAGCGCCCGCTCCATCCGCGTCATGAAGCGGCGCCGGGTGCGCCCCAGCAGCGCCGCCTGCAGCCCGAGGCCCAAACCGATGCGCACGAGGCGCAGCCGCTCGCGCCAGCGACGCAGCCCGCGCGCCGGCGGTGGGGCAAGGCGCTCGGTCAGCTCGGCCGGCAGCGGCGTGCTCACCCCCATCATGGTCTCCATGAAATCGCGGTTGAGCGAGAAGCCCGGCAGCAGCGCCAGCGCGCGATACCAGTTGCCGAGATTGTAGTAGACCCGCCCGTCCACCCGCGTCAGCAGGTTGGCGAAAACGGTGGCGTTGCGGCCGATCTGGCGCTCGGACAGGCCCAGCAGGGCCACGAAGGCGCGGTAGACCCTGTCATAGCAATAGGCGGCGAAGGAATAGGTGAGCGGGCTGACAAGGCCTGGATAGCTTTCGATGATGTTGGAATTGTCCAGCACCACCAGCGCGGTATCGGGCCGGGGCGCGGGGCGCAGCGGCGTGGTGATCGCGCGCGATTGCAGCATGGAGAGCCGGGTGCCGTCATGCGCCCACTCGATGTCCTGCGGCGCGCCGAAAGTCTCTTCGGCGCGGCGGGCGAGCGCGGCGATCTCCTGCGCGCGTCCGAGGGTCAGCACCTGCGGCGTGGCGGGGCCGTCCAGCACCCGGCCCTCCGCATCCAGCGTCCAGCCCTCGCCGTCCACCTCGCCCGAGACGAGCGCCTCGCCCAGCCCCTCGGTGGCGGAGATCACCACCCGGCCGCGCAGCCCGCTCACCGGATCGGCGGAAAAGGCCACGCCCGCCACCCGGGCGGGCACCATGCGCTGCACCACCACGGCGGGCAGGTCCGCGCCCGCCAGCCCCCGCGTGGCGCGGTAGGTCCGGACCGTGGCGCCCGCGCCAGAGGCCCGCACCGTGCCCGCACGGGCGGGCACCTCGGCGGCGGGCACGTTCAGGAACGTGTCGAACTGGCCCGCATGGCTGTGGGCCGCGCCGTCCTCGTCCCGCCCGGAAGAGCGCACCGCGTAAGGGCCGGGGCCCAGCCCGGCCAGCGCCGCCTCGAGCGCACCGGCCATCCCCGGGGCCAGCGTCGTGCCGCCGTCGGCGAAGGCGGCCTCGGTCAGAACGAGGAAGCGCGGCACGTCGAAGCCCGCCGCCGCAAGCCGCGCGAGGTTGGCGCCCTTGCCGCCGGCCAGGGCCGGGTCGGTCGCCGCGTGGCCTTGCAGGATCATGGCGCACCTCCGGTCACAAGCGGCAGGAACCCTGCCGCCGCGTAGCAGATCAGAACCCAGAGCCCGGCGGCCGCATCCAGCCACGCCTGGGTCCGCGCGACGGGCGCCGCGCGGAAGCGCGATGCCACCGCCGCACAGGCCGCAAGCCCCAGCCCCGCCACCAGCCCCACCGCCAGCGCGCCGCCCGTGGCCCAGCCCACCGCCGCCAACAATACCGCCGCCACCGCCACCAGCGACAGCCAGACAGAGGCCGCCCGCCGCGCGCCCCACAGGCCCGAATAGCTGTCCACGCCGGGCCACTCGTTTTCCGGGGCCCAGCACTTGCGGCCGATCTCCAGCACGCAGCCATTGACCAGCGAGAGCGCGAGGAACAGCCACAGGCCCGGGGCCGGGCCGCCCGCGCCGGCCCATTCCACCCCGGTCAGCATCAGGTCGATCAGCGGCATGATCGCCATGTGGCTGACCAGATAGACCAGCGGCCGCGCCGTCAGCCAGGCGGGCACGCCGAACTCGACGGTCATCAGCGCCAGCCAGCCCCAGACCAGCAGCAGCAGCCACAACAGCGCCGTCCCGTCGGCCAGCGCCAGCAGCACCGCCACGGGCACGAGACCCAGCGCAATACCGAGGATCAGCCGCAGGCTGACCAGCCCGCGCGGAATGGCGCGCTCGGGGCGATACCGGCGGTCGGTCTCCAGGTCCTTCCACTCGTCGGCGGCGCGCATCTGGAAGAACAGGATCAGGCCCAGCGCCAGACCGATGGCATAGGCGCCGGGGCCCGGCAGCTCGCGCCCAGCCAGCAGGGCCGAGACATTGATGCTGGCGGCCGAGAACACCGCCAGCAGCGGCACCGTGCGCAACAGCGGAAACCGCTCCGCCTGGTAGGTCCAGAGCCTGCGTGCCAGCGTCATCGGCGGCGCGCCAGTTTCTCGTGCGCGCCGGCGAAATGGCCCGCCGCCATGGCCGCCACGATCGAAATCTCGCCGCAAAGGCACAGCGCGGCGGCCACCTCGGCCAGCGCGGCGCCGTGGCCCGTGCCTTTCAGGCCCATCAGTTCCAGGCAGGCGGACTGGCTGGGCAGGCCGGTGCCGCCGCCCACCGATCCCACCAGGATGTTGGGCATGGTGACCGAGCAGAACAGGTCCTCGCCCCGGCGCTCCATCCGGGTGAAGCCCACGGCGCTTTCGGCCACGCAGGCGGCATCCTGCCCGGTGGCGATGTAGAGCGCGGCAAGCCCGTTGGCGTAATGCGCCTGCGCACCCAGCTGGCCCGACAGGAGCGCGCCCAGGTTCGCCACCCGGCCATAGGCGAGCATGTCGTCCACGGTGGTGCGCAACACCCGGGTCACCACCTCGGCGGGCAGCACCGTGGACGCGCTGACCTTGCGGCCCCGCCCGGTCAGCGTGCCAAGGCCCGAGGCCTTCTTGTCCCCCGAGAAATTGCCCTCGACATACCAGTTCAGCACCGGCACCGGGCACTCCGCCTCGATCCGGCGGCACAGCGCGTCGGTGGCGATGGTGACCATGTTCTGCCCCGCCGCGTCGCCGGTGGTGTAGCGGCAGAGCAGGAAGACGATGTTGTTGTCGATCACCGGCTCCAGCGACACCAGGCGGCCGTGGCGCGTCGTGGCCTCGGCGGCGGCCTTGAGCCGGTCGACATTCTCCACCACCCAGGCGACCAGCTGGCCCGCCTGCAACAGCCCCTCCACCACGAAGGCCGGGCTGCGCAGCACGCCTTCGTAGAGCACCGCGGTGCCGATGCCGCCCGCGCGGTTGGCCGCCATCGCCCCCCGCCCGTAGGAGGCCACCAGCGCCGCCTCTGTCGTGGCCAGCGGCACCGGGATGTCGCCGCGCGCGTTCACCCCGTTTATGCGGAGCGGGCCGATCACGCCGACCGGCAGCTTCACCGTGCCGATCATGTTCTCGATATTGCCGGAATAGCTTTCGGCGGTGTCCAGCGTCCGGGGATCGCCCAGCGCGGCGCGCTCACCCGGGTCAAGGCCCAGCTTTTCAAGGTAGCGCCCGATGCTGGCCGCCGAGGCGTGTCGTGCCGGCCGCAACCCCTTGAGCGCATCCATTCTGGGGGAAAGATCGGGTGTCGTCTCGGGCCGGTCGAACCTGCGACGGACGCGCCGGAGCATTTCCACCACGTGGAACGGAACAACCATCACACACCCCTCACGTCACCCGACGGCGCCTCGTGTCGCACCCGGATGCGGCCCAATTAAGGAACAGGTGCGGAGATTTGGAAACACCGCGCAGGAAATCTCGGCGCGGCCGAGTCCGCGCCGCAACACCCGGCCCGGGGAGGATGCCGCGCAGTCGACACAAGCGGCGGGACACGCTAGCTCTCTGTTCCAACATGGTCCGACTCGACAAGGTCTAGATGTTCGCTTTCAGGTTCTTCGCTCTCTGGCTCGGCCTTCTGGCCACCACCCTAATCGCTGGCTGCGCGATCCATCCACCCGGCGGGCCGCAGCCCGGCACGGAGCGCGAGATCGCGGACCTGACGGCGCAGATCTCCTCGCTCGGGCCGAACGTGGATCCGGAGGAGGCCGCGCGCGCCGCGCGCATCGCCTATGAGCATACGCACCGGCTTGCCCTGCAATACGAGATCACCGACCCGCCGCTGGTGCACAACACCAAGGTCAACATGGGGCTCAAGCCGCGCGGCCTGTGCTGGCACTGGGCCGAGGACATGGAACGCCGCCTCAAGCAGGAGAATTTCCAGACCCTGCGGATACACCGGGCCATCGCCAACGCGGACAACCCGTTCCGGATCGACCACAGCACCGCGATCATCAGCAGCCAGGGCGCTGGGATGTTCGACGGGGTCGTCCTGGACCCGTGGCGCAAGGGCGGCGTGCTGTTCTGGGCGCCCACGCGCACCGATACCGATTACAACTGGCGCCCGCAGCGCGAAGTCCTGCGCCAAAAACGCGAGCGTGCGCGCTCGCGCGCTCTGCTCCTCTCGGATTGAGCGCGCTCTCCTCGCCCGAAGGTCAGACGTCCTGCGCTCCGGGCCAGCCGTTCGGCCCATGGCCCTCCCGTGACACGCCTTGCCGGTTTGCGCCGGAACGTGGCGCCGCGCGAAGGCTCCGGGGCGCCAGCGGACCGGCTGGAACGCCATGTCCTCCCGCACCGCGCGATTCGGTGCCCGCCCCGTGCCTCGCCCCCCAACGCATCCGGGCACCGGACCATCCTCCCGCGAGACCAGGGGCCGAACGGGCGCGGATGCACCGGCGCAAGCCTGATCCGACAGGCCGGCCGACGCACCTGCCGGCCCGCCCCGGGCGCACCGTGGCTGTCAGGGCAGGCGCGGGCCGGTCGGTCGAACGGCGACAGCCTTGCCAGGTCCAGCCTGGCCTGCCCCACCAGAGCAGGCCGGGCCGGTCGTCTTCAGAACCACTGGTCCGCCACCGGAAAGCAGCGGGCGTCAGATGTCGGACAGATCGCCCCCCGTGCAGCCGCGCGGCGGCCTCGACCTCCTGCCCGGGCAGCGCGGCGGCCCGGTGTGCCTGTTCTGCGTGATGTCGCTTCCCCGGAAAGGCGCGGTCAGCGGCCCTACGAGCCGCACAGGTCATCTGCATGTGAAAGATGGCAGGGGCAGCAGGGCTCGAACCCGCGACCTACGGTTTTGGAGACCGTCGCTCTACCAGCTGAGCTATACCCCTAAGGCCGAGGTCACGGATAAGCCACCGCGCGGGGGGAATCAAGAGGCAGCGGCCGTGGAATCCGCGCAGGCGCCCGCGAGGAACAGTTGCAGCATCCGCGCCGCGAAGGCAGGTGTCTTGTGCGCGGCATCCTGCGTTCTGGCGGCGTCAGGCAGCCCCCAGCGTGCGGCGGTGAAAATCCCGCCGGTCACCGTGTCCTCGGGCTGGCGCAGCAGGGTCACGCCTTGCGCGGCCGCGGCCTCCTCCAATGCGTGCCACAGCCTGTCGCGGTCGGCAGGCCCCGCGCGTGCCGCAGCCGGGTTCTCGTGCAGCACGCGGCGGCGGATGCGGTATTCCTTGGCGCCTTCCGTGGGCAGGGATTCGGGGGCGAAATACACCTCCGCCCCGGCCTTCGCGAAATCGCGGGCAAATCGGTAGGCGCGGGTCTCGATCAGCCAGGCGGCGGCGGCGGCGCGCAGCGCGGCACCGGAGTCCTGCACCCCCTCGCCAAGGGAGCGTTGCAGGAACGGCCCGAGGAAATGATGCACCGACAGCCGCGCTCCGTAGAACAGGTAGCAGTCGAAATCGCCGGGCCGGATCCCGGTTCTGTCGCGCCCGTTGACCTGCCGCACCATGGGCACCGCCAGGCCCTGCGCGCAGATCGCCCCGTCCACCATCCGGATCTCGCGGAAAGCGGCCCCGGCCGCGCCCCAGAACTCCACCTCCCAGCCGGGCAAGCGGATCAGCCCGGTGTCCAGCGCCTGCCGGACGGAGGCCAGGTGACTGTCGCCGATGATGCAGAGCCGGCGAGCCCGGTCAGGAGGCGAAGGCACCCAGCAACTCCTCTTCGCACGTCACGTCGTCGCGGTTGCGGCGCACGGCCGCGGGCGGATCCTCTGCACCTGCCTCGGGCGGGTCGAGCGGGCCGAACACGCGCTCCTGGTCGGCGAAGAAATGGCCCATCACCGTCTCCACCCCCTGCGGCTCGACGCTGCGCATGTTGGGCGCGAAGAAGATGCCGCGGAAAACCGGGCTGGTGATGATCTCGTAGGAGGGGAAGTAATCCACGAAATCGAACTCCGAGGCGGCCTGGCCCGCCACCGCCCGCAGCACCGATTTCGAGTAACCGGAGGCGCAGAGCACATGCTGGCCCGAGGCGGTGGCCGTCAACGGCACGGGCGACACCGTCAGCAGCACCCGCAGCGCCGGGTTCTCGCGGCGCATCAGCTCCAGCGCGGCGGACAGATCGGCCAGGATCTCGGCCATGGGCGCGTTGTGAAAGGCGTGGCGGGCGGGATCGAACCGGCCAGCCACCGTGCCCGGGCAGAGCGCGTATTCCAGCCCGGTATCCGTGTTGCGCCAGCTTTCGGTGAGACCGAGCGTGAAGACGAACCAGTCCGCCTCGCGCACGGCGCGGCGGATGGCGGCGCAGGTGGCCTCGCGCGCGGCGCGCAACTCGGCCGCGCCGTCGAAGCCGCCGGGCTCGATCACTGGGCGCAACGGGTCCGTCAGGCGGCTCTCCTGCTCCCATGTCTCGTCGGGCACCGCGCCCTCGTCGAAGGCCAGGCGCAGCCATTGCAGCAGCATCCGTGCGGTGTAGATGTTGCCGGTGCGGAAGCTGAAGATGCCGTAGTTGAACGCCGCGCGCTCCGCCTCGCCGAAGAAGGGCGGGGCCGGCTCCGTCTCCATCCAGCGGTGGCCGCGGGCCTTGAGCGCCCTGCCGATATGCTGGGCGAAGCAGGAGCCGGCGGTGACGATGCCATGCCCGCGCTCCAGCCGGAATTTCGGCGTCCAGAGGCCCGTCAGCCCGAAGGGGCCGGCCTCTGCCACGGCGCTGCGCCAGAAGGCCCGTGCCTCCAGCCCGTCATAGGGATGCGTCATCTTGCGACCGCCTCGGCTGCTCTTTTGACAAAAGGCTAGCGGGCACGCCTTGCGCAATCAATAACGCGGGCGGCGCGGCAGGCGGGAAAGCCCGGCAGGGAGTCCGCCATGCCACAGCGCGGCGAAAACGCGAAGGGCCGCCCCGAAGGGCGGCCCTTGCCAGCACCCGCCAGGGGCGAGGATTACTCGATGATCTTGGAGACGACGCCGGAGCCGACGGTGCGGCCGCCTTCGCGGATGGCGAAGCGCAGGCGCTCTTCCATGGCGATCGGCGCGATCAGCTCGACCTCGAACTTCAGG
>Ga0008833_1000997_pt1 | contig 16317 bp, 17 predicted proteins | sample HotLakConsoUCCLE_FD_62216 | JGI IMG/M metagenome (GOLD analysis project Ga0008833, IMG submission 62216) | Hypersaline microbial mat communities from Hot Lake, Washington, USA - Hot Lake Consortium UCC-LE | ecosystem: Environmental > Aquatic > Non-marine Saline and Alkaline > Hypersaline >... | reverse complement strand
AGCGCCAAAGCTCGCGATCACCGCCGTCATGCGAAAGCTCATCCTGCTCGCCAACGCGCTGCTGCGCGACGGCCGGAAATGGGCCGACAGACCTACTTGACCAAGACGGATACTACCGCTACAACGAAGAGTAGGGGATGGCACTGGCAGAGGGCTCCGAGCTGCGCGGCGCCGCGCGCCCGGCTTCGCGCCGCGAGGCTGACCTGGTTCTTGGCGAGGACTGGGTCACCCCCGATGGCGGCGTGCAGGAGGAATTGCGCGCCCGGCGGGCCAGGCGGGGCGGCTTTTCGCTGCGCCGGTCGCCGCTGACGCGCAAGATCATCGTCTTCAACCTGATCGCGCTGAATATCCTCGTGGCGGGTATCCTCTATCTCAACTCGTCGCGCGACAGTCTCGCGCTGCAACGGGCGTCGGGCCTGGTGGGCGAGGCCGAACTGATCGCCGACGTGTTCGAGGCGCAGCTTCCCGGCAGCGCGCCGGTCAGCTTCGCCACCGGCGACGGGATCGACGTCCCGGGCACGCTGGATGGGCTGGACCTGCGCAGCGGAATAGAGGTGTTCGTTTTCGACCGCAGCGCTGCGCTGGTCGCGCAGGCGCAGGGCGAGGCCACGCCCGAGGCGCTGCGCCGGCTTGAGGAAGAGGCCGGGCGCACGTTCATCACCGACATGCTGGCGCGCGTCTGGGGCATGCTGGAGAGCGTGGGCGGGCTGTTCGGCGGCGACGAGGCGCCACCCATCGTCGAGCAACTTGCGCCGTTGGCGCAATCCGCCCTGGCCGGCCGGACCCTCGTCGAGACGGGGCTCGATGCGGGCGGCGGAACCATCATCACCGTGGTTTCGCCGATCATCCAGTCTGGCCGCGCGGTGGGCGTGATCGCCGTGGCCAGCGCTTCCGGCGAGATCGACCAGATGGTGCGGACCGAACGGGAGAGAGTGCTCCAGATGTTCGTGATCGCCATCCTGGTGTCGATCGGCCTCAGCCTTGTTCTGGCCTCCACCATTTCCAATCCGATCTCGGATCTCGCCGCCGCAGCCGAGCTGGGCCGGGACCGGGATCGCGGCAACATGGCCGGGCCCGGCCGCATCCGCATCCCCGACCTGACGGCCCGCCCGGACGAGATCGGCCGCTTGTCGGGCGCGCTGCGGGGCATGGTCTCGGCGCTGTATGACCGGATCGACGCGAACGAACAGTTCGCCGCGGACGTGGCGCACGAGATCAAGAACCCGCTGGCCAGCCTGCGCTCGGCCGTGGGCACGTTGCGGGTCGCCAAGCGCGACGACCAGCGCGAGAAACTGCTCGCCGTGATCGAACACGACGTGCGCCGGCTGGACCGGCTGGTCAGCGACATCTCCAACGCCTCCAGGCTGGACAGCGAACTGGTCAAGGAAGAGGAAGAGCCCTTCGATCTGCGCAAGATGCTGGACAACCTGTGCCAGTATCTGGGTCAGGAGGCCAAGGGCAAGGGCATCGACTTCATCACGGACCTGCCGGCGGAGCCGATCGTGATCCATGGGCTGGAGGCGCGTCTGGCGCAGGTTTTCGTCAACCTCGTCACCAACGCGATCAGCTTCTGCGAGGATGGCGACGCGATCCGCCTCTGGGCGCGCCAGCGCGACAACCGCGTGCTCGTGGTGGTCGAGGATACGGGCCCCGGCATCCCCGAGAACGCCCTGGCCAAGATCTTCAAGCGGTTCTATTCGGAACGGCCGCAGAACGATTTCGGCAACAATTCGGGCCTTGGCCTCGCCATTTCCAAGCAGATCGTCGAGGCGCATGGCGGTGTGATCTGGGCCGAGAACATCCGCCCCACCGAGGCCGATCCCACCTCGGAGCCGCTGGGGGCGCGCTTCGTCGTGGGACTTCCGGTCTGAGGCGATGCAACAGCCGGATCGCGGCGCCCCCACGGAAACCGTTCTTCACGCGAGCTGTGTCGCCCATGGCGGCCGCGCCGTCCTGCTGACGGGGCGGTCGGGCAGCGGAAAATCTGCACTGGCGCTGGAGTTGCTGGCCCGCGGCGCGCGGCTCGTCGCGGACGACCGCACATGCCTGCGCGCCGCGGGCCCCTGCCTTCTGGCCGATGCGCCGCCCGCCATCCGGGGGCTGATCGAGGCGCGCGGCGTGGGCCTCCTGCACTCTGCGCCCTGGGGGGCTGCGCCGGTCGCGCTGGCGGTGGATCTGGACCGGGTCGAGACCGAGCGCCTGCCGCCGCACCGTGCTACCCGGATCCTTGGCCACCGCGTCGCGTTGCTTCACAAGGTGGAGAAAGGGTATTTCCCTGCGGCAATCCTGCAATATCTCCTGTCGGGTAGAGCGGCATGAGACCAAGCCCATGACCGAGAGTGCAAACGGCATACAGCGCGTGGTGCTGGTGACCGGCCCTTCGGGTGCCGGCAAGACGAGCGCGATCGCCGTGCTCGAGGATCTGGGCTTCGAATCGATCGACAACCTGCCGCTCGGGCTGCTGCCGCGCCTGTTGCATGGCGGGCCGTCCGGGCGGCCTCCGCTGGCGCTGGCCATCGATGCGCGCAACCGCGATTTCTCCGCCCAGGGGCTGATCGACATGGTGGACTGGCTGACCGGCCTGCCGGGGGTCTCCGCGGATCTGGTGTTTCTCGATTGCCGCGCCGAGATCCTGATGCGGCGATTCTCCGAGACCCGCCGCCGCCACCCGTTGGCGCCCGCGGAATCGCCGCAGGAGGGGATCCGCCGCGAATTCGACCTGCTGGGCGCGGTGCGGGACCGGGCCGATGTGCTGATCGACACGTCCGACCTGTCCCCGCATGAACTGCGCGACGAGATCTCGCGCTGGTGCGCGCCCGAGGCCGGGCATCACCTCGCGGTCGCCGTGCATTCCTTTTCCTACAAACGTGGCCTGCCGCGCGGGCTCGACATGCTGTTCGACTGCCGGTTCCTGACCAACCCCTACTGGGAGCCGGGCCTGCGCGACCGTGACGGGCGCGACCCGGCGGTGGCCGCGCATGTGCGCAGCGACGCCCGCTTCGCGCCCTTCTTCGATCGGGTGCTCGATCTGACGCGCTTCCTGCTGCCGGCCCATATCGAGGAGGGCAAGGCGCATTTCGCCATCGGTTTCGGCTGCACCGGCGGGCGGCACCGCTCGGTCGCCACCGCCCAGGCGCTCGCGGCGGCCCTTGCGCAGGGGGGCTGGCAGGTGTCAATTAGGCACCGCGAGCTGGAGCGGGCCGGGCCCGTCCGCGACGGCGGAAACGACAACCCGGGCCAGGCGAGGCAAGCGTGATCGGCATCGTGATCGTCGCCCATGGAGGGCTCGCGCGGGAATACCTCGCCGCGGTCGAGCATGTCGTCGGACGCCAGACCGGGATGCGGGCAATCTCGATCGAGGCCGATCACGACCGGGCGCAGAAACAGGCCGAGATCTGCGCCGCCGCGGACGAGGTCGATCGTGGCGCGGGCGTTGTGATCGTGACCGACATGTTCGGTGGCTCGCCCTCGAACCTGTCGCTCAGGGCCTGCGCGCCCGAGGACCGGCGCATTCTCTACGGCGCCAACCTGCCCATGCTCATCAAGCTGGCCAAGAGCAGGCACCTCGCCGTCGGCGAAGCGGTGCGCAACGCGCTGGAAGCCGGCAGGAAATATATTGACAGTCAGAACGTTTCGCTCGACTAAACCACGTCATGTCCGGTGCCAGCTGCCATAGAACCCTCACGATCGTGAACGAGAAGGGCCTCCACGCTCGGGCCTCGGCCAAGCTCGTCGAGGTGGTCGAGGGGTTCGACGCCTCGGCCGAGATCAGCAAGGACGGGCTCAGCGCGTCGGGCGACTCGATCATGGGTCTTTTGATGTTGGCAGCCTCCAAGGGAACAACTATTGAGGTCCAGACGTCGGGACCGGACGCTTCCGCGCTCGCCGATGCCGTCGAGGCGCTGGTTGCGGACCGGTTCGGCGAGGAGATGTGACCCGCACCCGGGATGGAGGAACGGCAGGCTTGGTGGACGGTTCGCGGCACGAGCCGGTGCTGATGCACCGTGCGCCCCGCAACATCGCGGGGCAGGGCGACGGCTCCAATCTGGCGGACCGGCCGTATGACCGACGTCGTCTCAGCTACGCGACCACGTTCGAGAACCCGCTCCAGGTGCGCACCATCCAGACGATGGAATTCCTGACCGGCAAGCTGAAGCTGCTGAAGCTGATCCGGAAATTCGAGGCGATGGGTGTGCCGCAGGGCCAGCCCTTCTGGGCACAGGCGCTCGACGTGATGGGGATCGAACTGCGCACGCCCGAGGCGCAGATCGCGCGCATCCCGCGCGAGGGGCCGCTGGTGATCACCGCGAACCACCCGCACGGCCTGGTCGACGGGATGGTGCTGGCCGAGCTGATCGGGCGCCGCCGGACCGATTACAAGATCCTGACGCGCTCGTTGCTGACCGGGGTGGGCGAAATCGAGGATTTCATGATCCCGGTGCCCTTCGCCCACGAGGAGGATGCGCTCCAGCAGAATCTGGAGATGCGAAAGCGCGCGATGGACCACCTGAAGGAGGGCGGGGTGATCGTGCTGTTCCCGTCCGGGGTGGTGGCCTCGTCGCGCAGCCTGTTCGGCCCGGCGATCGAGGCGGAATGGAACCCCTTCACCGCCAAGATGATCCAGCGGTCGGGGGCGCGGGTGGTGCCGATCTACTTCCCGGGATCGAATTCGCGCTGGTACCAGATGGCCAACCGGGTCTCGGCCACGCTGCGTCAGGGGCTTTTGCTCTACGAGGTGGTGCACGCCCTGGACAAGCCGCAGGCGCCGGTGGTGGGCGAGGTGATCGAGCGCGACGAGATCGCGGCCTGGGCCAGCAATCCGCGCGGCTTCGTCGCCTGGCTGCGCGAGCGGACGCTTGCGCTGGGCCGGGGCTGAGGGGGCGCCCTTGCGCCTCGCGGGCGTCCTCGCGAGACGGGCGCGGCCCGCGCATGATGCGCGCCCCGCCCGGGCGTGTCAGCGGGTCGGAACCGGGGTCTCGCCGCGGTAATCGTAGAAGCCGCGCTGCGTCTTGCGGCCCAGCCAGCCGGCCTCGACATATTTCGTCAGCAGGGGGCAGGGGCGATACTTGGTGTCGGCCAGCCCGTCATGCAGCACGTTCATGATCGCCAGGCAGGTGTCCAGACCGATGAAATCGGCCAGTTCCAGCGGGCCCATCGGGTGGTTGGCGCCCAGCTTCATCGACTGGTCGATCGAGCGCACGTTTCCCACGCCCTCGTAGAGCGTGTAGACCGCCTCGTTGATCATCGGCATCAGGATGCGGTTGACGATGAAGGCGGGAAAATCCTCGGCGCTTGCGGCGGTCTTGCCCAGTTTCTCCACCACGGCAAGGCAGGCGTCATAGGTTTCCTTGTCGGTGGCGATGCCGCGGATCAGCTCCACCAGCTGCATCACCGGCACCGGGTTCATGAAGTGGAAGCCCATGAATTTCTCGGGCCGGTCGGTCCGGCTGGCCAGCCGGGTGATCGAGATCGACGAGGTGTTCGACGTGAGGATCGTATGCGGCGCAAGCGACGGCAGCAGCGTGTCGAAGATCTTCTGCTTCACCTCCTCGCGCTCGGTCGCGGCTTCGATCACGAGGTCCATCCGGCCCAGGTCGGTAAGGGTCAGCGTGGTCGAGATGCGCCCCAGCGCGGCGGCCTTCTCCTCGGCGGTGATCTTCCCGCTCTTGACCTGCCGCTCCATGTTCCCGTCGATCCTGGCCAGCGCGGCGTCCAGCGCGTCCTGGCTGATATCGTTGAGCTGCACGTCGTAACCGGCCAGTGCCATGACATGGGCGATGCCATTGCCCATCTGCCCCGCGCCGACCACGCCGATGGTGGAGATGTCCATTCCGGGTCCTTTCATCGTTCGACGCAGACCATAAGCGCCGCTCGGGCGCGTGCCAAGGGCGCAGGAAAACGAAAACTTTCCTCGATTTGCACCTTTAGGAAAATCGAAAGGCGCGGCGGCGAATCCTCTCTTCCGGGTGAGAGAACATTTGGTGGGTGAGAATGACTTACGATTCCCTGCGAGAGGGGGGGCTCGACTATCTGCCGTGCCGTTACGGTGCCTCCCGGCTGACCTTCCGCGGCCCCCGGCGCACGCTGGACGGCCGCTATATTGCCTTCCTCGGCGGAACCGAGACCTACGGCAAGTTCGTGGAACGGCCCTTTCCCGCGCTCGTGGAGGAGGCCACCGGGCTGGCCTGCGTGAACCTTGGGCTGGTCAATGGCGGGGCCGATGCCTTCCTCCAGGATGCCGCGGTGCAGGAAATCGCCTCCGGGGCCGCACTGACCGTGATCCAGATCACCGGGGCGCAGAACATCTCCAACCGCTATTACGCGGTGCATCCGCGGCGGAACGACCGGTTCCTGAAGGCCGGGCGGCCGCTGCGCGCGCTCTATCCGGAGGTGGATTTCACCGAGTTCCACTTCAACCGCCACATGCTGGGAAAGCTGCAAGGCGTCTCGGCGGCCCGGTTCGACCGGGTGGAGGATGAACTGAAAGGCGCCTGGTGCGCGCGGATGTCGGCGCTGCTGTCGTGCCTGCGTGGGCCCAAGCTGCTGTTGTGGCTCGCGACGCACGCCCCGCCCGCGCCGGAAGAGCGACCGGGCAACGACCCGCTCTTCGTGGATGCCAGGATGCTCGACGAGATTCTGCCGCCCAGGGTGAGCCTGGTCGAGGTGGTGGCGAGCGAAGAAGCCCTGGCCGACGGCACGGAGGGCATGGTCTTCGCGCCGCTGGACGCGGCGGCCGCGGCGAGGCTGCCCGGGCCGCGCGCCCATCGCGAGGCGGCCGAGGCGCTGGTGCCGCTGATTGCCGCGATGGGCTATGGTGGAACATGAAAAGGCCCGCCCCCGGCAGGGGACGGGCCCGCGAAGACTGCGATCCCCGGCGGATCAGAGCTTTTCCGTCAGTTCCGGGATGGCATCGAACAGGTCCGCCACGAGGCCGTAATCGGCCACCTGGAAGATCGGCGCCTCCTCGTCCTTGTTGATCGCCACGATCACCTTGCTGTCCTTCATGCCGGCCAGGTGCTGGATCGCGCCGGAGATGCCGACGGCGATATAGAGCTCGGGCGCGACGACCTTGCCCGTCTGGCCCACCTGCCAGTCGTTCGGCGCGAAGCCGGAATCGACCGCGGCGCGCGAGGCGCCCACGGCGGCGTTCAGCTTGTCGGCCAGCTTCTCGATCAGGGCGAAGTTCTCTTCCGAGCCCACGCCGCGCCCGCCGGACACGACCACGCCGGCAGAGGTCAGCTCGGGGCGGTCGCTCTCCGCCACCTTGTCCTCGACCCATTCGCTCAGGCCGGGATTGTCGGCGGCGGCGATGGTTTCCACCGGGGCGGATCCCCCCATGCCGGCCACGTCGAAGGTGGAGGTCCGGAACGAGATCACCTTGACCGCGTCCTTCGATTTGACCGTCTGCACCGCGTTGCCCGCGTAGATCGGGCGCTCGAACGTGTCGGCATCGACCACGCCCGAGACATCGGTGATCACCATCGCATCCAGCAGCGCGGCGACGCGCGGCAGGATGTTCTTGGCGTCCGTGGTGGCGGGGGCCACGATGTGGCTGTAATCACCCGCAAGCGACACGATCAGCGCCGCAACCGGCTCGGCGAGGCGGTGGCCGTAGAGCGCATCCTCGGCGCAGAGCACCTTGGCCACGCCGTCGATCTTCGCGGCCTCTGCGGCGGCGTCCGCCGCCTTGGCGCCTGCGGCCAGGATGGTCACGTCGCCCAGCTTGGCGGCGGCGGTCGCGGCCTTGGCGGTGGCGTCGACGGCCAGCGCGCCGTCATTGATCTCGGCAATCAGAAGAACGGCCATCACACGACCCCCGCTTCCTTGAGTTTCGATACCAGCTCGTCCACCGAGCCCACCATTTCGCCCGCCTTGCGTGCCTCGGGTTCCGTCGTCCTGACGATCTCGAGCCGCGGGCTGACATCGACGCCGTAATCGGCGGCCGACTTTTCATCCAGCGGTTTCTTCTTGGCCTTCATGATGTTGGGCAGCGAGGCATAGCGCGGCTCGTTCAGGCGCAGGTCGGCCGAAATGATCGTGGGCAGCGTGACTTTCACGGTCTGCAGCCCGCCATCCACCTCGCGGGTGACGATGGCATGATCGCCCTCCACCTCGATCTGGTTGGCATACATCGCCTGGCTCCAGCCCAGCAGCGCGGCCAGCATCTGACCGGTGGCGTTCATGTCGTTGTCGATCGCCTGCTTGCCGCAGAGCACGAGGCCAGGCTGTTCCTCCTCGACGACCCTGGCCAACAGCTTGGCCACGGCCAGGGGCTCGATGTCCTGGTGCACGTCGTCGGCGGCGACGATCAGAATCGCGCGGTCCGCGCCCATCGCCAGCGCCGTGCGCAGGGTTTCCTGCGCCTGCTTGACCCCGATCGACACGGCGATCACCTCTTCGGCCTTGCCGGCCTCCTTGAGGCGGATCGCCTCTTCGACGGCGATCTCGTCGAACGGGTTCATCGACATCTTCACATTGGCGAGATCGACGCCCGATCCGTCCGCCTTGACGCGGACCTTCACGTTGTAGTCGATCACGCGCTTGACCGGCACGAGTACCTTCATTGGCGTGGCTCTCCCTTGGTTTGCGGGCCGCTGGTGATGGCCCGGTCAGCCCAGTTTCCGCGCGTTGATAGCCATTCGAGGCCGGGGGAAACAGGGAAAAATCGTCACGTTAGCGCCATCGGACGCCGCGTCCGGAGAATTTTCCCGGGCCCGCGACGCAAGAGGGCGGGCCGCGGGGCTCAGGGCTGCACGGGTCTCAGCGGTTCGCCCCTGGCACCCAGAGCACATCGGCGCGGCCGTCATCATTGGCGATGCGGGCGGCCACGAAGAACCAGTCCGACAGCCGGTTGAGGTATTTCACCGCGTCCGGGTTCACCGATTCCATGGTGGCCAGTTCCACCGCCAGCCGTTCGGCCCGGCGGCAGACGGTGCGGCAGATATGCAGATGCGCCGCCAGCGCCGATCCGCCCGGCAGGATGAAGCTGCGCAGCGGCTCCAGCTTGGCGTTCATCGCATCGATCTCGGCCTCGAGGCGGGACACCTGGCCGGCGGTCATCCGCAGCGGCGGGTATTCCTTTTCCGCGTCGCGCTCCATGTCCGGGGTGCACATGTCGGCGCCCAGGTCGAACAGGTCGTTCTGGATCCGCTCGAGCTGCACGTTCAACTCGCCTTCCGCATGCAGACGCGCCACGCCCACGGTGGCGTTCAACTCGTCCGAGGTACCGTAGGCGGTGACGCGCATCGAATGCTTGGCCACGCGCGCGCCGTTGCCCAGCGCGGTTTCGCCGTGGTCGCCGGTCTTGGTGTAGATCTTGTTGAGAACGATCATGGTGCCGCTGGGCCTCCCTAACTGCGCAACCAGACGAAAAGAAGGATCAGCACCACCGCCACGAATTGCGCCGCGATCCGCCAGCGCATCAGCTTGTTGGCGTATTTGCGGTTGAACTCGCCGCCCCGGGCGAAGCCGCCCACGCCGGTGACGAGGATCGCCACCACGCCGAGCATCACGACGGCGATGAGGATGAAAAGCGGGTCGTCGGCCATGTGGTGTCCTTTCGGTCGCGCTGCGGGGGGACATAGCGGACCGGGCGCGAAAAGCGAACCGGAAATCCCGCCGCTCAACCCTTGGCCAGCAGCCAGTCCAGCGCCCGGGTGGGCAGGATGCGCCGCAATCCGCCCATCAGGTAGGTGGGCGTGGTGACGTAGTAGCGCGGCGCGGGGCGCGGCGCCTCCAGCGCGCGGATCAGCTTGGCGGTGACCGCCGAGGGCGGCAGTTCGAACCGGTCCGGCCCGCGCTGTTCATAGAGCCGTTTCAGCAGGCTCGCCCGGTATTGCCCGGCGCGCGGCGAGGCCTCCCAGTCCACCCAACGCTCGAAATGCGGGATGGAGTTCACCCTGATGCGCGAGGTCACCGGGCCGGGCTCGATCAGGATGACATGGATGCCGGTGCCGCGCATCTCGATCCGCAGCGTGTCGGTCAGCCCCTCCAGCGCGAACTTGGAGGCGTTGTAGGCCCCGCGCCAGGGCGCCACCACCAGCCCCAGCACCGACGAGCAGTTGACGATCCGGCCATGCCCCTGCGCCCGCATCACCGGAATGACCTGCCGGGTCAATTCGTGCCAGCCGAAGAGATTGGCCTCGAACAGCGCGCGCAGCCCGTCGGTGGGCAGATCCTCCACCGCGCCGGGCAGGGCATGGGCGCCGTTGTTGAACAATGCGTCGAGCCGCCCGCCCGTGGCCTCCAGCACATGCGCGACCGCGGCCGAGATGCTGTCGGCGCCGGCATAGTCCAGCACCACGCTTTCCAGCCCCTCCTCGCGCAGCCGGGCGCAATCGGCCTCCTGGCGGCAGGTGGCGAAGACGCGCCAGCCCGCCCGGGCCAGCCCATGCGCCGCGTCCCGGCCGATGCCCGACGAACAGCCGGTGATCAGAATGGTCCTGCGGGTCAACGGGGCCTCCTGCATCCGCTGCCGGTATCGCCGGTCAAGCGGAAAGGTGCAATCGGCTCAGTTCACGGATGTCAGGAGCGACTCCGCCATCCAGCCCTCGCGGCCGGAATCTTCGACCCGCAGCTTGACCCAGCCGGTCCCGGACCCCTCCAGCACCAGCACCCGTTCGCCGCGCGGCAGCGTGCCGAGCACGCCGAAGGACGTGCCGGGACCGTTGCGCATGTTCACGCGGTTGCCGGACACGGCCCGCAAATCCGCCTCTTGCGCGGGCTCTACCGCGGCCGCTGGCTGCAACACGGGCAAGTCCGTCAGGACCGGCTCGGAGAACAGGCGGCCTCGCGGCGAAAACACCTGCACGTGCTCGGCGGGCTCGTCCAGCGGCGCGCGGGCCGAGGCCAGCGTGATATCGATATTGCGGGTGTTCAGGCGCGAGACGTCCTCGCCCCGGCGATCGGCTGCGGACGCCAGAAGCCCGGCCGCATCTCCCGTATCCGTGACGGGCTGCACCGCGCGGTCGCGCGCCACCGCCTGCAATGATCCCTCGCGCGGCTCGTAATCCGCCCCGCCACTCAATTCCCAGAATGCCCAGCCCATGAAGGCAAATGAAACAAGTATGAAGCGCCACATGCGCCTGTTTCCCCCGATACTCCACCATCCGGCCGCAGCATGCCGAACCACTTTAGGTATTAAACGATTCGCCTTTGCTGTCTAAGCCCTCTTTGGCGTTCTTTCCCGCACCGGTCGCTGGGCGCTTTACCGGCCGTGCGCCACCGGCTATCAGGGCGGCATGGACGACCTCACGGACGACCCTTCCTCCCAGCCCGCCGAGACGGCGGAACCGCTGCGCCGCGCGATCGGCGAGCGCTACCTGCAATATGCGCTGTCCACCATCATGCATCGGGCCTTGCCCGACGCGCGCGACGGGCTGAAGCCGGTGCACCGGCGCATCCTCTACGCCATGCGCGAGCTGCGCCTCGTGGCCAGCGGGGGCTTTCGCAAATCCGCCAAGATCTCGGGCGACGTGATGGGCAATTACCACCCGCATGGCGACGCCGCGATCTATGACGCGATGGCCCGGCTCGCGCAGGATTTCAACATGCGCTACCCGCTGGTGGACGGGCAGGGCAATTTCGGCAATATCGACGGCGACAACCCCGCCGCCAGCCGCTACACGGAGGCTCGGCTCACCGTGGTGGCCGAGGCCCTGCTGGAGGGGCTCAACGAGGATGCCGTCGATTTCCGCGACAATTACGACGGTACCCTGCGTGAACCGGTGCTGCTGCCCGCCTCCTTTCCGAACCTGCTGGCCAACGGGGCATCCGGGATCGCGGTGGGCATGGCCACCAACATCCCGCCGCACAACCTTGCCGAGCTGTGCGATGCCTGCCTGCATCTCATCAGGACGCCGGACGCCCGCGACGACACGCTGCTGAACTACATTCCGGGGCCCGACTTCCCCACCGGCGGCGTGCTGGTGGAGCCGCCCGAGAACATCGCCCAGGCCTATCGCACGGGCCGCGGCGCCTTCCGGCTGCGCGCCCGCTGGCAGATCGAGGACCTGGGCCGCGGCCAGTGGCAGATCGTGGTCACCGAAATCCCCTTCCAGGTCCAGAAATCCAAGCTGATCGAGAAGATCGCGGAACTGATCCAGACCCGTAAGGTGCCGATCCTCGCGGATATCCGCGACGAGAGCGCCGACGACATCCGCATGGTGCTCGAGCCGCGCTCGCGCAACGTGGATCCCGAGGTGCTGATGGGCATGATGTTCCGCAATTCCGATCTGGAGATCCGGTTCAGCCTCAACATGAACGTGCTGATCGACGGGGTGGTGCCGAAGGTCTGCTCGCTCAAGGAGGTGCTGCGCGCCTTCCTCGATCATCGCCGCGACGTGCTTCAGCGCCGCGCGCGTCACCGCCTGGCCAAGATCGACCACCGGCTGGAGGTTCTGGAGGGCTTCATCCTCGCCTTCCTCAATCTCGACCGGGTGATCGACATCATCCGCTATGATGACGATCCCAAGGCGGCGCTGATGTTCGAGAACTGGTCGCGCGAGCACCAGGCCACGATGCCGCGCGCCACCTCCGAGGTCGATTACCGCTCGCCGCTGGCGGGCGTGGACCCGTCCGCGCTCGAAGCCCTGGCCGATCCGGAGGCCGCCCCCGAGGCCGGGGGCGAGCGCGCCGCGCCGCGCCGCTTCCCCGACCGCGAGCTCTCGGACGTGCAGGCCGAGGCGATCCTGAACATGCGCCTGCGCTCGCTGCGCCGGCTGGAGGAGCTGGAGCTGCGGCGCGAGCTGGACGCCCTGATGGAAGAGCGCGCCGGGCTGGAGGACCTGCTGGAGGACGAGGGCCTGCAATGGGCCCGGATCTCCGACCAGCTCAAGGAGACGAGGAAGCAGTTCGGCCGCGACTGGCCGGGCGGCGCGCGCCGCACCACGCTGTCCGAGGCTGCGGAGGCCGAGGAGGTCCCGCTGGAGGCCATGATCGACCGCGAGCCGATCACGGTGGTCTGTTCGCAGATGGGCTGGATCCGGGCGCTTTCGGGCCATGTGGACCTGAACCGCGAGCTGAAATTCAAGGATGGCGACGGGCCGCGTTTCATCTTCCACGCCGAGACCACGGACCGGCTGCTGGTCTTCGGCACGAACGGGCGGTTCTACACGCTGCAGGCCAGCACGTTGCCCGGTGGGCGCGGGATGGGCGAGCCGCTGCGGCTGATGGTCGACCTGCCCAACGAGTCCGGGATCGTGGACCTGTTCATCCACCGCCCCGGCCGCAAGCTGCTGGTGGCCTCCTCGGCCGGCGACGGATTCATCGTCCCGGAGGACGAGGTCGTGGCCCAGACCCGCGCGGGCAAGCAGGTGCTGAACGTGAAGGGCGAGGTGAGGGCGCGGGTCTGCCACCCGGTGTCGGGCGACAGCGTGGCCGTGGTGGGAGAGAACCGCAAGGTATTGGTCTTCGGCCTCGACGAACTGCCCGAGATGGGCCGCGGCAAGGGTGTGCGGCTGCAGAAATACAAGGATGGCGGGCTGTCGGACGCCACCACATTCAGCCGGGCCGAGGGGCTGAGCTGGCATGACCCGGCCGGGCGCACCCGCACCGAGACGGACCTCGCCGAATGGACCGGCAAGCGCGCCTCCGCCGGACGCATGGCGCCCCGCGGCTTTCCGCGCGACAACCGCTTCACCTGAACAGGGGGGCGGGATCGCGCGGCGTGGACGCCGCGCAGCGCGGCCTGTCGACAGGCCGCGCCCGCGACCCGACCCTGCCGGTGTCGCGGGTGTCACGCCGCGGTGGCGCAGGCCTGACCGACCCGCTGGATGCGCCGCGCGCGCAGGCGCACGCTTCCCGGCCTTCGTGTCGTCTTGCCTTTCGCCTCCGCAACCTGGCGAGCGCATCGCCGCCGGCTTCGATCGCTGCGCCCGCCCGCGCGCATCTCCCCGGGTCGAATGTCCCGGCGCGGCCGCCGTCAGGCGGCGGAGGCCGCGCCCCCGTGCAGCGGTTCGGCGGTCAGCCACACGCCGCCTTCGGGGCGCAGCGTCAGGATCATCACCGGCTTAGGATCCCGCCCCGGCACCGGGGAAAAGCGGAAGCGCGCCAGCAGTGTGGCCAGGATGATCACCGCCTCCTGCAGCGCGAAGCTCGCGCCGATGCAGACGCGCGGGCCGTCGCCGAAGGGCAGATAGGCATAGCGCTGCACCGCCTTGCGCTCGGCGAAGCGGTCGGGGCGGAAGGCATCGGGCGCGTCCCACAGCAGGTGATTGCGGTGCAGCGCGTAGATCGGGATCATCACCGTGTCGCCCGGGCGCACCTCGCGCCCGCAGAGCGTATCGGCGGCCTGCGCGGTGCGCGAGACCACCGCCGCCGGCGGGTAGAGCCGCAAGGCCTCGTCGCAGATCCGGCGGATGAACGGCAGGTTCTCCACATCCGCGCCCTCGGCCGGGCGATCGCCCAGCACCGCGCGCGCCTCGTCGCGCGCCCGTGCCTGCACATCCTGGTCGAAGGCGCACAGGTACAGCGCCCAGGACAGGGTCAGCGCGGTGGTCTCGTGCCCGGCCACGATAAAGGTCAGAAGGTTGTCGCGCAGCTCGGGCGTGGACATGGCCCGCCGCGTTTCCGGGTCCTCGGCGCCCAGCAGCAGGTCCAGAAGGTCGGGCACCTGACCGCCTGTCCGGGCCGCGCGCGCCTCGATGGCGCGGTCGGCCACCTGCTTCATCTCGCGCACGGCGCGCCCCGACACCACCCGGCTCGGGCGCGGAACCCAGTCGGGAAAGCCGAGGATGTCGAACAGCGAGATCTTCCCCGCCTCGGCGATATAGGCATCGATCGCGCCATGCACGGCTTGCCGGTCGAATCCCTCGTCTCCCGAGAAGGTCACGTCGGAGATCACGTCGAAAGTGGTGGTGACCATCTCGTCGAGCAGGTTCACCGCGCGCGGACCGGCCGCCGCGATCCGTTCGGCCGATCGTTCGGCCGCCGCGGTCATCACCGGGGCCAGGTTCATCACGTTGCGATGCGAGAAGGCGGGCGCCGCCGCCCGCCGCTGCCAGCGCCAATGCGCCCCTTCCGCGATGAACAGGCTTTCGCCGATGGCCGGTTTCAGCAGGTTCTTGGTGACGTCGGACTTGGGATAATCCTCCAGCCGTTCCAGCAGGATCCGCCGCAGCGCGTCCGGGTCCATCACCATGTGCCAGCGCTTGCCGGTCTTGCCGGAGACCATGGGCTGGCGGGTGGCGATCTCGGGGATGATCTCCAGCACGTTGCGGCGCGCGGCGGCCAGGCTCTGCAGGATGGTCATCGGCCGCGTGACCAGGGGCACGCGAACCGGCGTCTCGGGGCGGTGGTGGCGCAGGTCGTCCATGGGCGTCTCCCTCTGTGGCGGATATAGGGGCGGCGCCTGCGGTGGGCAAACCGTGGCGGCGGGCGATTGCATGGGGCGGGGGGCTGCGCTATCCGGGGAGGGCTGCCCGGATTGGAGATCCGCATGATCCGCCTTCTCGCCCTTCTTGCCCTGCTGACAGGTCTTGCCGCCTGCGGCACCGATGCCGATCTCGGCGATGCGCCCAAGCCACTGGGCGATTTCCGGCTGGGCCACAATATCGTCATCGCGCCCAACATCGTGAAGGGCCCGGTCTCGCGCGAGGCCTCAGAGGAGGAATGGATCGAGGCCGTGACCGAGGCCATCGACGCGCGCTTCCGCCGCTACGAGGGCGACCGGCTCTACCATTTCGGCGTCAGCATCGAGGGCTACGTGCTGGCCCAGCCCGGCATCCCCATGGTCCTGTCGCCGAAATCCGCGCTGATCCTCAACATCACGGTCTGGGACGATGCCGACAGTCGCAAGCTCAACGCAGAGCCGCACACGATCACCGTGACCGAGGCGCTTTCGGGCGACACTCTGGTGGGCTCCGGGCTGACCCAGACCAGGGAGGAGCAGCTGCGCAACCTGGCGGTCTCCGCCTCCAAGCAGGTGGAGCGGTGGCTGTTGCGCCAGAACCGATCGGAACGCTGGTTCGGCGGGCGCGACGGCACCCTGCCGCAGCGGCCCGAGAACCCGGGCCCGCCCATGTCGGAGGCGGCGCCGAGGCAGACCGCCGGTGAGGACGCGACAGGGGCCGGGGGCTGAGCGCAGCGCCGCCTGTCCTGCGTCCAAGACGCGCTTGATTTTCCCTGGCTCTGCCAATAAATGGCGCGCGATGCAAATCGGGTCCGAGCGACCCCCCAACCCGCGAGGCGCCAGGAGCGATGGCAAAGGAAAAGTTTGAGCGCAGCAAGCCGCACTGCAACATCGGGACGATCGGTCACGTGGACCACGGGAAGACGACTCTGACGGCGGCGATCACGAAGTATTTCGGCGACTTCAAG
>Ga0008833_1000996_pt1 | contig 16320 bp, 16 predicted proteins | sample HotLakConsoUCCLE_FD_62216 | JGI IMG/M metagenome (GOLD analysis project Ga0008833, IMG submission 62216) | Hypersaline microbial mat communities from Hot Lake, Washington, USA - Hot Lake Consortium UCC-LE | ecosystem: Environmental > Aquatic > Non-marine Saline and Alkaline > Hypersaline >... | reverse complement strand
TCCTCGACCGGCACGCGGTTCTCGAGAAGAACGCCACGCTCCTGCTCGTCGCGTCCTTCGTGGTCGTGACGATCGGGGGGGCGGTGGAAATCGTGCCGCTCTTCTATCTCGAGAACACGATCGAGGAAGTGGAAGGCGTGCGGCCCTACAGCCCGCTCGAACTCACCGGCCGCGACATTTACATCCGCGAGGGCTGCTACGTCTGCCACTCCCAGATGATCCGGCCGATGCGCGATGAGGTGGAGCGCTACGGGCACTACTCGCTTGCCGCGGAATCGATGTACGATCATCCGTTCCAGTGGGGGTCGAAGCGGACGGGACCCGACCTCGCCCGTGTCGGCGGCCGCTACTCCGACGAATGGCATGTCGATCACTTCACCGACCCCCAGTCGGTCGTGCCCGAAAGCGTGATGCCGGTATACGCCTTCCTGAAGGATCGGCTGATCGACGGCGAATACGTGGCCGACCTGATGTCGACCCACCGTTTCGTCGGGGTGCCCTATACCGACCAGATGATCGAGATGGCCCGGGCGGACTTCCGCGACCAGGCGGACCCCATGAGCGACTTCGACGGGCTGCTCGAACGCTACCCCGGCGCGCAGGTCCGGAACTTCGACGGCGAACCCGGCATCTCGGAAATGGACGCGCTCATCGCCTACATGCAGATGCTCGGGACGCTGGTCGATTTCTCGACCTTCACACCCGACGCGAGCCGGTGAGGGGTGGTGATGGACGAACCGACCCTCCTGGAGCAGATATGGGAGAACAGGACTCTTCTATGGCTGTTCTCGGCCTTCGTCGTGGCCGTTCTCTTCACCTTCCGGCCCGGAAGCCGAAAGGTGCATCGAGATACATCCGAGATCCCCTTCCGGCATGAAGACAAACCAGCCGCGGAGCCGCACTCCGACGGCGATTCCGAGGAGGCGCGCCAATGAGCGACGGCCCTGAAAAGAAGAACGAAGACGGCTACGGCACCACGGGCCACAGTTGGGATGGCATCGAGGAGTGGAACAACCCCCTCCCGCGCTGGTGGGTGTGGACCTTCTACGTCACGATCATCTGGGCGGTGCTCTACACCATCGCCTATCCGGCATGGCCGCTCATCAGCACCGCGACATCGGGTCTCCTTGGCTATTCGTCACGCGCCGAGGTGCAGGAACAGATCGATGCGGTGGCGGCGCGGAATGCTGCGATCACCGAGCGGCTCGCCACGGTCGACCTTGCGACGCTCTCTGACGACGCCGAACTCCAGGGTTTCGCGGTGAACGCCGGTGCGGCCGTCTTCCGCAGCCACTGCTCGCAATGCCACGGTTCGGGCGCGGCCGGGGTGGCGGCCGCGGGCTACCCGAACCTTCTCGACAACGCCTGGCTCTGGGGCGGCGAGATCGACGAGATCGCCTATACCGTTCGGCACGGCATCCGCAACGAGCAGTCGCTAGATGCTCATTGGTCGGAGATGACGGCATTCGAGGGAATTCTCAGCGACGAGGAAATCGACCAGGTCGTGAACCATGTGCTCGCGATATCCAACCAGGAGCATGATGCCGCTTTGGCCGAGGATGGGGAGCTTGTCTTCCTCGACAATTGCGCGGCGTGCCACGGCGACAACGGCGAGGGCATGCACGACCTCGGCGCACCGACCCTCAACGACGCCATCTGGCTCTATGGCGGAGACGCGGAGACCATCGAGGAAACCGTGCGGTACTCGCGCTTCGGCGTGATGCCCGCCTGGTCGGAGGAATACCGCGGGGCCGCCGGCCTCACGGACGCCGAGATCAACGCGGTCGCTGCCTATGTGCACCAGCTTGGTGGCGGCGAGTGACGACAAACTGAAACCCTGAGGGGGCAAAGCCCCCGAAGGTAGCACCGGCCCCGGATCCTGTTCGCGCAATCCTCCGGGGTCGGTCGCGTTTCCAGCCTTAGGCCCTCGTTCACACTCGTCTGGCATCGCCTTCGCGGCACGGTTTTTCGCGAGGTGAGTGAGGTGAGTGATGAGTGACAGGACGGGTGAAGGCGGCCAGATACCGCCTCCTGCGGCCGAGCCGAGCGTTGCCTTTCTGGAAACCTTCGTTCTGGGTCTGGTGGACAATCTCGCCGCAACCCTCGGTGAAGACGGCGCGCGCGCCTTCGTGGCGGCGGCGGCCGATGGAATGGTCGGCGACTTCGACATGACCGGTCGACCCGGTGAACTCGCCGAGGGATTGGGCACGATGATGCGGCGCATCGGTGGGGGTTTCTCGGTCGGGCAGGTGACCAGCGACGAGATTGTCCTCGTCAATGATCGCTGCCCCTTCGGCGATGCCGTAGAGGGTCGCGAAGCCTGTTGCGGAAGTACCGAGACGCTGCTTGGCCGGTCCGCCGCCGCGCAGCGCGGCTACGCCTCCGTCGAGCTTGCCGAAGCCATCGCGCGGGGCGACGGGCGCTGTCTCGTCCGTGTACACTTCGTTCGAGGAAAGCCCGGCCGGGCATTTCGCGCCTGAGGATCAGGCAAGAATGAACTCCGCCCCGCAATCGCAGCCACAGCCGCAACCCGGTGGATGGTCCATCTCGCTGTCAGGGTGAGGAACAGCGTGAACGACCGTCCCGATCTCGTAGGGCACGCCATTCTCGTCGAGGATCTCGGTGATCGGGAGGATGTCCGACAGGTCCGGCAGGTCGGTGTCGGCCCAAGGGGACGGTTTGGTCGTCGCCACAGTGGTGCTGCCGCCGAGTCCGAAGATCGAGAGGATCAGCGAGAAGAAGCGCTCGAAGAACGAGAGGGTCGTATCCTCGTCGGCCTCGAATACGGGAATGGGAGCCTCGCCGTACAATTCTTGCGCGCCCGCGATGTCGCCTTCTCCCAGATCGGACGCCGTAAGGAACGCGTTCATCAACTGGGTCGGGTCGTCGACATGGAGAAGGCCCAGTGCATGGCCGATCTCATGCGCCGCGACGGCGTAGAAGTTGAGGTCGGTCTCGCCGAACGGCGCCCATTCCTCGTCCGAGTCGAGCGAAAGGTCGGCGCTGATGAACTGGTCGGTGCCGGGCAGTTTGATGAACGTGAGTTCGGCAAGCCCGATGATCTCCTCGTCGAGCGGCCGCATTCCCACGCTGATCTCCGCGTCGCCGAGAGACTCGACGAAGTTGATGTCGGCGACATCTTCCCACGCGTCGAAGGCAGCGCGCATCGCATCTTCGAAATCCGAGGTTTCGTAAAGCTCTTCGTTGAACACGAGACCCTCGGAGAGGTCCATGTTCCACTGGACGTTTCCGCCGCTTTCGCCGAGCGTCGGTGTCCCCCACTTGATATCTGCAAGCTCGAACACGACTGAACCCCTCCCGGGACACGCACTTCACCGTCACGGACATCAATCTACTCCGAGCCGATGCACCTGTTGAGGCGACCCTGCGCGAATTGACGCAAGCGTTGCAGGAGAGGCGCAGGTCGCCGGCACGATTGACTTGCATCAAGGCATGAAGAGGGTCCCCGCGCGACAAGCAGACTGCGAACAGACCGGATACTTCCATGTCAGACGATTCGTCCGCCCCGTCCCTTTACGCCGCGCGAGAGCCGGTGTTTCCGCGCCGCGTTTCGGGCAAGTTCCGGACCCTGAAGTGGTGGATCCTCGGCATAACACTCGGAATCTATTACCTTACACCATGGATCCGGTGGGACAGGGGGCCGAACCTGCCCGATCAGGCGGTGCTGATCGATCTCGCCGACCGGCGGTTCTACTTCTTCTGGATCGAGATATGGCCGCACGAATTCTACTTCGTGGCGGGCCTGCTGATCATGGCGGGCCTCGGACTGTTCCTCTTCACATCGGCCCTCGGAAGGGTCTGGTGCGGATATACCTGCCCGCAAACGGTCTGGACCGACCTTTTCATCCTCGTCGAACGATGGATCGAGGGGGACAGGAATGCGCGGGTGCGCCTCTGGAAGGCGCCGATGGACGCGCGCAAGCTTCGCCTGCGCATCACGAAGTATCTCGCCTGGGCGCTCATCGGCCTCGCCACCGGAGGGGCCTGGGTCTTCTACTTCGCCGATGCGCCCACGCTGGCGCGCGATCTCGTCACGCTCAGCGCGCATCCCGTCGCCTACACGACGATGGCGATCCTCACCGGCACGACCATCCTCTTCGGCGGCATCGCCCGCGAGCAGGTCTGCATCTACATGTGTCCCTGGCCGCGCATCCAGGCGGCGATGATGGACCCCGACACGATCACGGTCGCCTACCGCGAATGGCGCGGTGAGCCGCGCGGCAAGGACAACGTCCGCCGCCGCAGCATGGCGGAGGCCGCAGCGGCCGAAGCCGCCGCGCAGGCATCCGGCCCGGGCAAGGCCAAATACCCGTCGACGCCCTATCCCGGCACGAAGCTGCGCGTCGGCGGCAACATCGAACCCGGTGCCGATGTCGGCCCCGGAGACTGCATCGACTGCATGGCCTGCGTGAACGTCTGCCCCATGGGCATCGACATCCGCAACGGCCAGCAGATGGAATGCATCACCTGTGCGCTCTGCATCGACGCCTGCGACGACGTGATGGCAAAGATCGGAAAGCCGCGCGGGCTCATCGACTACCTCGCGCTCACGGACGAGGAAGCCGAGCGCGCCGGCAAGCCTCCCCGGCCGATCTGGAAGCATATCCTGCGACCGCGCACGATGCTCTACACCACGCTCTGGAGCCTCGTCGGCATCGGCCTCGTCGTCGCCCTCTTCGTGCGCACCGATATCGACATGACCGTCTCGCCGATCCGCAATCCGCAATACATCACGCTGGCCGACGGAACGATCCGGAACGTCTATGACGTGCGACTTCTCAACAAGCACGGTGACGACCGTCCGTTCCAGGTTACGCTCCGGGGAGACCCGGCACTCAGCGTGCGTCTCGAGGGGACGACCGCCGACAGCGTCACGGTTCCCGCCAACGAGACGCTGCTTCAGCGTGTCTATGTCGAGGCCCCCCCGGGGTCCGGGCCTGCCCGGTCGGAACGCACCGAGTTCCGGTTCTGGGTCGAGGACAGCATCAGCGAAGAGCGCGTCTGGACCGACACCCTCTTCAATGGGAGAGAGCAATGATGAACAAGCCGCTGACCGGACGCACCTTTTTCCTGATCGTCGCATCGGCCTTCACGGTCATCATCGGGGTCAATCTCACGCTGGCCTACAATGCGGTGGCCACGTTTCCGGGTCTCGAGGTCAAGAATTCCTACGTGGCCAGCCAGAACTTCGAGGCGAAGCGAGCTGCGCAGGATGCCCTTGGCTGGGAGGCGACGGCCACGGTCGAAGAGGGGGTGCTGCGACTCTCCTTCTTGAGCGCGGACGGCCCTGTCGCGCCGGACCTCGTGCAGGCGACGCTCGGCCGCGCCACACATGTGGAAGCCGACCGCACGCCCGACTTCGCCTGGACCGGCACCGCCTACGAAGCGCCGGTCGAACTTGCGCCGGGCAACTGGAACCTGCGCCTCGTCGCCGAGGCAGAGGACGGGACCATGTTCGAGCGGCGCTTCCCGATCTTCATCAGGCCCGACGCGTGAGCCGGGGCCCGGAGTTCGCAGGCATTGGCGCTCGCTGAGAAGCCACACCTCGCGGCCTGCCCGGCCTGCGTCGCGGCACCCGACACGTCGGATGTACCTGAGCGGGTCCCGGTGCAAACCGGTCCGGTGCGGCTCGAACTGTCGCTTCCGGGCATCCATTGCGCGGGCTGCATCTCGGGCGTCGAGCGGGCGTTGCAGGCGGTGCCGGGGGTCGTATCGGCCCGGGTGAACCTCACCCTGAAGCGCGCCAGCGTCGAGGCCGGCGCGGAGGTGTCCGCCGACCGCCTCGTGGAGGTGCTCGACCGCGCGGGCTATGAGGCCCACGAACTCGACGCCACCGCCCTCAGCGCCACCGGCACCGACCGCACCGGCCGCGACCTCGCCATGCGGCTCGCGGTGGCCTTCTTCGCGAACATGAACGTGATGCTTCTGTCGGTGTCCGTCTGGGCCGGCGCGGCGGACGCGACGCGAGACATGTTCCACTGGCTGTCAGGCGCCATCGCCATTCCTGCGGTGATCTTCGCGGGCGTGCCGTTCTACCGCTCGGCCTGGGGTGCCCTCAGGCGCCGGCGGCTCAACATGGACGTGCCGATTTCGCTCGCCCTTGTTCTCGCTCTGGCGCTGTCGCTCTGGGAGACGTGGCTTTCCGGCCACCACGCCTATTTCGACGCGGCCCTGAGCCTCGTGTTCTTCCTGCTGCTCGGCCGCTACCTCGACCACAGGACCCGCGCATCGGCTCGCTCGGCGGCCGAAGAACTCACTGCCCTCGAAGTGCCGAAGGCGCTGAAACTGGAGGATGGCGGCGAGCTTGAGGTCTATGCCGCGGACCTCGTCCCCGGCGACAGGGTTGTGGTCCGCCCCGGCGGACGGGTGCCGGTCGACGGCGTGGTGGAAACGGGCGCGAGCGAACTCGACCGGTCCCTGATGACCGGCGAGAGTCTGCCGGTCTTCGCAAGCGCCGGCCACGAGGTGAGTGCGGGGGAGGTGAACCTGACCGGCCCGCTCACCATCCGCGTCACGGCCGCGGGCAAGGAGACCTCGCTGCACCGGATCGCCGACCTTGTCGCCGTGGCCGAGGCGGGTCGCGCGAATTACAACTCGCTCGCCGACCGGGCTGCGCGGGCCTATGCGCCGGTGGTGCATCTGATGGCGCTCGTGGCCTTTGCCGCCTGGATGTGGATCTCGGGCGGCGATGTCCGGCTTTCGCTCAACATCGCGGTGGCGACGCTCATCATCACATGTCCCTGCGCGCTCGGTCTCGCCGTGCCCGCGGTGACCGCCGCCGCGTCCGGCCGGCTCTTCCGCAAGGGCCTGCTCATCAAGGACGGCACCGCGCTCGAGCGTCTCGCGGAAGTCGATACGGTGGTGTTCGACAAGACCGGCACTCTGACCATGGGGGCGCCGGTGCCCGAGGGGCTCGAAGCCCTCTCGGACGAGGAGCGCGCGGTTGCGCTCGCTCTCGCGGACGGCTCGTCCCATCCGTTGTCGCGGGCGCTCGCGGTGGCCGCGCGGGAGGCAGGAGCGAGGCCCGCGGCGGTGACGGAAATCCGCGAAGTGCCCGGATACGGTGTCGAGGGCCGCCTTGCGGGCCGTGTCGTCCGGCTCGGTCGTGCCGCCTGGGTAGGAGCCCGACCCGTGGAGCGGACCGCGACATGGCTCGCCCTCGGCGAGGCGGCTGCGAAGCCCATCATCTACGCCGACGCGTTGCGCCCAGGGGCGGAAGAAGCAGTGGCCGCACTCCGGGCCGCGGGCAAGCGCATCATACTCATGTCGGGCGACACCGCCGCCGCCGTCGCGGCGTTCGCCGAGCGCATCGGCATCGGCGAGCATGTCGCCGAGGCGCTTCCGGCCGACAAGGCCGCCCGCATCCGCGACCTCACCGCCGAGGGTCACAGGGTGCTGATGGTCGGCGACGGGCTCAACGACACCGCCGCCCTCGCAGCGGCTCACGTCTCGATCTCGCCCGCCTCGGCCCTCGACGCGGCCCGGGTGGCCTCCGACATCGTGCTTCTCGGCCGCGACCTCGCTCCGGTGGCCGACGCGGTCGACACCGGGATCAGGGCGCGGAAGCGCATCAAGGAGAACTTCGCGCTTTCTACCGTCTACAACGTCGTCGCGGTGCCGTTCGCGCTTCTGGGGTTCGCCACGCCGTTTCTCGCCGCCCTCGCGATGTCGACCTCCTCGATCACCGTGTCGCTCAACGCGCTCAGGCTGCGCTGATGGAGGTTCTTGCCTATCTCATCCCGATCTCGCTGTTTCTGGGCGGTGTCGGCCTCGTCGCATTCTTCTGGACGATGAAGACGAGGCAGTATGACGACCCCGACGGGGACAGTCACCGTATCCTGCGCGAGGACTACGACGACAGGCCGAAGGACTAGTCGGCGGCCTCGACAAGCTCCAGAACCGCCGGGCCCATGGCCTCGACGATGAGGGCCACGCCCTCCGCGTTGGGATGAAGACGGTCGGGCTGGAGGTAGCGCTCGACGGACTGCGCCCGGTCGGGCAGGGCTGAGATACCCTCGAGGAAGTCGGGAAAATGGAGCGTGCCGTAAGCCTCCGACAATTCGGGATACATCGCGTCGAACGCCGTCTTGAACTCCGCGCCGTAATTCGACGGCGCCTCCATGCCGACGAGCAGCACCGGCAGGTCCCGCTCCCTCGCGATCTCGAGGATGCCTTCGAGGTTCGCGCGGCTCGACACGGGGTCGACGCCTCGGAGAAGGTCGTTCCCGCCGAGGGCGACGATCATGCCATCGACGGTTTCGTCCAGCGACCACTCCGCGCGGGCGAGCCCGCCGGCGGTGGTATCGCCCGAAACGCCGGCGTTGCGCAATTCGACCTCGGCCCCTTGTTCCTCAAGCCAGCGCGACATCTGCGGCACGAAGCCGTCGGACGGCGCAAGCCCGTAGCCCTGGGTGAGACTGTCGCCGAGGGCGAGAATGGTCACCGGCTCTGCCGCCGCGACCCCGGCACTCAGGCCAAGCGTCGCACAGAGCTTGAGGATTGTCCGGGCGGCCCCATATGCCAGACTGCCCCAGCCGGAAAGCCCTCCGACGATGACCGACGCCGTTCTTTCGATGAAGAATGCAGCCCTTTCGCTCGACGGAAACGCCGGCCGGGTGGATATTCTGAAGGGGATCACCCTTGATGTGGAGCGCGGCGAGACGCTGGGGCTTGTGGGACCTTCGGGTTCTGGCAAGTCGTCGCTCCTCATGCTCATGGGCGGGCTCGAACGCGCCACGGGCGGGTCGGTCGACGCGCTCGGGCACGACCTGACCCGGCTCGGCGAAGACGCGCTGGCGCGGTTCCGCCGCGATCATATGGGCGTGGTGTTCCAGTCTTTCCACCTCATTCCGACGATGACCGCGCTCGAGAACGTCGCGACGCCGCTCGAACTCGCCGGTGTGCGCGACGCGTTCGACCGTGCGGATGCGGAACTGCACGCGGTCGGCCTCGGGGATCGGACCGGGCATTATCCCTCGCAGTTGTCGGGCGGCGAGCAGCAGCGGGTGGCGCTCGCGCGTGCAGCCGCGCCGAGGCCCGACATTCTCCTGGCCGACGAGCCGACCGGCAATCTCGACGAGGCGACGGGGGAGGCGATCATGGAGCTGCTCTTCGGTCTCAGGGACAGGCATGGCTCGACCCTCGTTCTCGTCACCCATGCGCCGGAACTCGCTGCCCGTTGCGACCGGGTGGTTCGGTTGCGCGACGGGCGGATCGAGGCGCCCGAACGCCGGGAAGCGGCCGAATGAGCCTGTCGATCGCGGCCCGCATCGCCGGGCGGGAGCTTCGCGGCGGTCTCAAGGGGTTCCGGGTGTTCCTCGCCTGCCTCGCCCTTGGTGTGGCGGCGATCGCCGCGGTCGGCAGCGTGCGCCATTCCATCGGTGCCGGCCTCGAGCGGGAGGGTGCGGCCATTCTCGGGGGCGACGCCGAGATCGGGCTGACCTACCGCTTCGCCGAACCCGGCGAACGCGACTGGATGGAAGGCGTCGCCACCGAGGTTTCCGAGATCGTCGATTTCCGATCGCTCGCGACGACGGGGCAGGGCGAGAACCGCCGGCGCGCTCTGACCCAGGTCAAGGGCATCGATGCTCCCTATCCGCTCTACGGCGAGGTGCGGCTCGACCCGGCGATGCCGCTTTCGGAGGCGCTGGCCGGCGAGGCGGGCCTGCCGGGCGCGGTGATGGACCCCGTGCTCATCGGGGTTCTCGACGTCGATATCGGCGACACCATCCGGCTCGGGACGCAGGACTTCGTCTTGAGCGCGTCCCTTCTGCGTGAGCCCGACAGCGCGGGCGGTGGCTTCGAGCTCGGCCCGCGCACGATCGTGCTGACCGACGCTCTCGCGGACTCCGGCCTTCTCGCCCCGGGCACGCTTTTCGAGAGCGCCTACCGGATGCGCCTGCCCGAGGGCGCCGATCTGGCGGCTCTGCGCACCGAAGCCGGCGAGGTCTTCACCGGCGCGCGCTGGCGGGACCGGCGGAACGGGGCGCCCGGCGTTTCCGAGTTCGTCGACCGTCTGGGGTCTTTCCTCGTCCTCGTCGGCCTTGCCGGGCTCGCGGTGGGAGGCGTCGGCGTCTCGGCGGCGGTGCGCGCCTATCTCGACCGCAAGACCGCCGTGATCGCCACCTTGCGGACGCTCGGCGCGGAGGCCTCGACGATCTTTCTGACCTATTTCCTGCAGATCGGGGCGCTCGCACTCGTCGGCATCGCCTTGGGTCTCGTTCTCGGGGCGCTGCTTCCCATCGTGTTCGCGCCCCTCATCGCCGATGCGCTGCCGGTGCCGGCGGTCTTCGCGATTCATCCAAGACCCTTGGCGGAGGCCGCGCTCTACGGCGTACTGGCGGCCCTTCTCTTCACTCTATGGCCGCTCGCCCGCGCCGAGGAGGTACGCGCTGCGGCCCTTTTCCGGGATGCCGCAGGTGGTATCCGCGCCCTGCCGAGACCCGTCTGGATCGCGGCGACGGCCGCGATCCTCGCCGCACTCGTGGCCACGGCGGCGGCCTTCTCGGGCCTTGTCGACCTGACCCTGGCGACGGCTGGCGGCATTTTCGGGGCGTTCCTTCTCCTGCTCCTCGCAGCCTCGGGCATCCGCCGGCTCGCCCGTGTCCTCGCCCGCTCGCCCGCGGTTCGAGGCCGCACGACCCTGCGCCTCGCGCTCGGTGCGGTCGGCGGGCCGGGCAGCGAGGCGGGATCGGTCGTTCTTTCCCTCGGCCTCGGCCTGACCGTGCTCGCCGCGGTCGGCCAGATCGACGCGAACCTGCGCGGGGCGATCGAGCGCGATCTTCCGAAAGTCGCGCCATCGTTCTTCATGGTCGACATCCAGACCGAGCAACTCGACCCGTTCCTCGGTGGTCTTCGGCAGAACCCGGCGGTCAGCCGCGTCGAGACGGCGCCGATGCTCAGGGGCATCATCACAGGGATCGACGGCCGGCCGGCCGCCGAGACCGGCGGCGACCACTGGGTGCTTCAGGGTGACCGGGGCATCACCTATTCCGCCGCCCCTCCGGACGGCGCGGTGGTCACCCACGGCGAATGGTGGCCGGAGGATTACGACGGTCCGCCGCAGGTGAGTTTCGCCACCGAGGAGGCGATGGAGATCGGTCTCGAACTCGGCGACACGATCACGGTCGACGTGCTCGGCAGGCCGATAACCGCGACGGTGACGAGTTTCCGCGAGGTCGATTTCTCCACCGCGGGCATCGGGTTCATCCTGTCGATGAACCCGGATGCCGTCGCCGCGGCCCCCCACACGCATATCGCCACGGTCTATGCCGAGGCGGAGGCTGAGCCCGCAATCCTGCGCGAGACATCGGATACCTATCCCAACATCACCGCGATCCGGGTGAAGGACGCCATCGAGCGGGTCTCGGAGGTGCTCGGAGGCATCGCCGCGGCGGTGACCTACGGTTCGGCGGCAACGCTCCTGACCGGCTTCATCGTGCTGATCGGGGCGGCGGCGGCGGGGGAGCGGGCGCGGACCTACGAGGCGGCCATTCTGAAGACGATCGGCGGGTCGCGCCGGGACATTCTTCTGAATTTCGCCCTTCGATCCGCGATCCTCGGCGCCGCGGCCGGCGCAGTCGCCATCCTGGCCGGCGGCATCGGAGGTTGGGCGGTTTCGACCTATGTGATGAACACCACCTATGTTTTCGAGCCGGTATCGGCGGTGGCGATCGTCATCGGCGGCATTCTCGCCACCCTCGCGGCCGGTCTCGTCTTCGCCTGGCGGCCTCTCGCGGCGCGCCCGGCGCAGGTGTTGCGCGCCCGGGAGTAGCGGGCCGTTTCGGCTTGACGGAACCGGCAGCGGGTCGTAACCACCGCGTCGCTTGTGGCGGAGTAGCTCAGTTGGTTAGAGCAGCGGAATCATAATCCGCGTGTCGGGGGTTCAAGTCCCTCCTCCGCTACCATCGCCCCCCACACTGCCCTGACGCCTTGCGAGAAGGCCTTCGGGCCGAGCAGGACTGTCGAGGCGGTGCAGCGCACGCGCCGCTGGCGCCGGAGTGCCGCCGGCGTTCCGGCCACGGGCGGTGGCACGCAGCGACTTTCCGGCGAGATGCTCGGCGAAGGTATGTCGGACGACTTCGGCCTCCGCCTCGACGATCCGCCGGGCGCCGGTTTCGCCCGACCGGCCCAGCCGCGCGGCGTCGAGCAGATCAAGAAGTCCGTCTCGCTAGAGGACGGAGCAGCCGAAGCGCACCTCATCGCGGTAGGTGGCGGCGACGGCCGGCCTGTCGCATTGCGTGACCTCCTGGAACAGCACGATCTGGTCTTCGCCGGACCGCTCGATCTGCAGGCCGGTCGCGTATCGGGCGTAATTCGTCGCCCGGCTTTTCGCGATGGCGTCGGGCGGACAGCCCCCTTCACCCCCTCACGACAAGCCGGGTCTCGTAGCGGATGCGCGGGGCGATCCAGGCGAGGTGCCCCGGCGCGAGGGCGACGCAGCCTTCGGTCGGCTGCCCGGCCCCCCGCCAGCGGTGGAGGAAGATCGCCGATCCCCGGCCCGGAACCGCCCGGGGCCAGTTCCAGTCGGTGAGGATGACGAGGTCGTAGAGCCGGTCGGCCCGTGCGAGGCGCTCGTGGGAGAAGCGCGAAGGTGCGAGGCCCATCAGGTTGTAATCGGGGTCGGCGGGGTCGTCCGACCAGATGTCGCGCGGCCGGATCGGCAGCGCCCATCCGGCGGGCCGGGCGATGCGGTCGGGCCGGTAGAGCATGCCGACGAGCCGGTGGACGCCGGCGGGCGTCGCCCCGTCTCCCTCGCGCTTGTCGATCACTATGCCGCCCCGGCCGAGGCTGCAGGGAAAGCGGCGGCCGAGGAAGCGCAGGCCGGCGGGCGTGACGACGAGGTCGGTCGGCCGAGGCGTCAAAGGATATGTCCCGACTTCTTCGCCTTGGTGTCGAGATAGGCCTCGTTGAGAGGCCCGCGCCCGACCGCGATGGGCACCCGCTCGACGACCTCGATGCCGTTGGCCTCGAGCATGCCGACCTTGGCGGGGTTGTTGGTGATGAGGCGCGCCGAGGAGAACCCCATGTCCTTCAGGATCGTCGCGCCGATGCGGAAGTCGCGCTCGTCGTCCTCGAAGCCGAGGCGGTGGTTGGCGTCGACCGTGTCGAAACCCTGGTCCTGCAGCGCGTAGGCGCGCATCTTGTTGGCCAGCCCGATGCCGCGCCCCTCCTGGTTGAGGTAGAGAAGCACGCCGGCGCCGGCCTTGCCGATCATCCCGAGCGCGCCCTGAAGCTGAGGCCCGCAATCGCATTTGAGCGAACCGAGCACGTCGCCGGTGAAGCAGGCCGAATGGAGCCGGACGAGGACCGGCGCGGCGCGGTCCGGCTGGCCGATCTCGACGGCATAATGTTCTTCCGCGCCGTCCCTGGGACGGAAGATGTGCACCCGTCCGGCCTCGGCGACCGCCATCGGCACCCGGCCCGAGACGATCCTGTCGAGTTCCGGTGCCGCTCCGGCGAGAAGGTCGAGGGCCGCCGTGTCGAGGCGCGTGAGCCCGTCGCATTCGCCGAGCGCCTCGGGGCCGACGGGCACCACGACGGCGGCGGGCAGAAGATGCGCGGACTTTGCAAGCCTGAGCGCTGCGCGGTGCAGCGCCGCCGACCCGCCGCGCTCGGTCCGGAACGGGCCTTTCAGGGGGCTCATCAGGTCGTCGGCAGGGTCCGCGACGGAATGCAGCCAGCCGGGCGTCGCGTCCGCCGGCAGAACGAGACGCGCGAGGTCGCCGTCATAGGCCGTGGCCTTCAGCGTTTCCGCCCGCCAGCGGGTGATCGCGAGCACCGGGGCGCCGAGGGCGGTCATCGCGGCGAGCCGCGCCTTGCCGAGCGTTTCGGCGGCGGCCGCGAGGGCGAGGCCGTCGGGGCCGTCGAGAAGCACCGGCAGGCCCGAGCGCATGTCGGCGCGGGCACGCGCCAGCCGTTCGGTAAGGGTCGCAGCAAGGCTCATGAGTGTTCCTCTAGGCGGAAGTGCGGGAAATTGAAACATATCTTCCCGAGCTCACACGAGCGCGTGAGCCTTTCGCAGCAAGGCTTGCTCTGACGCCGTTTCGCTCTCAGATGGTCGACAGATCGTGAGTTCCGGAGACCGAGATGGCCCAGACCCTGAAGAAGATTCTCCTTGTCGACGACGACGAGGACCTGCGCGAGGCGCTGTCCGAACAGCTGGTGATGACCGAGGATTTCGACGTGTTCGAGGCCGGCACCGCCGCCGAGGCGCTCAAGAAGGCGAAGGAGGCGCTCTACGACCTCGTCATTCTCGATGTCGGCCTGCCCGACAACGACGGCCGCGAGCTTTGCCGGCTGATGCGCAAGCAGAACGTGAAGTGCCCGATCCTGATGCTTACCGGCCATGACAGCGATTCCGATACGATCCTCGGCCTCGACGCGGGGGCGAACGACTACGTGACCAAGCCCTTCAAGTTCCCCGTCCTCCTCGCACGCATCCGCGCGCAGCTTCGCCAGCACGAACAGTCGGAAGACGCTGTCTTCCAGCTCGGGCCCTATACCTTCAAGCCCGCCCAGAAGATGCTGATCGACGAAGCCGAGAAGAAGATCCGCCTGACCGAGAAGGAAACCAACATTCTGAAGTTTCTCTATCGCGCCTCCGAAGGCGTGGTGGCGCGGGACGTGCTCTTGCACGAGGTCTGGGGCTACAACGCCGGCGTCACGACCCACACGCTGGAAACCCATATCTACCGGCTCCGCCAGAAAATCGAACCCGATCCCTCCAACGCGCGTTTGCTCGTCACCGAAGCGGGAGGCTACCGGCTGGTGGCTTGACCCTGATCAAGGAACCCCCTGGCACCGAAGGGGTAATTTCGGTGCATACCTCCCTGTTGGACTGGCCCGGGCCCTTGCGCCCGGGCTTTTTTCAGCCCGATCCAATCAGGATGCCCGCCGCCAGAACGAGTGCACCGCCGAGCACCACCTGAAGTGCTGCGCGGAAGAACGGCGTCTGCATGAACCGGTTCTGGATCCAGGCGATGGCCCAGAGTTCGACGAAGACGACGAGAATGGCGATGGTCGTCGCGGTCCAGAAATCGGGGATGAGATAGGGCAGGGCGTGACCCAGCCCGCCCAGTGTCGTCATCACGCCCGAGGCGAGGCCGCGTTTCCAGGGCGAGCCGCGCCCCGAGATCTGCCCGTCATCCGAGGCGGCTTCGGTGAAGCCCATGGAGATGCCCGCGCCGACGCTGGCGGCGAGGCCGACGAGGAAGGTCGTCCAGGGGTCCTGGGTGGCGAAGGCGGTGGCGAAGATCGGCGCGAGGGTGGACACCGACCCGTCCATTAGCCCCGCAAGGCCCGGCTGCACCCAGGTCAGGATAAAGCGGCGGTGCGCCGTGCGGTCTTCGCGCGATTTCTCCTCTTCGCCGAGATGCTCGTCCATCAGGGCGTCGGCGCGCGCGGTATGGGCCGCCTCGGCCGACGCGAGGTCGCCGAGCAGCTTGCGCGTTTCGGCGTCCGAGGTGCGCGTGGCGGCGCGTTCGTAGAACGTCTGCGCATCGCGTTCCATGAGTTCGGCTTCCTCGCGCATGCGCTCGAGACCGAGGTTCTCGATCAGCCAGACGGGGCGGCGGGCGTTGTAGCCAGAGACGTGTTCGCGCCTCAGAAGCGGGATGGTCTCGCCGAAGCGCTTGCGGTGAAGCTCGATGAGCCGGCGGCGATGGCCGTCCTCCTCCGCGGCCATGCCCTCGAAGACCGCGGCGGTGGACGGGTAGTCGTCGCGCAGCCGCTCCGCATAGGTGCGGTAGATCCTCGCGTCATCCTCCTCCGACGAGATCGCCAGCGCGAGCATTTCGCGATCGCTGAGGTCGGAGAATTGTCGACGGGACGCGATACCGGAAATCATGTCTTTCAGCCTTCTTTAGAATCATTCCAAGTTAGGTGCTTCTCGAGCGGTGACAAGCGTGATCTGACGGCGCCCTTGAGAAAACTGAACCGAACGGTTTATATGGGTGGGATGACAGAGCTTCCCCGACCCACGTCCGCACCGCCCCAGCCCGTCGGCCGCAAGGTCGAACAGGTCATCGCCGGGGCGAGGGACGTCTTCATGCGGTCCGGCTTCGAGGGGGCGAGCGTCGACGAGATCGCCCGCGAGGCGGGGGTTTCGAAGGCGACGCTCTACAGCTACTTCGCCGACAAGCGGCTTCTGTTCATGGAAGTGGCCAAGGCCGAGTGCCGCGTGCAGACCGAGGCGGCGACCCATGAAATGGACTTCTCGGCCCCGCCGCGCGAGGTGCTCACCCAGGCCGCATCGCGGATGACGCGGTTCTTTCTCTCCGACGTCGGCCAGCAGGTCTA
>Ga0008833_1000995_pt1 | contig 16383 bp, 16 predicted proteins | sample HotLakConsoUCCLE_FD_62216 | JGI IMG/M metagenome (GOLD analysis project Ga0008833, IMG submission 62216) | Hypersaline microbial mat communities from Hot Lake, Washington, USA - Hot Lake Consortium UCC-LE | ecosystem: Environmental > Aquatic > Non-marine Saline and Alkaline > Hypersaline >... | reverse complement strand
GCCATCACGGCGATGCCGAGGCCGACGATCGCGGCGGTGAGAACGACCCAGTCAACCGTGACCGCGCCGTCTTCGTTCTTCAGAAAGTTGTACAGTTTCATGTGTCCCTCCATGGGTACGCTAAGTGGTTTCACCGTGGCGGGACTTTTCGAACCGTGCTCCTCACGATCCGTCCGCCTTGGTATGAGGCTATATGGCCGGGAAAATGGGGCGAGAGTTTGACCCCCTTCGTACCTTTTTCGAGAGCTGTCGATTTTTGTTAATGATACATACAAGTCTATGATCTAAAACAATAAAAACTCAAAATGAGGAATGCTGAGCGGCGACATTCGTCCCGTCCGGGATGCGATAATCGCACAGTGGTGAACAATGGTTTCGAGGGCGCTGGCCATTGATCCGGGAATTGGGCAAGATCACCGCAAAGAGGCAGCAACGAGCAGGCCCGCGTCACATGTCGAAACACCTGATCGCCGCGGCTGCGGCGCTTGCCGTCCTGTCCGCACCGGTGGCGGCGGACGCGCCCGCGCCGTTTCCGGAGTTTTCCGCGAAGCGGGTGGGGCCGCCCGAAGCGGGTGCCAACCGGCTGATCACGGTCCAGATCGACCCCACGATCGCCGTCCGCCCCGCACCCGCCGAGCCGGAAGAGCGCGCGCCCGGACCCCTCAGCGCCCACGCCTGGTTCTGGCAGGAGGTCGCGCCCGAACTCGACCATGATCCGGCGGTGAGGGTGCAGGCCGCCCTCAGGGCGCTCGAGACGGTCGCGGGCGGGGCGCGCGACGTCCCCGCCCCCCGGGTCAACCGCCTGCGCAACATCGCCGACAGCTACGGCATCGACATTCTGACCGCCTCCCTCGACACCCGTGTGTCGCCCGCGCTCGCCCTCGCGGTGATGGCGGTGGAAAGCTCGGGGCGGGTGGACGCGGTCAGTTCGGCCGGAGCGAAAGGCCTCATGCAGCTCATGCCCGCCACCGCCGCGCGCTTCGGCGTCACTGACACGACGCCACGCGAGAACATCCGCGGCGGCATCGAATACCTCGACTGGCTGATCCGGCATTTCGACGGAGACGCGGTGCTGGCACTTGCCGGCTACAACGCGGGCGAGGGAGCGGTACGCGAACACGGCGGCGTTCCGCCCTATGCCGAGACCCGCGACTATGTCCCGAAGGTGCTCTCGGCCTGGCGCGTCGCCCGGCTTCTCTGCATGACGCCGCCCGAACTCGTCACCGACGGCTGCGTCTTCCAGGGCCAGATGGCGCGGCGCTAGAGCGTGTCGCTTGAATGCGGGAACCGGTCTTGAGCTTCTCGGGCATGCAAGATCGAGAAGTTGGCGCAGACCGGGTGGATGAAGACGAAGGCGACCCGCTCTAGATCTTCATCTTCTTGAAGATCGGCTCGGGAATATGGCGGATGATCGTCATGATCCCGAGCCAGAAGAACGGCGTGTAGATCACATTCCGCTTCTTCCTGACCGCCTTGAGAATGTCGGAGGCCACCTTGTCGGGGGAGGCGACGAGGAACATGCCCTCGATCCCCCAGGTCATCGCGGTGTCGACGAACCCCGGTTTCACCGTCACCACATGGGCGCCCGAACGCCCGAGCCGGTTCCTCAGCCCCGCGAGATAGGTGTGAAACCCGGCCTTCGCCGAGCCGTAGACGTAATTGCCGATCCGCCCCCGGTCGCCCGCGACTGAGCCCACGCCCACCACGTTGCCCGCCCCCCGCTCCTCGATGAGCGGCGCCATGGCCTGCAGGAACCGCGCCGGGCCGGTGAAGCTGTCCGTCACGGTGCCGTCGACGAGCGCGGGGTCGGCGTCGATGTCGGTCTGCGGCGGCATCGACCCGACGAAGACGGCGACGCTCACGGTGCCGTCGAGCGCACGGGCGCGGTCGAGAATCGGCTCGAAGCTCTCGGGCTCGCGCGCGTCGAACCGCATCGCCTCGGCCACCGGCGCGCCGCGCAGCCGTGCGTCGACGGCACTCGCCTCGAGGTCTTCCATGTCGCGCCCCGCGAGCACGACCCCGTCGCCCTTCGTGACCACCGCCCGGACGAAGGCGCGCGCCATCGACGATGTCGCGCCGAGGATGATCCAGGTCTCGGCCATGTCAGAGGCTCCTCAGGTTCAGACGCCGGGTCATGTCGGTTTCGAGAAGCCCGCCGGGATCGACCGCGGCGACCGCCTTCGCCCAGGCTTCGCGCCCGGGGTACATCTCCGCGACGGTCGCGGCGTCCGCCAGCGCGTCCTTCGCAAGATAGATCCGTCCGCCCGCATCCGCGGTGTCGCCGACAAGCTCGCGGATGATCTCGACCGCCCGCCCGCGATTGGGAAAGTCGACGGCGAGCGTGTAGCCTTCCATGGGGAACGACATCAGGCCCGCGCGCCCCGGCCCCATGCGTTTCAACACGGCGAGCGGCGAGGCGATGCCCGCCTTCGCGATCTTCTCGAGCATCGCGCGCAGGGCATCGGCGGCCTTCAGCGGCACGACGCATTGAAACTGGTGGAAGCCCGCGCGGCCGTAGAGCCGGTTCCAGTCGTGGATCTTGTCGAGCGGAAAGAAGAAATCGTTGATCGGCTTGACGAGGGTTCTTCCCCGCACCGGCACCCGCCGCCAGTAGAGCGCGTTGAAGGCCCGCACCACCGGTGGCGACAGGGCGAAGCCCGGCGCGTCCAGGGGCACCGCCTTCGCGCCTTTCTTGCGGGGCGTGAGGCCCGAGCCCGTCTCGCCCTCTTCGAGAATGCCGCGCCCCAGGCCGGCGCCGCGCGCGGTCGCATCGATCCAGCCCACGGTATAGGTCGCGGTCGAGGCGTCGAGGAGAGCGAGGTGCTCGTCCCAATCCGCCACCCGGCGTTCGGTGACGACCATCACGTCGCCCTTCGCGCGCTTCATCCGCAGGCGCGCCGAGGCGATCGCCCCGGTCTGGCCGAGGCCCGCGACCGTCACCGCAAAGAGCGGGTCTTCCGCCGTAACCTCCCGCAGGCCGCCGGGGGTGTGCAGCGTGAAGCTCTCGACATGTGCCCCGAAGGTGCCGTCATTGTGGTGGTTCTTGCCATGCACATCGTTGGCGATGCAGCCGCCCACCGTGGCGAAACCCGTCCCCGGCATCACCGGCGGCAGCCATCCCCGCGGCGCGAAGATCTCCGCAAGCTGGCCCACGGGCATGCCCGCCTCGACGTCGAGAAGCCCGGTCTCCTCGTCGAAGCCGAGGATCCGGTCCATCCGCGTGAGGTCTATCGCCCTGCCGCCGGAGTTGAGGCAGGCGTCGCCGTAGGAGCGCCGGTTGCCGATGGCTGGGGCGGGCGTGTCGCCGCTGAGCGCCGCGAGATTGCGGGCGCGTTCGGGACGGGCGAGGGTGCCCGTCGCGCGCAGCGCCCGGCCCCACCCGGAATACTCAGCTTCTTTCCAGGGCATGGCTCTTCCTCTGCGAAATCCTCTCGGCGAAGGGGAAGACGGCAAGTCCGATCCCGATCGCGAACCACAATGTCGTCACCCGGATGATGAGCGTCGCGGGCACCGATATCCCCAGGGGCACGCCTTCGAGCGCGAGAAGCGCCACCATCGCCGCTTCCGCCCCGCCCACGCCGCCCGGCGCGCCGGTCAGCCCGCCGGCGAGCGTGGCGAAGATGAAGATCGCCACCGCCGCGCTCAGGCCCACGTCCGCACCCATCCAGTCGAGCAGGAACCAGAACGCGACACCTTCCGCCGCCCAGCCGATCAGGCCCAGAACCGTCGCCAGCGTCAGGTTCGCCGGGCTCTGGAACGCCTCGAGCGACAGCGACGCGCGCCGCACCCGGGCGAAGAGACGCCTGGCCACCCCGGTCGCGCGGTAGCCGAGGGTCGCTGCGAGCCGCAGGAGCCGGGGCCGGGTGGCAACCCAGGCCGCCCCGAGGGCGAGGATGACGACGGGCAGGGCCCCGGCGATGCCGGTGGCCGAGAAGGCCAGCGCGACCGCCAGCAGGAGCGCCATGGCGGCAAGGTCGGACGCGCGGTCGACAAGGACGAGCGGCGCGGTGCGCTCGAAGCTCCACCCGGTTTCGCGCCTCAGCCACCGCATGCGGACGAGTTCGCCCACCCGGCCCGGCGTGACCGACATCGCGAAGCCGGCGAAGAAATGGCGCAAGTCCTGTCCGAGCGTCGTCGGCAGGCCGAGCTTGCGGGCGAAGAGATGCCAGCGGAGGCCGCGAAAGAGGTAATTGACGAGGCTGAGGGCGAGGAGAAATGCAAGCTCGCCCGCCGTGACGCTTCGAAGTCCCGCGACCGTCTCCTCCCAGCCGGTGGCAGCGGCGAGAGCCGCGAGCCCACCGAGCACCAGCCCGAACAGCCCCGCCAGAACGGCGATGTCACGCCAGCGCCGGGACGTTTCGCCCCGCGCCGGCGTCACCCCGCCCTGTCCTGTCCGCTCGTTCGTCATGGCCATGTCCCGTGCGCCCTATGCAGGATTTGGGGCAGGAATATGAAGCGCGCGACCGGAGCGGCTCGAAAAGCTCCGCCCGCGTCTTTCAGACCGCGAAGGCTTCGGACCAGTGCGGATGGTGCACGCGCTGCGCGTTCACGAAAGGGCAGAGCGGCACGATCTTGAAGCCCTCGCTCATGGCATCCGCCACAAGCCTCCCCACGAGGGCGCGACCCGCCCCCTTGCCGCGCAGCCCGCCCGATACGCCCACATGATCGGCGATCACGAGCGTCGGCGAGCTGACGGAATACGTGAGTTCGGCCTCGCCCCCTTCCGCACGGATCACGTAGCGCCCCTTCGGCCCCTCGGTCTCGCGGAGGATCTCGAACTCAGACAATCGCCGCCTCGGTCGCGGCAATGATGTCCTCGCGGCTCACGCCCGGGGCGCATTCGACGATGTGCAATCCCTTGTGGTCGACCTCGAGCACCCCGAGGTTCGTGATGATGAGGTCGACAACGCCCTTGCCGGTCAGAGGCAGGGTGCATTCCTTCAGAAGCTTCGATTCGCCCTTTTTGTTCTGGTGGTCCATCACCACGATGACCCGGCCCACGCCGGCGACGAGGTCCATCGCGCCGCCCATGCCCTTCACGAGCTTGCCGGGGATCATCCAGTTCGCGAGGTCGCCCTTTTCGGAGACCTCCATCGCGCCGAGGATCGCGGCGGCGATCTTGCCGCCCCGGATCATCCCGAACGACGTCGCGCTGTCGAAATAGGCGGTGCGCCTCAATTCGGTGATGGTCTGCTTGCCGGCGTTGATGAGGTCGGGGTCCTCCTCGCCCTCGAAAGGAAACGGGCCCATCCCGAGCATCCCGTTCTCCGACTGCAGCGTGATGTCCTTGTCGCCGACGTAGTTCGCCACGAGCGTCGGGATGCCGATACCGAGGTTCACGTACATCCCGTCTTCGAGTTCCTGCGCGGCGCGCGCGGCCATCTGGTTTCGGTCCCAAGGCATGGGTCAGCCCTTCGTTTGAAGATCGAGTGCCGCCCGCCGTTCATCGCGGGCGGCAATAATCAGCGCGCGGATCGCGGGCAGGGCCACGTCGTCGCGCGTTCGCAGTTTCACGTGCCGCAAGGCCTTGCCGGTGCCGGTCAGCCTGCGCTCCGGGTCCGGCAGGTCCACACCCCGAAAAAAGCCGAGATTCACATGCGCGGCGTGCGGCATCGCGTAGGCGTAGCCTTCCTTCATCTTGCCGCTGCCCCATCCCCACCAGACGCTGTTTTCCCTGCGGCTCGCGATCTCGAAGGCATCGGGGTGCAGGTCGGCCACCAGCGCGCGGATCGCGATCAGCGTGTCGGCATGCTCGGGCGCCGCCTGCGCGACCTCCTCGAACCTGCCCAACCGATCGTCGATCCGGAATGGCATCAGGCCTCCTCGCGCTGGCGCACGGTGCGCTGTTCGATCCGTTTCTCGTGCTCGCCCTGGATCAGGCGGTGCACGTAGATGCCGGGCAAATGGATGTGATCCGGCTCCAGGCTGCCCACCGGCACGATCTCCTCCACCTCCATCACGCAGACCCTGCCGCAGGTCGCCGCCGGCACGTTGAAGTTCCGCGCGGTCTTGCGGAAGATCGCATTGCCGGTCTCGTCCGCCTTCCAGGCCTTCACGATGGCGAGGTCGGCGAAGATGCCGCGTTCGAGAATGTAGGTCTCGCCGTCGAAATCCTTGTGTTCCTTGCCTTCGGCGACCTGCGTGCCGACGCCCGTCTTCGTGTAGAAGCCGGGGATGCCCGCGCCGCCAGCCCGCATCCGCTCCGCGAGCGTGCCCTGCGGGTTGAACTCGATCTCGAGCTCGCCAGAGAGATACTGCTGCATGAAGAGGTCGTTCTCGCCGACGTAGGACGACAGCATCTTCCTGACCTGCTTCGTCTGCAGGAGAATTCCGATGCCGAAATCGTCCACGCCTGCGTTGTTGGAGGCGAAGGTGAGGTCTTTCGTGCCCGCGTCGCGGATCGCCTGAAGGAGAAGTTCGGGAATGCCGCAAAGCCCGAAGCCTCCGGCCGCGATCATCATTCCGTCGCGCAGGAGGCCGTCGAGCGCCTCGGACGCGGAGCCGTAGACTTTCTTCACCGACACACCTCTTTCGCCGTCCCTCGCGCGCCGTTTTGGCTGCCGGGTCGCGTGAAGTCAATCGCTGCGCTGCGGCGCGCTGTTCGTTCCAACCGGGCCCGCGCCCCGGTGTCAGGAGGCCTTCTTCTTGCGCGCAGGACTCTTCTTCCCCGAGTTCTTTCCCGGCTTTTTTCCCGGCTTCTTCCCCGACTTCGCCTCGATGAGCTCCAGCGCCTGCTCCATCGTGAGATCTTCGGGAGAGGTTCCCTCGGGCAGCGTGGCGTTCACCTTCTCCCACTTCACGTAAGGCCCGTACTTGCCGTCCATGACCGCGACGGCCCCGCCACCCGGGTGCTCGCCGAGGTCGCGCAGCGTCTTCGCGGCCCCGCCCCGCCGCGTCGCCGCCTTCGCCGCCAGAACCTCGACGGCCCGGTTCATGCCGATGGTGAAGACGTCCTCGATGGTGTCGAGATTGGCGTTGAGCCCGCCCTTGTGGGACGTCGATTCGGCGTGTTTGAGGTAAGGCCCGTAGCGGCCGATATTGGCCCAGATCGCCACTCCGTCCTCGGGGTGGTGCCCGACGAGACGGGGCAGCGTCAGCAGCTTCACCGCCTGTTCGAGGTCGACATCCTCGGCCGGCCATTCCTTCGGGATCGACTGGCGCGGCGGCTTCTTGTCGTCGTCGGTGATCTCGCCGCGCTGGACGTAGGGGCCGAACCTTCCGTTGAAGACATAGATCTTGTCGCCCGCGTCCTCGCCCAGAAGCTTGCCCTCGGGCGGGATCGACCGTGAGGCCTCGTCCTCCGACTGCGGCGGGCCGAAGGGCCGCGTGTAGCGGCATTCGGGGTAGTTCGAGCAGCCGATGAAGGCCCCGCCCGACCGCGCGGTGCGCATCGAGAGCCGCCCCTGGCCGCAATTGGGGCAAAGCCGGGGGTCGGTCCCGTCCCCGGTCGGCGGGAAGAGATGCGGCTCCAGCACCTCGTTGATCTTGTCGAGCACCTCGGTGATCCGAAGTTCCGAAGTCTCTTCGATCGCGGCCGAGAAATCGCGCCAGAAGCGTGCGAGCACATCGTGCCAGTCGCGCTCTCCCGCGGTGATGTCGTCGAGTTGCTCCTCGAGGTCGGCGGTGAACTCGTAGCCCACGTACTTGCGGAAGTAGTTGACGAGAAACGCCGTCACCAGCCGTCCCTTGTCCTCGGGGAAAAGCCGGTTCTGCTCCTTGCGGACATAGCCCCGGTCCTGGATCGTCGTCACGATCGAGGCGTAGGTCGAGGGACGGCCGATGCCGAGTTCCTCCATCTTCTTCACCAGCGTCGCCTCGGTGTAGCGCGGCGGCGGCTGGGTGAAATGCTGCTCCGGCGTGACTTCGCCCTTCTTCATCGCCTCGCCTTCCGCGACCTGGGGCAGCCGCCTGTCGTCGTCGCCCTCGACGTCGTCGCGCCCCTCCTCGTAGACCTTGAGAAACCCGTCGAAGAGCACGACCTGGCCCGTCGCCCTCAGCACGACCTGGCCATCCGCCGAGCCGACGTCCACGGTCGTCCGCTCGAAGCGGGCGGCCTCCATCTGGCTCGCCAGCGTGCGCTTCCAGACAAGATCGTAGAGCTTTCTCTGGTCGGGGTCGGCGATCTTCAGCGCCCCCGCATCCTTCGTCATGTCGGTGGGCCGGATGCACTCGTGGGCTTCCTGGGCGTTCTTGGCCTTGTTCTTGTACATTCTGGGAGATTGCGGCACGTATTCTGCCCCGAAACGTACGGAAATGGCCTGACGCGCCCCTTCCACGGCCTCGGGCGCCATGTCGATCCCGTCGGTCCGCATGTAGGTGATGAGGCCGGCCTCGTAGAGCCTTTGCGCACATTGCATGGTCTGGCGCGCGCCGAAGCCGAACTTCCGGCTCGCCTCCTGCTGGAGCGTCGAGGTCATGAAGGGCGGGGCGGGATTGCGGGTGCCGGGCTTGGCCTCGACCGAAAGTGCCTTGAGGTCGCGGCTGGCGATCGCCTGCACCGCCATCTCGGCGTCCGTCGCCGTGGCGAGGTCGAACTTGTCGAGCTTCCTGCCGCCGAGCACCGTCAGCCGCGCCTCGAAGCTCTGGCCGCGCGGGGTCTCCAGCACCGCCTTCACGCTCCAGTATTCGCGCGCCCGGAAGGCCTCGATCTCCATCTCGCGCTCGACGATGAGCCGCAGGCTCACCGACTGCACCCGGCCGGCGGATTTCGCCCCCGGCAGCTTGCGCCAGAGCACCGGCGAGAGATTGAAGCCCACGAGATAATCGAGCGCCCGGCGGGCGAGATAGGCCTCGACGAGCTCCATGTCGACGTCGCGCGGCTTCTCCATCGCCTCTGTGACGGCCGATTTCGTGATCGCGTTGAACACCACGCGGCTCACCGGCGTGTCCTTCCCGATCGCCTTTCGCGCCGTCAGGGCTTCCTTCAGGTGCCAGGAAATCGCCTCTCCCTCGCGGTCGGGGTCGGTGGCGAGAATGAGCGCGTTGTCGTCCTTCAGCGCGTCGGCGATCGCCTTGACGTGCTTTTTCGAGTCGCTCGCGATCTCCCACTTCATCTCGAAATCGTGCTCGGGGTCGACTGACCCGTCCTTCGGCGGCAGGTCGCGGACATGGCCGTAGGAGGCCAGAACCGTGTAATCGGGCCCGAGATACTTGTTGATCGTCTTTGCCTTGGCGGGCGATTCGACAACGACGACGGGCATGCGATTCCTTCCGAAATGCGGGCGGGGTCCAGTGGCGGCGGACCATGTGGGGTCTCGTGGGGGCTTGTCAACGCCGCCCGTGACGGCCTTCGCCGGCGGGCCTTCGGCCCGGAAAGCGTCAGGCGGCGCGAACCAGCCGGCCGCCGGGGTCGCGGCGAATCCGTCCATCGAGTTCGAGCACGACGATTTCCTGGGCGACGTCCGAGGCGCGTCCGCCGAGCCCGCGGATGAGCGTGTCCTCCGCGAGCGGGGCTGTGCCGAGCCGGTCGAGAATGGCGGCATGGAGAGCCGCGATCTCCGCCGGTGACCGGGTTTCGGGCGGCGGCGGCGGAACCTCGACGGCCTCCCGCGCCCGGGACGCGGCTGCGGCGGGCATGGCCAGCGCCTCGAGCACGTCCTGCGCGCCGCGCACGAGGGTGGCGCCGTCGCGGATCAGGATGTTGCAACCGACCGAACGCGCGTCGAACGGGTGGCCCGGCACCGCGAGCACTTCACGTCCCTGGTCGAGCGCGCATCGTGCCGCCGAGAGGCTGCCGGACTTCGCCGCCGCCTCGACGACGACGGTGGCCCGCGCCAGGCCGGCGATGATCCGGTTGCGCGCGATGAAATGCCTCTGCTGGACCTCGGCATGCATCGGGCGCTCCGACAAAAGAAGCCCGCGCTCGCCGATTTCCTGGGCCAGCACCGCGTTCTCGGGCGGGTAGACCACGTCGACCCCGCCGGGCAGCACCGCGACGGTGCCGGTCTCGAGCGCGGCCTTGTGCGCCTCGGTGTCGATGCCGCGCGCGAGGCCCGAAACGACGACCTCGCCGGCCTCGCCGAGTTCGCGGGCAAGCCGGCGTGCCATCCGGAGCCCGAGCGAGGAGGCCGCGCGCGCGCCCACGAGGCCCGTCGCGGAGCGGGCGAGAAGCCGAGTTTCGCCGATCGCCCAGAGCACGGGCGGCGCATCGGGAATTTCGGCGAGAAGGGCAGGGTAGTCCGGCGCGCCCACCGCAAGCGGCACCGCGCCTGCGCGCCGGCCGGCTTCGAGCTCGGCAGCGGCGACGCCCGCAGGGCAGGGCGCGTAGTTCTCGATGCCCGCCCCGGCGGCGAGGCCCGGCAGCGCGTCGAGGGCAGCACCCGCGTCGCCATGCTCTTCCATCAGTCGGTAGAAGGTCGCCACGCCGACCCGGCGTGAGCGCAAGAGGCGGAACCAGTCCAGCCACGCTTCCTCTGTGAGGGGTGGGGTGAGAGGGTGGGTGGAAGGGATATCGCTATCCTTGGCCATCCTGTCTCCGCCTCTTGCTGACCCTCTGTCGCATTGAGTCGGTTAATTGCGGGTAAACATCCGCAGCAACGCCCAGAGAAAGAGTCCGATGCCGAGAAATGTCAGCGGGACCGCGACGAGTTCCACATCGAGCATCCTGTCTCCGGCCTCCATCCACCAGTAGCCGAGGCCTGCCGCGGGGGCCGCCGCGGCGAGAAGCCCCAGCCGCGCCGGCGGCAGCTGCGCGCGCGCGAGCGGCAGCCGGTCGAGGCCGCGCGCGGAGCGCCCCCCGAATGCCAGCGCCGCGAGTGCGAGACCGGCAAGGGCCGCCAGAGCGGCGAGCCAGGGCAAGAAGGGCAGCCCCGTGACCAGCGCCAGCGCAAGGCAGATCAGGGCGATGACCCGGCGTTCCCACCGTCCGTAGCCGAACGCGGCGGCGCCGGCCCAGCCGACCACCGCGTAGGCCGCGATCAGGAACGCGACGACGAACGCCGCGTAGCCCGCGAACCCCGCCGGGGTCGGTCGCAGCCCCTCGACCCAGATCCAGCTCGCCCAGGCGCCCCAGACAAGGCCGGCCCCGACTGCTGCCATCAGCGCGACCGGCGCGGACCGCGCGGCAAGAAGTGCGGGCAGCACCGAGAGGCCGACCCAGACGTCGACGATCATGTGCCACCCGAGGCTCGGCCAGGCGTAGGACAGCGGGACCGCTTCGTAGACGACCGCCACGAGCAGCGCCTCGATCGCCCAGCCGCAGAGCGCGCCCGCCAGCAGCAGCGCCGCGAGCGTTCCCGCGCCGAAGGCCGAGACGACGGCGGCGAAGGCGGCCCCGAAGACGAGGTAGAAGAGCAGCATCTCGCCGACATGGATGAGGGCCGCCGGGTCGGGCGGCACGGTCAGGAGCGGTGCGACCACGCCTTCGTTCAGAAAGACATATTCCGAAAAGACCAGAAGGACCGACGATATCCCGACAAGGCCGGTGTATCGCCGGAGCGCGCTCAAGCCGCCGAGCCGCCCACCGTCAGTCCGCCGATGAGCAGCGAGGGCAGACCGACACCGACCGGCACCCACTGGCCGGCCTTGCCGCAATTGCCGATGCCGGGGTCGAGCGCGAGGTCGTTGCCGATCGCGCGGATCTTCTGCAGCGCCGTCGCCCCGTCGCCGATCAGCGTGGCGCCCTTCACCGGCGCGCCCACGCGGCCGTTCTTCACCCGGTAGGCCTCGGTGCAGGAGAAGACGAACTTGCCCGACGTGATGTCGACCTGTCCGCCGCCGAAGCCGACCGCCCAGATCCCGTCCTTCATGTCGGCGACCATGGCCGAGGGGTCGGCCTCGCCGCCCAGCATGTAGGTGTTCGTCATGCGCGGCATCGGCGGGTGCGCGAAGCTCTCGCGGCGGCCGTTGCCGGTGGGGGCGACCCCCATCAGCCGCGCGTTCTGGCGGTCCTGCATGTAGCCGACGAGCACCCCGTCCTCGATCAGCACGTTCCTGCCCGAGGGCGTGCCCTCGTCGTCGACGGTGAGCGACCCCCGCCGGTCGGGGATCGTGCCGTCGTCGAGCACGGTCACGCCGGGGGCCGCGACGCGCTGGCCGAGAAGTCCCGCGAAGGCCGAGGTCTCCTTGCGGTTGAAGTCGCCTTCGAGCCCGTGGCCCACTGCCTCGTGCAGCAGAATCCCCGGCCAGCCCGGCCCGAGCGCCACGTCCATCATGCCCGCCGGCGCGGCTTCCGCCTCGAGGTTGACGAGTGCGATCCGGAGCGCTTCGCGGGCCACGCCCTTCCAGTACTCCGGCGTCAGGAGCGCGGTGAGCGACTGCCGCCCGCCGCCGCCCGAGGTGCCGCTCTCGCGCCGGCCATCCTTCTCGACGATGACATGGACGTTGAGCCGCGACATCGGCCGCGTGTCTGCCACGAGGGTGCCGTCGGGGCGCAGGATGGTGACCTCCTGCAGCGAGGCCGCCACGGTCGCGGCGACCTGCACGACACGGGCGTTCTCGTCGCGCAGAAAGGCGTCGATCTCGCGCAGGACCTCGACCTTCACGGCGAATCCCGCCTCGGAGAGAGGGTCCAAATCGCCGTAGAGCCTGCGATTCGTCGCCGCCGGCCCCGCCGCCAGCGTCGCCCCGCCCGCGCCGACCGCGAGCCGGGCGGTCTCGGCGGCCCGGCGCAGGGCCCGCTCGCTGATCTCGGTGGAATGGGCGTAGCCCGCCGTCTCGCCGCGCACCGCGCGCAGGCCGAATCCCTCGGAGGCGTCGTAGCTCGCCGTCCGGAGCCGTCCGTCGTCGAACGACAGGACCTCCGCGCGGCGCCGTTCGAGAAAGAGTTCGCCGTCGTCGGCGCCGGCGACGGCCTCTTTCACGATCGCTTGCGCGGTGTCGCGGTCGATGAGGGTTTCGAAGGGCCGGAACGGCGTCTGGTCGGTCATTGAAAATCCTTCGGATCGGGGACGGGGTGGCCTAATGCCGCAACGCCTCGTCTTGTGGCAGTCTTGCTAATATGATTTTCACACCGCGGTATACAACAGTGGGTCCCGGGCGAACGCCCGGAACGGGAACCCGGCGCCGGAAAGCGCGCCAGTGGAGGAACAGGATCACGCCATGCGCTTTCGGACTATGACACAGATCATTCTCGCCCTGCCCGCGATGCTCTGCGCGACCGTTGCGGCCGCCCAGATCGCGCCGGAGGGCCTCGAGATCATCGGCGCGCCGACCGACGGGGCCATGGGCTTCCAGCCCGCCGCCACGGGGCTCGCCGCGGATCTCCAGTGGCTCGACGGCCTTCTGCTCGTCATCATCAGCGTCATCTCCCTTTTCGTGCTGGCGCTGCTCGTCTGGGTTCTCGTGCGCTTCAACAAGCGCGCCAACCCCGTTCCGGCGACCTTCACCCACAACCAGCGCCTCGAGGTGACCTGGACGGTGGTCCCGGTCGCGATCCTGTTCTTCATCGGCGCCTTCTCGCTGCCGGTGCTCTTCGACCAGCAGGAAATTCCCGAGGGCGACGTGACCATCAAGGCCACCGGATACCAGTGGTACTGGGGCTATGAGTATCCCGACCACGAGATCGTCTTCGACAGCTTCATGCTGCGGCGCGATGAACTCGAGGAGCTCGGCTACAGCCAGGATGAATACCGTCTTGCCACCGACACGGCCATGGTCGTGCCCACCGGACAGACGATCGTCGTGCAGGTCACCGCCGCCGATGTCATCCATTCCTGGACGATCCCGGCCTTCGGCGTGAAGCAGGACGGCATCCCGGGCCGTCTCGCCGAGCTCTGGTTCGAGGTCGACGAGGGCATGGAGGGCATCTATTTCGGCCAGTGTTCCGAACTCTGCGGCCTCGACCACGCCTTCATGCCGATCACGGTGATGGCGGTCACCCAGGAGGAATACGACGCCTGGCTCGACCGGGCGATCGACGAATACGCCGGCAAGCCCCGCGACATCACAGTCGCCGCAGCGGAGTAGCGCCTTGAGCGACGCCACCTTCACCCCCGAACACGAGGCGCAGTTCGGCGATTATGTCGCGCTGATGAAGCCGCGCGTGATGTCGCTGGTGGTGTTCACGGCGCTCGTCGGCCTCGTCGTGGCGCCGGTGCCGATGCACCCGTTCGTGGCGGTCGCGGCGATCCTCTTCATCGCGCTGGGCGCCGGGGCGTCGGGCGCGCTCAACATGTGGTACGACGCCGATATCGACGCCGTCATGCGGCGCACCGCGAAGCGGCCCGTTCCATCCGGCCGCGTGAGCCCCGAGGAGGCTCTGGCGATCGGCGTCGGGCTATCCGGCATCGCGGTGGTCATGCTGGCGCTGGCGACGAACCTCTTCGCCGCGGGGCTTCTCGCCTTCACCATCTTCTTCTACGCCGTCGTCTACACGATGTGGCTGAAGCGCGCGACGCCGCAGAACATCGTCATCGGCGGCGCGGCCGGCGCCTTTCCCCCGATGATCGGCTGGGCGGCCGCGACCGGCGGCATCTCGGTCGAGAGCCTTCTGATGTTCGCCCTCATCTTCATGTGGACGCCGCCGCATTTCTGGGCGCTCGCGCTCTTCATGCGCTCGGACTACGACGACGCGGGCGTGCCGATGCTGACCGTGACCCACGGCCGGACGTCGACGCGGCGCCACATCCTCGCCTACACCCTGCTGCTCGCTCCCGTCGGTCCGGCGCTGGCGCTCACCCCGGTGGGCGGGCCGGTCACCCTTGCAACGGCGATCCTGCTGAACATATGGTTCCTCAAGGGCGCGGTGGAGATCTTGCGGCGGGACGAGCCTATCGCGGAGGCGGACGGCTACAGGGCCGAAAAGCGCTTCTTCCGGTTCTCGCTGTCCTATCTCTTCCTTCATTTCGGCGCCCTCGTCGCCGACAGGCTGATCGCGGGAGTGTTCTGAATGTCCATTCGTGCAACCCATGAAATCCACGACCGCCGGTTCTCGCGCAATCGCGGCGTGGCGCTCGCTCTCTTGGCCTTCATCGCGCTGATGTTCGGCCTGACGGTGGTGAAGGTGCAGAATGCCGGGCCGGTCGAGGGCTTCGATCACGTCGTCCGCCCCGAACTCCTCGAGAGGGCGCAATGAGCGGCGGGGCGACGGAAACCGGTGGCACCGACAACCGGCGCACCCTTCTGAGGCTCGTGGCGATAGGCGTTTTCATGGGCGCGCTCGCCTGGGCCTCGGTTCCGCTCTACGACTGGTTCTGCCGGGTCACCGGCTTCGGCGGCACGCCCCTTGTCAACGAGGCCGGTTCCGAGACGATGCTCGACGAGACGATCGTGGTGCGCTTCGACGCCTCGCTCGAACGCGGCATGCCCTGGACCTTCCGCCCGGTCGAACGGACGATGACGCTGCGCCTCGGCGAGACGGGTCTCGCCTTCTACGAGGCGCACAATCCGACCGATGCACCCGTCGCCGGCTCGGCGAGCTTCAACGTCGCCCCGTTCTCGGCGGGCGGCTACTTCACCAAGATCGCCTGCTTCTGCTTCGAGGAGCAGGTGCTGCAACCCGGCGAGACGGTGCAGATGCCCGTCAGCTTCTACGTCGATCCCGCCATTCTTGAGGACGAGGACGCAAGGCACGTGCCGACGATCACCCTGTCCTACACCTTCCACACCATCGACCTGCCCCAGGAGCAGGCCGCCCTGTCCGCCGAGCCCGACGGCCCGGTGAACTGACCCCGAGGGAACCGCCGCCATGGCCCACGAGAAGAACCACGACTACCACATCATAGACCCCTCTATCTGGCCGTTCCTCGGCGCGGTTTCGGCCTTCGTCATGCTGTTCGGCAGCGTGCTCTGGATGAACGGGTCGGGCCCCTGGATGTTCCTCATCGGCTTCGTCGGCGTGGCCTATGTCATGTTCGGCTGGTGGGCCGATGTCGTCGAGGAATCGAATTCCGGCGAGCACACCCCGGTGGTCCGGATCGGGCTGCGCTACGGCTTCATCATGTTCATCATGTCCGAGGTGATGTTCTTCGCGGCGTGGTTCTGGAGCTTCTTCAAGCACGCGATCTTCCCGATGCACCCCGAGGGCCTGTCGCCCGCGCTGGACGGGGAGTGGCCGCCGGCGGGCATCGAGACCTTCGACCCCTGGCACCTGCCGCTCATCAACACGCTGATCCTCCTGTGCTCGGGGGCGGCCGCGACCTGGGCGCACCATGCGCTCGTTCACGAGAACAACCGCAAGGACGTCGCCAGCGGCCTCATTCTCGCGGTGGTGCTCGGCGTCGCCTTCACCGCGCTTCAGGTCTACGAATACACCCACGCCGCCTTCGGCTTCGCCGGCAACATCTACGGCGCGAACTTCTTCATGGCGACGGGCTTTCACGGCGCTCATGTGGTGATCGGGACGATCTTCCTCTTCGTCTGCTACCTCAGGCTCAGGGCGGGCCATTTCACCCAGGACAAGCACATCGGCTTCGAGGCGGCGGCCTGGTACTGGCACTTCGTCGA
>Ga0008833_1000990_pt1 | contig 16523 bp, 16 predicted proteins | sample HotLakConsoUCCLE_FD_62216 | JGI IMG/M metagenome (GOLD analysis project Ga0008833, IMG submission 62216) | Hypersaline microbial mat communities from Hot Lake, Washington, USA - Hot Lake Consortium UCC-LE | ecosystem: Environmental > Aquatic > Non-marine Saline and Alkaline > Hypersaline >... | reverse complement strand
TAGGCTTCCCGCAGTTCAGGACTATTTTTGACGCCCATGAGGTGGCCGACAATACCCCAGCTCCAGCGCAGGCGTTCTTCGATTTCGCTGAGGGGGTCTACTAGCCCTTCCCAGGTTGGCGTTAAGTTCTGTTCTAAGGTTTCGAGCTTGGCGCTGAGTTCTTCGAGCAGCGCCTTAATGCCTGGTACAACATGGCTCGTTTCAATGTCGTCAAATGGAGGAAGACCTTCGCCAATCAGCAGAGGATTTTGAATTGTGGTTGCTGTCATAGTCTCAAATATATGCGTTAGGAGAACCGGGCTGGACCGTTCATCTTTGGGGAACTGATGATGTCACAAGTCAAAGTCGAAACGACTTCGCTTTATTCTCTCAGTATATATCACTTGAGTAGAGTATGCACCGCAGTAGCTATGACCACTTGATGATGTCTTATTTGAGACATTGTAATCTGCCTCTGCGGCACAAGGCTCTAATGCAAGCCTTTCTATTCGGGTCGTCTGATGATCAGGTTGAGGGTCGGCGGGGCAACTCATGTTGTGCCGACGTCCTGGAAGGGGCTGAGAAATGAGGATTTTATAACATCCAATTTTTGTAGGGCAGGCATCTTGCCTGCTCTTGGGCAGCCGAGATGGCTATCCCCCGTTATTGCATCCCCATTCCTTAGTCTCAAAATTTGGGTTTGGTATCTTCGCAGCACTTTTCAAGCTGCCTCTAGGGTAGATTTAAGGCAATATCGGAATGTTCGGTTGACTTCTTCTGCCGCTGCTGAGGCGCTAATGCAAAATTCCTTTGAGCGGATTGTGACGGGTATCGTCATCTTTGCGCTGACGGTTGTGGTCGCCGTTGCCGGTTATGTGATTGCAGGATGGTCGCTGCTGGATGCCGTCTATATGGTGGTGATCACCATTTTTGGGGTGGGCTATGGCGAGGTGCAACCCCTGGTTTCCCCGGCGTTGAAAGTATTTACGATTTTAGTCATTATCACCGGAGCTATCTCCGTTGCCTACACGGTGTCAGGGTTTGTGCAGTTGGTAGCAGAAGGGGAAATTCGACGGGCACTCAACTTAAAACGTATGACCCAAGATATTGAAAGTCTGGAAAATCATGTCATCATTTGCGGGTTTGGTCGCATTGGCCAGATGGTGGCCCGCCGGTTAAAGGATGAGCATCAGCTGTTCATCGTCATCGACAACGACTCGGAACGCATTGCCCTGGCTCGAGAACAGGGGATGCTGATGTACCAGGGCAATGCCACCGACGAGAATGTGTTGCAGGCGGTACAGATTCAGAAGGCCCGGTCTCTGGCGACAGTCCTGCCCGATGATGCGGCCAATGTGTTCATTACCTTGACGGCCCGAGAAATGAACCCAACATTGACGATTCTGGCCCGAGGGGAACTGCCCTCAACGGAGAAGAAACTGCGGCTAGCGGGGGCTGATCATGTTGTGCTCCCGGCTACCATTGGGGCCATAAGAATGGCGCACCTGATTACCCACCCATCGGCGGTGGACTTTTTATCCGATACGGGGGCCGGCGATGGCTTAAATGAACTCCTGGCGGAACTGGATATTCAACTCAACGAACTCTCCATCGAGAAAGATTCTTCCCTGATCGGCGGTACCATTGGCGATATTGAAGTGCGGGGCAAAGGAACCTTCATTACGGTAGCTCTGCGGCGGGCAAACGGGGAAGTGATGATTCACCCCGGTCGGGATACTTACCTGGCCAAGGGAGATACGGTGATTTTGATGGGCCACCAGGGAGATATGCCAAACTTTGGCCAGCGCAGCACCCTGAAGCAGCAGATGCGGTATCGGGGGGCGAGGATTCGCTAGGCCCCGTCTCCGGCTTTGCAGCCGCTAGTCTGAGGGGATAGAGACGGTGACGGCAGCGATCGCAACATACATATCGTCATTCTTGTCATCCAGTTCGGGGATAGCCCGACCCGCCACCACCATTCCCCCGTCTTCCACCGTGAGAGACTTCTGGCCAAAGGGCAGCACCGCCAGCACCTCATCCTGCCGTACCTGGTCGGGGAAGGGCACCGCCACCTGAACGTCCACAATCATTTCATTGGGATGGCTGAGGCCAGCTACTTCCCACACGCCCGGTAAAGCGTTGTGGGCGATAGCGTTGCGCACCGCTCGGGAGGCTGCCACGGTGGGATCCTGGCCATGCTGGTCAACTCCCATGCCCATTTCGATGATTAGTCGTTTATTTGCCATGGCTCCTCTTGAGTAATCGTGTTAAGCGCAATCCTTAGAATTGCTAAGCTATGAGCATATCAAGGTTTCAGCGAGTTCTTTATGAATAGTGCTGCGGGGCTGCTGGGTGCCTCTATCGCCGTGGCGATTCTGATTTACACCAAGCCCAACTTTTTCTGGAACACCCCCAAAATGCGCCGTGCTCGCCAGCACCTGACCGAAGCCCAGGCCGAACGCATTGGCTACGGGATGACGCTGGTGTTGGGACTGTTTGCGATCGCGGTTATGCTCTTTTCTTGACCTGATGCCCCACGCTTTTTTTCGCTTCTATAACAGTCTCAACGACTTCCTGCCCCCAGATCGGCAACAAAAAGAATTTCTCCGCAAAATTAAAGACCGAGGATCCATTAAAGACGCCATCGAAGCTTTAGGGGTGCCCCATCCTGAGATAGCTCTAATTTTGGTGAATAGCGAGTCCGTCGGCTTTGACTACCTGGTGCAGGAAGGGGACCACATCAGCGTTTATCCCCAATTCACCAGCCTGGAGGTCAGCGATGTCTCCCTGGTGCAACCCCAGCCGCTGGATGAGCCGCGATTTGTTCTGGATGTACATTTGGGAAAACTGGCAACCTACCTGCGATTGCTGGGCTTTGACGCCCTCTACCGCAATGACTACGACGATGATGAACTGGCGCAGATCTCTAGCGAGGAGAAACGTATCCTCTTGACCCAGGATCGGGGTCTGCTGAAACGCAGCAAAGTCACCTATGGCTATTCGGTACGTTCTGATAACCCGGAAGAGCAGACTGTAGAAGTCTTACAAAGATTCAACCTACGGAATGAAATCGCTCCACTGCAACGCTGCCCCCGCTGCAATGGAGAACTTGAGTCGGTTGAAAAAACGGCTATTGAAGACCAGCTCCCCCACTACACCCGCCTTTCCTACAACGAGTTTTCTCAATGCCAGAATTGCCAGCAAATTTATTGGAAGGGAGCACACTACAAACGGCTTCAGGGGCTTTTGAAACGAGTCACTGAATAATAGACCTTATCGGTAATATACCAAGTCCAGCTCGAAACCTGTAGCTTTCCCTTAGGCAAAACTCCACTTCTGGACTTAAACAAGGTTTAAATCGTTCTGCATGTAAATGCGTGCAGTAACACTAGGAATGTTCGATTTCGGGCAAAGAATTGACTGCTTTTTTATTTCCGATTTAGTCTAATGAAGAATCCCTAAGCCCGATTAGTTGCGTTAATTTCATCCAGAATTTCCTGGGCACCCTGGGCGCGGACCTGCTGGGCCAGTTGCGTTCCCAGCGCCTCAGCCTGGTCGTGGGTGCCCTGTACGGTGTCTTTAATCATGCGCTTGCCGTCCAGGCTGGCAACCATGCCGGTGAGGGTGAGGGTGTCACCGTCGATGTTGGTATTGACGCCGATGGGTACCTGGCAACCGCCTTCCAGCTCCCGCAAAAAGGCCCGTTCTGCCAGACAGCGGACGGTAGTGGGGGCGTCACTGAGGACGCTGAGAATTTCTAAAATATCCTCATCCCCATCGCGGCATTCAATGCCCAGGGCACCCTGACCAACGGCGTGGAGGGAAATGTCGGAGGAAATGACTTCGTGGATACGGTCGCCCATATCCATCCGCTGCAGACCGGCGACGGCGAGGATGATGGCATCGTAGCCGCCGTCATCCAACTTCTTCAGGCGGGTGTTGAGGTTGCCGCGAATGTCTTTAAAGGTGAGGTGGGGGTAATGGTGCCGCAGTTGGGCCAGTCGTCGTAGGGAAGACGTGCCGATCACGGCCCCTTCAGGCAGGGTGGCCAGGGTCTTGTCTTTGTTCTTTTCGTGCATGACCAGGGCATCGGCGGGGTCTTCTCGTTCGGTGACGCAGCCCAGCATCAGCCCCTCGGGGAGTCGGGTGGGCAGATCCTTCAGAGAATGGACGGCGAAGTCGCTATCACCATTGACTAAACTGGCTTCTAATTCCTGGGTGAACAGCCCCTTATCGCCAATCTTTGAGAGAGACACATCCAGCACCTTATCCCCCTGGGTGTCCATGGTGACTACCTCAAACCCGAAGTCGGGGTAGTGCTTTTGCAGTTCATCCCGAACCCAGTAGGTTTGAATCAGCGCCAGTTGGCTTTTGCGCGACACAATGCGAATGGTGCGGGTGGGGGCAGAAACAGCAGGAGAGGCGGTGGATTGCATATCTGTGAACAAAGACTGCCAATAGTTACTCAATGTGAACGGATATGACGAAAAATCGTCACAAGATCTTCAGGTTACAGCAATCGGGGCCTAACCTGGGAAGCATAGCCGAGATGTTAAGGGGTTGTCACATTGGGGCTATGATCGGTGAGCAGACAGGGGGAAGTGGCATTGCGGTATCGGCGATTTCGAGTTTTTTTCAGGTGGTTGGGCAGCGGGGCATTAGCCATTTTTCTGGCGACCAGCAGTGCTCTTGGAACGGCTGCCCCCGGCTGGGCTCAACTGCTGCCGCCTGAGGTGCGAGACGCCTTTCTATCGAGTCCTCTGGATGACGAACCGCTCGATCCGTTATTGCCGCAGCCGCCCATCCGTCGGCCTCTGAGTCCCCTGGAGCAGTATCAGCTGGAGCAAGAACTGGATGAGCTGGCGTTGCTGGCGGAGGCCATTGCTCTGGGTGAAGCTGTCCCCATTGAACCAGGGCCTGACGGCGAATTACCCGACCCTAACGATATCTGGATGCGGGAAGTCCGTCTGCGGCGACTGCTGGGGGTAGAACGAGAACTGCCAGCGATTCGGCGGGTTGCCCAGTGGATGCGCGATCGCACCGCCACCCAGGAACTACAGCTCCTCGCCGCCCGCCTGCGAGAAATTCAGCAAGATCTGGACCCATCGGTCACCGCCGATCGAGACCGATTGTTAGAGTTAGCTGAAATCTACGCCATTTTGGGCGAAGTAGATGATGCCGCCGTCATCCACCAGGCCCTAGCAAACCAGGCCCTGGCGGTGGGCAACGAAGAGGAGTTTCAAACCCAACTAGAAACGCTGGCAAATCTACAAACCGCCTGGTTTTATTTCGACGATGCCGCCGCTACCTACGGTGAACTGCTAGAACTTGCCCAGCGCCAACCTGGCCGCGAGAACGAAATGCGCTATCTCCGCGCCCAAAGCTACAACCTGGAACAGGCCCAGGAATTTACAGCGGCGATTAGTGCCCAGGCCAGGCTGCTGGATATTTATACCCAGGCTGACGTCTTCTGGCCCCTCGTCCCCCCCCTGCAGCACGATATTGCGGCAAACTATCTTGCCTTAGGCAACCTGACCGAAGCATCCCGATATTTTCGGTCAGCCTACACCAACGCCTTGAGCCAACAGCAGTTCAGCGTAGCAGCAGATGCTCTCCGGTCTCTGGCAGAAGTCTACGCGGCTTTAGAGCGATGGGACGATATTCGCTATCTCTACGAGCAACTGATTCTGGTTGAACGCCAGGCCAATAACGCCTTCGGACTGATGGCAGCCTTTGATGCCCTGGGGCAGCTCTACGAACAACTGGGAGACCCTGCAGCCGCCCTCGCCGCCTATCAAGAAGCACTGGTCATGGCCCGCACTCTCGACCATCGGGAAGATTACTTTGAAGCCCAAATTGCCCGGCTGGTGGGGCAGGGGTAGGGAGTAGGGTGGGCGGGTGAAGGGTAAAGGGTGAAGGGTAAAGGGTGAAGGGTGGAAGGTGAAGATAGCTATTCAACTCAAAACTCAAACCTCAAAACCCAAAACCCAAACCTCAAAACTCAAACCTCAAAACTTAAAACTCAAACCTCAAACCTTAAAACTCAAAACTTAAAACTCAAACCTCCCCTCTCCTTCCCACCATCACAGTGCGGTTGAGGTTACCCAGAAGCCAATCAAAAACCCGGCAATGGTTGAAAACGTTACGGAACCTCCGCCCATTTCATAAGCTTCGGGCATCATAGTGCTGGCAAGCATCGCCAGAATGGCCCCGCCTGCCGTGGCCTGGGCAACTGCCACAAACCAGTCAGCGGTGAAATTCATCATTAAACTACCGGTCATGGCCGTTAGTCCGCAGAGCAAAATCGCCCCGACCCAAAGCCCGAGAATGCGCTTTGATGAAGTTCCCGCTTTTTTCATGCCGATGGAACTGGACATAGCTTCCGGGATGTTGGAGATAAATACCGCCATCAAAAACGAAATGCTGACATGGCCGGTGCCGGCGTTAAAGCCAATGACCAGGGATTCGGGAATGTTGTCGATCAGCGTTCCCACGAGAATGGCCAGAGGGGCAGAACTCTCTGCCAGTTCCTGCATTTGCAGGTCAGACATGGGAATATCGACCTCGACGCTATCGAGCACCTGTTGCCGCCAGTGGTCATCTGAGGGAGGTCTCTGCTTAGCGGTCACCTGGGTCGTTTCTCGCAACCGCCGCGCCAAAATGCGACTGAGACCGCTGGCTATTTGGGGAGCATGGCTCAGCATGGCGTCAAAATCTTTCTTTTCCAGCTCGTACAGTTCCATGGGGGTACGGGCCACCACCGAGGCGGATCGTTCTTCGCCGGTGAGCAGCGCCATTTCGCCAAACATTTCCCCCGCTCCAAGCTGGGCCATGAGCTGATTGCCTTTAAGAATATCAGCCTCGCCCTCCACAATCAGAAACATGGCGCTGCCCGGGGCACCCTCCCGACAGAGCACAGCCCCCGGTTCTACTTTAAGCGGTTTGAGCAGGGGAATAATGGCCTGCATTTCTGAGGGAGACAGGCTGTGGAGCATCTCGATATGCTCAATCCGGTCAAGTACTGCAGAGGCTTCATCCTGGCGGTGATGGTACAGAAATCGGCGAGACGACGAGGGATGACGGATGAACCCACCCCGGTCATCAATATAGTTAACGATGACCGTGAAGAGCGTGCCCCCCAGACTGAAACCCACTACCAGAGGCCAGAAGCCGTGGCTACTGAAGACGGGCAGGGTAATATCAAACGCGATCGCAGACAGCAGGGTGCCGCTACCAAAGGCCATAATTGCTGCCGTAAAAGCTCTGGCTGGTTGCCAGCCAATGCCTAAAATGGCTCCTGCTAAAAGGCTAGAGGCCGCCAGAAAGCCCTGTACCAATGCCGCAAACGGAACACTCATTCAGTAGACTCTCGAACCGTATGACCAGATTACTTCACAGCAAGGCGCTTTCTGACAGGCCAGAGCACATTAAACAATACATTCATAGTGCCCACAATCTGTCAAAAATGGGCAGATTTATCGAGGTACAAGCAGGGCACTGAATTTTGACGCGACCAGCATTTAGCCTGATACTGGATAGCTAATGTATGTTCTCCTGCCATGAGAAGTTCATCCCCCCGCCGTCGCCATTCTCGTTCTTCCCGTCGTGCCCAGCTTCGGGAGCTTAACCGGGGCCCAGGGCCCTGGCTCTTGGCCTTTTGGTGCGGCCTTCTATACGCCATGGTAGGGATGAGCTTAGGGGCGTTTCCGATCCCCCACTGGGTGTGGATTGTTGCAGTTGTCGGAATCTTAATTCAAATCACTACCCTGGCCGGCCCCCAGGCCTTGCGCCGGTTCAGGTGGTTGCCAGCTAACCTGCTGGCCCTCGCAAGTAGCCTGGGAGCCGGTTTACTCGCCGTTGCTCTGGCCATCGCCCTAAACCATGCTGGCACAGACCAAATCGACGATATCACTATTTCTAGCGTTATTTGGGAAGTCTTCTTCTACAGCCTGTTGGCCCTCATTCTGGCCGCGGTCTCCAGCGGAGTTACAGCTTCCCTGGGAGACCGTTTGTTGCGTCATTTCAACCAGCGGCAGACTACTCTAATATTGGCAGGAACAATCCTGTTTGGGCTTGGGTTCGGCAGTCTATTTGGCTTCCTGATTCGTCAGGGCTAAAGCACCGGGTAGCGGAAGCTAAAAGTAACCCAGTGCTCCTGATGCAGCGCATAGCTATTGGTCGGCATCGGCTGAGCGTCATCCTGGTTAGCCGCAGTGCTGAGATCCTGCAGTAAAGCTCGGGCTAGCTTCAGGGGCTGATTAATACGTCTCAGTTCTGATTGCAGGGGGTTTTCCTTGCCCTCTTGCTGCAAAACCTGGACATAGGCCGTAAGCGGCACTGAACTTAACACCACATGGGTTTCTACCCAGGCTACGGTACTGGGTACGCCCCAGTCTGAGCCGTCATCCGGCAATAGGCAAGTTTGCCCTGGGCCTACCGCCGCATGGGGAACCGCCGGCTCTACCCCATCGGTTTCAAGGGCGGACTCTCTCGGCACGATGAAGGCGTTGCATTCGCCCCGACTGTCGAAGCTAATCAGGGTGAAATAGAGGGGGCGACTGGTGCGGTTTGCGACCCGATAGACAATGCGATTCTCTGTGGTCAGGCGCACAGTATCGACCGTCGATTTGGGGCTAAGTTTTGTCCCTAAAGTAGCACCAGATGCTCCTTTGGCACCGGGGCGTTCTGTTTCTTGCCAGATCAGGGGCATGGGTTTAGGCTGGGTGGTCTCTAACACCGCCGATGCCGCTAACCAGGACGACAACCGGTTTTGGGTCAGGCGCACCAGCTTCATGGCCAGGAGCGTCTGCAGGTGAGGCATCAGCCGGTTGACGGCAGTTTTAACCGCTTCATCATGGGCCAGCAGAGTACCCGGAATTAGAGTGCGATTAGGGGCAAATAAACCATAACTACTCTCCATAGATTTAGCATCGCTCGCCTTTGCCAGTGCTCCAGGGCGTTGGGCTGAGGGCAAAGAGGCGGTTAAGGTCGACGAGAGACCGGTCGGCAAACGCCCAAATAAGCAGTCTGCGGGTTGATCCCCCGCCCGAATCGACGTAACAAAGGGAATGCCAGCCAGAGCACTGGTGGCATCTACCCGCTCAACCCGTTCTAGCTGACCATCAAGGGCAACGACCAGATCGATATCCTGGGGAATCAGTCGCACCTTTTCGTAGACCGGTTGCCGGGTTGCAGCCAGAGTCAGCCCCCCGGTAGTGGGTTTGGCGATGGCCTTGAGCCCGCTACGGGACTCTAGTTTGAGTTCCCGGGCATTGGCACTGGTGGGCAAGACCCGAGCGGTGCCCGCCGGAACCGTAAAAAATCGAGAACCGGGCTGCAAATGCTGCAGCACCGTGGCAGGCATTCCCCCCAGCCACAGGATCAGGGGCCGTTCTGCGTCAGTACTGGGTAAGATCACCCCGTCAGCAGGGGGAGTTTGGGGGACGGTAATGTAGGCTGACAGGCCGGCTTTATCCGCCAGGTTGCCGTGCAGCACCGGTACCTGATCTGGCCCGGTCCACTGTTGGAGGCTGGCTTCAGTTCTGCGAATGAGAGTTTTTGGATCGGGATCCTGCATGGTTTCCCAGAGAACCTGGGTGAGAGCATAGGTAAAGACACCGGCACTGAACCCCTGCCACTGGCTCTCCAATACCAGGTGCCCCGTCTCTCCTGCCCTGAGCAATAACCCTGGCCAGGGGGTAGAACTTTCTAGCTGGGTCAAAATTTTGGGGGGCAGGTCAGGTCTGAGGATGCCGGTAGGAGTTGTGGGGCGCGACCTCAGCTTCAGATTGCCCCATCGCAACGATCCCACATCCTGACTGCCAGCATCCACTACGGTGACGATATTTTGAGTGGGTAGCTGCTTCAGCCGGTCGGCAATTTCAACTTCAAGCAGGTCAGCAATGATGGGATTCTCTTCTGTGGGTAGGCGACTATCTACCGTGACCCAGGCTACGGTACCGGTGCCGGGGGTACTGTCAATATTGACCTGACTGCCATAACCGCTGAAATGCAGAACGACCAGGTCATCTCCCTGGGCTTGTTGAATAAAATGCTGATCAATCGCTTCCAGAATGGCTGCGCGAGTCGCTTCTTGGTTTTTCAGGGTCAGGACGTCGGCAGCTTGAAACCCAAATCGATACTGGAGAAGCTGTCTCTGCAGTTCCAGATCAGTCAAACATCCCTTTAAAGCACTATCCTGAACCAGCACAGAATCAATCGCTCGTTCAGGATAGTGGTTAATGCCAATCAGCAAGGCCAGTTTACGACGGGCAGGTTTAGCCAGGGCCTGTTGATACCGGACGGGGCCGGCCAATAGACCTGCACCGCTAACTGCCAATGCTCCGAAGGCAAGGGTAAGCTGGTGCAAAAATGCCCGTCGTTTGAGGTTCACTGGAATCGTTACATCCTACTAGCTGACTGCTTGGGGAACTCGCATAGCCCTTGCCAACTCAGCCGCTACCTCAGGACGAGAAAACTCTGGCGGAGGTAGTTCACCCCGACGCAGCATTTCTCGAACCTTAGTCCCCGACAGATGAATGCGCTCTTCTTTAGTACTGGGACTTGTCTTGGAAGTCGCCATCGTACCGGTGCGGGTACAGTAGAAGGCGTGCTCAAACTTCATCGGCGTGATGCCCAGTTCACCAGGTTCAAACTCGTCGAAAATGTGCTGAGCATCGTAGGTGCCGTAGTAATCGCCAACACCTGCATGGTCACGGCCAACAATAAAGTGAGTGCATCCGTAATTTTTACGGACTAAAGCATGGAAAATTGCTTCCCTAGGACCAGCGTAGCGCATTGCGGAAGGATTGATCGCAAGGATTACTCGATCTTGGGGGAAGTAGTTTTCCATCATGATCTCGTAGCAGCGCATCCGTACATCTGCCGGAATATCGTCGGATTTGGTCGCGCCCACCAGGGGATGGAGGAAAAGCCCATCGACGGTTTCCAGGGCACATTTTTGAATGTACTCGTGGGCCCGGTGAATGGGGTTCCGGGTTTGGAAGCCCACTACCGTTTTCCAACCCCGCTCTTGGAACATAGCCTGAGACGCAGCCGGGTCAATCTGGTATTTGGGGAACAGGGGATGGGGATCGCGCTCCAGCAGCCAGATCGGACCGGCCAGATTCACCTCGCCCTGGTCATAAACGACCTTAACGCCGGGATGCTTATCTTCGTCGGTGCGGTAAACGTTCTTAGCTTCGTGGACCTTGTCGTAGGTGTACTTTTCGGTCAGTTCCATCACACCCACAAAGCGACCGGCGGGGTCATCTAAGCGAATCCAACTGCCTTCCTGCAGCGGTGCTGCGACTGCTTCTGTCACTGACAGGGTGACGGGGATAGCCCAGGGCAGACCATTGGCCATGCGCATGTCGGTCACAACAGTGTCGTAGTCAGCCTTGGCCATAAAGCCTTCCAGGGGGCTGAAGCCGCCAATGGCAATCATCACCAGGTCAGAAAATGCCCGCTCATCGAGGGCCACGCGGGGTAGAGACTCACCTTTTTCTAAAAATAAAGCTTTTTTGTCAGGCGTTGCGATGCGATTGATTAAAGGACCGCCGTGGGCAGCCATAGCAGCTGTTTGCATAGTCATTTAGATACCGTTTCTCGTAAACAGAGGGACATCAGGGAGGCATAACGATCGGGGCGACTTAGGTCAAGGAACTCGTGACCATCGTCGGCATCTGGATATGCATCATCCTCTATCCATGAAATTACATCTTGTTACGAATGTCATCTGAATTTTAGCCAGCTTCAAATAGATTTCAAACAAAATCAGAATTCAATGCATTTACAAAAGGAGTTATGCCGACGTGGCTAGTACTCTACGGCGTCAGTCAGCCCACTATTCCTGAAACCTGAGACCCGGTACCTGGCACCCTCAGCAAGGGTTGCCTTATTGCTGCCAGCCGATACTAGGGCGTGTTTTAAAAGCCCGTCAAAGCCTCATCTTCTCGTATGAGAAATCAATGGTTGTGGTAGGTTTCAAAACAGACCCTAGTACAAAGCGTCATAAACTCTGCAGCATCCGCAAACGGGGGAGCTAGGGGGCTGGGGCGCAACACATGCGGCATGACGGGTGAACTCAAAACTAGGAATTATGTCCACGCAGCGCCTTCCACAGGGGATGGCGCTGCCCTTGCTGTTCAATGTGGTGATGGAGACGCTGCAGTCGCTGTCGTTCAGAGTCGGATAGGCCAAACAAAATATGGCGACTTTCTCCGACCAGGAGGGCCACCGTGAGCCCCACACAAAGCCCCAGCCCGATGGCAGCTAACCGGTGATAGGCCAAACCGTAGCGCAATGCAGTCCAGGTAAAGTGCTGCTGCAGAAAGAGAAATTCTTCTCTTAAGGTCCAGAGGCTCACAGTCCCAACGGTCAGCCAGAGCCCCAGGGTTCTCCACCACCAGCGTCGCATTACCAGACCTCGCAGGCGCTCTAGGAGATAGTCAGAAGAATCAGATGAAGCCATGGCGAATGTTCCATGGAAGGAATCAAGCTGTGAATAGCCCCGGGTTGCCCCTTTCGGGTAACCTTTAGAACCCTCTCATACCCGTGGCGTCGATAGCCCTCAGTTCCTGAGACCTGAGTAAATCACCCCATGATTCACTGGGGCGAGCCGGGGAGCTGGTCGAGGTTAGTTTCGTCTTCATCGTCGGTTTCAACAGGCTCATAGGCCTGGCCGATACGCTCCCTCCACAGGGCCAGCAGTGAGCTGGCGATGAAGATACTGGAGTAGGCCCCTGACAGAAAACCAACAATCAAAGCCAGGGCAAAGAATTTAAGGGTTTCTCCACCAAATACGACGATGGCAACCAGGGGCAGCACCGTCGTGAAGGATGTATTGATAGAACGGGTCAGGGTTTGGTTAACGGCACCATCGACCACGTCGTTGATGTGGGTGTGGGGAGACAGTTTCAGGTTTTCCCGAATGCGGTCGTAAATGACGACGGTATCGTTGACCGAGAAGCCCACAATGGTCAGCAAAGCCACGATGAACAGGCTATCGACTTCGACCCCAAACGCCAGTCCCAGGATGGCAAATACCCCCATCGTAATCAACACGTCATGGGCCAGGGCTATAATCGCCAGGACTGCATAGTCTAACTTGAAGCGTAAGCTCAGGTAAATGATAATGCCGGCAAAGGCCACCAGCAGAGCCAGCAAACCGGAAGACAACAGCTGTTGACCAATGACTGGCCCCACTGAGTCAATCTGAATGGAGTCTTCATCAAACGGTCCAAAGGCTGCGTCGAGGGCAGCTTGTAAGTCAGAACGCTCATCCACATCCAGATTTTTGGTGCGGACAGAGAGGGTCTGGCCCGCTTCTCCCAAAAGCTGAATGTTACTGGACTCTAATCCCTGGTCTGCCAAAACCTGACGAATATCAGCCACATCGAGGGAGGTTTCACAGGTATCGTTTAGGGCACAGGTACGGGTTAACTGCAGGCGAGTGCCCCCGGCAAAGTCAAGCCCGGGCCGCAGGGGAGCCCCAAACTGCTGCCAGGACAGGGCCATGGCCCCGATGCCGACCAGAATGACAAGGCCGGAAATGCTCCACCACAGCACCCGTTTCTTAATGATGTTGAGTTTCATACACGGTGCTCCTAGGTTCGAACGGTGGTCAGCCCGGGACAGAACAGATTGGGTTTGCGAAACTGGGGCATGCTGAGCACAAAGAAGAGTAAGGTGCGGCTACAGGTCAGGGCTGTAAACATGCTAATCGCCACCCCGATGGCCAGGGTCAGGGCAAAGCCCTTAACTAAACCCGCGCCGAAATAAAATAAAGCCGCACAGGAAATCAGGGTGGTGACGTTACTGTCGAGGATACTGGAAAAAGCTCGATAGAACCCTGACTCTACAGAACGGTAGAGGGTTTTGCCCGACCGCAGTTCTTCCCGGGTGCGCTCAAAGATGAGTACGTTAGCATCCACGGCCATGCCAATGCTGAGGATGAATCCGGCGATTCCCGGTAGGGTCAGGGTGACCCCCAGCAAATTAAAGGCCGCCCAGGTGAGCAGGGCGTAAACCACCAGGGCAATATCCGCCAGAATGCCGGGTAAACGGTAGTAAACCGCCATAAAAATGAGGACCAGAATCAGCCCCCCTAGCGCTGCGTACAGACTGCGCTGGATGCTGTCTCTTCCCAGGGTGGGGCCAACGGTACGGTTTTCGACGACTGCTACGGGCAGGGGCAGGGCACCACCGCGCAGCTGAATTTCTAGATCTCGGGCTGACTCGGCAGTGAAGTTACCCGAAATGACGGCCCCTCCCCCGGTGATGCCAGTTTCGGCGTACTGCACATTGACCGTGGGAGCGCTCAGCAGTCGATTGTCGAGAAAGATACCGATGCTGCGACCGGTTCCGGCGATAGTGCGGCTGAGTTCAGCAAAGTCATTGCCTCCTTCCGGATTAAATTGAATCGCCACCTCCCAGGCAGTCCCGGTAGAGGGGCGGGCAATGGCGTCGGTGAGTTTTTCTCCGGTGAGGGCGGGGGGCTCAAACAGATCGGCAATGGCGGCCTCGCTCTGGTCGATATCGGCCTGGACGGCTTCAATGCGCTCCTGGGTAGCCGGATCGATCAACCCACCTTCGGGGATCTGGGCCTGTAGCCGGGCGAGTTCGGCCAGGTGCTCCTGCAGAATCTGATTTTCAATAGGCAACTGCCGTTCAGTGCCGGGGCGCTGGGCCCGAAATTCGAGCTGGGCTGTGCCTCCGAGGACGCGCTCCGCCTGTTGGGGATCGCTGACGCCGGGAAGCTGCACCAGCAGCTGGGCGTTGCCCAGTTGCTGCACCACTGCTTCAGAAACCCCAAGGCCATTGACTCGCCCCTGAACGACGGTCTGGACGGCTTCTAGCTCTCGCTCAGTGACGTTAGGAATTGCTTTGGTAGGCTGCACCTGCAGGGTGAGCTGAGACCCTCCTCGCAAGTCCAAGCCCAGCTGGGTGGGCACCTGAACGATCACCACCACGGCAGCAATGGTGAGGGCCAAGATCACCCCAAGCCAAACTCGATATTTTCCCATGCGCTTACTGTACCCCTTGCTATATCAGTTCGCCCCTAATCAACCCGGCACCTGCTACGCCGATAACCAAAGCGCGGCTACCCGAACCGGATGGGCCATGCCTTTACGTTAAACCTTTAAGGCAACCATTTTCTCGACAGCTGCTTCGATTTGTTTGGGCTGCACGATGGTGAGGCTTTCCAATTTGCCGTTATAGGGGGTGGGAATGTCCTGCGATGAAAGGCGCACGACCGGAGCGTCCAGTTCGTCGAAGAAGCGGTCGTTGATGGAGGCAATGATTTCGGCCCCAATGCCACCGGTTTTCATGCATTCTTCTACGATGATGACCCGATGGGTTTTGCGAATGGATTTACCAATGGTCTCAAAGTCCAGGGGTTTGAGAGAAATCAAGTCGATCACTTCCGGATCGAGGCCCTGCTTTTCTAGACCCTTAACCGCCTGCATGACATGGTGGCGCATGCGGGAATAGGTCAGAATGGTGACGTCTTTACCAGGGCGCACCACTTCGGCTTTATCGAGGGGCACCAGGTACTCATGGTTGGGCAGGTCTTCTTTTAAGTTGTAGAGCAGTACATGCTCGAAAAACAACACCGGGTTGTTGTCACGAATGGCGGACTTAAGTAACCCTTTAGCGTTGTAGGCGGTGGAGCAGGCAACGATTTTTAGCCCCGGTACTGCCTGAAAGTAGGCTTCTAGCCGCTGGGAGTGCTCGGCTCCCAATTGCCGCCCTACGCCCCCAGGTCCGCGAATAACCATGGGAATTTTGAAATTACCGCCCGAGGTATAGCGCAACATGCCGGCGTTGTTGGCAATTTGGTTAAAGGCCAGCAGCAGAAAGCCCATGTTCATCCCTTCGATGATGGGCCGCAGACCGGTCATGGCAGCTCCAACGGCCATACCGGTGAAGCTGTTTTCGGCGATGGGAGTATCGAGCACCCGCAGGTCACCGTACTTCTTGTACAGGTCTTTAGTGACCTTGTAAGAACCGCCGTAGTGGCCCACATCTTCCCCCAGCACGAAAACGGTTTCGTCTCGGGCCATTTCTTCGTCAATGGCCTCGCGGAGGGCGTTGAACATTAAGGTTTCTGCCATAGCTTTTGGGTGCGCAACTCAGTTTTGAAAAAGGGAAAAATCGAAGCAGGAAGAAATTCAGAATTGACGGCCAGGAAGGCGCCTCGTAAACACAGGAGCGGCTTAACCAAGCCAAAACCCTGGGATAAAGGAGCAGAATAAAGGAGCGATCCGCTTGACCGCGTTGCTCTTACTCGTCTTCGGCAAAGACGTATTTGTAGAGATCGTCTGGATTGGGTTCAGGGCTGTCTTCGGCGTAGGTGAGGGCATCGTCGATGGTGGTTTGAATCCGATCGCGAATGCCCTTCAGGGTGTCTTCGTCCGCCAGGTTTTGCTCCAGCAGATAGGCCTCAAAGCGCTTAATGGGATCCCGAGCCAGCCAGGCTTCTTTCTCGGCCTTAGACCGGAGTTCGTCGGGGTCGGCCAGGGAATGACCCCGGAACCGAT
>Ga0008833_1000988_pt1 | contig 16534 bp, 12 predicted proteins | sample HotLakConsoUCCLE_FD_62216 | JGI IMG/M metagenome (GOLD analysis project Ga0008833, IMG submission 62216) | Hypersaline microbial mat communities from Hot Lake, Washington, USA - Hot Lake Consortium UCC-LE | ecosystem: Environmental > Aquatic > Non-marine Saline and Alkaline > Hypersaline >... | reverse complement strand
CGAGCCACGCGGGATCTATGGTCGCTGGGTGAAGATCAGGACCTATTTCGAACTCTTCCCCTTCTATCGCAAGGACATGTTCAGACGGCAGAAGAGCTACCTCAAGACGGAGCGGATGCGATGAGCCTTCTCGAATTTGACAATGTCACGCTGCGTTTCGGCGGCGTGGTGGCCGTCAACCAGGTTTCATTCAGCGTCGAGGAGGGCGAGGTGTTCGCGCTGGTCGGCCCCAACGGGGCAGGCAAATCGACCGTCTTCAACCTGATCTCGCGCATTTACGATCCGGCCGAAGGCGACATCCGTTTCGACGGCAAGTCCATTCTCGGCCTGAAGCCCCACGACATGGCAAGGCTCGGGATCGCCCGGACATTTCAGAACATCGAATTGTTCGAGCAGGCCACGGTGATGCAGAATCTGCTCGTCGGCCGCCACCGGCAACGCCGGAGCAATTTCGTCAACGAGCTTCTCTTCACGCCGTTTGTTCGATCGGAGGAGCGGCGTCATCGCGAGGCGATCGAGAAGGTGATCGATTTCCTCGAACTGCAGGCCTATCGCGACAAGTACATTGCCGGCCTTCCCTATGGCGTGCGCAAGGTCGTCGAGATGGGGCGCGCGCTCGCCATCGAGCCGCGTCTGCTGCTGCTCGACGAACCCGCTTCGGGCCTGTCGGTCGAGGAGACGCAGGACGTCGCTTTCTGGATCGAGGACATCAAGAAGCAGATGGGCATCACCGTCATTATGGTCGAGCACGACATGCATCTCGTCTCCGCCGTATCGGACCGCGTGCTGGCCCTTGCCGACGGCAAGTCTTTGTCGCTGGGTACGCCGCAGGAAGTTCAGAGCGATCCCAAGGTGATCGAAGCCTATATCGGCACGACCGACGAAAAGGAGGAGGTGCTGGCATGAACGTGACGATGACGGCGCAAAAGCCGGAAACGGTGGCTACGGATGTGGTTCTTTCGGTGCGCAATCTCGAGAGCTTCTACGGGCCGATCATGGCCATCCGCGGTTGCTCGCTCGACGTGCGCGAAGGCCAGATCGCGACGGTGCTGGGCGCCAACGGCGCCGGCAAGACGACGCTTCTGAAGACCATCTCGGGCGTCATGGACCCCGAGAAGGGAGAGATACGTTATCAAGGCCAGAACATCGCAGGCGCCAGTCCGGACAAGGTGGTCCGCATGGGAATCGTCCACGTGCCGGAAGGGCGAGAGGTCTTTCCGCTGCTGACCGTCGCCGAGAATTTGCGGATGGGGGCATACACCCGCTCCGACACCAAGGGCATTATCGAGGATGAGGAGATCGTCTACTCCTATTTTCCCATCCTCAAGGAGAGGCGTTCGCAGGCGGCCGGCACGCTGTCGGGTGGCCAGCAGCAGATGCTGGCGATCGGCCGCGGGCTGATGGCCCGTCCGAAGCTCATGCTGCTCGACGAGCCGAGCCTCGGCCTCTCCCCGCTTCTCGTGAAGGAAATCTTTCAGATCGTGCGCCGCCTGAACAAGGAGCGCGGCGTCACCATGATGCTGGTCGAGCAGAACGCCAAGGTTGCGCTGGAGGTGGCCGACTATGGCTACGTCATGGAACTGGGACGCATCGTGATGGCCGACACGGCCGACCGCCTGCTCGCCTCGAAGGACGTCCAGGAATTCTATCTCGGCGTCCAGGACCATTCACCGCGCGGGAGCAAGCGCTGGAAACAGAAGAAGACCTGGCGCTGACCGCAGGCAGAAGGGAGGAATGAATGACCGTCGTTGAAAAAATCCCCCCGCAGCAGACCGTTCGCGGACACTCATTCAATCAGGACCTCGCGAAGGGGCCGTTCTATTTCGACGGCTGCGACACCCTGGTGAAGCTGTTTCGCCAGCGCTGTGAGGAGATGGGCGACAAGGTCGCGCATCGCGAGAAGGACTACGGCATCTGGCTGTCCTACACTTGGAAGGAGTTCTACGAGCATGCCCGCCTGATCGGCCTCGGCCTCGTGTCGATGGGCCTGAAGCGCGGCGAGGTGGTCTCCTTGCTGTCCGAAGACAACAAGGAATGGATTTACGCCGATCTCGGCATCCAGTCGGTGGGCGGCATCGTCTCGGGCGTCTACACCACCGACTCCGCCAGCCAGCTCGAATATCTGATCAATGATTCCGACTCGCGCTTCCTGATCGTCGAGGGCGAGGAGCAACTGGACAAGTACCTGACCATTCGCGATCGGGTGCCGGGCCTGGCAAAGGTCATCGTGCTCGACCGCGAGGGATTGCACGAATTCAAGGACGACAGGGTCATCTTCCTCGACGATCTCTACCGGCTGGGCCGCGCCTTTCTGAAGGAAAACCCCAAGCGGTTCGAGGAGGAGATCGCGACATCCAAACCCGCCGATACCGCGATACTCGTCTACACGTCGGGTACGACCGGGCCGCCCAAGGGCGCCATGATCAGCCACGCAAACATCATCGTCTCCATCGTCGGCTCGGTGCTGACCTTGCCGGTCGGGGAGGCCGAGGAGCAGGTCTGCTTCCTGCCGCTCTGCCATATTCTGGAGCGGCTGATCTCGGTCTTCACACCGATCGGTCTGAAATCGACCGTCAATTTCGCTGAAAGCCCCGAGACCGTCTTCGACAATGTGCGCGAGGTCAGCCCGCACGTCTTCACGGCCGTGCCGCGTGTCTGGGAAAAGGTCTACAGCCGTGTCACCATCATTGCCGGCGAGGCCACGATGCTCGGCAAATGGGCCTACCGCCAGGCGGTCAGGACCGGCATGAAACGCCTGGAGGCAATCGAGAACGGCGATCCGGTGCCGTTCACAACCCGCATTGCCTATGCCTTTTGGGACTTCATGGTGTTCCGGAATCTGCGCCGCATGCTCGGTTTTGACCGGCTGCGCCGCGGCACGACGGGGGCGGCCCCCATCTCGCCCGACCTTTTGAAGTGGTACGGAGCCGTCGGCATCACGGTGCTGGAAGGCTACGGAATGACCGAAAGCTCGGGTGTCATTTCCGTCAACCTGATCGACAGGCAGAAGCGCTCATCGGTTGGCCCGGTGGTTCCCGGCGGTGAGTTGAGGATCGGGGAGGGAGGCGAGATACAGTATCGCGGCCCCAACGTCTTCAAGGGCTACTGGAACAAGCCCGACAAGACCGCCGAGACGGTGACGGAGGATGGCTGGCTCCTGACCGGCGACGTCGGCCGCCTCGACAATGAAGGCTTCCTGTTCGTCACCGGCCGCGTCAAGGACATCATCATCACCGCCGGCGGCAAGAACATCACGCCGGCCGAGATCGAGAACCGGCTCAAGTTCTCGCCCTACATCTCCGATGCGGTGGTGATCGGCGACAAGCGCAAGTTCCTGTCGTGCCTGATCATGATCGACCAGGAGAACGTCGAGAAGTTCGCGCAGGACCGCAAGGTCCCCTTCAACAATTTCAAATCGCTCTGCGCCGCGCAGGAGGTGCGGGATCTGATCCAGAGTGTCGTGGAAGAAACCAATCGCGAGTTCGCTCGCGTCGAGCAGATCAAGGACTTTCGCTTGATCGATGTGCTGTTGACCGCGGAGGATGAGGAGCTGACAGCCACGATGAAGTTGAAACGCAGCTTCGTTGAAACAAAACACAAGAAGCTGATCGACGAGATGTATGGCTGACAAAGCCATGCAGGGAGAGACGACGAGAATTCACCAAGGAGGAACGAGATGAAAAAGGCGATTGCAAAATCCGTGCTGGCGATCGGACTGGCCGCCGGCCTGTCCACCAGCGCATTTGCCCAGCAGGGCGTGACCGACACCGAGGTCGTCATTGGCCACAATGGCGATCTGTCGGGCGTGTTCGCGGCGTTCAATGTCGGCGCCGTCAAGGCCGCGCAGATGATCTTCGACGAGGCCAACGCCAATGGCGGCATCCATGGCCGCCAGATCCGCTTCGTCACCGAGGATCACGGCTACCAGGTGCCGCGCGCGGTGCAGAATTTCAACAAGCTGGTCAATTCCGACCAGGTCTTCGCCATGCTGCTCAATCTCGGCACGCCGCACAACATCGCCGGCTTCCCGATCATGGAGCAGGCGCAGGTCCACAACATCAGCCCGCTGACCGCCGCGCGCCAGATGCTCGAAGGTGACATCAGCCTGAAATGGGCGGGCTTCTCGTCCTATTACGACCAGCTTCGCGCCGGCGTGCGCCATCTGGTCGAGGAGAAGGGCGCGACCAAGGTCTGCTCGATGTACATGCCGTCCGATTTCGGCCTGGAAGTGTTCGAGGCGACGCGTGACGAGGCCGAGGCGCTCGGCATCGAATATGCCGACGAGACGCAGCACAGGCCCGACGAGCAGGAATTCGTCGGCGCGCTGCAGCGCCTGCGCGAATCCGGCTGCGAGATCGTGTCGCTCGGCATTCCCGTGCGGCCGATCATCATCACGCTCGGCACCGCCAAGCGTCTCGGCTGGGATGACGTGTCCTTCATCGGCTCGTCGGCCGGCATGAACACCGTCATCGCCAAGGTGCCGGAAGGCGTCACCGAAGGCTACTACGCGGCCGCCGGCTGGGTCGACTTCGAAGCCCGTCTCGACGTGCCCGAGGTCGCCGAATGGGCCGAGGCCTATCAGGAAGCCCATGGCGAGTCCGTCGGCACGGCGGCCCAGCTCGGCCACGGCGCCGCGACCACGCTTGTCAGGGCGCTCGAGGCTGCCGGTCCCGACCTCACCCCCGACAGCTTCCGCGAAGCGATGGAAGGCATCAGCTTCTACGATGCGATCAACGACGCCGAAGTGAACTACGGCGAGGACCATCAGGGCAGCAATCTCGTCGTGATCTCGCAGATCCGCGACGGCATGTGGCACGAAGTCAACCGCCTCGAAGCCGGCACCGAATAGTTCTCTCCTGCCTGACTTCGATGGCCGCGCGGTTCACCCCGCGCGGCCTTTTCGTTGCGCCCCTGGCAGGGAATTCGCCTATTCGGCAGGTTGCAGCTTTTCCTCGGCGTCGGCTGCCGCCGTCAGTTCGCGATCGAGGCGAGCTTCTTCCTCGATCTTCGGCGTTATGAAGCGGCCGAGCAGGAGGTAGGCGACCGGCGTCAGGAACAGGGTCGAGACCGTCGCCAGACCGAGCCCGCCGACCATCACCCAGCCGAGCGCGACGCGGGCTTCGGCGCCGGCGCCAGATGCCAGCACCAGCGGCAGGCCGCCGACGATGGTGCAGATCATGGTCATCACCACCGGGCGCAGACGGATGTTGGAGGCTTCCTCGATCGCCTCGCGCACATCCATCCCCCGGTCGCGAAGCTGGTTGGCGAATTCGACGATGAGAATGCCGTTCTTGGCCATGATGCCGACCAGCATCACCAGCCCTATCTGGCTGTAGACGTTGAGGCTGGTGCCCGTGAGAACCAGGGCGAACACCGCGCAGGCGAGCCCCAGCGGCACGGTCGCCATTATGATGATTGCGCTGACGAAGCTCTCGAACTGGGCGGCCAGCACCAGCAGGATGATGACGATGGCGAAGCCGAAGATGGTCAGCATGCCGCCGGACGTCTCGTCGAGCGTGGCCGCTTCGGCCAGCGGGATGATGCGGCTGCCGGGCGGCAGATGCTCCTCGGCAAGCTCGAGCACCGTCTCATAGGCGTCGCCGAGCGCGAAATCGCCGGCAAGCGCGGAAGTCACGGCGACCGAGCGCATCTGCTGTTCGCGGTCGAGCGAGGGCAAGACGGCTTCCTCGCGCAGAGTGGCGATGGTCGACATCGGCACGAAGCGGCCGTCATCGGCCTCAAGGAAGATGCCTTCCAGATCGGTCGGGTCGTTGATCGGGTTGGTCGTCGAGACGAGCTTCACCGGGAACGAGCGGTCCTCGATGAAGACCGATGCGATCTCGCGGCCGTCCAGCATTGCCTGCATCGCCTGGGCGAGGCCGGTGATGTCGATGCCGAGGTCGGCCGCGCTGCGGCGGTCGATCTCGACGGATAATTGCGGCTGCGTCGTTTCGGACGAGAGGCGCGGCTGTCTGAAGCGGTCGTCCTGCTCGAGGTCGGCGACGATTGACTGTGCGGCCGCGGTCAGCTCGGCATAATTGTTGCCGACGACGGCGAACTGCAACCCGCTGCCCGCCCCGCGAATGCCGAGGCTGTTGGGCTGGAATGCGAAGGCACGCACGCCAGGCACGGTGCGCAGGCGCGCCGTCACGTCGTCGAGGATTTCCTGCTGGCCGCGCTCACGCTCGCTCCAAGGCGCCAGCGTCATGACCATGAATCCGCTGCTCGCCTCGCCGCCCGAGCCGGCGATGGCGAAGGTGTTGCGGATCTCGCCGCTGTCGCGCAAGGGCTGGATGAGTCGCTCCAGTTCGCGCATGCGCTGTGACAGATAATCGAGGCTGACGCCCTGCGGCGCGGATATGCGCACAAACGCAGCCGAGCGATCCTCGGCCGGCGTGAGTTCGTTGCGGATCGTGCCGAAAAGCGCAGCGGCCAGCAGGCCGAAGAGGAGGGCCACAATTACCACAACGAGCGGCGCGTTGAGCGCCATGCGCAAAAGCCGCCGGTAGAGCCCCGCCAGCGCACCGCCGATGCTGCCTTTCTTCGGCGCCTCTGAATCCTGCACGCCGGCGCGCAGCATGCGCGAGGCGAGCATCGGGCAAAGCGACAGAGCGACGATTGACGACAGGAAGACCGAGAAGGCCAGCACGAAGCCGAATTCGCGGAACAAGCCGCCCGTCTGGCCCGGCAGGAAAGACAGCGGGACGAACACCGCGACCAGCGTGGCGGTTGTCGCAAGCACCGCGAAGAACACTTCCTGCGTGCCGAGCACGGCCGCCGCGCGGGGCCCCATGCCCTCGTTGCGTCGCCGCACGATGTTTTCCAGGACGACGATCGCGTCGTCGACCACGAGGCCGGTCGCCAGCACGAGGGCGAGCAAAGTGAGGATGTTGAGCGAAAATCCCGCCAGGTAGATCGCAGCCAGCGAGCCGATCAGTGCCACCGGCATGGCAAGGCCGGGGATGATCGTCGCCCGGATGTCGCGCAGGAACAGGAAGATGATCAGCAGCACCACCGAGACCGAGATGCCGAGCGCGATCTCCACTTCGTGGATGGCGCCGTTGATGAACACGGCATCGTCGCTGGTGACGAAAACCCTGGTGCCTTCCGGCAAGGTCGGGCTGATGGCCTCGACCGTTGCGGCGACCCCTTCCGAGATTTCGAGCGTGTTCGACTGCGCCTGGCGAACGATCCCCAAGCCGATGCCGGTCTGACCGTTGGCGCGCAGTTGCGAGGTGCCGATATCGGGTCCGAGCGTGACGGTGGCAACGTCCTGGAGGCGGATGTTGTCGCCCAGCGAGATGTTCTCGAAATCCTCGGGCGTGGTGACCGGCGCGGTGGCGCGCACGATCAGGCTCTGATCGTTGCTGGTCAACGAACCGGCCGGCGTGGAATAGGCCACCGAACCGAGCGCGGTGCCGATGTCCCCCACGGTCAGGCCGAGGCTGGCCAGGCGGGACGGATTGATGTCGATGCGGAAGATCTTGTCCCGGTCGCCATAGACCTGCACATCGGCAACACCTGGAATGGAGGCGAAGGCATCGACGATCTGGTCCTCGACCAGCACAGTCATGTCCTCGACATTCAGGGTCGACGAGGTGACCGCGAGACGCACCACGGCCTGCGCGTTCGCGTCGGCCTTGATGATGCGCGGGGTTTCGATGTCGTCGGGGAGATTGCGCTGCGTGCGACTGATCGCGTCGCGCATGTCGGAGGCGGCCGTGTCCAGATCGACATCGTCGCCGAATTCCACGGTGACGCGGCTGTCGCCGAATTCCGACGACGACGAGATGGTCTTGACGCCAGGAACACGCGCCGCCGCCCCCTCGATGATCGCCGTGACCTCGCGATCGATGGATTCGGCGGACGCGCCGGCATAGTCGGTGCGGATTGTGATGACCGGGCGGTCGACATCGGGCAGCTCACGGATCTCGATGCCGAAGAACGCGGCGAGACCCGCCACGGTGATCAGCGTGTTGATCACGAAGGCCATGACGGGGCGCCGCACGAAGAGTGCCGTTATGCCGGTCTGCGCGGATGCGCCCAATTTCTTCACTGCAAATCTCCTGGCCGGGATGTTGTCCCGCTCAAGTTCCGGCCGCCCGCTCACCCTGCGCCTGCGCACCGTCGTCGGCGTTGGCCGTGCCCACAGGGTTGACCTCGCCGCCCTCACGGACGGAATGAACCCCTTCTGTCACGACGGTCGTGCCTTCGGGGACATCGGCGGCGACGAGCACGCTGTCGGTATTGCGCTGGATGATCGTTACAGGCACGCGCCGGGCACGGCCTTCGTCGACAGCCCAGATGTAAGCGCCATCGGTGCCCCACTGGATCGCCAGCGGGTCGACCGAGGGGTAGGTGTCGCCGGGAAACCGCATCGATACCTGAAACGACATGCCGGCCCGCAGCAGGTCACCCTCGTTTGCGATCGTCGCCTGGACGCGCAGCGTACGGCTGTCCTCGTCGACACGGTTGTCGATGGCGCTGACCTCGCCGGAAAACTGTTCGCCGACACGTGCGACCGCCCGTGCCGAAACCGGCGCGCCTACGGAGATCATCGTGGAGAAGCGTTCCGGCACCCAGAAATCGATGATGATCTGCGAACGGTCGTCGATGGTGGCGATTTCGGATTGCTGGGTGACATAGTTGCCCGCCGATACGGGAAGGATGCCGACAACGCCGGTGATCGGCGCGACAATAGAACGGCGCTCCAGGGCCAGGTCGGCGTTGCGCACTTCCAGTTCCGCATTGTCGAAAGCGAGCCGCGCCTCGTTGACCTGGACGTCCGTGACCGTATTGGACGTGCGCAGCGCGTTGACGCGGTCGAGACGCGCGCGCGCATCCTCGCGAGCGATGACGGCGCGATCGAGGGCGATCTGCTCGGATTCGGAATCCAGCGTCGCTATCGGCGTACCGGCGGCGACCCGCGCTCCAGGCTCCACGAGTACTTCCGTCAACCTCCCCGACGAGAACGGGGTCACGGTGACGGAATGAAGCGCCCGGCCGGTGCCGATCGCCGTCAGACGGTCGTTGATCGTGGCCGAGACCGATTGCGAGGTGATCACCAGAGGAGTCCCGCCACCGAAGCCGCGGGCTCCGGGCCCGCCGGCGCCCTGCGCGCCTTCCGAAGCAGCGTTGTCGGAAACCGCGGCAACGGCCCAGTCCATGCCCCAGTCGGCCAAGGTCTGATCGGCGCCAGGCACAAAGCGGATCCAGAGGACGGCCGCGACTGCAAGCAGACCCACGCAGAGCAGAAGCTGTTTCCAAACCGCCATTGCATTCTCCTGGCTGGGCCTTTGGCCGCATTTACTAGACCCAGCGGCCTTGCATCGTCACGACGCGCCTCTCACATGGTGATACGTGGTACGTCTCGTCCGGATCGCCTTTATGCCTGCTTCGCCCCCGGCTTGCACCCGCTGATTGATTAAATATCGGTAATTTGAACATGCCCATTTTGTGGGCAGATCCGGGGTTTTCAGCGCGCCATACGTTGCAGGAGTCCCTCGAGCATTGCGATGCCGGCAACAATTTGATCGACTTCGATATACTCGTCAGGCTTGTGGGCCTGGGCGATTGAGCCCGGGCCACAGATGACCGTGGAAATGCCGCAGGATTGAAACAGCCCGGCCTCGGTGCCGAAGGCGACCACCTCGGCGTCGTCCGTCGCGGTCAGATCGAAGACCAGATCGCGTGCCGCGGAGTTGGAGACCACCTGGAGTCCTTCGACCTCTCCGATCACATGGGTGACGATATCAGCTTCCGGCGCGAGCCGCTTCATCGCCGGCTTGAGTTCCTGTTCGACAAAGGCATTGAGACCAGATTTGATGAAGTCGCCATCTTCGGCGCATACCGTGCGCACTTCCCATTCGACCTCGCAATGGCCGGCCACGACGTTTCTGGCCATGCCGCCCTGGATGCGGCCAACCTGGACGGTGGTCCAGTTCGGCACGAAACGGTTCCCGGAAGCCCGCGCCTTCACCTGCTCTCCGAGTTCAAGCAACCGCGAAACGAACCGCGTTGCGAACTGCACGGCATTGACGCCGAGATCGGGACGGGAGGCATGCCCTTCCAGACCCGTAAAGACGGTCGTGTATTCAAAGCAGCCCTTGTGCCCCTCGATCGTGCGCATCAGCGACGGCTCGCCAACGATTGCTGCAGCCGGCTTGAAGGGGGCACTTCGCAGTTCACGGACCAACTCCCGTCCACCCAGGCAGCCGACCTCCTCGTCGTAAGTGAGAGCAAGATGCAGTGGGCGGCTCAACTCGGCTTCGGCGAAACGAGGCGCCATGGCCAGGCAGATGGCCAGAAATCCCTTCATGTCGCAGGTGCCACGTCCGAAGAGCCGTCCGTCGCGCTCGGTGAGTTGAAAGGGGTCGCTGGACCATTCCTGGCCTTCGACGGGTACGACGTCGGTATGGCCGGACAGGATGATGCCGCCATCTTTCTCCTCGCCAATAGTGGCGAAGAGGTTGGCCTTGGTTCCCGTCTTGTCGAGCGACAGCGAGATGTTGGCGCCAAGCGAGGACAGGAGGTCGCTCATATAGGCGACCATTTCGAGGTTTCCGTCGGCAGAAATGGTGGGGAAGGCGACGAGATCCGCGAGGATACGGCGTGTCTCGGCAAGTGTCGTCATGGCCCCTCACTGTCGCCTCAAACCCCAATAGGCATAGCCCTAAAGCGGCGTGGCCATTGCGTCAAACAGCCATCGCAAGCGCGACCGCAACAAAAAAGACCCGCCCTCGGGGGCGGGTCTCGCATTTATCCGGCCCTTGCGGACCGGGCCGTCCGGGCAGCGTGCCCGTCGGTCTTGCTACTCGGTCCGGATTACTCGGCCTTGGCTTCGATCTGCTTGGCGTTACCGGCCTTGCCGTTGATCGCGATGCTGCGCGGCTTCATCTCGTCGGGGATGTTGCGCTTCAGATCGATGTGCAGCAGCCCGTGCACCAGTTCGGCGCCCTTCACCTCGACATGGTCGGCGAGTTGGAAACGCCGCTCGAAGGAACGCGAGGCAATGCCGCGATAGAGGAACTCGCCCTCGGACTTCTGCTCTTCGGCCTTCTCCGCCTTGATCGTCAGCACGTTGCGATGGGCCTCGATCGAGATTTCGCTCTCGGTGAAGCCCGCCACCGCCATGGTGATGCGGTAGGCGTCGTCGCCCGTGCGCTCGATGTTGTAGGGCGGGTAGGTCTGGCCGTTATCTGGCTGCGCCAGCGAGTCCAGCATGGTGAACAGGCGGTCGAAACCGACGGTGGAACGGTAAAGGGGGGAAAAATCGACGTGACGCATGGTTGGTTCTCCTTGATCTAGCAAGAACATCGCGTTGTGGAAGTCTCTTCGGAGGCCTCTCGAAGGAGCGTCTCCAGACATCCAGCGGCCCCTTTCAGGCGACCGCAGACGTGATTTGGGAAGTCGGAATCGGTGTTTCAAGACCCGGCGCTTCCGCCTGAACGCCAGATGAACAGCGGCGTCGGGTTGCGTTCAGGCTGGGTCGGCTAGGTTCATTTCAACGAATACGAACCGACGGCAGCTTGAACGGGGCCGCTGTTCGTCACCAAGGCCGAGCTGGGTGTATCGTCCCTTCCTCCCGGCTCGTCCAGGCCGGAAGCGCAGTAGTCGCTTCCGGCCTGTTTTCGTTTGCGCCAACTACGGCGATCAGCGAAACCCTTTGCTTTTGAGCACGCTGCTTTCTATCAGGGGATGATCGATCCCCGTATACGGCACCTCATGCTTGCCCCGACGAACGAACCGACCAGCCTCCTGAAAGAAACGGCGGACAATCCGCTGCCGGAGCATGCCTCTGCGGGCATGCTGACCCTGCGCGACGGCAAGAGGGTACGCTACGGTTATTTTGGCGCCACCGGGCGGCCGCTGAAGGGCACCGTCGTCATCTTCGCCGGGCGCAATGAGTGTATCGAGAAGTATTTCGAGACGATCAGGGATCTGGCAGCGCGCGGTTTCGGGACCGCGATGTTCGACTGGCGCGGGCAGGGTGGTTCGGATCGCATGATCCGCAGAACCGACCGCGGCTATGTGCGAAGCTTCGATGATTACGTCCAGGACATCGAGCCCTTCTTCCAGGATGTCATCTTGCCGGACTGCCGGGCTCCCTTTTATCTTCTCGGTCACTCCACCGGCGCGTTGATCGCGCTTCTGGCGCATCGCCAGCTGGCGATCCGCGTCAAGCGGATGGTCCTTAGCGCGCCGCTGCTGGAGTTCGAGGACCTGCCTTTCTCCATGGTCGGCACGCGCCGCCTCACGGGTCTTCTCAGGATGCTGGGTCTGGGCGGCATGCTGATGTCCGGCCGCGACAAGGACGGCTGGCCGGCGTCCTTCGCTAGCAACAAGCTGACCAGCGATCCCGATCGCTATCGGCGCAATCTGGGCATCTACGAAGCCCATCCTGAACTCGGGACAGGCAAGCCGACCGTCGGCTGGGTGCATGCGGCATGCAAGGCGGCACTCAAGGTGCAGGAGCCGGAATTCACCGACCGGCTGCGGGTACCCAGCCTGTTCGTCGCCGCCGGCGAGGACGAAGTCGTCTCGACCCCAATGATCGAGGCCTTTGGCCGCTATCTGAGGGGCGCGTCGGTCGTCACGATCGACGGTGCCAGGCACGAACTGATGCAGGAACGTGATGTCTATCGCGACCAGTTCTGGGCAGCCTTCGATGCTTTCATCCCGGGCTCGGAAAAGCCGATCGAGGCAGCCCAGCTCAGCGGTTGAGGAGCTTCAGTGTCGCTTCGTGCAGCTGCGGTGTGGCCGCGGCGACGATATCGCCGCCGCTTTCCGGCCGTTCGCCCGCCCAGGTTGTCACCACCCCGCCCGCCGCCTCGATTAGCGGCACCAGCGCCACGATGTCGTAGGGCTGCAGTTCCGCTTCGACCACCAGGTCGATCTGGCCGGCCGCCAGCATTGCGTAGCCATAACAATCGGTGCCGTATCGGGCCAGGCGAACCTGGTTTTCGATCTCGTCATAGGCCTGCCGCTTAGGACCTGCGAACAAAGCGGGTGTGGTGGTGCACATCAGCGCGTCAGCCAAAGAGACCGTATGCCGCGTCTGCAGCGTTGCCTTGCCGTGGGGATCCTCGCGGTGGCCTTTTCCTGCACTGGCGTGAAAGAGCTCGCCGGTGAAGGGCTGCGACATCATCCCCGCGACCGCCCGGCCGTCTTCCATCAGGCCGATCAGCGTTCCCCAGAGCGGCACCCCCGAGATGAAGGCGCGCGTGCCGTCGATCGGGTCGATCACCCAGACATGACGGCGGTCGGCGCCTTCGGACCCAAACTCTTCACCGACGATCCCGTGATCGGAAAATGTCCGGCCGATCAGTTCCCGAATGGCGCGTTCGGCCGCCCGGTCGGCTTCGGTGACGGGATCGAAACCGCCTTCCAGCTTGTTGGCAATGGCGCCGTTCTGCCGGAAACGCGGCATCGTCTCGGCAGCCGCGCACGCCGCCAGTTCGCGCATGAAGGAAGTCTCGACATGGATGGGTTTGTTCATGATCCTCGGTTTTCCCCAAGCCGGCTGACCCGCGGCCGGCCCTGCTTGACTTTTGTGCATTGCAGCATAAACTCTGAATTGGACAGTTCTTCTGTCCAATGCCCTCCTTGGGCGTTTCCTCCCTAGACTTCGACCGCATCGTTCAATCGATGCGGTCCTTTTTTTGCCCGATCAGGCCGCTGTCATTCCGCCGCCAGCGGGAGCCCGCTGAGGTGCTCTGGCGGCAATTGCGTGATTGCCGTTGCAAACCGCGTCAGGTCCTCGGCAAGTAGCGCGAAGCCGCCGGTGCGGGCAAGCGTATGCTCGTCCAGGTAGAGGCCACGATTGATTTCGATCTGAAGTGCGTGGTAGCCGCGGGCGGGGCGGCCATAGTGTTCGGTGATATGGCCGCCGGCATAAGGCTTGTTGTGGGCAACCGTGTAGCCCATCGCTGCGAGTGCGCCGATGGCATGTTCCGTCAGCGCGCCCGAGCACGACGTGCCGAAGCGGTCCCCGATGATGAAATCCGGCCGCAGCCCCGTCTCGCCGATGCGCACGCTGGCCGGCATCGAATGACAGTCGATCAGCACCGCCAGCCCTAAGCGGGCATGGGTTCGCTCGACGAGACGCTCCAGCATGCGGTGATAGGGCCGATAGAAGGCATCGATACGTCCCATCGCCTCGGCCACCGGCAGCTTGCGCGTGTAGATTTCCTGGCCTTCGCCGACGAGGCGCGGCACGGTGCCGAGCCCGCCCGCCACGCGCGGCGAGCGCGCATTGGCGTGCGGGGGCAGGGGGCCGGTGAACATGCGCTGATCGAGTTCCAGCGCTTCCCTATTCACGTCCAGATAGGCGCGCGGAAAATTGGCTGCCAGGAGCGGGGCGCCGAGCCGGGTCACGCCCGCGAACAATTCGTCGACGTAACAATCCTCCGAGCGGCGGATGGCATGGCGGTCGAGCCGCGACATGGCCAGGAAGCGGGGCGGGTAGTGGCTGCCGCTGTGGGGAGAGTTGAACACGAAGGGCACGCGCGGGCGAACGGGCGAATGCACGACGAAGGGCGGCGTGGTGGAAAAATCCTCAGCGGGCGTCATGCGGGGGCCAGACCTTCCAACCCTGTCAGTCGATGGTGGAAACTGCCACCCCCCGCGGGTCCTGTCCAGTTGCCGCTTGGGCAGCGGGACAGCGTGCCTCGCAAACGGCAACCAGGAGATGCCTGTCGCGGCGCATTCCCCGGCGTCCGCTTGCGGTGGTCGGCTGGAAGTGGCATGGCGGCAGCGCAGAGACATCGGCCCGGCGGCAGGCAATTCACTTGATGTTTACCCTGTCGGCGGCATAAATCCGAATCGCCAGGGGCGCATGAGCGCCCGCGGGGACTGGAACTGGACGGGATACATGGCAAGGATTCTTCTGGCGGAAGACGACGACGACATGCGCCGTTTTCTGGTCAAGGCGCTCGAGCGCGCCGGCTACGACGTCATCGACTACGACAATGGCGCCAGCGCCTATGAGCGGCTGCGTGAAGAACCCTTCTCGCTGCTTCTGACCGACATCGTCATGCCGGAGATGGACGGCATAGAACTGGCGCGCCGCGCCACCGAGATCGACCCGGACCTCAAGGTGATGTTCATCACCGGCTTCGCCGCGGTCGCGCTGAACCCGGATTCGCGCGCGCCGAAAGACGCGAAAGTGCTGTCCAAGCCGTTCCACCTGCGCGACCTCGTCAACGAGGTCGAAAAGATGCTCCAGGCCGCCTGAAACGGCCATTGTGGGAGGCTTCGCGGGGGCCCTTCGGGCCTATTGACGGCATCATTCTTCTGTGGTCTATGCCGCGCCACGGATGGGCGTGTAGCTCAGCGGGAGAGCACTACGTTGACATCGTAGGGGTCACAGGTTCAATCCCTGTCACGCCCACCATCCAAGCCACAAAACCCAGTTCGATTTGCCCCGGCGGCGAGCTGCCGAACTCCATTCGCATTGATATCGTCCTGACCCCGCAAAAAATCTCGGACCGCATTGCGAACGACCCCAAGAACGTCACCAGTCACATTTGGCGGAAGACATTGCCGGCCAAACGCTCTGCGGATCACCGTGTTGCCGGTCTCGCGTTGATCGCCCGGCAGCTCAAGCGAGAATCAGACGAGCCCTTTTCGAGCCCTCGATCGACGCGTGGCCAACATCACCACGCTGTTCGGACATCTCTGTCTATCCCTGAAAGCCCCAGCAATCCCAAGGGTTTCACGCGCCTATCAGTACTCCGATCCCGCTGGCATAAAACTGCAATCCTTCGCACATAGTTTCAAAGCTGCTCGGGCGGTGTCTGGCGTTCCGCTTGCCGGGCCTCAACGCCGATCTGGCCGAGGAGACGAGAGCGATGCGCGTAACAATGATTGGAGCCGGCTATGTCGGGCTCGTCTCGGGCGCCTGTCTCGCGGAATTCGGGCATGAGGTGGTTTGTGTCGATCGCGATGCCAAACGCCTCGCCATGCTACGGGCGGGGCGGATGCCGATCTACGAGCCGGGGCTCGACCGGCTGGTCGCCGCCAATGTGGCAAAGTGCCGGTTGCGCTTCTCGGGCGATCTCACCGATGCGGTGAAGGGCGCGGAGGTGATCTTCATCGCCGTCGGCACGCCGGCGAATCCCCGCGACGGGCACGCCGATCTGAAATTCGTGCACGCTGCCGCAGCCGAGATCGCTGCTGCCCTCGCCGGCTATGCGGTCATCGCCAACAAATCGACCGTGCCCGTCGGGACCGGCGACGAGGTCGAGCGCATCATCCGGACCCACAATCCTTCAGCCGCGTTCGATGTCGTGTCCAATCCCGAGTTCCTTCGCGAGGGCTCGGCGATTGGCGATTTCATGCGCCCAGACCGGGTGGTGATCGGCGCCGACAGCGCCCGGGCGCGCGATGTGATGAACAGGCTTTACGCGCCGCTGGCCGAGACCGGCGTGAAGCTGATGTATGGTGAGCGGCGCACCGCCGAGATCACCAAATATGCCGCCAACGCGTTCTTGGCGATGAAGATCTCCTTCATCAACGAGATCGCCGATTTCTG
>Ga0008833_1000982_pt1 | contig 16705 bp, 14 predicted proteins | sample HotLakConsoUCCLE_FD_62216 | JGI IMG/M metagenome (GOLD analysis project Ga0008833, IMG submission 62216) | Hypersaline microbial mat communities from Hot Lake, Washington, USA - Hot Lake Consortium UCC-LE | ecosystem: Environmental > Aquatic > Non-marine Saline and Alkaline > Hypersaline >... | reverse complement strand
GCGATATCGCGGATGATCTCGAGGCCGTGGACGCCGATCATGCGGTTGGTCTCGACATCCTCGTCGCAGATCCGCGCGGCCTTGGCGAAGGCCGCGCGCGCGCGCTCGGCTTCGGGCAGGCGCGCGAGGGTGCCGCGCATCTCGTCGAGCGCCCAGCGGAGGTTTATCGCGGTGGGCCTTGTGGCGTGCAGGACATCATAGGCTTCGGACAGGGCGCCGTCCGAGGGGTCGCGCTCCATCTGGCGAGCGACACCGTAAGCCGCCGTGGCGCCGATGAGCGGCGCGCCCCGCACCCACATGTCGCGGATCGCGGTGGCGAAGTCTTCGAGGCTGTCGACCGTGGCGATGGGAAAGTCATGGGGCAGCCAGCGCTGGTCGATGATGCGGACATCGCCGCTGTCGGTGTCGCGCCAGATGGACCGGTAGTGGGTGTCGCCAACCTTCATGCCATCTCTCCCGTCTGCACTGCGCGCGCCATTTCGAGCACGCTGTCGATGTCGGTGATCGTCCGCCGGTTCAGCACGAGGTCGCGCCCGAGCCTCAGGCTGCGCTCCTCGAGCGGCGCGCGCATGTCGGGGTCTTCGATGCTGTCGAACTCGGCGACATGGGCGAGACCGAGAATGCGCCGGTGCATCTCGACCCCCGCGAAGCCGAGAAGATCGGTGAAGATTTCCGCAAGAAGGTCGTCCCGGGCGCGTTCGGAGGCATCTGCCTGGCCCTGGTCCTCGTAGAGTGTCACGGGGTAGAGGATGCCTGTCCGTTCGGTGGCCCAGAGCCTGCGGAACTCGTCGGCGAAGCTTGTCCAGGTGCTGCGGGTGACGCCAAGGAGCCACTCCTGGTAGGCCGCGCACGCCTCGGGTTCGGCAATATGGGCAGGCATCGCGTGATAGGCCATCAGGTAGTTGCCGACGAGCATTCCTATGTCGAAGCCCATCGGACCGTAGAAGGCGAACTCGGGGTCGATGATGCGCACATCGTCGGCGGTCACCATGATCGAGCCCGCGTGCAGGTCGCCATGGCACAAGGTCTCCGCCCGGGCGGTGAAGGCCCGCTTGAGGTGCTGTGCCTCGACCTTGAGGGCCGCGTCTGCGCGCAGTTCGGCCACCACGCCGTCGAGGTGCGGAGACGTGTGCCGGTTCAGGTCGGCATGAAAATAGGGGTCGGTGAAGACGAGGTTCTCGGTGATGTCGCAAAGCTCGACATTGCCGGAAAAGAGCGCCACGTCGGCCTTCTTCGCGCCCGCGTCCATCGAGAGGTCGGAGCAGCGGAAGGCGGTTTGCGCGCAGAACCGGCCCATGACCTCACCGAGCCTCTCGACCTTCCGGCCCGCCATGGTCTGGCCGCGCAGGATGATGTGAGGGGTGAGGCGCTCCATCACGATCAGGGCCTGGTCCTCGTCGAAATGGCGCACGGCCGGAACGATGCCGGGTGAGACCTTCTCCTGACGGATCAGCGCCTTGTACTCGAAATAGGCGCGCCTGAGCGGCAGCGGCCAGCTGTCACCGACAAGCCGGACATAGGGCAGGGCCTGCTTGATGATGAGCGAACCCTTGCTGCCCTCGACGATGAAGACGAGATTGAGATTCCCGTCGCCGACCTCTTCGACACGCCACGTCTCCGGCGCGCCGCCCACGGTTTCCGCCACGACCGCCAGTTTCCCCAGCCGCGAGGCAAGTGTTTGCGGGGTCAAGGGATCGTATCGGCTCACGTCTTTCTCCGTTTTCGGCGTTCACGGGGCGGACGCCGCAGTCTTTCGATCCAGGTCCAGCGCCCCGAAAGTAAGGGCCGCAAACGCCATTTGTCAATCTAAGTTGACTTTTGTCAGACCGCTTGCTTTGCTCGGTTTGGGAGGAGACATGGACCGCAGTTTCTGCCGTATCACCGGCTTGACGAAGGCGTTCGGGGAAAACCTCGTCCTGCGCGGGCTCGACCTCGACCTCCCGGCGGGGAGGGTGACCGCGCTCATGGGGGCAAACGGTGCCGGCAAGTCGACGCTCGTGAAGATCCTGTCAGGCGTCTACAGCCGCGACGGCGGCCGGATCACCTTCGGCGAGCGCGATTTCGCGCCGGTGGGGCCGGCCGATGCGATCCGGAAGGGTATCGTGACGGTGCACCAGTCGATCGACGACGGCGTGATCCCCGACCTCGATGTGGCCTCGAACCTCATGATCGACCGACTCGCGGAACCCGATTACGGCTTCCTTCTGCGCCGCCGGAAACTTCACGCCGCCGCGCGGGACGTCGCGTCGCGGATGGGTCTCGACGTCGACGTGCGCCGCCCGGTTTCGGAGCTGGGAATAGCCGACCGCCAGCTCATCGCCATCGCCCGCGCGATGTCCCACGAGCCGGCGCTCCTGATCCTCGACGAGCCGACCTCCTCGCTCTCGGCCACCGAGGCAGGGCGCCTGTTCGACCTCGTGGACATGCTGAAGTCCCAGGGCGTGGCCATTCTCTACATCTCGCACCGCATGTCGGACATCAGGCGGATCGCCGACCGCATCGTCTCGATGCGCGACGGCGAGATCGCGGGCGTCTTCGAGGGCGCGGGGCTCGATTACGAGGGAGCCGTCAACGCCATGCTGGGCCACGGGTTGACCGAGGCCGATCTCGCGCCGGCGAATCCCGGCCGGGCCGTTGTCGAGATGAGCGACCTGAAGCTCCTGCCCTGGTCGCGGGGCTTCGACCTCGAATTGCGCGAGAACGAGGTCGTCGCGGTGACCGGGCTTCTCGGAAGCGGAAAGACCGCCCTCGCCCAGTCGCTCTTCGGACTGCACCCGCCTGCGGGCGGCACGATCCGCCTCGATGGTTCGACCTTCGCGCCGACAGGTCCTTCGGCGGCGATCCGGGCCGGGGCGTTCATGTCCGCCAAGGACCGCGCCAGCAACGCCGTGATCCCTGATTTCGACATTGCACGGAACATCTCGGTGCCGTTCCTCGGTGCCTTCTCGACGTTCTCGGTGGTCTCCCGCCAACGCGAGCGTGGCATGGCTGATGATTGGATCGACGCCCTCGACATCGTCTGCCAGTCCGACCGCGACGCTATCCTGACGCTCTCCGGCGGTAACCAGCAAAAGGTGATGCTCGCGCGTTGGCTTTCGCAGAGCTGCCGTCTTCTGGTGCTCGACGAACCCTTCCAGGGTGTCGATATCCGGTCGCGGCGCGATATCGGACAGAAGGTGCGCGAGACGGCCGCCGGCCGTGCGACGCTGGTCTGCGTCGCCGAACTCGACGAAGCGCTCGAGATCGCCGACAGGATCGTCGTCATGAACGACCACACGGTGATGGCCGAATTCGCCAATCGCGACGTCGATGTCGGCGCGATTCTCACGGCCGTCACGGGCCCTGGCGGGACAATCCGGGAGCACGCGGCATGACCGCCGAAGCCGACAAACCGGCACGCGTGGCTGGCGAGAAAGGGCAGGGGGGAAGCAACTGGCTCGACCTCTCCATCCGCTATGGGTTCCTCGTCCTGCTCCTCGGACTTGTCTTCTTCTTCTCGATCTTCGCGGAAGGTTTCGCGGGTCCGCGCTCGGCGGTCTTCATCTTCCAGTCGGTGGCGATCACCGGCATTCTTGCCCTCGGCGTAACCTGCACTCTCGTCGTCGGCGGGTTCGATCTGTCGATAGGTTCGGTCGCCACCTCGTCGATGATGCTTTCGGCCTACGTGATGGTCGTGCTCGAACAGAGCGCCGGCATCGCGATCGTGGCCTGTCTCGTCATGGGAGCGGTCATCGGGGTCTTCAACGGCATCCTGATCGTGAAGTTCAAGGTGCCCGACCTTCTCGCCACGCTCGGCATGATGTTCCTGCTGATCGGCCTCCAGCGCATCCCCACCGAGGGCCGGTCGATCTCGACGGGCATGACCTTGCCGAGCGGAGAGACGGCGAACGGCACGTTCTCCCCCTTCTTTCTCGCCATGGGCCGCCACCGGTTCGACGTGGTGCTGGAGAACCTCGTGCCGATCTCCGTTGTCTTTCTCATCGTCATCGGCGTCCTCGTGTGGTGCTTTCTCGAACTGACCCGCCACGGTCGGCTGATGTATGCCGTGGGATCGAACGCTCGCGCCGCGGCTCTCACCGGCACCGACGTCAACGGTTACAAGATACTCGCCTACGCGATTTCGGGCGTGCTCGCTTCGGTGGGCGGCCTTCTCCTGGCCGCGCGCCTCGGGCGCGGCGACATCGCTTCGGGCACCAATCTTCTGCTCGACGCCGTGGCGGCCGCCCTCATCGGCTTCGCCGTCCTCGGTGCGGCCAAACCCAATGCCTTCGGCACCGCCATGGGCGCGCTTTTCGTCGGAATCCTCCTGCAGGGCCTGACGATGATGAACGCGCCTTACTATACGCAGGATTTCATCAAGGGCGCCGTTCTGGTCGTCGCGCTGGTCTTCACCTTCGCGCTGTCGGCACGGCGGGCCCGCGGCGGAACCTGACGTCAACACGGGAGGAAAGAGAACCATGAAACATCTCACTCGCAGAACCGCACTGGCGCTCGTCGCCGGTCTCACGCTCGCCGGCACATCCGCCGGCGTCGTGGCGGCCCAGGACATGCCGCCGCCGTTCGACAACCCGTCCGAGGTGCGCATCGCGCTCGTGCGCTACCTTTCCACGGGCGACTTCTTCCAGGCCTATCTGTCGGGCGTCGAACGGCAGTCCGAAGCCCTCGGCGTCGACCTTCGCATCTTCGACAGCCGGCAAGATGCCGCACTCCAGGCCGATATGGTCGACCAGGCCATCGCGCTCGGCGTCGACGGAATAATCATCCAGCACGGCCTGACCGAATCCATGCGTGAGGCCGCCCAGCGGGCCGTCGATGCCGGCATCAAGGTCGTCGCCTTCGACGTCAACGTCGAGAACGAGGCCATTCCGCAGATCGAGCAATCGGACTACCTGCTCGGCCAGCTCGCCCTCGAGCAGGCCATCGAGGATAACGGCACGGAGTGGGATGCAGGCTATGTCTACGTCCCCGGCATCGCGCCGCTCGACCGGCGGCACGAAGCATGGGAGGACATCAAGGCGGCCAACCCCGGCATCCGCGAGGTTGCCCAGATGGGCACGCTCGACAACCCGATCGCGAACTCGAACGCCAACCAGGCGCGGTCGGTGCTTCAGGCCAACCAGTCGATCAGCGTCTTCTTCGCCCCCTACAACGAATTCGCCAAGGGCGTGAAGATCGCCGTCGACGAGGCGGGGCTCACGCAGGACGTTTCGATCTACTCCGCCGACGTCTCCACAGCCGACATCGCGGCGATGCGCGAGCCGGACAGCGCCTGGAAGGCGACGGTGGCGACGAACCCCGCGGTGGTGGGCGAGGTGTCGGTGCGGGCGCTGGCGATGATGCTGGCCGGAGAGGAGCCGGGCGCGCAGGTGATCGTGCCGCCGACCCTCATCACGCAAGACTTCCTCAACGAAAACGACATCACCAACATGGAGGACCTTTCGGCGAAGATGCCCCAGTTCGCCCATGCCGATGTCGCCACGACCGACTGGATGCCGTTGCCGCCGCGCTGAGACACCGATCCGGACCGAGGCCGCCGCTCCCGCGGCCCCGGTCTCGTCAGGAGACGCTTTCATGCTGAAATCCATAGACCCACGGATCACGCCCGAGCTGATGGATTGTCTCATCCGCCTCGGCCACGGTGACGAAATCGTCATCGCCGACGGCAACTTTCCCGCCGCCTCCACCGCCGCCCATTGCGTGATGAAGGACGTCATCCGCCTGCCGGGCTTCAGCGCGACCGAAGCGGTCGAGCTCGTCACGACCCTCCTGCCGATTGACCATCTTTACGATTACGGCGCGCTCCGGATGGAGGTCGACGGCGCACCTGGCCGACTGGACACCGTCCATGCCGAAGTCTTCGCCGCCATCGAGAGGGTGGCGCCCGAAGGGACGCATCTGAAGAGCCTCGAGCGGCAGGATTTCTATGCTCGTGCGAAGCGGGCCTTCGCGGTCGTGGCCACGACCGACGAGCGCCCCTTCGGCTGCTTCATCCTCAGAACCGGTGTCGTTTTCCCCGACGCCTGATCAGGTTTCCACCGCGTCGAGCGCCCGACGCATCGCCCCGACGGCCTCGCCGATCCGCTCGCCATGGCGCAGGAGGCTGCCGCCGATCAGATAGACCACGTCCTGTCCGTACATCGCCGCCATTTCCCCGGCGCGTTCGACGCTCATGCCGCCGCCCGGTGAAGGCATGATCGGCGCGCCGGGGCCGTCCGCCGCACGGCAGGCCGCAGCGATGGAACGACACTCCGTTTCGCTGAAGCCGAACCGCCCCCCGACATTGGGAAAGACCGAGATATCGGAGCCCGCGAGACGCTGCAGCGTGCCATACATCAGACCGTGTGCTATGCCGAATTCGGGGGATAGCACGAAGGCCCCGGTGAAGGAGGGGTGTGTCATGATCGGACGGCCGAAGCCCGGATCTTCGGCGAGCGCCTGCACGGTCTGAAAGCCGAGCAGTCCCGGCATGACGAGCACGCCCGTCGCGCCGAGTTCCTTCGCCCGGTGTGCCTGGGCGATAGGGTCTTTCCCCCCGCCGGTGATGTTCGCGATGTAAAGCGCGCGGCTGCCCGACCGCGCATTGGCTTCGCCGATCGCGTCGGCGACCGCATGCAGACGGTCCTCGAAGGGTGCCATGGGCTGGTCGGCGAGCCCGTGGTCCTCCTTGATGATGTCGGCGCCGCCCGCGACGCAGCGCGCCGCTATCCGCGCAAGCTCGGCGGGCGTCGAGCCCTGGGGCTTGATGACGGGTGCGATGAGGCCGCCCCGCGCCCGGCCCGTGATCCGTCGCAGCCCGGCGATGCCGAACCGGGCGCCCGGGATGCGCCGGGCGATCTCGGGGCCGGTGTCGATGCCGGTCACGCGAACCCCCGCCTGTATCGATGAATTGCCGAAGACGACATTGAGGAACTGGACGGCCTCCCGGCCCGCGCTGTCGGGTGAGTAGGAGATGACCGCCTCGAATCCGCCCGTCCCTTCCGGTCCGACGCGTTCCACACGGCCGACGATCTCGTCCCGTATGAAGCCCGCTGGCACCACATCTTCGGGGATTTCAACCGTCTGCTCTAGCGCGATTCCCCGGGCACGTTCCCGAGCCTCGGCTTCACCGGCCGCCGCGATCCGGTAAGTAACGCGGAACCGGTCGTCGGCCGTCATTCAGAGCGCCTCGGCCTTCACGCCCGAATGCACGGCCTCGACCCTGACCCCGGCGAGATCGTCTTCGCCTATGCCAGTGGAGGAGCCCAGAAGCCGCTCGATTCCGGCAAGAAGCGCCGTCGCGTCGAGCCCATAGTGCTTCATGAGATAGGGGCGGGAGCCGCCGTGGGCGAACGTGTCCCTCAGCCCGAGCCGGACGAGGGGTTTGCCAACCCCGGCCTCTGCCATGATCTCGGCCGCGAGCGAGCCGACCCCGCCGTCGATCACGTGGTTTTCGAGCACGATCACCCCCTTGGTGACGGCGCTGACGTGATCGAGGAAAGCCTCGCGATCGAAGGGCTTAATGGTGTGGATGTGCAGGTGACGGAGAGAGACGCCCGCTCCTTCGAGCGCGGTGCGGCAGCGGAGGGCTTCCTCGGTGGCGATCCCGGAGGTCACGACGAGGACGTCATTGCCCAAGGCGAGCTCACGCATCCTGCCGACCTCGATGGGCGTGTCGAAGAGCCTCGGGATCGACCCTCTGAGCACACGACAATAGACCGGACCGTCGATCGAATCCGCCGCCTCGCAGATGCTTTCGACTTCGGTGGCGTCGCCTGTCTCGAGGATTGTCATGTTGGGGATGGAGCGCATCACGCTGACGTCTTCGATGGCCTGATGCGTCATGCCGCCCGGCGTGGTGATGCCGGGCAGAAACCCCATCAGCCGCACCTTGCGACGCGGGTAGGCGACCGAGGCGATGAGCTGGTCGTAGGGACGGCGGTAGAGAAAGACGCCGAAGGAATGGAGAAACGGCCGGTAGCCGGCGAGGCCCAGGCCGCCCGCGAAGCTCATCATGTTCTGTTCGGCCATGCCGAGCGAGACGAAGCGGTCGGGATGACGATCGCGGAACCCGTCTATTTCGCAGGAGGATGTGAGATCGGCCGAAAGACAGAGAACGTCGGGGTTCGCCAGCGCGTGTTTCTCGAAAGCGGCGGCATAGGGCCGGTTGACCATCTCGACCATGTCAGTGCGCCTCCGAAGCGAGGTTGACCGGGTCGATCCCGAGTTCCGCCGCGATGGACACGTTCATCTCGTCGCGCTCCTCGGGCGACTTGAAGCGGACGTAGTGGAGGCGGGGAAAGCGGCGGCGCAGAAACGACATGCCCTGCGTCGGCGAGGAGCGGGCGAGAATGATGAGCGGCCTGCCCTCGTGGGGCGTGGCCTTCGCCTCGCGGAGCGCGCCAAGATCGTGGGCGTCGATCTCCACGCAGATCGCACCGAAGTTGCGGAACTTCGCGGCGATGTCGCCGACCTCCATGACGCTCGACATGGCCCCGTCGCATTGCTGGTCGTTGACGTCCATCAGCGCCCAGAGGTTGTCGATGCGGTGGTGCGCGGCCGCCTGCACGGCTTCCCAGGTCTGGCCCTCCTGCACCTCTCCGTCCGACATGAAGACGCAGACTTCGCCCGGCTCGCCGCGCCGCCTGCGCCCGAAGGCGAGGCCGGCAGCGGTGGAAAGCCCGATCCCGAGCGTACCGTTATGCACCTCCATGCCCGGGGAATGCTCCGCGCCGATCATCTCGACCGATGAGCCGTCGCGGTTGAACATCTCGAGGCCGGCTTCGTCCATCCGCCCGACCTCGATCAGCGCCGCATAGGCAACCAATGCATAGTGGGCGGGCGCGATGAACAGCCGGTCGAATTCCGGAGTGGCGGGACCGTTGTAGCCGGCCCCGGTCACGTAATCCGGGTTGTTGGCTGACGGTACGCCGCTGAAGGGCGGCGGCACCGGCGGCAGGGTGGGGGCGCCCAAAGCGAGCGCTTCGTTATAGAGAAACGCAAGTTGCTCCGCGGCCGAACAGGCCTGGCTGAGGTATCCGCCATTGTTGCGCATGGCGTGAACAAAGACCCGCCTGCGGATGCCCTCGGCGACTTCGGCGGTCGTTTTCGCATTTTCGAAGCCGCTGCGCATGGACCACCGATCAAACAACGCCTTACAAATGTCAAGGGCATTTGTCATCTGACATACTGAGTCCGGATGGTTCCCGAATGCCCGGGGAAGTCGTTGCGAAATCGCCGCCACAGACCGGGTCAGATGCCAAATGGCAAACTCAACTCTCCGGGGTCGTTGCTGCGCAACCCCCGGCATGGGCAGCGGATTTCGACAACTTCGGTGCAGCGCTGACAGACGCGCGATGCCGTGTGAAGCCGCCTTCGCCCAAGCGACCGTTGAAGTTGGCGAAAGCCGGCTTCAGGAAAGATCTTCGCGCTGCTCCGGTGGGTCGTCATAGATCGACCAGCCGTAATCGCTGGTGCTGTCGGGCAGGTCGCCCGGCCGGAGATTGCGCGTCAGATAGGTCTTGGCGATAAAGTTCGCCGTGATCGGTGCGGTCAGGAAGAGAAACAGGGTGATGAGAAGCTCATGGACAGAGAGTTTCCCGGTTTCGGCGTAGAAGAAGATCATCGAGGCCACCAGCACGCCGCCCACGCCGAGCGTCGTTGCCTTCGTCGGCGCGTGAAGCCTCTGCAGCGTATTCTTCAGCTTCACCAGACCGTAGGAGCCGACGAAACCGAAGATGCCGCTGATCATGAGCGCGATGGCGATGAGGAACTCTGCAACGGGAGCCATGTCCTACCTCACTCGATGATGTCGCCGCGAAGAATGAAACGGCAGTAGGCGACTGTGGAAACGAAGCCGACCATCGCCACGAGCATGGCCGCCTCGAAATAGATCTCCGTGCCGCGCCAGACGCCGTAGAGCACCAGAAGCGCTATGACGTTGATGACCATGGTATCGAGCGCGAGAATGCGGTCGGCGGCGTCCGGCCCGACGGCGATGCGCCACAGATCGAGCAGGAGTGCTATTGCGTAGCAACCCGCCGCGAAGACGAGGGCGGCTTCGATCATTGGAAGATCTCCTTCAATCTGCGTTCGTAGCGCGACTTGATCCTGTCGCGTTCGCCGTCCGGGTCGTCGGTATGCAGACAGTGGACGAGAATGCTGCTGCTGTCCGCCGAGAGAGTGGCCGAGACGGTCCCGGGTGTCATCGTGATCGTTCCCGCGAGAACCGTGATTGCCTCGGCGGAGGTCAGTTCGAGGGGAATCGGTATCCAGTGCGAACGAATGTTCTTTTCCTGCCGAAACAGGATGATCGCGGCGACCTGCACATTGGCGACCACGATGTCCCAGAGCACGATCGCATAGTATTCGACAACCTTAACGGGTCGCCTCACGGTCGGGCGGTCCGGCCAGTACGCCTTGGTCAGCATCGGGACGACGAGTCCGAGACCGGTCCCGAGAATGAGATTGCCCAGCGTGAAGGTGTTCGCGAGTCCCAGCCAGACCAGAACGAGCGTGATGCTCAGAAGGGGATGAGGAACAAGGCGTCTCAGCACCGTTCAGCCCTCCTCGCCGGGTTGGAGCACGGAGGCGATGTAGCCCGCCCGGTCGAATATCTGCGCCGAAGTGTCTTCGAGATAGCTTGCGAGCGGTCCGGCGAAGACCGCAAGCCCGAAGAGCGCGGCGAGGCCGACCATCACGGGCGCGACCTCGGCGGCGCGCGCGTTCGGCGGAGCAACGTCCGACTGTGCGGTGCCCGGCTCCGCCGCCGGAAGCGGGACTGCGGTCGATGTCCAGAACAGCGTGCTGCCCGCGCGGGCGAAGCCGACGATCGTCAGAAGCGAGCCGATGAGGACCGCCGACCATGCCCATGGCAGCGTCTCCGGCGCGCGCAGCGCATCAAGCACGAGGAGCTTGCCGAGAAATCCGCTCAGCGGCGGCATCCCGGCCATGGCGATCGCGGCGGCGAAGAACAGCGCGGCGAACAACCCGTTCTGCGCCGTCGCGGGCACGGCGGAGAGCGCATCGCCGCCCCGGCGCGTGACCACGAGATCGGCGATCAGGAACAGGCAGGCCGCGGCGAAGGTCGAGTGCACCATGTAGTAGAGCGCGGCGGTCGTCGCGACCGGTGAGAAAGCCGCGACCGCGACGAGAAGCGTGCCCATGGAGCCGACGACCGAGAAGGCGATGAGCGGCATGAGCCGCCGTGCGCCCAGAACCCCGAAGGCCCCGACCGCGATCGTGACGATCGCGGCGGGAAACAGCCAGGTGCCCGCAAGGTCTTCGGTCCCTGGAATGCCCGGTCCGAACGCGACCGTGTGGATCCGGATGATCGCATAGGCCCCGACCTTCGTCATGATCGCGAAGAGCGCCGCGACGGGCGCGGGCGCGTTCGCGTAGGTCGCGGGCAGCCAGAACTGCACCGGAAAGAGCGCGGCCTTCACCGCAAACACGATCATGAGAAGCATCGCCGCGACGCGCACGAGGGCGGCCTCTTCTGGCGGCATGTCGGGAAGCTTGGCGGCAAGGTCGGCGATGTTGAGCGTTCCGGTGCTGGCGTAGAGCGTGCCCAGCGCGAAGAGAAAGAGCGTCGAGCCGGCGAGGTTCATCACCACGTATTGCAGGCCCGCGCGCATCCGCGCCCGCCCGCCGGCGTGGATCATGAGGCCGTAGGAGGCGATCAGCAGGACCTCGAAGAACACGAACAGGTTGAAGACGTCTCCTGTGAGGAACGCGCCGCAGACACCCATGAGCTGGAACTGGAAGAGGGCATGGAAGTGCTTGCCCCGCGCGTCCCAGCCCGTGGCGATGGCGTGGATCAGGACGATGAGCGCCAGCACGGCCGTCAGGAGAACCATCAGCGCCGAGAGACGGTCGAGCACGAGCACGATCCCGAAAGGGGCCGGCCAGTCGCCGACGCGGTAGACATGGGTCTCGCCACCAGCGGCAACTGCTGTGAGACCTAGGGCGACCGCGACGAGCGCGACCGTTCCGGCGACCGATGCCGTCCGCGCCAGCGGCATGTCCCACCGCATCACGAAACCGATGATCGGCGCGAGCATCGCCGGAAGAACGACGGGCACGATGATCCAGTGCATCACTTCGGAGCGTCCTCGCCTGCATCGCCGGGGGCGACGTCGATCTTGTCGCTCCCGGCTTCCAGAAAGGCTCCTAGGCCGATCATCACCAGAACGGCCGTCATGCCGAAGGAGATGACGATGGCCGTGAGGACGAGCGCCTGGGGGAGGGGATCGGTGTAGCTCGCCTCGCCATAGGGCGACAGTATGGGAGACTGGTCGATGGCCAGCCGGCCGCTTGCGAAAAGAAAGACATTCACCGCGTAGGACATCAGGGTGATCCCTAGGATCACCGGGAAGGTCCGGAGCCTGAGGAGCAGGTAGACCCCTCCGGCTGTCAGGATGCCGACAGCCGATGCGACGACGATTTCCATGTCAGGCCCCGTCCTTCTCTTCGACCCTGCGCTCGGCAGGGTCGTAATCCATCGGCGAGACGTTCACCGTCTCGCCGGCGAAACGCGCGATCCGCGAGAGGCTGTAGAGCATGAGCATCACCGCACCGAGCACCGTGAGGAACACGCCGAGATCGAAGAGCATCGCCGTGGCGAGTTCGAATTCCTCGATGGGCGGCAGGTGCACGTAGGTATAGGCGCTGGTAAGAAACGGCCGGCCCGCAAGCCAGGCGCCGACACCCGTAAGTCCGGCCACCACTACACCGACGCCGATCATCGAGTGATACTCGATGCGCTTTCGAGCCTGGGTCCAGGCAAAGCCCGACGCCATGTATTGCATCAGGAGGGCGATGGCGACGACGAGGCCGGCGACGAAGCCTCCGCCCGGCTGGTTGTGGCCCCGCAGGAAGATGAAGGTGCCGACGACGATGGCGATGGGCATCAGCACCCGGGTGACGACGACCATCATCAGCGGGTGACGATCGCGGGAGCGGTCCTGCTCGTAGTCGGCGTTTATTAGCCGGCGCGCGGCCGGGCCGTCGAGGAGTGCGTGCATCAGCGCGTAGATGATGAAGCCCGCGATGCCGAGCACGATGATCTCGCCGTAGGTGTCGTAGCCCCGGAAGTCGACCAGGATGACGTTGACCACGTTCGTGCCGCCGCCGCCCTCGTAACTGTTGGCGATGTGGTAGTCCGAAATCGTGGAGACGTCGCGGACGAGGAAGGCGTAGGCAAGCCCGCCCACACCCGCGCCGGCGGCGAGCCCGATGAGGCCGTCTCGGAGCCTGAGCCCAACAGAGCTCTCCTTCGGGGTTGTCTGCGGCAGGAAGTGCAGCGCTAGGAGCAGGAGCATGATCGTAACGGTCTCGACGGAGATCTGCGTCAGCGCAAGGTCAGGGGCCGACATGTAGACAAAGCCCGCCGAGATCGAAAGACCGATGATGCCGATGAGCACGAGCGCCCGGAAGCGGTGGTGGTGCATCACCACGACAAGGACCGTGGCAACGACGAGCATCAGCCAGCCCACCGCGATGACCGCCGGCACGGGCAGCAGGCCACGCGTCTGCGCGCCAAGGCCGCTGCCGGAGAAGGCGACCGCTCCGAGAGCGACCGACGTCACGACGAAGATCGCGAGATAGCGGCTGATCGCACCGGTATGGGTGATCTCCGTTATGCCCCTCGAAAGGGCCGCAGCGCCCGCCACGACGTTGTCGAAGATGACTTTCGCCTCGGGCCGGGGTGCCGCTATCCATACCCTGTCCAGGGGGCGGTGAAGCGAGAGAAGTATCGCTCCGCCGATGATCGCGATGATCGACATCCAGAGCGCGGGTGTCACCCCGTGCCAGATCTTCAGATAGGGTTGCAGGTCGCCGCCGGTCACTGCGTTCGCCGCGGCTGCCACGATGCCTTCCGCGAGAAACGGCATCACGCCGATCAGCACGACCAGCACCGCGAGGAGCGCCGGGGCCGCCCACAACCCGAAGGGCGGGTCATGTGGCTTGTGCGGGTAATCCTCGCGGACCGGGCCCAGAAAGACGTGACCGATGAAGCGGAAGGAATAGGCGACGGAGAGAAGCGCGCCGAGGGTGGCGAGGACCGGGACGGCATAGGGGTTTCCCGCCCAGCCGGTATGGCTTGCTTCCTCGAGCATCAATTCCTTCGAGAGAAAGCCGTTGAAGAGCGGAATGCCCGCCATCGAAAATGCTGCGACCGTGCCGATCAGGAAGGTGATCGGCATCAGTTTCCGCAAGCCGCCGAGCCGCTTGATGTCTCGGGTATGGGCCTCGTGGTCGACGATGCCGGCGGTCATGAAGAGCGCGGCCTTGAAGGTGAGGTGGTTGATGATGTGAAACACCGCCGCCACCGCCGCCGCTTCGGTGCCGAAACCCAGCAACATTGTCAGAAGGCCGAGGTGGCTGACCGTCGAGAAGGCGAGAAGCGCCTTCAGGTCGTCCTTGAAGAGCGCGATGAGCGCTCCAAGCACCATTGTGACGAGGCCGGTGGTCGCGACAATGTAGAACCATGCGTCGGTGCCCGAGAGCACCGGCCACATCCGCGCCATCAGGAAAACCCCCGCCTTCACCATGGTCGCCGAGTGAAGGTAGGCCGAGACCGGTGTCGGCGCGGCCATCGCGTGCGGCAGCCAGAAATGGAACGGGAACTGCGCTGATTTCGTGAAGGCGCCGAGCAGGATCAGGATGAGCGCGGGCAGATACCATTCCGAGGCGCGGATTTCATCGCCGGCCTGCAGGATATCGGTGAGATTGTAGCTGCCGGCGATGTTGCCGAGAATGAGCATCCCCCCGATCATCGCGAGGCCGCCTGCGCCCGTCACCGCGAGCGCCATGCGCGCGCCCTGGCGTCCCTCGGGCAGGTGCTTCCAGTAGCCGATCAAGAGGAAGCTCGAAAGCGATGTGAGCTCCCAGAAAATGAGCAAGAGCAATATGTTGTCCGATATGACGATGCCGAGCATCGCTCCCTGGAAGAGCAGGAGATACGTGTAGAATTGTCCCATGGGGTCGTTGCCCGAGAGGTAGAACCGGGCATAGAGCGTGATCAGCAGACCGACCCCGAGGATCATAGCGGCGAAGAGAAGCCCCAGCCCGTCGAGGAAGAACGCGGCCGAGAGGCCGAGTTGCGGCAGCCACTCGATTTCGGCCGTGATCACCTCCCCGCGCAGAACCGCGGGCGCGAGAATCATGAGCATCACGAGCGCGAGTGCCGTGGGCACGGCGGTGAAGGTCGCACAGGCGGTACGACCCGCCCGGATCATGAGACCCGGCAGGAGCGCGCCGATGAACGGCAGCAAGGCGATCAGGAAGAGAAAATGGCCCCCCTCGCTCATGTCTGTTCCGTCACCTCCCTGTTCGCGTCCCGCATTGGAATAGCGACCGGTCGGCAGGATGTAAAATGCCCTAGAAGCAAGTCTGCGGTGACCCTTTGCAACGAACAAAATTGGAATCGCTTCGCCGGTACGCGCTGGTGCATGTTGCCAGGTGGAAGCCAGCAGCAGTTCCAAGCGGCGATCCGACAAAAACAGGCCACTTGAGAAACGCGTCTCCATGGAAGCGCGTGCTGCCGGTGCGGAACTGTCTCGGTGTGATCGGCTTGAACTGGCAGCCGATCGATCGGCCACCGATCGCCCGTCGCGGACGGCGACACGTGCTTCGCCGAGGGAGCCGTGGTCGATGACGGAATCGAGGTCGATTCTCGCGGTGCGTCTTGACACGATGCCAGTGTCCCGGATGGTTCGGGAGAATACCGGCAGCGGCGCCGGAACGGTGCGGTCTGCCGCTGAACGCAAGACCGGGAAGAAGGGGTGCCGATGCTGCCCTATGAGATGAATGTCGTCGAGATTTCGGGTCCCGGCGGACCCGAGACAATGGTGCCGGCCCGCCGGCCGGTTCCCGTCCCGGGGCCGGGAGAGGTGCTCTTGCGGGTCGTCGCCGCTGGCGTCAACGGCCCGGACCTCTTGCAGCGCAAGGGTGTCTATCCCCCGCCGCCAGGGGCTTCAGATCTTCCGGGTCTCGAGGTTGCGGGAGAGGTCGTGGCCTTGGGCCAAGACGACGGCGGCGGGCGCTGGACCGAGGGCGACCGCGTGGTCGCTCTTACCGACGGCGGCGGCTATGCGGAATTCGTGGCCGTGAATGCTCATCACTGCCTGCCGGTCCCCAAGGGTCTCGACCCGGTCGATGCCGCCGGTCTGCCCGAGACGTACTTCACGGTCTGGAGCAATGTCTTTCTGGGTCGCGACGTGCCGAAGGGCACCAAGTTCCTCGTGCAGGGCGGGGCCGGAGGCATCGGGTCGACCGCCGTCCAGCTCGGCGCCGCCTTCGGCCTCGAGGTCTATGCGACCGCAGGGGGCGAGGAGGATTGCGCTTTCGTCAAGCAACTCGGCGCCAGGCGGGCGATCGACTATCGCACCGAGGACTACGTGGCGGTCGTGAAGGAAGCCGGCGGGGCCGATATCGTCCTGGACATCCTCGGCGGCTCGCACATGGCCCGGCACATAAAAGCCTGCCGGCACGACGCTCGCATCGTTTCGCTCGCTTTCAGGGAGGGTTCGAGGATGGAGCTCGACCTGATGCCGATGATGCTGAAGCGGCTGACATTGACGGGGTCGACCCTGCGATCGCGTCCGGATGCCTTCAAGGCGGCTGTCGCGCGCGATCTACAAGCCCGGGTCTGGCCGCTCTTCGAGGATGGCACGCTCCGCACCGTGACCCATGAGGTGTTCGCCCTTGCCCAGGCTGCAGCGGC